>Ga0308169_10002184_pt1 | contig 20766 bp, 19 predicted proteins | sample PhyBR1_2_FD_202139 | JGI IMG/M metagenome (GOLD analysis project Ga0308169, IMG submission 202139) | Phyllosphere microbial communities from UC Gill Tract Community Farm, Albany, California, United States - DLSLSB.R1 | ecosystem: Host-associated > Plants > Phyllosphere > Unclassified | place...
GCTGACCCTCCTCCCCACTCTTCCTCCCTCGACAGGTCTTCGACCACTGGCAGACGATGCCCGGCGCGATCACCGAGAAGTGCGTCGCCCGTTCCTCCCTCCCTCGCAAAGGAAGAGCGCTCGGGCCTCCTTGGCCTCCCACCTGCGCTCGAGCTTCCTCGCTGACCATCGCACGCTTCTTTCACTTCGCAGGGGCGGCAAGGTCGAGGCGCTCGTCCTCCAGATCCGTCAGCGCAAGGGTCTCAAGCAGGAGATCCCCACGCTCGACCAGTTGTGCGTCTCCCTTCCTCTCTCACCTCTCTCTCCTTGCCCTCGTCCTCGCTTCGGGAGCTTACTCGCCGTCCTCGCGCCCGCAGCTACGACAAGCTCTAAGCTCTTCGTCACCTGCGCATTCCCTCCCCCTTCTCCTTGTGTCGTTCCGCAGTCGTTCCAATGCACAACGGCTCCTGTCGTTTTCGCTGCCTCCTCGTCGCGGTCTTTACGTCTGTGCAAGCGAGAGGAGCTAGAGCGAGAGCGAGCTGTCCAGGCCGGCGCCTTCTCGCGCGAGAGACGACCTCGAGCGAGGTCGAGCTTGGCAGTGAGCGACTGCTTCGTCCGGCCGGCTCTGTTCCTCTCGACCATGCTCTCCGGGCCTCATCGAGTGCATCTCGAGCGAGGCAAAGCGCGTGAAGGCTTGTGAGCTGCGCAGTCGGCGCCGGCGGGCGGGACGAGCAAAGCTAATGCGGAATAGGAACGGCCCGTGTAGCTTTGATTAGCCGAGCCAGGGCTAATGCGGATTAGCCAGGGTCAAGCCGGCCGTTTGTAATGATCTCGCCGGAGCCAATTGGACGGTTTCATCTTGTCCGTCTCGTCCTCTTCTTCGCGCGCCCTCTACACGACAAGGGGACAGCACGCACAGCCAGATCACGCCTCTGGTCAGCACCCTCGGCACCCGCCGTCGCACCGCGCTCGCCACACACCACCACCTCGAGCTCCTCCTCCTCCTCGAGCTTCCTCGATGCTCCCTCGTGCCGCGCGGGCCGCAGCCAGGCGACCTGCAAGGCGCCATGCATCTTCTGCAGCAGTCGACCATCGCGCCCTCGACATCTACACCGCCCATCACGCCGAGCAGGACCGCGCTCTCGCAGGCTCGGACGCCGTCACCAAGTCGACCGCCGCCAGGCGAGGCGAGGCGCTGCGAGGCGACGTGCAGCTTCCTCGAGAGCTTCAAGTCGCGACCAACGCCGTTGTCGATGGTGCGCAGCGATTCCCCCTCGAACCGGCCTGCCCCTCGCCTTAGAGCTCCCGAGCTGACTCCTGGCCTTTTGCCGTGCAGGTCTCGACGACAAGACGATCATCCGCAACACCGCCCTCGACCTCTACGCCCGCCTGAACCGCACCTCGGGCTTCCCGACCTCCGCCCAGTCGCAGAAGGACAAGCAGGACAACAAGGTCAGCTACGACGCCGCCTCGTCCCTCGCCTACCTCGCCGGCCTCATGCCGCAGGTCTACGCCGCCACCCTCCACGTCCTCGACATGACCAAGCAGCGCCTCGAGCTGCTCTCGACCGAGGCGCGACGAGAGGCCGGCGCGCAGGCCGAGCCCTGGCAGCCCGACCGCCTCGTCGACTACGGCAGCGGGACGGGCAGCGCGGCGTGGGCGTTCGAGGTCGTCTGGGGCGTCGAGACGCCCGCAGGAGCGGCGCGCGAGTACGTCGGGCTCGACCCCTCGCGCAGCATGGTCGAGCTGTCGAGCGGGCTCTTCGGCGCCCTCGCTCTTCGCCGCACCGACGACGGCACGTCGACCGGCGCAGCGAGCTCGGCACGTCTAGACGCCAAGGCGCACCAGCTCGCGCTCCCAGCGTCGGCGTCGTCGCTCGCGCGCATGCACCTGTCGCCGAAGGCGAGCGAGCACAAGCGCACGATCGCGCTCGCCGCCTTCTCGCTCGGCGACCTCGCGACGCGCGACAAGCGCAAGGACATGGTGCGCGCCATGTGGGACTCGGGCGCCGAGGTCATCATCGTCATCGACCGCGGCACGCCCGCCGGGAGCAGGACGGTCGTCGAGGCGAGGGAGCAGCTCCTCATGTACGGCCGCAGGGAGGTGACCCGGGCCAAGGGCGTCGTCGAGGTCGAGCTCGATCAAGATCTCGCCGATGCGGGCATGGACGTCCTGCCCGAGGTGGCCGAGGATGTCGAGGTGGATCCAGCGTTGGGCTCGTTCGTCATCGCGCCGGTGCGTCCGCCTCTCCCTCTCGCTGTACATCCTGCACGCAAGATCCTCCAGCTGATTCCCTGCATACCCACAGTGCCCTCACGACGGCGACTGCCCGCTTCACCGAGCGACCAAGGCGTTCTGCCACTTCTCGCAGCGTGTCAAGACGCCCGCCTTCCTCCGCCACACCAAGCACTCGACCCGAGGTGAGGAGGACGCCAAGTTCTCGTACGTCGTCGTCCGTCGAGGTCAACGTCCCGCAGCCTCGCTTCGACAATCGGCCTTTTCCGACCTCCTCGCCGACTTTGAGAAGGTCGGCGCGTCGAGTTCGGCCGGCGAGGCGACCTCGGTCGTCGTCTCGGACGTGAAGACCGAGATCGAGGAGACGGTCGACACGGCGAGCGAGCTGTCGTGGCCTCGACTTGTCGCGGCGCCCAAGAAGCGCTCTGGGCACATCATCCTCGAGGTCTGCGCTTCCTCGGGTGCGTCCTCTCGCTCTCTTCCAGCTTTCAGCCTCGCTCGCCGCTCATACGCTCTCCGTCGCTCGCAGGCGATATCGAGCGGCACACGATCCCCAAGTCGCAGGGGCGCCAACCTTACTACGACGCCCGCAAAGCGTCCTGGGGCGACTCGTTCCCGCACCCGCCCAAAAACGGGCCGCAGCCCTCGCCATCGACCGCACCCTCTCCGTACGACTTGCTCGACGACGCCGCACCGCGCAACAAGTTCGGCGGCGACCCCAAGCAGCGCGGCAAGAAGGCCGAGCGCGAGATGGGCAAGCGGGCGGCAAGGTCGCTGCGTGAGGACGGGCGGCGGGCGAGGGGCGCCAAGCGCGCCGGCGCGAAGGAAGGCGACGACCCTTTTGCAGGCTTCGCACGTGCGGCGTCGGGCGCCGACGGCGTCGTCGACGTGCAGCTCGACTTTGGGCCCGACGGGCGGCTGCGGGCGAGGAGCTAGACTGCGGGCTCTTCCTTGCTAGACTGTCTCTTCACCATGTTGTGTCACACCTATGCAATGAGATCCTCTCTCTAGTCGAGCGTCGTCCAGCAGCGAGAGCCTGGTTCGTACCGAGAGAGGCCGTCGAGCTCGAGGGGCTCGAGGGGCTCGTGCGGTCAGAGCGCGCACGCTCGCGCGCTCGTGGAAGCAGACAAAGCCTGTGCGCATTGCAATTGTGCTCACGCTCCAGACTAGGCACTGCAGCAGAGAGGCAAGCACACAACGTCTCCTCGCTACTGCCTCGAGCCCGCTCTCGGACCCTTTTGCTCCGTCTCGCCCTCCTCGACTCGGCTCGCCGCCAGCGCTTCCCCTCCTTGGCCGGAACTGATGTAGCTCACTCGTCAACGGGCGTCGGGCGAACGACGGCAACCCGGCCGACACGTCGCCGCCGACTCGTCGACTCGCTCGGCTCGACTCAGGGTCGCTCTCGCACGCTGCTTGCTCTCTCGGCGTGCTCCTCGTCGCAGTGCCCGGCGCAAGGGTCGTAAAGAAGCGCGTGACAGGTACGGAGGGCAAAGAGGGGGAGGAAAGCTACAGACAGAGGGAGGCGGACGACGGACCTGCCGCGCGCACGAGGGGACGAAGAGGAACGAGAACAAAGCGAGGAGGAAAATCGCAGCGCGACACGTCAGGAGGGCGACCCTTCTCAGCTGAAGAGGAACTGGAGGTCGTCGGGCGTGAGGCGGCCCATTGCCTTGTCGTCGTCGCCGAGCGTCGAAGCTGCGAGGTGCTCCTGCAGGACGAAGGGACGAGTCAGCGCCGTCAGGAGGCGAGCAGGTCCGAGCGACGCACCTTCTTCTTCTGCAGCTCGACGATGCGCGACTCGATTCTGCAAGGAGGGAGGAAGTGAGGGAGAGGCGGTCCAGGTCAGCTCGAGAGTCGCAGAGTTGATCGGTATGAGCGGACGAGGCGCACGAGTTTTCGATGATCAGCCTCGTGATCTGCACCGGACGGTCTGCGTGCGGCGAGAGAAGACGTCAGGCATGCGCACAGGAGCGAGGGAGAGAGAGGAGGACGCACGCTGGCCGATCCGGTGGACGCGGTCCATGGCCTGCAACTCGACGGCGGGGTTCCACCACCTGCACCGGCTCGGGTCGTCAGCACGTGGATCTTGTGCGAGCAGGAAGGAGAGAGAGAGAGAGGACGCACGGGTCGAGGATGATGACTCGGCTGCCCTCGACGAGGTTGATCCCGACGCCGCCCGCCTTGAGCGAGATGAGGAAGACGGTGCACTCGGGGTCGGTCGAGAAGTGCTTGATCGTGTTGTCGCGCGCGGTCGGCGTCATCGTGCCCATGAGACGCGCAAACTTGAAGCCGCTGAGCTGCAGGCGGCGGGCGACGAGGTCGCTGCGGACGAAGACGACGAGGGGAGGTCAGTGCCGGGCGTGCGGGAGCGACACCGACACGAGGAGGGAAAGGACGACGCACAGCATGGTCGTGAACTGGGAGAAGACGAGCGTCTTGAGCGTGCGGTCCTCGGTGCGCGTCTTGCTGAGCTCCTCGAGGAGCGCCTCGATCTTGGTCGACGTGCGGCTCTTGGTCGGGTCGATGCGGGCGAGGAAGCCTTGGCGGTTCGTCTCGTCGACCTCGATGGCGTCCTGGTCGAGGTCGATGCTCATGGGCAGGTGGCACACGGGGCACTCAGGCTTGAACTCGATCGCCGTCTCGAGGTACTGGCGCACGCACTCGCGGCAGAAGATGTGGCGGCACGACGTCTTGACGGCGTCCTCGGCCTCGTCGAGGCACAGGCGGCACGTGATGATCTCCTGCGGCAGGTCGGCGGCGGCGTGCTGGATGGGCTGCGCCGTCTTGCTCTTGATGACGAGGTCCGGGTGGTCGGCCATCTGGCGCATGCGCGTGATGAGTGTGAAGATGTTCGAGTAGTTGTTGAGCACCTGCACGTCGAGCGTCGAGTAGAGAGTCAGCTCGAGAGCGAGAGCGCGGAGAGGGCAAGGCCGAGAAAGAGGAAGAGCGACGCACGGTCCCCTCGTCGGCGTACGTGTTGAACTTGCGGCGCACGTCGCGGAACAGGCTCTGGTAAAGCTCCTCCTCCTCCTCGGTGAAGTAGTCGCGGCGGATGTTGACGACGCGAGGCGGGAGGCCGAGGTCGTCGGCGCGCTCGACCTTGGTGCGGCGCAGCATGAGGCGGCGCAGGAGCATGTTGAGCTTGTCGAACGCGGCCTGGCCCGGGCCCGACGCAGCGCCGCCGAACTGGATCGGCTTCTGCACCGAGTGCATCCAGAAACACGTGTGCTGCATGCTCGAGTGGCCGCACTCCTGCAGGGCGAGAAGAGAGAGAGGGAGAGGTGCGTCAGCGAGGGCGCACGACGGCGACGACGAGGATGAGAGGGGGACGCACCGAGCAGGAGCCCTTGTTGCAGAGCCAGTGCAGCGACGAGCAGTCGCAGCGCTTGCAGAAGTAGTTGGCGTACGGCGACGCGCCGACGAACCGGATGAGCGAGTAGAGCTCGCCGACGCGGTTCTGGAGCGGCGTGCCCGAGAGGCACCAGCGGTAGTGCGCCTGGAGGGCGAACGCCGCCTTGGCCGTGTTGGCCTGACGGTCCTTGATGTTGTGCGCCTCGTCGAGGATGACGCGGTGCCTGCGAGGAGGGAGAGCGAGGGACGACGAGCGAGGGTCAGTCTTCCGGCGCGCGCTCGAGATCAGGTGGACGACAACGGCGACAAGAAGGAGGAGAGCGAGACGCACCACTTGACCTTGTGCAGGATCGAGTCCTCCTTCATGATCTTGCCCTTCTTGGTGAAGCCCTTGTGCTCGCGGCGGAAGGTCGACTCGAGGACCGAATCTGCGGGAGCGGCGTGCCGGTGGGCGCGTCAGCTCAGGGAACGTGCGAGAGACCGACGAGGTAGAGAAGGCGAAACGGCGACGCACAGCTCGTGAGGACGACGTCGAACTTCTCCATCTCCTTGACGTTGCTGAGGCGGTTCGTGCCGTGGAAGATGAGGACCTTGAAGCCCTTGGTGAACTTCTCGATCTCGTTCTTCCACTGGACGATGGCGACGGTCGGCGCGAGGACGAGCGTCGAGCCCTTGGGGTGCGAGGGCGACCAGTCCGAGAGGATGAGCGAGATGGTCTGGATCGTCTTGCCCATGCTGCGAGCGGACGTGCGCCGAGTCAGTACAGGGCGCGCGGCGAGGGGGAACGAGCGAGACGGAGAGAGAGCGAGACGCACCCCATCTCGTCGCAGAGGAAGCCGCCCTTGAACGGCGACTGCTCCTGCTTGATGAGCCAGTTGACGCCCTCGAGCTGGAACGGCAGGAGCTTCTGCGTGAGGCCCGCAGGCTGGACGGCCTTCTCGACCGGCGTGAGCGCCGTCTTGGACAGGTCCTCCCACACCGTCTTGAGCTCGGGGTGGTTGGCCTCGAGGAGGTAGGTCGTGCGGTCGGCCTGCGCGACGAGGGAGGGGGGACGGCGTCAGGCGTGCTCCTAGAGTCGTCCTGAGTGAGCGCAGAGAGAAAGATGGACGCACGTTGGAGAGCTTCTTCATGGCCTTCTTGTCCTCCTTGGTCATGTGCGCGCCCTTGCGCAGCGGCACCTTGTCCTTCTTCTTCTTCTTGCCGACGCCGTCGACGCCCTCGGCGCTCGCCTTGTCGAGCTCCTTCTCGGCCGCGGCGTCCTCGGCGTCCTCCTGCTTCTTGACGGCGCTCGCCTTCTTCTTCTTCTTCTTGGGCTTGACGTCCTCGTCGGTCGTCGCGTCGTCGAAATCGAGGTCGAGCGCCTCGCTCGCGCTGCCGAGGTCGTCGTCGAGCGCATCGTCGTCGTCCTCGGCGAGCTCGTCGTAGTCCGAGCCCGAGTCGGAGTCGGCCGGGGCGAAAGCCGAGTGGTCCGAGTCGTCGCTGCTGTCGGGCGGCGGAGCGACCTTGCGCGGGCGAGCGGGCGCCTTGGCCTTGCCCTTGCCCTTGGCCGCCGCGCGCTCCTTCTGCGTCGGCTTGCGCTCGTCGACGGCGCCGGTGTCGCCCGACGAGGACGGCGAGGGCGAGGCGACGCGCGCCTTGCCCTTGCCCTTGAGCGTGCGGACGAGGCCGCTCGCGAGCTTGTCGGCGTCGACCGCCTTGCCCTTGCCCTTCTTGTCCTTCTGCGCGGCGGCGAGCGTGCTCTTGAGCTTCTTGGCGAGCTCGTGCGCCTTGCGGACGCCCGGGTCCTCGTCCTCGTCGGCGGCGGCGGCGCTCATGAGCTGGTCCTCGTCGCCTTGCGCCTCGTCCTTCTTGAGCGTGTAGCCCTCGTCGTCGTCGTCGCTCGAGATGATGATGGCGCGGCCCTTGCCCTTGTTGCTCGACCCGCGGCGAGTCAGCTTGGGCTTGGGCTTGACGTCCTCCTCGGACGAGCCGGTGTCGAGCTCCTTGACGGCGTGCGCCTCGTCCTCGGTGTCGGTGAGCTTGTACGTGACCGGGACGAGCTTCTTGCTGGCGGCGGCGGCCGACTTGCGGCGAGGGGTGGTGCGGCTGCGAGTTTCGGTCACCTGCGTCAGCGGACGGACGGCGAGGTGAACAAGTCACGCAGAGAGCTGGACGCACCCGGGGGTGCTTGCAGACTCGTCCTGGTCGACATCCATGGCGTCCTCGGCGTCGCTGCTGCTGGTCGGGGGCGGCTTGATGGCCTTGCGGCGAGGGGTCGCGGCGCCTCCACTGACGCTCGTCGAGGCGGTGCTGGGCTTGCTGCGCTGCGCCGAGCCCGAGTCCGAGTCCTCGGAGTCGGAGATCTGGATCGTGGCGGTCGAGGCGCGCGTAGACGAGGCGCGGCGAGGCGGCGCCATGTCGGCGAAAGATGAGGGTGCGGGCGGGCGTGTGCTGAGGGCGTGGCGGGGCCGCAGGGCGGGGCGCAGGGGGTCGCTGGTGCTGTGCAGGGCCTGGTGGAGAGGCGCACGCAGCAGTAGCTCGCTGGTCGAGGGTCGAAGCGAAGGTGGCGGCGTGAGCAGGAGGTTTCGGCGGCGAGGGCGAAAGCGGCAGAAACCTCGATGCTTGACATTGCGCTCGCCGGTTGACTTTGCTCGACAGCGCGTCGAGGACGAGTGCTTCCCTCGCAGCAGCTTGCACTAGCACGAAGCGGTGCGCGTTACGAGATCAAGAGTCTCTACAAGATGGCCTCGCCCGCTCGACGCCTCGCAGCCTCGCTGCTCGCTCAGTCCTCCCACACCTCCTTTGGCCGGCCGACGCCCTCGAGCAAGCCCTGACAGCACGCCTCGACGTCGACGAGCTCCTTCGGTGCGTTGACGCTGAGCACAGTCTGGTCGTCGGCGCCAACGAGAACCTCGTCCTCGATCCGCACGACGAGGTTGTGGAACCCCTTCGGGAAGTGCGCGAGCGGCGGCACGTACACGCCCGGCTCGATCGTCTGCGGGCGAGCGAGAGGGTGCAGAAGGGTCAGTAGAGTCGCTGAGGAGGGACAGGAGACAGCGCGAGGGTGAGGAACGCTCGATGACCATGCCCTCCTGTATCCTGCGCACGAGCGGCGGCGCGAGTCAGCGGCCGGGTCAGCAGGGAGCGTTGAGAGAGCGAGAGAGAAGACGCACTTCTCGTTCCTCGAGAACGTCATCGTGTCGTGCAGGTCGACGCCGAGCGGGTGCGTCAGGAAGTGCGGGTACAGGACCCGCTCGAGGTCGCCGCCGCGCAGGTTGAAGCCGAGGTCGCGCAGCTCGGTGCGCGTCAGGTCGACCGAGACGCGGTGCAGCTCCTCGAGCGAGAGGTCGGCCGAGGCGCGGCAGTGCGTGATGCACTGCTTCTCGACGCGCAGGACGGCCTCGTACAGGTGAGCTTGCGCGGTCGAGAAGGTGCCCGAAACGGGGAACACGCCTGCGCGAAGAGGAAACAGCGGCGCATCAGCTTCACTTGAGCGTCGAGTGCAGCACGTGAGGGAAGGTCGAGGCTCGGGACGCACGAGTGATGTCGCTCGCGTACCCTCCCAGCTCGCACCCGGCGTCGAGCAGCACCGTCTCGCCCTGCTTGATCGGCCGGTTGTTTTCGAGGTAGTGGATGGTCAGGGCCTGCTGGCCCGATGCGCACACGGGCACGTAGGCTTCGCGCGAGCCGCCCCGGAGCGAGGCGTGGTAGGTGAAGTGCGACGTCAAGTGGTGCTCGGTGAGGCCGGGTCGGGCGAAGCGCATGACCTGCGAGCGGGAGAGAGACACAAGAGTCAACGCTGCATCGAATCTGGACGGCCTCTGGGACGTGTGCCGCCGCACCGCGCCCATCGAGACCTGCAGAAGGGAAGGAGGGGTGCAGGACGCAGACGTACCTTGGCGTGAGCGGCCGAGCTCGCGTCGGCCGCCTTCCTCATGACCTGGACCTCGGCCTCGCTCTTGATGAGCCGCAGCCGCTCGACCTCGGCCGCCGCACTGTGCACGTCGCGCTTGTCGAGCACCTTGAGCACCTCGTCGACGTCGTCGGGCTTGGTCTGGGCGCCCGAGCGCGACAAGTAGTCCATGAGCGAGCGCGACTTGGCGGGTCGTTGACGTGTGCGGGAGAGGGCGGTGTGCGAGACGGCGGGGAGGTCGATGTAGATGGGGCTGTCGGGCTTCGAGGCGAGGATGTGCTCGAGGCGCCGAGCGAAGACGTGCGCGTCGACGGCCTGCAGGTGCTGAGTCAGTGGATCGATCTCGGCAGGTGGAAGGCGAGCGTGTGAGCTGCTGCGCACCTCGTCGGCACCGAAGATCTCGCGCGCGCCATCGAGCCCCGTCCTCGCACCGTTCCACAGCTCGTCGTACGGCTCTTTGGGCTGGCAGAACAGGGTCATCTTGTAGCCCTTGGCCGAGCTGTCCTTCTCTGCAGGGAGCAGCGTCGAGTCAGCGGATGCCTGAGGAGCAGCGACAGGTCGAGAGAGCGAACGCACCGAGGATGAGGGCCGAGTCGGGCTCCTCGAAGCCGGTGAGGTACCAGAAGTTGCTGCGTTGTCGGAAGCGGTAGCTGCGAGGGGCCCGGTGAGTCAGTCAAGGCCACTCGCGAAAGGCAGGGCCAAACGCAGGAGGAAAAGGGAGAGCGAGACGCACAAGATGTTCTGCGTCGAGTAGACCGTCTTGCCGCCAGCGATGACGACGACAGCTTCATCCTCGAGACGGTCGACGAGGTTGCGCCTGCGCTGCTCGTACTCGGTTGCTGAGATGCCGGGCGTGAGTTGACCGGGCGCGAGGAGGTGAGGGTGGGTCGAAGGGAGAGGCTGGCCGTAAGCCTTGCTGGACGAGCTGCCCTGTACGGGGGCGAGCGGTCGAGTCGGGTGCGCCAAGGGCGGGCACGCTGCCGAGGCGTAGCTCCTTGCGGGCGAGCGTGTCGGCCGTGGTCGGGCGGCGGCGAGGAGAGGAGGGAGGGGGAGGGCGAGGCGCGCCGAGGGGCCGGCGCTTGGTCGGGCGGTGCGCTTGATGGACCGCAGCAGTGCTCTGTCCATGTCTGCTCTGCTCTTGAGCTCTAGCGGGAGGTTGGATCGAGAGCGAGGCCTCCGCTCTCGTCCTCGGCGGCCGACTCGGGCCTGTCGCCTCCATTCCACCTCCCCCGACGCAGGGAGAGCCACCGAGACCGCCACAGCCCGCCATGGACAACACGATGATCATGCGCGAGGACCAGAGCGACGCCGACCTCACCTTCATGGACGAGGCCGTCCTCATGGTCAGCTCCTCATCTCCTCTCGGCTCTCTCGCCAGCGGACCCCCATCCGGACCGTGTTGCTGACTCTGAGCCTCACCGAAACAGGCAGAAGAAGCCCTCCACGCAAAGGAAATCCCCGTCGGCTGCGTCCTCGTCCACGACGGCCGCATCGTCGCCCGCGGCCGCAACCGCACCAACGAGGGCCGCAACGCGACCCTCCACGCCGAGTTCGACGCCCTGCGACACCTCCTGCCCGACCGTTCGCACTCGGTCACCCCTCAGCTCGTACGCCCCTTCACCCCTCAGCTCGACGACGTCCTCGCCGTCTCGGGCGGCGCAGACGACCCGGCCCAGCGCAAGGTGTGGCAGACGCCCCTCAAGGGCGTCGCCCTGTACGTCACGGTCGAGCCCTGCCTCATGTGCGCGTCGGCCATGCGCCAGGTCGGCATCGAGAAGGTCTTCTACGGCTGCGCCAACGACCGGTTCGGCGGCACGGGCGGCGTCCAGTCGATCCACTCCGAGTGCGTCCTCCTCCTCCTGCTCGTCTCCATTCCACGTGTGAGAGCTAACGCCATGCTCCCTCGCAGCCCTCGGCTACTGTACGCTCCGCCTTACCCGGCTGTCGGCGGCTACCGGCGCGAGGAGGCCATCATGCTCCTCCGCCGCTTCTACATCTCCGAGAACACGAGCGGTGCGTCCTGCGCTCTCTCCCTCGCTCTCACAGACTCAGGGAGTCACGCTGACCCACACCTGCCCTCCCCTCGTCGCGCAGCCCCGAACCCGAAGCGAAAAAACAACCGCGTCCTCAAGACCGAAATCCCCGAAGTCGCCCCGTCCCGGTCACCCTCTCTCGCCTCACGCTCGTCGACCCCGAACCTCGCACCACCGCCGCCGGCTCCTGCGCCACTCGCACCCGCCATCCCGACAGTCTGAGCGCGTCGACCAGCCCGAGGAAGAGCAACAAGACGCAGTCTCAGCGCGAGCGGTCTCTCCCTTCCTCTCTCACGTCCCTTTTCCACTATCGCCTGTACCTGCAATCTTCGTCGCCTCACTCACTTGCGCACGAGCGTCGAGACGAGTCTCGAGAGAAGGCTGCGGGTCGGCGGCGGCGAGCCGACCGTCCGTACGCCGGCGCCGCTCGGACCTCGCTGGACTCTCCTGTCCGGCAGACCGCAGCAAACTGCCTCCTGTCGACCTCAATTGAGCTTCGTCGACCTCCTTCACCGGCTCGTCGCCGGGTTGCTCGATCTCGAGACGCTGCGACGCGGAGCTCGTCGGCGTCGGTCCTCCTCCCCCTCCCCCTCCCCTCCTCCTTCTCCCACTTCACCCTCTCGCCCATCTACGCCGACGACCATGAGCGGCATCTTCGGCGGCGGCGGCGGCATGTCGCTCATCCCGCCGGGCACAGAGTGGATCGCGTCGGCCTACTCGGACCTCCTCGAGATGGTCGGGCGGGGACAGTCGCCGTACCCGTTCCTCCAACAGGTGATCTTCCTCTTGTACCACCCTACGGTGCCGCGCGGGTTCGCCGTGCAGCTGTGGTTCCTGTTCGGGCTGTTCTGCTTGTGCGTTCCTCGTCCTCGCCGTCCCTCTCCCTCGTCCTCCCTCGTCTTCAGCCTCCCCTCTCCTTCCTCGCGCCAGTCTCGACGCCGACCTGATGCTGATCCAGTCCCTCACACAGCGCGACAATCATCATCCTCATCGGCCTGAGCCTGCGCCTCGCTCAAGGGCGCCTGTGGATCTTCGCTCGGCTCGACGGCACCCTCGTCTTGCCCAACACGGCGACGCTGTATGGCTTCTGCGCTCTCGTCTATCAAGGCAGTACGTCCACCTGTTCCCTTCACTGCCACGAGACGAGGGCGAGCAGCGCTGACGCGCTCGAACCCCACACAGTCGGCATCTGCCTCATCGTCCTCTCGGTCGACGTCGCGCAAGGAGCCGACCAGAAGCCGTACTACCAGGGCCTCAGGCGCAGCTGGTTCGGCGCCATCTGGTGCGGCGTCTTTTTCGAGCTTTGGAGCTGTCTCTCGAGCTGGTGCGTCCCCCTTTTTCTCCTCGAGCCCGCTCTCTCGCCGTCAGCTCACTCTCTCTGAGCTCGCGCGCGCGCAGGTACGTTCGGGATCGGGGTGCCTACTACAAGCCGTCGCTCGCCAAGCGCATCCTCGCCGTCGTCGTACCGCTCGTCCTCCCGATCATCGCCTGGATCCCGCCGGCCGTCCTCTTCACCCGCTCGTCGCAGGACTACTACGCCTCGTTCAAGATCTCCGAGGACATCACGGCAACGCTCGGCGAGTGGGGTGAGGACTTCCAGCCCGGCGACAAGCTCGACATCAGCAAGCTCGCGCAGCTCTTCGTCCCGGGCGCCGACCTCGGCAACTTTCTCACCAACGCAGCACGTCAAGCCCGCATCGGCTACGCCTACGTCGCCGGCGTCCTCGTCATCACGTTCCTCGTGCGTCGCATTCTCGCTCACGAGCGCTGTCGTCGAGCGCTCGAGCCCTGACTCCCTGACTCGCGTCGCAGATCTACCTCCTCGCCATCTCGCTCGAAGTCTCGCACCTCTCGGCGACGGTCGCTCAACTGCGCACACGCTCCCGCCAGGTCGCCTTCGCTCGCTCGCCAGGCCGACGCGCCGCCGACAAGCCGCCGGCCGAGATGCCCGACGGGCCCCTCCCCGGTCACGTCCTTGCCCAACTCGAGGCCGACCAGCTCGACCGAGACGGCCAGATGCCCTGGGCGCTCCTCGCCTGGGTGCGCCGCAACCGGCTCTACACGGCGGCGTGCATCGCGACGATGCTCCTCGTCAAAGCCGCGCTCGACCTGTGGCAGGCCGTGACCCCGCTCAACTTGGCGTACCCGAGCGGCCAGTTCCAGGTCGAGATCCTCGTCTCCTGGTACGTTCCTCTAGGTACTCGCTCTAGCTTGACCCAGCTCGACGTCGCTGACTCGGTTCATGCACCGCCCGCAGCTGGCTCAACGGCCTCCTCTCGACCCTGGTCGCCCTCCTCCTCCTCTTCCGCTCCCTCGACGCGACGACCTCGCCCTTCCTCTCCCTCCTTCGCTCGCACCTTCCCTTTCTGCCTTTCCCGCCGTCCGTCTCACTGTCGCCCTCGTCCCGCTCGATCATCACCTCGGAGCCACCCCGGTTCGCCTCGGCCTACGCCGCCGCCGGCAACATGCCGCTCGTCGAGCGCTCGGCCATCCACACGATCCCGACCTCGACCCAGCACGACTTCGACCGCGACCTCGGCGGCGGCGGCGGCGGCGGCGGCGGGCGCGACGAGCTCGAGTACGACGGCGCGCTCGACGGCTCGGTCGACGCTGTGCCCGTCGCGCTCAGCGAGGCGAGCTCGTGGGCCGACGACGACCGCAAGGCGGCGCCGCTCGACGTCGAGCAAGGGTGGAGCCGAGGGCGTGGATCGGGATCGACGGCGCGGGAGAGGGGCGCGGCGTGAGCAAGTCGGCGGGAGCGGACCCGAGACGAGGTGGGACGGCACGACGGCGAAGAGGCCGACGGTGCAGGTCGTAGGGTCGGCTCGAGAGGGTTGGGCTAGCTGGTGGATGTCACGACGTTCGTTTACGAGGCACAGGAGCAGGGAAAAGCGGGCGCGCGAGAGATTGGGATCTGGACTGGGCGCTCGAGTACGTCGTCCTCCCTCTTCCGCTGCAGCTGCCTCCTCCTCTCCTCCTCTCGCTCGACCTGCATAGCTGACGTGCCTCTCGCACCCTCTTTTGATGCAGCTACGCGCGACAGCTGTCTCTGCTCGACCCGCCGTCGAAACGGCTTCCTCGCTCGGCGGTGCGGATCTTCCGCTTCCTCTCCGCCCTCTCGCCCCACCGCCAAATGCTCCTGTCGACCTGGACTCGCCGCGCTCGGCTTTGTCCGACCGTCTCACGGCGCCCTGGGTCGCGGTGGCCCCGAGGCGAGACCGCGCATCTGCCGTTCCCGCCTGCCGAACGCAGGAGGGCGTCGGCGGCCGGGGCGGGGTCAGCCTGTCTCACCGGCGCGCAGGAGGTTAAACTCCTGCGCAGATCAAGCCTCGAGGCGACGGTGCGTGGATCTGCAGCCCGGCGCGAGTGTCTCGCGAGCGGGTCGAGGCGGTCCCGGGCTGACGAGGTTGGACGAGGGGGATCCGGCTGAGGGTCGCGAGCAACCTTGCGTTCGCCTCATCCTCCATCTCTGACTCTTCCTACATCCTCTCCCGCACTCGACCTGCAGCACCTCGACGTCTGGGGACGACCCACGCCTGTCGCGCCGCCCGTCGTCTACCATGTCCGGCCTCAACCTCAACCTCTCCTTGATCCTCCCGCCGTCGGCTCAGTGGATCCTCGAGTGGACCGAGCAGGTGTTCAATGCAACGTCGGCTGAGGTCCTCGCCGGTCGATCGCCGTATCCGCCGGTCCTGCGCGTCCTGCGGGGAGTGTACTACCCGTCGGTCGCGCCCGGCTTCGAGCCGCAGCTGTACTTCCTCATCGGCCTCTTCTCAGTGTGCGTTTCTCGTTCTTCTCTCTCTACGTCCTCAACGATGCCGTGACGAGTGCCGGCGCCGCCCGCTGAAGAAGCGCGAGGCTGACTCGTCTTCCTCCTCGTCTTCGTCTTTCTGCAGCTCGATCGTCATCCTCCTCGCCGCACTCGCCCTCCGGCTCAAGCAGGGACGCCTCTGGATCCTCCACCGCCTCGACAAGACCATCTTGATCCCCAACCTGTCCGTCGTCTACGGTTTATGCGCCCTCGGCTACGCCGGCATCGGCATACTCTCGGCCGTCACGGCCATCTGCATCGCCGAGGGCGACCCGTTCCCTCGCTACTACCTCGGCATTCAGGCCGGCTGGATCGCGCCGTTGTGGCTCGGGTTCTGGTGCGAGACCTGGGCGACCTTCTCAGCCTGGTGCGTCCCGCCCAACTCGTTCTTGCTCGAGTCGCGCCGTCGCTGACGCTCTCCTCCTCCTCCTGCAGGTACATCCGCAAGAAGGGCGCCTTCTACCGCGAGAGCCGCCTCAAGACCGTCATCGCGTCGACGCTCCCCTTCGCCGTCCCGATACTGGCCTGGACGCCGCCCATCGTCCTCTTCTGCCTCGCCGCCCGCCAGTTCAACCGCGGCTTCCGCGACATGGAGGCCCTCTCGCAGACAGTCAAGGACGCCGACGCCGCCTGGACGCCGGCCAAGGGCTTCGACATCCCGCGCCTCCTGCCCTTCTTCCAGAGCGGCGTCGAGTTTGCCAACACGATGCGGGACTACTCGCGCCTCGTCCGGGCGGGCTACATCTTCCTCGGCATCGTGCTCGTTGCCACACTCTGTGCGTCGAGGCCTTCCTCCCCTCGCGCGCTCTCCTTCTCGACGGGCTCGAGCAGCGCACTGACCCCTTCCCTCCTTCCTCCTCCTCCCTCCTCCCTCGCGCAGTGGCCTACGCGATCGGCGCCTCGCTCGAGATCGCCCACCTCACGCGCACGATCCACATGCTGCGCTCGCAAGTGCGCGCCGACCCTCGCGCCGCCAAGCCCGACGTCTCGCCGCAGCTCGACGACGAGTTCTTCGAGGGCACCAAGCGCCAGGCCAAGCTCCTCACGTGGGCGCGCAACAACCGCCTGTACAGCGCGATCGCCATCTCGTGCATGCTGGCCGTCAACGCCGGCCTGACGTTCTGGCTCGGCGTCACGCCGCTCTCGATCACGAGCAACTCGGCCCAGTTCCAGGTCGAGATCCTCGTCGCCTGTTGGCTCAACGGCACCCTGTCGACGGTCGTCGCCATCCTCATCCTGTTCCGGTCGCTCGACGGCGGGTCGCACACGGTCTTCATCCTCCGCCGCGCCCTCCCTTTCCTGCCCTTCCCGCCCGAGATCTCACTCACCGACCCGTCTCGGGCGACGACGCGCGACTGGAAGACGTCGCGCGCCGAGGAGCCGCCCAAGTACCCTGGGTCGCCCGGCTGGGCCGCTCACGACGTCGTCGTCGCCGACGAGGCCATCGTCGTCGAGCACGAGGACCGTGCGGGCCCGAGCTACCTCGTCCCGCCGCCGCCGCCGCCGCCGCCGACGGCCGCCCTCCCGCCTCGGCCGAGCAGCTCGAGCGGCAGCAGGACGTCGGGCGACGGCAGCGGCGAGAAGGACCCCTCTTGGCGCAAGGCGCCGCCGTCGCTCGACACGGCCGGCGACGCGTACGACCTCGACCTCGCGCTCGACACGGCGTGGTACGGCTTTGGCTCGACGCACGGCGGCAACGTCGCGCACGGCCTGCGGGTCGAGCTCGACGGGCCCGAGAGCGGGCCGCCCTCGTCGTCGGCGCACGGCGCGAGCGGGATCGAGATGGTCGAGGCGTCGACGAGCGGCATGCGGTGGCTGCCCGAGCTCGCGCACGGGCGCGGGGTCGTCGTCGACGACGAGGAGGCAGCGATGAGGGGGCGGGCCGATAGCTGGGACGCGCAGAGCGGGTCGTTGAGGCTCGAGCGCGCGGGCTCGACGGGCTCGTGGGACAAGCGGGCGGAGGCCAGGCCGGACTCGCGCTCTGAGAAGCAGTAACGGGCATAGATCTGTTCGTGCACTGTACTCGATTCGTACTAGCCTCTCGAGCGAGCGTGCGAGCGAGAGGAAGCAGCGAGAGAAGGAACGGACAGGAGGGTCGAGCTGACGAGCGAGGGTTGTGCGTGCGATCCGGCCGTCTCAAACGAACGCTCTCACTGACACGAAGCAGATGGGAGACGTAGGAGAAGGGTAGATTGCACGCTAGACAGGACGACAAGAGGGAGAGAGAGGGAGGGCGACGACGACGACGACGGGGACGACCTGAGCAGCTCAGGATTGCAGAAGTGTGGTCCACACGAATAGGCTGAAGAGGCCCTTAGGACTGTTGAGCTTAATGTGTTGTGTTGGTCATCACTGCTGCTCGAGGTCGTCCTCGTCGTCGTCGGCGTCGTCCTCCTCGAGGACGACAAGTCCCGCTCGTCCTGCCTCGCTCGCTCGCTCGGTTTCCCGCCCACCTGGTAGCAGTAAAGGCGCCTGCACCGCTGACGGAGCTGTCGGAAAGCGGGCGTGCGTGTAGGCGGTCGAGTCGAGGTTGAGGCGGGCGGGAAAGAATGTCGAGGACGAGGCCGGGGAGGAAGGGAGGGAGGGAGGGGCTGATCGCCGAGTAAGGCGGCGAGGGGTGGCGTGCGGCTGCGTCGAGAGCAAGGCGGGATGCTGAGCAGGTGAAAGTGGTTGGAAGGAGAGAGAGAGCCGACGAGGAGAGCGACGCGGCAAAGCGGAAGCTCGGCGCGCTCGCCCGCCCGAGCAAGCTCACGGCTCGCCTCTCCCTCACCACCGCCTGTGCCAGCCCTGCTGCTACTCAGTGCCCATCAGCCCACTACCCCGACCCGCACGAGCCAGCCCTCCCGCCGCCAAGCCGCGTCGCCGTCGCTCCTCCTCCGCCGCGCCTCCTCATCAGCTCGCGACCACCTCGAGGCCCACCTCTCGTCCACCACACGCCACTGAGCCATCTAGCAGCCACTTGGCTGTGCGTCCACTCCCTCTACTCAGTCGGACGAGCTCTCACTGACTTCGACCCGTGTCGCTCCCCCTCCTCACCTCCTCCACCCGCACCTCGTCGAGCAGCCCCTCCACCTTCCCGCCCCACCTCCACCTCCTCGTCCTTCATCATGCGCCAGCTCAAGCACCATGAGCAGAAGCTCCTCAAGAAGGTCGACTTCATGCAGTGGAAGAGCGACGCCGGCATGCGCGAGATCCAGGTCATGCGCCGCTACCACGTCCAGAACCGGTGCGTTCCCTCCCTCGCTCTCCTTCGCGGGGCTCTGGCACGGCCACATGCACCGAGCACTGACCCTCACGACGCCCACCTCGCCCACAGCGAGGACTACCACACGTACAACAAGATCTGCGGCCAGGTCCGCCGCCTGTCGCACCTCGTCTCGCGCCTGCCGCCCGCCGACCCGTTCCGCACAAAGTACGAGGACATGCTCCTGTCCAAGCTGTACGACATGGGCATCCTCGACCGCGGCGCCAAGATGAGCGACATCGAGGGCTCGGACGCGCCCGTCGTCAAGGGCTTCAAGGGCAAGGAGAAGGAGGTTGAGGGTCAGGGCAAGAAGGAGGGCAAGGTCACGGTTGGCGCCATGTGCAGGAGGAGGCTCGCCGTCGTCATGGTTCGCCTCAAGATGGCCGAGACGGTCAAGATGGTGCGTCGTCGCTCTCCTCACTGGCCCTCTCTCTCTCCCTCTCTCGCTGCCCCTCGTTCTCGTCCCCGCGCTCGAGAGCTGACTCCTACGCCCCTTCCTCGTCCTACAGGCCGTCACGTACGTCGAGCAAGGGCACGTGCGCGTCGGGCCCGACACGATCACCGACCCGGCCTTCCTCGTGACGCGCAACATGGAGGACTTTGTGACCTGGGTCGACACGTCCAAGCTCAAGCGTCACATCGCCGCCTACAACGACGAGGTCGACGACTTTGACCTTCTCGAGGAGCGCAGCGCGAGGAGGTGAGCGCTTCTCGAGCGCTCGGGCCCGTCATCTCTCCACTTGGTCGTCCTCCTCGATGCATGTTGTAACTCTGCCGCACATTCTCCTTTCTCTCGGTGTTCTCTCTCGTGAGCTGCCACTCGTTCGCGAAGAGATGTGAGAAGCACGGATAGTGACGACAAGAAGCACCTACAGCACGAGCTCACCAACCCGTCAGCGTCTCGTCTTCGAACCCGCCCAGCTCATCCGACACTTCCGCCCGCGCCGTCTGCGCCGTCTGCGCCGTCTGCGCCGGCGTCGCGACGCGCACGAGCTCGCCTCGAGCGCTGCGGGTCCAGCCGGCGGGGAGCCGAAGCGACTCCTCGTCGTCTTCCTCCTCCTCGTCCTCGAGCTCGTCGGCCGGCTGCTCGCCGCGCGCCGAGGGCCCCTCGCCGACCGCCGCTGCACGAGCCGCATACTCGCCCGATGACGTAGGGTAGCTCCAGTACGACTCCCACTGCGTCTCGTCGGCTCCTGCGCCCGCTCCTGCACCGACGCTCGGACCCCTCTCGTCGCCCTCGCCCGGCGCCGCCGCGACCGCGCCCTCGCGCGCGTCTTGCGCAGGCTCAGGCACAGCGTCGAGCACGTCGTGAGCGCCCGCCGCAGCCGCCTCGGCCACGGCAACGCCGCTCCTCGGCGCCGCGCTCGCGCCCGCAAAGCGCTCGACGGCGCGGCGCATCTTGCCCGGCGAGTAGCGCGGGAAGCGCTTGCGAATGGGCGTGCCGAGTGGACTGGGTGGGCCGAGGATGGCGCCGGCGGCGGTGGTCGTGGCGGTGCGGGCGGCGGGCGTGGAGGAGGTTGGGCGGGCGAAGGGGAGGGGAGGGGCGGTGGTGGGGCAGAGAGGGCGAGGCGAGGGCGAGAGCGGCGCCGCGCGAGTGCTGGTGCTGGTCGGGAGGAGGATGGTGCGGCGCAGGGAGGGCGAGAGCGCCGGCGCGTCGTCCTCGGGGTCCGAGTCGGGCACCTCCTCCTCCTCGAGCCCGGCCTCGAGCCCCTCGCCCGCCTTCCCCTCCTCGACCACGCGCACCGCCGGCGTCGACGCCGAGCCGGCCCCTCGCTCCCTCGCGAGGTTGACCGCCTTCTGCCGCCTCAGCGCTTCCTCGAGCGCGCTCTCCGCCGCGCCGCCGAGCGGCATCTGCGAGTCCTCGACGACCTCGCCCTCGTCGCCGCCGCACGCCTGCGACGCGGGCACGACGGCGAAGAAGTCGCCGAGGAGCGTCTGGCGCGGCGGGCCGGGGCTCGGCGGGCGCGCGCCGGCCCAGGCGGAGGCGAGCGAGGCCCAGGCCGGGTCGGGCGGCGCGGCGCGCTCGCGCTCGAGCTCGGTGGGCGGCGGGGCGACGGCGGCGTCGGTGCGAGGGCGGGCGGGCGAAGGCGAGAGAGGGACGGCGAGCGGGCGCGGCGTCGGAAGCGGCGGGAGGTGGTCCGGGTCGCTCGAGAGGAAGGCTCCTCCCGCCGCTGCGGCGCCGCCGGGGCCTCCCGCCGCGGGCGACGAGACGGCACCCGAG
>Ga0308169_10002185_pt1 | contig 20756 bp, 17 predicted proteins | sample PhyBR1_2_FD_202139 | JGI IMG/M metagenome (GOLD analysis project Ga0308169, IMG submission 202139) | Phyllosphere microbial communities from UC Gill Tract Community Farm, Albany, California, United States - DLSLSB.R1 | ecosystem: Host-associated > Plants > Phyllosphere > Unclassified | place...
GGGAGGGAGCGTCAGCGTGCTGCACCCGTTTCGTGAGGGAGGAGGGCGAGAGAGAAAGAGGAAGAGGGAGGAAGAGAGGGGAAGAGAGAGAGAGAGAGAGCAAGAGAGGAGGGGGACGCACAGGGCTTCTCGTTCTCACCGAGCCCCCCCTTCGACTCGCCGCCCGCCGTCGTCGACCCAGCGCCCGACTCGCCCGGCTTCTCCTTGGTCGGCGTCGACCCGCCCTCCTCGGCCTCGAGCTCCTCGTCGAGCGGGTCAAACACCGGCTTCTTGGACTTGGCGTTGCCGAGGCCGAGGTCGGCGAGCTCGTCGGCGGTCGTCATGCGGCGGTGCGTCTGCTGCTGCTGCTGCTGCTGGGCCCGACTGCTGGACGAGTGCGGCGCGGGCGAGACGGACGGCGTGAGGTGGGCCATGGGCGAAATGAAGCCCGACTCGTCCTCGTGCAGCTGCTCGTCGACGGCCGCAAACTGCGGGCGCCGAGCCGACGACGGCGCACCGCCGTCGGTGCCGCGGTCGCGCCGCTGCGGCGAGTCGGTAAAGTTGTCGGCGATGTGCGGCACGTCGGACGAGCGGTTGTCGTTGTCGCCGCCGCCGCCGCGCTTTGCCGAGGGAGGGGTCGCGAGCCACGAGGGAGGGGGCGCCGTCGGGTTGTAGTCGTAGCCGGCAAAGGCGCCGAGCGACGACGAGCGGGCGTGGTGCGTCTTGAACGGCGCGCGCTTGACGGGAGGCGGACCGGGCGACAGGTGTTGCTGCTGCTGCTGCTGTTGCTGTTGCTGAGGCGGCGGGTGGTGCGGCGGTGCGGCGAGAGGCGAGCTCGCGCGCTGCGCCGAGAGGGGACGGGCAGGCGGGTTGGCATGGAGGAAGTGGGAGCCGGCGAGGTCGGTCGACGACTGGGCGCGCGACAGCGTGCCCGAGTTGGAGCCCGGCGCGATCGAGCTGAAGTGCGAGAAGGCGCCGACGGCCTGGCCGTTCGTCGCCTTCTGGACCTCGGCCTTGGCGGCGAGCTGCTGAGCGCTCGGCTCGTCGTCGCCAGCGACAAACTTGTTGAAACCGCCCTCGAAGGTGGACCAGAGCGAGTTGACGGTCGGGCGAGGGACCTTGCGGGCGATCCACGAGCCGCCCTCCTTGGCGTTGTGCGACGCGCCGAGACGTTCCGACAGGGCCTTGATCTGGGCGACGAGGCGCGGGTGGTAGAACGGCGAGGGCTTGGTCGCGAGCTTGAGCGTGTTGACGATCGCCTCGGTGTACCTGCGAGCGAGGAGAGCGGGCGCGAGCGTCAGGAGATGCGCTCGCAGCGAGGAGACGGTCGCATAGAGGACGGGCGCAGGACGCACTTGTGAGCTTGCGAGGCCTGTCCTGCGTCGGCGAGCGCGGCGGCGTGGTACAGGCGGAAGGCTTGAAGGTGCGGGAAGCCGGCGAACGGTTCATGACCCTTGGCGACCGGGACGAGCGACAGGGCAAACTCGACGAGCTCGGTCAGCTGGACGCTCTCGAGCTCGATCTTGCCGTCCGAGGTCGACGGGTTCGAGCCGACGAGGGTGATGCGCGAGCCGGGGAGACCGAAGCCCATCGACAGGGACGTCTGCGGCGAGAGGAGGTAGCTGCGGGCGCGAGAGAGGCGAAAGTTGTCAGGGCTGGGTCGCACGCACGGCGAGAGAGAGAGAGGGAGGAAGAGAGGGAAAGAGGGGCGCACCAGATGTGCGCGGCGTCGGTCCACCCGTTGCTGGCGAGAGCGTCGCCGAGCGAGGTGAGCGCGCCCGAGTCGCCGGCGGTGCGGTTCGCGACGATCATGCCGACCGTCTCCTGCCACTTGACGAGCGTGTGCTCGGGCAGCTTGGTCGCAGCGTCGCTCGAGACGCGCGACAGCGGCGCCGACGCGGCGCCGTTGCCGACCGGCGCCGCCGGGAGGAGGCCGGGCGTCGGCGGCCCGAGCGCGCGAGGCGGGATGAACTGGTGGACTGCGAGCGGGCGAGACCGGTTTCAGCTTCTGAGCCAGGGGTCGGGGGCGAGCAGGAGGAAGGAGATGTGGAAGAGAGAGAGAGAGAGAGAGGGACGCACTCGACTCGGACCCGAGGCCGGCGAACATGCCGTACGCGACCCGGAGCGCCTCGCGACCTTCTGCGCCCGCTCCTGCGCCCTCGGGCGACAGCTCGGACCGCAGGAACTCGACCGTGACGTCTTTCCAGCAGTCGGTGTCGACGCAGCTCGCGATGATGAAGGCGTGCGCCCACATCTTGTTGTCGAGCGCGTAGGCGACGGCCTCGCGCCGCTCGCCGCGGAGGAGGAACTTGGACATGTCGTCGAGATTGCTCGCACTGACGCCGTAGCTGACGAAGGGCGCGTCCGAGTCCGACGGGCCTCGCGAAGCGGCGGCGGCGGCGGCGAGCTGGTCGGCGGTCGGGAGGGCGCCGTTCTCGTCGGTGTCGGCAGGGGCGAACAGGGCGCGAACGGCGTCGTCGACGGCGGGCCTGCACGTGTGCACAGAGTTAGTGAGAACACATGAGAGGCGAGGGAGGGAGAGGGAGCGAGAGAGGGACGCACGAGCCGACGAGCTTGCCCTCGTTCTCGAGCATGATGCGGACGAGCTTGACGAGGAGCAGCCGAGTCTCGACCTTGCGCTGCGTGTCCTGCGCTCCGTCATGTGCGTCAGCATGCTCGAGAGGAGCCGCCCCTCGCGCATAGTGCGCCTCCTGCTCGAGCTCGCCGATGCGCTGCGACAGCCACGCGACCGCCTCCTTGCGCTTCTTGCCCGCGTTGGCCTTGCCGCCGTCGGCAAAGATGGGGCCTGGGAACGTCGACGACGCGCTGCCCTCGGCCGACGACGGCACGACGTCGGCGAGCTTGCGGATGAGGACCGTCGTGGGCGACGACGACGACGACGCGGGCCCGCTCGGCGCCGAGACGCCGTACGGGTTCGAGCTGTCCATGCCGTACGACGAGCGCCCGCCGTTCGGGAAGACGAGGACGAGCTTGCCGCCGAAGCCGAACGTCGCGATCGGGCCCGTGCGACGCTCGAGGCCGAGGTCGGCGGGCGGGCCTGCCATGGCCGACCCGGGGCGCGAGACGGGCGCAGCCTGCTGCGGCGCGTACGGGTTGTACGGCTGCTGCTGCTGCTGCTGCTGAGGCGGAGGAGGCTGAGCGTAGGGCGAGAACGAGTCGAGGGGACGGCTCGGCGGCGCGTCGTACGAGTTGGCGCGAGCCATCGACGACGCGGCGGGCGGCTGCAAGGGCGCCGGGCCCTTGCGAGGCGACGACGAGCCGTAGCCCGACGAGGCCGCACCGCGCTGCGCAGGGGCGGGCGGCGTGAACGTCGACTCGCGCGAGGGGACGTCGCGAGACCGGTACGCGTTCTGCTGAGCGGGCGCCGGCGGCGGCGCGTACGGGCTGCGCTGCTGGCTCGACGGCGCGTACGGGTCGTGCCGCTGCTGCTGCTGCTGAGGAGGAGGAGGAGGAGGGTGCGCCTGGTAGCCCGACGAGATGTAGTCGTAGCCGTGGCTCTCGCCGCTGTCGGCACGCCACTCGCCGCCGTATTGCGAGCTCGGCGTCGTCAGGCCCGTCTGGTCGTCCTCGTGCGCGTGGTACACGATCGAGTCGTCGCCGCGGAACTGGCTGTCGCCCGTCTGCGCCGTCGTCGCGTGCTCGTCCGAGGGCGACCCGCCGCCGTACGAGTCCTCGTGCTCGGACGGCTCAGGCGTCTCCTCGATGCCGGCCATCGGCATCGGCGACGAGCGACCGCCGGCATAGGCGTAGGGGTCGTGCCGACGGTCGGCCGGGCGCACCTCGGGGCTCGGCGCCTGGAACTGGAGCTGCGGGACTTGGCCGCCGCGGTCGGGCGACGCCGGCGGCTGCATGTGGGCGGGGATGCCGTTGCGAGGCGGCGCAGGCCCGCGCTGCTGCTGCGGCTGTTGCGGCTGAGCCCGGGGAGGGCCCTGCTGCTGCTGCTGAGGAGGAGGACGAGCTCGAGGAGCCGACTGCTGCGTCGGCTGACCGCGAGGCGGCGGCCCGGCACGAGCGGGCGGCGCCTGCGCCTTGGCCGGCGGCGGTGCACCCGCAGGGCCTCGCGGCGGCGGCCCAGCAGCACCTGCGCGAGGCGGCGGAGCGCCGCCTTGCTGCTGCTGCTGAGGTCGCTGAGGCGGAGGGGCACCGCCCTGACGAGGCGGCGGCGGGCCCTGCGAGCGCGCGTCGCGGTTCCCGCCGCCGAGCGACATGGCGGCGAGGTCGTCGGCGAGGTCGGGCTCGCTGCGGCGCGACGGCGGCGGCGCGGTGCGGGCCGACGGGTAGCCGCGCTGCGGCGGCGGGGCGGCACGCTGGTCCTGCTCCTCCTGCTTAGGCATGACGGGCTCCTCGGGCTCGGTCTTGGGGTCTGCGCGCGCGGGCGAGAGCACGTCAGTGAAGGCTCTCGGACCCAGAGAAGGCGCACGGACCCGCCGTCGGAGAGGAGGGAGAGAAAGAGCGACGCACAGAACGGCGGCCTCGCAGTCGTCGGCGTCGTCGCCTGCATCCAGCTCGGCACATGCTCCTGCTCCTCCTCTCCCTGCCCCTGCCCGTCCTCGGCTTGCGGCACCTCGTCCTCCTCGTCCTCCTCCTTGATCTGGTCCTCGACCGTCTTGGGCGGCTCGTACGAGCTCGTCGGCGGGCCCGACGGCAGCGCGCCGTACGGCGAGTCGCTCCCGAACGCCGACGCACCGCGCTGGTGAGGCGCGCGAGCGACGGGCGGGCGCAGGACCGACGCCGAGCCGGGACCGCCCTTGCGCTGCGAGGGCGGGAGGACCGGCTGGGCCGGCGGCGGCGCGGCGTACGGCGAGGCGGCCGCGGCCGGCGCACGCTTGGGCGTCGGCAGGGGCACCGGCGCGGGCGCGGGCGCGGGCTCGACGGCCGGAGCAGGCTTGCGCTGCGGCGGGGCGCGGCGCTGCTCCGGCTCGTAGTCCTGCGACTGGCGCGGCGCGGGACGCTCGGCCGCAGCGGGCGCCGCAGGAGCTGCACGGGGCTCCTCGCGCACCTGCCGAGGCTGCTGCGCCCGCTGAGGAGGCGGAGCGTTCCTCGGCGGCGGGGCGTCGAACGCCGCGCCGGCCGGCTGCTGCTGCCGGGACGGCGCCTCCTTTTGCGCTTGCGCCGGCAGCGGCCTCGACCGCGGGGGCGGCGAAGCGAGGGCGACAGCCGCCTCGGTGCGCGGCGACGCCATCTGGGAGGGCGTCGTCTGCTTGGGCGACGGCGCGGCGGCCTCCACCTGGGCGCGGGCCGGCGTCGCCTGGAGCGGCGGCGGGATGTTGTTGCGCCTGGGCGGCGGCGCAGCGGCGGTGGACGCGGGCATCGCACGAGGAGGCGGCGGGGCCGCAGCAGCGGCGGCGGGAGCGGGTTGCTGCCTCGACGACGTGTTGCTCGCCGCGGACGAGGTGCGCGGCGGCGGCGAGAGGGCCGTCGTGCGCGAGGGAGGCGAGGCGACGCTGCGCTCGGAAGGAGGGATGCCCTGATGCGCCTGCGGGAGCTGCTGCGACTGGACGGGCGGCGACCGGGTTGACGAGTACGGGTCGAACGCGTCGTCCTTCTGCAGCGACGGCGAGGCGTACGGGTCGTACGCCGGCTGCTGACGACGCTGCTGCTGCGGAGCGCCCCTCGTCGGCGCATAGGGGTCGTGCGGCGCCTCGCCGTCGGCCGACTGCCCGAACGACGCGAACGAGCTGTACTGCTGTTGCGCGAGCGGGGGCGAGTAGGCGGTGCGGGAAGGGGGAGGCGCTGCAGCCGCACGGGGCGCGGGAGCAGGTGCCGGGGCGGGAGCCGGCGCAGGCGCAGGCGCAGGAGCGGTCGAGGCGGGCGGCGGCGCGTACGGGTCGTACGCGTTCTGGTGCTGCTGCTCGGTCGGCTGCTGGCCGTACGGGTCGTGCTGCGGCTGGTCCCACCCACTCGGGGCGTAGGAGTCGTCGGCGCGGGGCGTCGGCGCCCCGAACGGTTCCTGGCTCGTGCCGTAGTCGTCCTCGCCGCCGTACCCGCCCTCGCCGCCGTGCCCGCCCTCGCCGCCGTACCCTACCTCGCCGCCGTACCCGCCGTCGCCCGAGTAGCCGTCGCCCGAGTAGCCGTTGCCCGCCGAGTAGTCGTCCTGCGGCTGCTGCGGCTGGGACGACGAGTCCTGGGGCGGGTAGCCGTCCGTGACGAAGGCGCTGTACCCGTCGTCGGCGTACGGGTCCGAAGCGTACGGGTCGTTGGCATACGGGTCCGTCTCGTCTTGTTGCGACTGGACCGCCTGCTGCTGAGCGGGTTGCGGGTCGCCCACCTGCGCGCGGAAGTCGCCGCCGCCGCCGCCGCCGCCGCCGGCGTTGTAGTCGCCGTACTCGGGCTGAGCGTACGCGCCATAGCCGTCGTCGGCGAAGGCACCGTAGCCACCGTCATCGTACGGCGCCTGCTGGTCGTGTTGAGCGTAGTCGCGCTGGTTGGCGTCGCCTTGGCCCTGGTAGTCGTGCGCGCCGCCCGTCGCCGCCTCGTCCGGGTTGTAGTTGGGGTCCGGGTCGTACGAGTTGGTGTGCGGGTTGTAGACCCAGCCCGGGTAGTACGGCGCCTCGAACTGGCCTTGCTGCGCGTACGACGACGAGTCGCCGCCGGCTCCGTCGAAGCCGTGGTCGTTACGGCTCATCTCGGGCGACGACACGGGCTCGTCCTTCTCGCTGACGGTACTCAGCGAGTGGCCGTGGTGCTCTTGGAACGGCGCGCCGTGGTACTGCTGCTGTTGGTGCTGCTGGTACTGAGGCTGGGCCGAGGAGGAGGACGAGGACGAGGTCGCAGGCGGGGGAGCGTAGGGGTCGCGCTGCTGTTGCGAGTAGTGCTGTTGGTCGGGGTGTGGAGGGCCGTAGGAGTACCCTTGGCCCTGTCTGCTCATCTGCGAGAGGGGCGAGGTTGCCGTCAGAGTCGGGCTCCACGTCGAGGGCGAGGGAGAGCGGCGACGAGAGGGGAGAGGTGGGACGCACGAAGGCGAGTCGGGCTCGGCTCGGTGGATGGTGGAGGCTGTCTAGTGCGCGCGACCAGCCGGGTGGACGCGCGAGCGGTGCGGAGAACAGAGCGAGGCCGCCGCCCTCTCCTAGGATCCTCTCCTCGGGCCTGGCCTCCTCCGCACCTCGGCTCTGCTCCATCGCTCCCTGGACTGCAGCTTGCGAGCTCGACACAGTCGCCATGCCGCTCGAGACGGTGCAGCAAAAGCCGGTGCTCGCTCGGCCGCTGCCCATCTTGCTCTCCTCCTCAGCCTCTCGGGCTGCGCACACGGCGCGATCGCACTGCTGCATCTCTATTCCAGCCTCTACAGCTGCTCTACATCTCGCCCTCCTGCGCGACCGCCTCGCCGAGCTCGCGCACGCCGCCGAGCAGCTCGTCGACGAGCGCCGGGTCCATGAGCCCGTCGTCGACGCCGAGGCACAGCGTCACCATGCCGTCCCACGTGAACGCCTCGAGCAGCATGCCCTCGCCGCGGTGCAGGCGCGTCCCGATCGCGATGTCGTGAAGGCGGAGCGTCGTCGTCGTCGAGGAGTAGGAGGAGGAGGGGAGGGCGAACGAGGTTGGGAGGAGGCGGTCGACGTCGCCGATCACTGCACGGGTTGAGCGTCAGCTTGCCGCCATCGTGACGAGGCAGAGAGACGAGACGCACTGCTGGCATTGAGCGCCGTGCGCGGCTCGTGGTACGGATTCGGGTTGCGCCCCGTCCCGTTCCTGTTCCTCGCGCTCGTCGTCAGCTCGTCGCCCGCGCGCGCCGCATTGAGTCGAGATGAAAGAGAGAGAGTGACGCACAGCAGCCGGTCGAGGATCATGGCGTACATGCCCGCGACGAACACGGTCCGCCTCGTGTGCTCGTGCGACAAGAGCCGCGCAAACTGCGCCTTGGCGAGCCGCGCGCCGCGCAGGACCGTCGCGCGCACGAGCGCGCGCTGCGCCGGGTCCGTCGCGGTCGTCGTCATGTCGAGCGCGAGGGCCGGCAGGGCGATGCAGCCGAACGTGATGCGGATCGCGCAGTCGGTCGCGGGGTCGCTGCAGAGGGGTGCGTGCGCGAGGTCGTCGGCGGCGGCGGTGGGAGGGGGAACGCGCTGGAGGAAGGGGCGGGCCGAGAAGGGGAAGCCGAGGACGACGGGGTGGTATGGCTCGTCGGCGTGGACTCGGCTGAAGATGCGCGCGACCGAGAGCGAGATGAGCGAGTAGAGGAGCATGCCTGCGCACAGGAGCCGAGAGTCAGCTCGCTCAGCTGAGAGAGCTTGCAAGAGGAGGACCGCACGCACTTGGAGAGATGCCCTCGCCCTTGCAGAGCCGGATGAGCCGCTGCGACGTCTCGCGCCCGAACCGCAGCTGCGGCCACCGGTTCCTGGCTTGCACCGGCGGCGTCGGCGCGTCGAGCCGGGGGAAGTACAGCGTGCGCGGGAAGCGGCGGTGGCGCGCCATGATGAGCGTGCGGGTGATGGCCCACAGCCATCGTCGGCGAACGGTTGAGGCAGGCGCGGGCGGCGCAGGAGGAAGGGCGGTGGTCGACGGCGGGTTCTCGGTCGGCTGGCCGGCGACGGTCGGGGTCGGTCTCGAGAGCGGTATCGGCGGGTACAGCTCCTCGTTGGCGAGCGGGAGGTGCGCGGCGAGCTCGTTGTCGGGCAGGACGACTCGCCATGCCGCGGCGACATCGGCCGGGACGTCCCACGCCTCGAGCTCGCGCGCGCCGTCGAGGAAGGGCGAGAGCGCAAGAAAGGCCGGAGAGGGCGTCGGCGAAGGTAGCTCGGGCGCCGACGCGAGCTGGAAGAGCTCGTTGACGAGCTTGAAGACGGACAGGCCGTCCGAGATCTGCGGACAGGAGGGTCCGCAGTCAGCTTGCCGGTCTCGAAGCTGCCGATGCGGAGCGAGAGAGCAGAGCGACGCACCACGTGCGAGATGACGAGCATGAAGCTGAGCTCGAGCGGCTCGCGCTCGTTGCGCACAAGGACGAGGCGCGCGAGGCAGTCGTCCTGGGCGAGCAGCGCTCGCGGCCCGTTCAAGACGTAGCGGTCCTGCACCTCGTCCGCCGCTGCCCGTACCGACTCGGCGCCTTCGACCGAGTGCACAAGGAGCGTCTGCGCTGCCCGCGACAGGGCCTCGGCGGCGTCGAGCGGCGGAACGAGGACGAACTCGCGCGTGTCGACGAGCGGGATCGCCGCGTGCTTGCCGGGCGGGGCGTCGCGCACGGCGCAGGCGAGGAGCGGGTGCTTGGCGCGGAGGAACGCCCAGGCGAGGAGCAGGCGGGACAGGAAGGCGGTCGAGGCGGCGTGCGGGTCGTCGTCGGAGGAGGATGGGGCGGGGTCGAGGCTGAGGGCGAGGCGGACGAACGTGTCGCTCTGGCCGTCTCGCTGCGTCGCTTTGTCGAACTTTGCCTCGAGTACGCCCAGCGCGCGCGTCCACTGCTGGCGTCGTCGTCGAGGGCGGCGGTCGTCATCGGGCGCGAGTGGAGGTTGGTCGTCGTCGGGGGCGGGCGGGAGGGGCTCGCTGGACCAGCGGTGCCCGGCGAGGTAGCCAGGCCATGTCGAGAAGCTCATCTCGAGCGTGCAGGCGAGGTGCGGGACGAGGGGGAGCTCGAGGCGCGTTTCATCTCGGCCGGCGGCGACGAGTCTCAGGAAATCGAGCGAGTTGCACGGCTCACAGCCTCGCCTTCTTCTGCCGCGGGTACGTCTTCTCCAGGAACTCTAGCAAGTGCTGCGCCGCGTCGTCGGGCTTCTCGTGCACGAGGAGGTGGCCCGCGCCCTCGACCCTCGACCACGAGGCGTGCGGGATGGCGTCGCGCAGGACCCAGTTGATGTTGTCCTCGTCGACGACCGACCGGCCTTTGTCGGCCCAGATGAAGTGCGCCGGCAGCGACGACGGGATGAGCTGCAGGCGGGTCGCGGCGCGGCGAGCGGCGACCGCCATCGGGTCCATGAAGGTGAGCTGCGGGCGGAAGGACGGCGTCAGCTGCGTTCCCACGGGTCCTGATGGAGGGAGAGCACACTCACCGCCTCGTTCCTCGCCGTCACCTTGAGCGCGACGCCGTCAGCCGTGTCGACGAGCCCATGTTCGACGTACCCCTCGAGCACGCGCGGGTCCCAACTCTGGAAGAACGGCTTCTTGACGAACCCGTCGCGCGCCTCGGCCCTCGTCTTCCACGTCTCGCGCCGCATGAGCGCACCCGTCGTGAGGCGCGTCATGGCGCGCGTGCTGTTGCTCGGGTCGGGCAGGACCGGGTCGACAAAGACGAGCGACGAGAAGAGCGCGGGGAGAGCCGACGCGGCGTAGGCGGTCGCGCCGCCGCCGAGCGAGTGGCCGATGCCGACAATGATGCGGCCGCGGTAGGTGCGCGCGGCGGCGAGGGGCGGTCCTGGCGGGAGCGAGGGCTGGCTGTCGAGGAGGTGCAGGTGGGCGGGGACGTCGGGCACAGGGCTGAGCAGGCCGGTCGACGATGAGGGCGAGTCGCCGTACGAGATGATGAAGTTGAGCAGGTCGCGACCGTGATCGGCCCAGTTGACTGCGAGCGAGGAGAGCGGGTCAGTCAGAGGGAGCGCGAGAAGGAGCGGGGGAGGAGACGCTGCGACGCACAGACCTCGCCCAGTACCGGCTCGTTGAGCACGCCCGCGTCTCCCTGGTTGATGCAGTCGATCGCCCACACCTCGTCGACGGGCAGCGACTTGCCGCTGACCTCGACCCGCTCGAGCAGCGTCGTGAGGAGCGGCTCCCACACCTCTGCGCGCACGGCAAGCTGCGTCAGCTCCCTGCACTCACCCGCGCTGGATGCCTGAGAGGGAACTGTGCGCACCTCTGTAGAACCCATTGGCGTGCGAGAAGACAAGCGTGAGCCCTGGCTGCTCGCCCTCGCGCCTCGCCGCCCTCGCCGCCGGCCGGTACCGGTTCGCGACCGTGACGAGCTGCTCCTGGCGGTCGAGCTCGGCGTGGTCATCGACGCTGATCGGCTGCTTGAACGCCTCGACCTGGGGCGCGACAAGGGTCGCGAGGGCGCGCTCGGGGTCGGCGCGCTTGCCCGTCGCCGGGTCGACGGCCGGGTTGATGCGCAGCTCGTGCGGGTGCTTGGTGCTGTGGGCGTACGAGCGCGGGAATGCAGCGGGGAGGACGACCGTCTCGCACTCCCAGCCGGGGTGGATGGGCGGGCGAGGGCGAGTCGTGGTGCCGAGCGGGGCGAGGTCGATGGAGAGCGGCTTGGGCGGGAGGAGCGGGAGCAAGGGCCCGCTGAGCGGCTTGGCCTGCTGCTCTATGTCGGCGGCGAGCATGGCTGTCGAGTACAGACAGAGCAGCGTTGGCTGAGCGAAGCGCTGAGGTCGCGACCTCTCGAACCCGGCCCGCGGCTCGGCCAGTCGGCGCGCGCGGCGGGACCGGCCTCTTGACGAACCGACTGCGTCGAGCGCTCGCTCCTCAGGCCTCATCTTGCGCACTGCGATACCGAGCGATCTATGCTATCTACAGCGTCGTGCCGTCCTTGGCGTGCTCGCCGTCCCGCTCGCCCTTGACCGCCTCACGTGCCTTCTCCCTGAGCCCCGCCGCCGTCCCGCTCGCCCCTCTGCCGCCGCCGCCGCCGCCGCGCTGCCCCGTCGCCTCCTCGACCGCCTCGTGCGCATCCACGTCGCGCACGTCCCTTTTCCTCCCCGCGCCATCGCCCGCCTCGCTCCCCGCGCCGACCGGCCCCGCCCTCCACCGCGTCGCGCTCGTCAAGTTCTCCTCGCGCGCCGGGCGCGCCGAGCGCAGGAAGAGCTGCGAGCGGCGCGCACGGATGAGGCGCACCCAGCAGATGGACGTGATGCCAATCATGAGCGACGCCATCGAGCCGACGGCCCAGAGGAAGGCCGAGGGGTGCTCCTCGAGGCCGCTGTGGAGGTTCATGCCTGTGCGAGGGGACGAGAGAGGGGAGGGAGGAGCGCGAGGAGCGGGTTGGCGAGTGCGAGGGGAGGGGAGGGGAGAGCGGGGCAAGAGGGAGAGGACGAGGGGAGAGAGGTACCGTCAGCAAGTCGAGCTCATTCAGCAATCGAGAGGGAGAGAGGCGAGAGAGCGACGCACCGAAGAAACCTGCGACCGTCGCACCTGCACCAAGCGCCAGCGTCCCGATCGCCGTCTGCATGGCCCGGTCGCGTCGTCGAGTCAGCGAACCCCTGGTTGAGGCGTCGCGGACGAGAGAGAGAGGCTCGAGCAGCACGCACCTGCAGCTCAAGATTTTGGAGTCGTACGCGCGTCGAGGCCAAGACGAGCGAGATGTTGTTGTCGACCTCGCCGAGGAGGGTCGAGAGGCGCTCGCACGACTCGCTCGTCTCGTCGAGGCGGCGCTCGTCTGCGAACGCGGCGGGCAGGGAGGGTCAGCAGGGCAGGCTCGAGAGCGGGAGTGTGAGACAGGGCGAGGGAGAGAGAGGGAGAGAGAAGGGAAAGGAGGAAGGCGGGAGCAAGGAAGGGACGAGGGAAGGGAGGAGGGAGGGGCGACGCACAGTACTCGAGAAGGAGCTCGGCTTGCTGGTGGTCGTCGATCGAGCGCTTGACGCCGTTCTCCTTGTCGGTGAGGTACATGTTGGCGAGGTCCTCGTCTGCGAGTCGGCGGGCGGGCGAGGAGGGCACGTCAGTCATGACGCTCGAGGCCAACATCCCGCGCCTCGAGAGAGAGAGAAAGAGGACGCACCCTCGCCGAGGACGGTCGACAGCGCACTCTGCATGGCGCGCCCGCTCATCAAGCAGTCCTCGACGGTGCGCTTGCACTCGAGGAGGTCGCGCAGCTCTGCCGGGCTGACGCCGAACCGCAGCTGCGGGATCGTGCGGTACACGCGCTCCTGCAGCTCGGTGACGACGTTCTTGATCCCGCGCGAGTTGAGCAGCAAGAGGGCCTCGAGCGCGCGCAGCTCGAACGGCGGCACGTTGTCCTGCCCCGTCGCCGAGCCCGACAGCTCGAGGTACCGCATGACCTGCTGCATGGCGCGCGCGAGGTCGATGCTCTGCGCCTCGGTGCAGATCGGGTTGTGCTTGTCGGTGCCGATCAGGACGACGCTGTCCGAGGCGATGATGGCGCGCACGACGGGCGTGCACAGGATGAGCGAGCGCTGGCAGACGACGAGGGCCGGGCGGACGTCGAGGATGTGGGCGTCGAGCGAGCGCAGGTCGCGAGGCTGCGAAGGGCGGAGGGTCAGTTGGCGATCTAGGACGAGTGAGAGCTGACCGCGAAGGAGAGAGGTCGAGGAGGGCAGGGAGAGGGCTCGAGGACGAGGACGAGGACGAGGACGAAGCGGACGAGGACGCACGAGGAGGCCGTACTCCTTGATGACGTCCTGCTTAACAAGCTTGTCCTTGGGCTGCTCGATCTCACCATCTTGTCGCAGTATGAGGTCTGGCGGGTGGAGGGAGCGGGTCAGCACCAGTTCCTCCGAACGTCGCGGAGGGAGGAACGAGGGGTACGCACAGTTTGCGTCGATCTGGTCCTTCTCGCCGTCCCACCCGACGTCGAGCGGGCTGACCTTGCGCGAGTACGAGTGCCAGTCGGCGAGGAGCTCGTGGCGCGAGTAGGCGAACGAGGGCCCGTCGGCGAGCGTGGTCGCCTCGGAGCCGTCCGTGTCGGTGTGCGGGTTGCCCGGCTTGTCGCGGTTGGCGGGGGCGTGGCGAGAGCTGTGCTGGTACGAGCGGCGGGCGAGGTGCAGGGGCAAGGAGGAGGGCGAGGGTGACGTTGGTCGGGCGGAGGAGAGGCTGTGGGGGAGGACGAGGAGGAGGGAGCTCGACGGGGAGGAGCGCGAATCGAGGTGCGCTCGAGCGGATGCTGCGGCATTCGAGTAGGCGGGTGCATCCGCAGGTGTTCGCTCTTGGGCGCGAGGACGAGGCGAGAGCGAGAGGAGCGGGCGAGGCGGTGCATTGCGCGCGAGGGCGAGGGGCCGCAGCCGGGAGGGTCCTGCGCGGCACAGCATGCTGCGGGGGGTTTGCTCGCCCAGTCGACGAGCTGGCCTGGCGCTTAGGCGAGCAGCTGGGTGAGAGGGACGAGCAAGAAGGCCGACCTGGAGCGTTCGGTGACCGCAGTCGACCGCGCTCTCGCAAGTCTTGCCTGGGCCATGTAGGCGCCACGACGATTGTATCGTACACGACCTACTGTCCCTTCCAGTGCATCCAGAGAAGGGCGACGAGGTGCGACGGTTCGAGCCGTCCGTCTTCATCAGCTCGAGCTCCCTCCCTCGTCCACCTCGTCACGCTCCGGCTCGAGCCGGCCATGAAGCGCTCGTACAACGCCAGCAGCCCGTCTGCGCCCTACCAGCAGGGTTACCCGCAGCCCGCCGCACCCACCCCTCCTCTTCCTCCCGGCCCTCCTCCTCCTGCCCCCGCACCCAACCCCTACGCCAACTACGGCTACGGCGGCCCGCCCCAGCAGGCCCAGCAAGTCACCCAGCAGCAGCAGCAGCAGCAGTACCCGGGCTACGCCTACCCCCAGGTGCGTGCTCGCTTCTTCGTCCACCCTCTCGTCCATCCCACCTCGCTCGAGAGCTGACCCTTAGCCCGCACCCGCACCAAGCAGACCGCCGCCGCACCTCCAGCACAGCAAGCCTACGCCGCAGCTCCCGCCGCAACCGCCGCGCCCGCCGACCCCGCCGTCGCCGCCCAGTGGGCCGCCTACTACGCCGCCTACGCCCAGCAGGCCACCGCCGCCGCCGCCGCAGCAGCAGCAGCCGGAGCGTCCTACGCCTCGCCCTACGGCGCCGCACAGCAGCAGCAGCAGCCCGCCTACGCCCACGCCCAGCCCGCCGCCGCGCCCTCCCCCTACAGCGCCGCGCCTCCCCCTCCGCCGCCCCTCCCCGCGGCAGGCAACTCGCCCCTCGGCGCGCCGCCGTACAAGCGCACGCGCTACGACCAGCCGCCGCCGCTCCCGCCGGGCCCGCCGCCGCCCGCCCCGGGAGGCTACGGCCACCACCAGCAGCAGCACGGCGCGCAGCCGATGCCGCCCTCGGTGCTCCCGCCCGTCGGCGGCCGCTCGTCGCGCACGGGCCCGCCGCCGCTCGCAGGCGCAGGAGGCGGGCGCGGCGGGCCTCCGCCACCTCGAGGAGGAGGAGGAGGAGGCGGCGGCGACCCGTACGGCGCGGGGATGCCGCCGAGCGGGCCGGGCGGGATGCGCGGCGGCGGGAGGGACATGGGCGGGCGCGGAGGGCGCGGCGGGCCGGGCATGGGCATGGGCATGGGAGGCGCGTACGACGAGCGCATGATGGGGCCGTCGGGCGGCGCAGGGGGAGGGTTCCCGCCGCGAGGGGCGCCGTCGGGACCTCGCGGCGGCGGCGGAGGAGGCGCGCCGAGGAACGACGAGCGCTCGTTCGGCCCGCCGACAGGGCCGCGCGGGCTCCCCTCGCGGCCCATGTCGGGACTTCCGAGCGGGCCAGGCGGCGGCGGCGGCGGCGGCGGCAAGTACGGCGGCGCGCCGACGGGCCCGAGCGGCGGTGCAGGGCCGCGCGGGCTCGGCGTGCCCAACGCGCCTCGGGGCCCGAAGGCGCAGCCTGTGCGCGGCGATGTCGGCCTCGGGCACGGTGCGGCCGGCCGCAGCTCGGAGGTCAACCGCCAGGCGCCGCGCAAGGAGCGCAAGTGGGGCGTAGGCGGCGCGCCGCCCACCGGCCCTGCCGCCTTGTCGGCGTCGTCTTCCTCGGCGGCGCTCTCGGCGCCGAGCAAGCGCACGCGCGACCGCGACGCCGAGCGGGACCGCGAGGGCGACGTGCCCGGCGGCGCCAAGCGCACGTTCAGCGACTTCCGCATCGAAGGCCTGCGCATCCCCGAGCTCGAGTGGGAGTGGAACGCTGAGCGCGTCGAGCACGAGATGCGCAAGGCGGCCGAGAAGCTCGAGCAGAAGGCCAAGGACAAGGAGGCGCAGGGTGCGTCCGACTTTCGCCTCGCTCCTTCTCCCTCTCGCACCCTCTCTGACTCTCGGTCTCGCTTGCAGACGCCGCCGCTCTCCAAGCCGTCAAGAAGGACGAGTCTGCTCCAGACGAGGACGACGAGGTCGACGGCGAGCCCGTCGCCGGCGACGACTCGACCGGCGACATGTCGATCGACCAGCCGCCGCCCGACCTTCCTCCTCCCGCTCCTCCCGCTGCCGACGCACCCCCTCCTCCTCCCGCCGCCGCCGAAACGCCCACCGCTCCCGCCTCAACCTCGCACGGCAAACACCGCCGCGACGAGGACGCCGCCGAGCAGGTCACGCAGCCCGGCGGGTCCGGCGTCGACGACCAGGCCGAGGAAGGTGTCAAGCCCAAGAAGGTGCGCGTCGGCGACGTCGAGCTCCACAACGGCGACGCCGGCGTCGACGTCGACGGCGTGGCGCTGCAGCCGGCGGCGACGGTAGCTACCGTCGCCGCGCAAGAGCCCGCGGCGCCCGACCGTGCCGCGGAGGCGGCGCCCACTCCGACCGAGCAGCCGCCTCCCGACGACGCTCGCGCCGCCGAGGACGAGGACGACGACGACGACGTCGACGGCGCGCCCCTCGCGCCCTCGTCCCCCGCACCCGCACCCGCCGCTCGCCCCGCCTCCCTCCCCCCGCGCCCGCCGCCCGTCGCGCCCCCTCCCGCGCGCGAGAACTCGCGCCTGCGCATCTACTTTGCCTCGCCGACGGTAAGCGCTGCACTGCCCGTTGCGGCGGCGGCGCCGGCGCCGGTCAAGGTCGAGCCACTCGCACCGGCGCCGGTCAAGCTCGAAACGGAGGCGGCGCAGGGCGATGAGAAGGCGGTCAAGGGCGAGCCGGTCGAGCCGGCCGTCGTCAAGGTCGAGGAGGAGGTCGGCCAGGCGGCGGCGGCTGAGCCGGCGCAGGACGACGAGGACGAGGACGTCGACGGCGAGCCTGTCGGTGAGGCGCCCGGGCCGGCTGTCGTCAACGGCGTCGATGCCGAGGCGCAGGAGCAGGTCGATGGGCAGGTCGAGCCCGAGGCGGGAGGAGACACCGCGAGCGAGGACGGCGCGCCGCTCGAGCAGGACGAGGAGGACGAGGACGAGGACGAGCACGACGAGGAGGACGACGACGACGACGACGACGACGACGAGCTGCTCATCACGGCCGCCGACTCGGGCGACGTCAACGAGGAGCTGCAGCAGCTCCTGATCGCCCAGGTCAAGGAGCAGCTCGCCGCCGAGTCGGAATCCCTCCGCGACTCGTCGCCCGCGCCGTCCGTCCCCGAGACCGACAACGCCGCGCCCGAACCCGCACCCGCTCCCTCGCCTGCGCCCGCTCCCTCGCCCGCACCTGCACCCGCACCCGCGCCCGTCGCGCCCGAGCCCTCGGCGGACCGCATCTCGATCTCGTACGCGCGCAACACGCGGCGCGTCGTCCTCGACGCCGACGTCATCGAGTCGGTCAAGGTGTTCCGCAGCGACGGGCGCGTCGAGCTCGCTGTGCGGTGCCGGCCGGCCAGGGCGCGCGAGGGAGACGACGAGGTCGACGACGAGACGAGGGTGTGCAAGGGCGTCCTGGTGCGTCTTCTCGCTCTCGCTCTTCGCTCTCGCGCTTCTGGCTCTCTCTCTCGAGGGCAGGCACTGACTCATGCGCACGCTCGCAGGTTGAGACGCTCGACGCCGACACGGACGACTACGTCCTCGTCGACCGCAAGGCGCTCGCCCGCGCCTGGGCGACCGAGGCGCCGCAAGACGGCGGCGCCAGCTCTCTCGACCCTCTCCTGCCGCCTGTCCACCGCCTCCTCGTCCCCAGCGCCGACCTATCGTCCTCGCCGACCTTCTCGCACGAGGTCATCACGGTTTCGGCGCAGCTCGACCGGCAGAACCCGCTCACCGAGGCGCGGTGGGTCAAGACGGGCGAGGTCGAGAACTGGCTCGTGAGCCTCGGCATCTCGAACGGCGCAAAGCCGCACGACGCGGCCAAGCTGAGCGAGTGGAGGGGCAAGATCAAGATCGTCGACCCGGATCCTGTGCGTCGCCGTCCTCGTCCTCTCTCGTCTCTCTCTCGCTCTCGCTCTCGCTGCGGGCCCTAGCTGATGCGCAGTCCGACGTGCGACGCAGCCTCCTACGATCAAGCATGCGCTCGACTCGTGGGCCGCAAGCTCGAGCGCCGGCTCGCTCGACGATCGCAAGAAGTTTGTCCGGACCCACATGGCGAGCATCGACAACGGTGCGCTCGCGCTCTCTCTCCCTCTCTCTCTCTCCTTCTCGGGCGCACGCACTGACTCTGCGCCCTGGTCCTCGCTCACAGTCGTCGAGATCCTCCTGCGCCTCACGCGCGGCGACCGCGCCGGGCCCTCGCACTACTCGTCCTCGAGCGGGTACCAGCAGCCGCCGGCCGTCGGCGCGCTCGCCGTCACGCTCGCGGCGCCGTTCCCGGACCAGCAGACGCAGGTGTCGCTCGCCGTCCTGGCCATGTTCCGCCTCAGCGTCGCGACGGCCCGCAAGGCGGGCGTGCCCACGGCCGAGGTCGAGCAGCAGGTGAGCGAGATTGTGCGCGCGCTCCCGAGCCACTTGCTGTTCAAGAGCGTCGATGGCATGTTCCGCGAGGTCGTCAGGCCGCACCATGGCGGCGGCGGCGGGCACAAGGGCGGAGGAGGAGGAGGAGGAGGCGGCGGGCGGGGCGAGCGCGGGAAGAAGGGTCGGCGGGACTGAGCGGTTGCGCACCTGCGCTGGTCGGTCACGAGGTGGAGCTCGTGGTGCAGGGTGCGAGCAGCATGGGCGGCATCGGCAGGCGCGAGGGCGTGCGCAGGATGGACACGCCGAGCGGGCCGAGCGGGTCTGGCTCGTCGGGGCTCTCTCTTTCTTCCTCTTCTCTTGCGATCGACGGGCGTTCCTATCTCTCTCTCTCGGAGGCCCTGTGCGGCTGGACGAGGCGTCTCGGTGGCGCAGCTCCGTCTAGCGGACGAGAGGCTGTCGTCGCTGCGTTCGCGCTCTGCTCCTCTCTCGCTTTCTCTACCTTCTGCGGCGCGCCAGCACACCGTTCCCTCTCCTGGTATGAGGGCGCTTGGTTTGCGATGGCGACGCGACGAGGTGCGCAGGTGTGCAGCGTTGGCGAGCGGGCGGGCGCTTGCGGGGACCGTGCGGAGCGCCAACTCGCGCCGACTCGTGCGCCTCTCGGCCCTGTGCGTCTGGGACTACTGCCGCGCGTGACGAGCTCGACGAGGAGCTTGCTGCGGCCGCTCGAGCAGGATGGCGAAACGACGGCGTGAGCGAGGGATCTCGAGAACCGAGGTGCGTCCCTCTCCTTCCTCTCCGTCTCGAGCCTGCAACGTGCACGAGCCTCTTTCCTCAGTGCTCGACGCGACGCCTCGCTGCAGCGAGTGAAGCATCGGCAAGGTCCGAGAGCGGCAGCAGAGCGAGGACGACGGCGACTCGAAGCGGTGGCGGCCCGTCCGCGCCGGCGCGCACGAGCCGCGCGAGCGCCTCGTCCTCACGCACGCGCTTGCCCAGAAAGTGCCCGCGCGAGCCGCACAGCAAGCGGTTGGCACGGCAGGCCGTCGCGCCACCGCGACTTAGCCGGAAAAGAGCGGCGCGAGCGATGATGCTTGCCGGCGGGTCGGCCTCGAGAACGAGCTGCACCGGCCGGGCGTGGGCACAGGGCCCTTGCGTGCGTCGAGTGCGCGTGAAGGATCGCCGCGCCCGCAGCAGATTGTGTACGAGAGAAGCGCAGAAGGTTCGACGGTGACGGTCGGAGCGGCTCGAAGAAGCAGCGAGTGGCGCAAGTGCTGAGCGGCGAGGAGCGAGGCACGCTGGACGAGGGACGGCTCGTGCGCTGGCTGGTGCCGTGCTCGCAGCCGGGCGTGCAATGGAGTGCTGCAGCTGCGCGCGCACTGTCGAGCGCCTGCGGTGGCGACGAGTGGCGACGATGGCGGGTGCGACGAGGAGGAGGAGGAGCGAGAGGGGCGGTGCAGGGCGCGTGACCTGTAGCCTAGACGGGCTGCCGGTGTACTGAGCCCGTGTCCAGATCCTATGTAGCTAGCGCTGCAGATCTCTCTCGAGCCAGGGCAAGCGAGAGAGCGCGAAGCGAGGCAAGCGGCGGACCGGCCGCGGAGCAGAGGGAGGCCTCGCCGCCTCGAGCTCGAAAGGTCGCCTCGTTTCCCCCGTCTGCGTCTCGCTGCCGAAGGTGCGCCCCAGCTCGCCGGTCCGACCCTCGAGCCACTCCCACCTGCTGACCCTTGTCTCCCTCTCCCTCCCCTCGCCCGCTCCCACGCCACCCGACCCCTCTTCCCCCTTCGAACCACCTCGCCCGTTTTTCGACCCTCGCCCGCTCGCCCTACACCCGCCACCCGCCGTACCATCACACTCGCCAGTCATCATGGTCAGTCTCGCCGTCGATCTGGGAGCCGCGCGGCGCGTGCAGCGGGCGAGGAGGGGGCGGCGCGAGGAGCGGCCGGTCACGCGAGGTCGCGAGCTGGACGGCCGCCGGCGCAGGGCGGCGGCGTCGCTTGTGCGGTGCGCGCGCCGGCGCACTGAGCGGCAGGTATTGCGTGCAGCGCCGAGCGGGCAGACGCGCAGCAGGAGCGGGCTTGTCGGCGTCGTCCTCGCCCGCGGGGGAAGTGCTGCCGGATCGCCGCCACCTCCGCGACCACCACCTCCCACCGTGCACCCCAGCGAGCATGCTGACCCTTCTCGTTGCCGCACGCAGTCTCTCGCTGTTGACCTCCTCAACCCGTCCGCTGAGCAGACCGCCAAGACCCACAAGCTCAAGCGCCTTGTGCAGTGCGTCCTCCTCCTCTCCTGCTCGCCGCCGCAGCGCTCGACAACTGACGCTCTTCCCTCCACGCAGGTCGCCCAACTCGTACTTCATGGACGTCAAGGTGCGTCCCCTCGCCCTGCGCCCCACCTCGACCCGC
>Ga0308169_10002186_pt1 | contig 20733 bp, 22 predicted proteins | sample PhyBR1_2_FD_202139 | JGI IMG/M metagenome (GOLD analysis project Ga0308169, IMG submission 202139) | Phyllosphere microbial communities from UC Gill Tract Community Farm, Albany, California, United States - DLSLSB.R1 | ecosystem: Host-associated > Plants > Phyllosphere > Unclassified | place...
ACGAGGCCTTCGAGCTCTCCCAGCCAACCATCAGCCACCACCTCAAGGTGCTGCACGAGGCAGGCCTGCTCGACCGCAGCAAGCGCGGCACGTGGGTCTACTACGCCGTGCGGCGCGAGGCGCTCACCGACGTGGCGGCCCTGCTCGGCGGGGTCGGCGCGTGAGGTATCTGTGGCGGCGTGCCGTCGCCGAGCTCCTCGGCACCGCCTTCCTGGTCGCGGCCGTGATCGGCTCCGGTGTGATGGCCCAGCAGCTCTCGCCCGACGACGTCGGGCTGCAGCTGCTGGAGAACTCCCTGGCCACCGGCGGTGCGCTGCTCGCCCTGATCATCGCGTTCGGTTCGGTGTCGGCGGCCTTCAACCCGGTCGTCACCCTCGTCGAGATGGCGCTGGGCCGGATCTGGCTCGCCGAGGCCGTGCTCCTGGTGATCGCACAGCTGGTGGGCGGCGTGGTCGGCGCGATCGCGGCCAACCTGATGTTCGGGCTGCCCGCCGTCACCTGGGCGACGCATCACCGCGCGTCGCCGGCCCATCTGTTCGCCGAGGTCATCGCGACCATCGGCCTGATGCTGGTCATCCACGGCGCCCTGCGTCGCACCCATCTCGAGTCCGTCGCGGTCGCGGTCGCCGGCTACATCGTGGCGGCGTACTGGTTCACCTCCTCGACGTCGTTCGCCAATCCGGCGGTCTCGATCGCGCGGATGCTGTCGAACAGCTTCGCCGGGATCGCGCCGGCGAGCGTGGCAGCCTTCGTCGCGGCGCAGGCCGTCGGCGGCGCGCTGGCGTACGGCCTGATCCGCTTCCTTCATCCCCAGAGCGCCGAACGACCGACCCAGGAGATCCGATGAGCGAGCCGCAGCACACCGTCCTGTTCGTCTGCGTGCACAACGCCGGCCGCTCGCAGATGGCCGCCGGCTTCCTGCGTGAGCTCGGCGGTGACCGCGTACGCGTCCTGTCCGCCGGCTCCATGCCCGGCGAGCGGATCAACCCGGTCGCCGTCGAGGCGATGGCCGAGGTCGGCATCGACATCGCGGGCCAGCAGCCCAAGGTGATCACCGACGAGGCCGTACAGGCCTCCGACGTGGTGATCACGATGGGTTGCGGTGACGAATGCCCGTACTTCCCGGGCACGCGGTACGAGGACTGGCCGTTGGACGACCCTGCCGGGCAGGGCATCGCGGCGGTGCGCCCGATCCGCGACGCCATCAGGGCCCGTGTCGAGGGCCTGCTGGCCGAGCTCGGCTAGGCCTTGGCGGCCGACGCCGCCCGGCGGGCGAGCAGGCAGCCGATGAGCCCGGTCGCGGTCATCCCGGCGAGCAGCACCAGCCCGCTCCACGCCGCCCAGCCGGACCAGTCGACCTGACGGTGGCGCACTGCGAGCGCGAGGAGCGCGAGGCCGCCGATCCCGGTGATGCCGAGGAGCCCGCCCTGCACCCGGACCAGATCGTCCTCGACCAGGGCGGCCAGCAGTGCCACTCCGAGCGCGAGGCACCACGCGCCGATCATCCGGGCGTCGATGGCGTTCATCCGCCACGGCACCTGCTCGGCCCAGAAGCGCGGTCGGGCGAGCAGGCCGAACCCCAGACCGGCCAGTCCGGTGCCCTCCAGCGCGATCAACGGCCTGGTCCAGCGGGGGAGGGGCGCGATCCGGGCGAGCGGGAGCCCCGGCTCGAAGAGCTGGAGGCAGAGCGCCGCCAAGATGCCGAAGGTCAGGCCGCCGACTCCGAGCAGCCAGGCCGCGCCGAGCAGGAACTCCGGGTCCATGATGCTGCCGCTCGTGAGCCCGGTCTGCCCGATGTTGCCGATCGTCACCACGGTCATCAGAGTGAGCACGGAGGCGACGGCGAGGACCGCGACCCGGATCTCCTCCCACAGCGCGCGGGTGATGCAGTGCAGCAGCAGCGGACCGGCACCGATGAGGCCGGCGCCGAGCAGGGCCGCGGTCATCGGGCTCGCGATCGTCCAGGAGAACCACGTCAGCCGGTCATCGGCCATCAGTCCGCCGGCGTAGGCGATGAGGCCGATGAACGCTGCCGCGGCGGCAGTCAGCCCGAGCAGCACACGCAGCAGCGGCGCGGTCGCGCGCCCCTCCAGCTGCGGCGGGATGTGGATGCCCTCGGTGGGCGTGTGATCGGTGTGACCGAGAGTCGACATGGCAGTGCTCTCCCTCCCCAGGGCGTGTGCGGCTCGCGCCGGAGCACAGATTACCCACAAGTAACCGGTCGCGGGAGCGCTCCGGCATCGCGGGGTGTTGCACATCGCTCTTCCGCGTTACGTTCGAGGACATGCGCGCGATCCGTCGTTTCACGGTCCGTCCTGTCCTTCCTCCGCCGCTCTCGGCACTCGGCGTCCTCGCTGGAAACCTCCGCTGGTCGTGGCACCCGCCGACCCAGGACGTCTTCGCGGCCGTCGACCCCGAGGTGTGGGAGAGCGTCGAGCACGATCCCGTACGTCTGCTGGGCGAAGTCTCGCGTGAGCGCCTCGACCGGCTCGCCGGTGACGAGGCGTTCCTCGCCCGGCTCGGGGACGCCCAGCGCGGCCTGGAGCGCTACCTGAGCGGGGATCGCTGGTATCAGCGCGAGATGGCGCACGGCCCGCGCTCGATCGCCTACTTCTCGCCCGAGTACGGCGTCGCGGCCGCCCTGCCGCAGTACTCGGGCGGGCTGGGCATCCTGGCCGGCGACCACCTGAAGGCCGCCAGCGACCTCGGCGTGCCGATCGTCGGCGTGGGCCTGCTCTACAAGCACGGCTACTTCAGCCAGTCGCTGTCCCGCGACGGCTGGCAGCAGGAGGCCTATCCGCTGCTCGACCCGGTCGGCCTGCCGATCGCCGCGCTTCGCGAGGCCGACGGCAGCCGGGCCGTTATCGGCATCGACCTGCCCGACGGGCAGCATCTGGTGGCTCGGATCTGGGTCGCCTCGGTGGGCCGCGTCCCCCTCCTGATGCTCGACACCGACGTCGAGGAGAACCCCGAGGCCCTCCGAGGTGTCACGGACCGGCTCTACGGTGGCAATTCCGAGCACCGGCTGCGCCAGGAGCTCCTGCTCGGTGTCGGCGGGGTGCGGGCGCTGCGCGTGCACAGCCGCATCACCGGGCGCCCGGCGCCGGAGGTCTTCCACACCAACGAGGGGCACGCCGGCTTCCTCGGCATCGAGCGGATCCGGGAGCTGACCGTGGACCCCGCGGGGCCGGGCCTGGACCTCGACACCGCGCTGGAGGTCGGACGCGCCTCCACGGTCTTCACGACGCACACGCCCGTGCCGGCCGGCATCGACCGGTTCCCGCGGACCTTGATCGAGCAGTACTTCGCCGACGGCTCCGGTGCGGTGCCCGGCGTCCCGCTCGACCGGCTGCTCGCACTCGGCGCGGAGGACTACGAGGGCGGCGATCCGGGCGTCTTCAACATGGCTGTGATGGGCTTCCGGCTGGCACAACGCGCCAACGGGGTCTCGCAACTGCACGGCCATGTGAGCCGGGAGATGTTCAACGGGCTGTGGCCGGCCTTCGACGAGTCCGAGGTGCCGATCGGCTCCATCACCAACGGCGTGCACGCGCCGACCTGGGTGGCCCGCGAGCTTCTGGAGCTGGGTGCGGAGGTCGGGGCCGACGCCGACTCCCAGGACGCGGAGGCGTTCGCCGCCACCATCGAGACGGTCCCGGCCGAGCGGGTGTTCGGTCTCAAGCGGACGCTGCGGGCTCGCCTCGTCGAGGACGCTCGCCGGCGGCTGCGTGCCTCGAGCCTCAAGCGCGGGATGGCGCCCACCGAGCTCGGCTGGATCGACCAGGCGCTCGACCCCGACGTTCTGACGATCGGCTTCGCGCGCCGCGCCGCGTCGTACAAGCGGCTGACGCTCATGCTGCGCGACACCGACCGCCTCAAGCGGCTGCTCACCGACCCGGAGCGGCCGATCCAGCTGGTGATCGCGGGCAAGGCGCATCCGGCGGACGACGGCGGCAAGAAGCTGATCCAGGACATCGTCCGGCTCGCCGACGATCCGGAGCTGCGCCACCGCATCGTGTACCTGCCCAACTACGACATCGCGATGGCGCAGCCGCTGTATCCCGGCTGCGACGTGTGGCTCAACAACCCGTTGCGCCCGTACGAGGCGTGCGGCACCTCCGGCATGAAGGCGGCCCTGAACGGCGGCCTCAACCTCTCCATCCTCGATGGCTGGTGGGACGAGTGGTACGACGGCGCCAACGGCTGGGCGATCCCCTCGGTCGACGCCTCGACAGGCTCGGCCCAGGCCGACGTGGCCGGCGACCCTGACCGACGCGACGAGCTGGAGGCCACCGCGCTCTACGACCTGATCGAGCACGAGGTCGCGCCGCGATTCTACGACCGCGACGAGGGCGGTGTGCCAATCCGCTGGGTGGAGATGATGCGCCACACACTCACCTCGCTGGGACCGAGGGTGCTGGCGACGCGGATGGTCCGCGACTACGTGCGTGAGCTCTACCTGCCGGCCGCGCAGTCGCGGCGCGCGCTGGTCGATGGCAGGGCCGAGATCGGGGCCGCGGACCCGGCGACCACGTACGCCGGTGCCCGCGAGCTGGCCGCGTGGAAGCACCGCGTCCGCAGCGGCTGGGGCAGCGTGCGCGTCGAGCACGTCGAGGGGGTCGCGCCGCGACACCCGGAGGTCGGTGGCGCCCTGGACGTGCGGGCCTACGTGGCGCTGGGCGACCTGGCACCCGGCGACGTGGAGGTGCAGCTCGTGCACGGCCGTACGGACGACGGCGACCTGATCGTCGAGCGTGCCGTCACCCCGCTGGACCTTGGGGAGAGCTATGACGGGGGCCGGCACTGCTTCGCCGGCTCGCTCAGCCTCGAGCGCGCCGGGTCCTTCGGCTACACCGTGCGGGTGGTGCCGCGCCACGACCGGCTGGCCACCGCCGCGGAGCTGGGCCTGGTCGCACTGGCCTAGGCTCGCCCGCGTGCCCGACCTGACCCGTGTCCGCCTCGGAGACCGCGAGGACCTGGGCGCCGACTGCGGGTCCTGCCTGGGGCTGTGCTGCGTGGCGCTCGCGTTCACCCGGTCCGCGGACTTCCCGCGGGAGAAGGCGGTCGGCGAGCCCTGCGAGCACCTCGAGGGCGAACGTGGCTGTGACATCCACGGCCGGCTGCGGGAGAGCGGCTACAAGGGCTGCACGGTCTTCGACTGCTTCGGCGCCGGGCAGAAGGTGAGCCAGCAGCTGTACGCCGGACGCTCGTGGCGCGCCGACCAGGCGTTCGGCACGGAGATGTTCGCCGTGTTCTCGGTGGTGCGCCGCCTGCACGAGCTGCTCTGGTACCTGGACCAGGCGCTGGAACTCCCCGGTGACGCTGTGCCGCGAGCCGAGCTGGCCGCGCAGTTCGAGACAGTCCGGGCGCTCACCCTCGGCGGCCCCGACGAGATCCTGGCCCACGACGTCGACGGCTCCTACGACGCGGCCCGACCGCTCCTGCTGGCGGCGAGCGCCGTCGCACGCCGCTCCGAGCCCGCACGCCGCGGGCATCGGCCGGGCCCCGGGAGCGATCTCGTCGGCGCAGACCTCTCTGGACAGGACCTGAGCGGCCTGGACCTGCGCGGCGCCCTGTTGATCGCGGCCGACCTCTCGGGCTGCGACCTGACGTGGACCGACGTGCTCGGCGCCGACCTCCGCGATGCGGACCTGTCCGGCGCACGCCTGGAGCACGCGATCTACCTCACCCAGATGCAGGTCAGCAGCGCGCGCGGCGACGCGGCCACGCTCCTGCCAGCCGGGTTCGAGCGGCCCGGCCACTGGGCGGTCGGCTGAGTCAGCCCCCGCGTACGACGACGATCGACTTGGAGCACAGCGTGACCTGCGCACCCGCCTTGATCGTGGTGCCGAGCGCGATGCCGGGGTCCGTGCTCAGCACCACCTCACCGCTGTGGACCCACTGGTTGGTGGGCAGGCGGATCGTCAGCTCGTGATCGGCGGCGTTGGACCACAGCAGGAACGACGCATCGAACTGCTGCTCGCCGTGCGGGCCGGGCGCGCGCAAGGGGGAGCCGTTGAGGAAGGTGCCGAACGCGGCCAGCCCGGCGTCGTTCCAGTCCTCGTCGGTCATCTCCCGACCCTCGGGGTGCAGCCACACGATGTCCTTGGGTCCGCCCACGATGGTGGGCCGTCCCTCGAACCAGTGCCGCTGGCGCAGCACCGGGTGCTTGCGGCGCAGCGCGAGCGCGGTCTTGGCGATCTCGTAGACGTCGAGCCAGGCGTCGTCGGGACGCCAGTCGACCCACGAGATCTCGTTGTCCTGGCAGTAGGCGTTGTTGTTGCCCTGCTGGGTGCGGCCGCGCTCGTCGCCGGCGGTGATCATCGGCACCCCATTGGCCAGGCACAGGGTCGCCATCATGTTGGCGGCCTGGCGTCGGCGCAGCGCGTTGATCGCCGGATCGTCGGTCGGTCCCTCGGCGCCGTGGTTGCTGGAGCGGTTCTCGTCGGAGCCGTCGCGGTTCTCCTCCCCGTTGGCCTCGTTGTGCTTGTGCTCGTAGGACACCAGGTCGCGCAGGGTGAAGCCGTCGTGGGCGGTGATGAAGTTCACCGAGTTGTACGCCGAGCGGCCGTCGTCGGCATAGAGGTCCGAGGAGCCGGCCAGCCGGGTCGCGACGTTGCGGATCCCGCCGGAGGCGCCCCGCCAGAAGTCGCGGAACGTGTCGCGGAACTGGTCGTTCCACTCCACCCACGGCGGCGGCATCCGGCCGACGAGATAGCCGTCCATCGAGGCGTCCCAGGGCTCGGCGATGAGCTTCACGTGACGCAGCACGGGGTCCTGGCCGATCGCGATCAGCAGCGCGTTGTGGAAGTCGATCTCGTAGCCCGTACGGCACAGCGCCGGCATCAGGTCGAAGCGGAAGCCGTCCACGTGCATCTCGGTGACCCAGTAGCGCAGCGAGTCCAGGATCAGGCGCAGCGCGAGGTCGTCCCAGGTGTTGACGGTGTTGCCGCAGCCGGTGACGTCCCAGTACGTGTCGTTGAATCCCGGGTTGAAGTCATGGGCCGGGTCGTCGCGGGGGTCGTCGTGCGGGATCGGGGGCATCAGCCGCTTGTAGAAGCCGCGATCGTCGAGCCCGCGGAAGGAGAGGGTCGGACCCATCGGACCGGCCTCGGCGGTGTGGTTGTAGACCACGTCGAGGATCACTTCGATGCCGGCACGATGCAGGGCCTTGACCATCTGCTTGAACTCGGTGACCTGACCGCCCCGGTCGCCCGAGGCGCTGTAGGACCCGTCGGGGGCGAAGAAGGAGATCGTGTTGTAGCCCCAGTAGTTGGTCAGCCCGCGCTCGAGCAGGGACGGCTCGGAGAAGGAGGCGTGCACCGGGAGCAGCTCGACCGCCGTGACGCCCAGGTCCTTGAGATAGTCGACGACCGGCGCGGTGGCCAGGCCGGCGTACGTCCCGCGCAGCTCCTCGGGGACGCGGTCGTGCAGCTTGGTGAAGCCCTTGACGTGCAGCTCGTAGATCACGGTGTCGCGCCACCGGATCTTCATCGGCTCGTCGCCCTCCCAGTCGAACGAGGGGTCGATGACCACCGAGCGCCCGGTCACCGGGGCGGAGTCGGCGCCGTCGGGCCGGGTCGGGTCGTCCCAGTCGTAGCCGAAGAGGGCCTGCTCGTTGCGGATCGTGCCGGAGGTCGCCAGCGCGTACGGGTCGAGCAGCAGCTTGTTGACGTTGAACCGGTGTCCCTCGGCGGGGTTCCACGGTCCGTCGGCGCGGTAGCCGTAGCGCTGCCCGGGCCGGATCCCCGGCAGCCGGCCGTGCCAGATGCCGAGCGAGCGCTCCGTCAGCGGGTAGCGCTTCTCCTGCTCAACGCCGTCCTCGTCGTCGTCGAAGAGGCACAGCCACATGGCGGTCGCGTTGGGGGAGTAGACGGCGAAGTTGGTCCACTCGTCGTTCCAGTCCGCGCCCAGGGGCCAGTTGCGACCGGGCCAGATGGCCGCCGTCTCGCCGACGTTGCTCCAGATTCCGGGCTCCACCCGCCTCATGGTTGCAGATGCCCCTAAGGTCGGGAGCATGACTGACTCTACCGGCGAGTACGTCCGCCTCGAGGTGGCCGACGGCGTCGCCACGATCCGTCTGGATCGGCCGAAGATGAACGCGATCAGCCTCCAGGTCCAGGCCGAGCTGCGGGCCGCGTGCGCCGAGGCCACCGAGCGCGATGACGTTCGCGCGGTGGTCGTGTACGGCGGCGAGCGGCTCTTCGCCGCCGGCAACGACGTCGCCGAGATGTCGGAGATGTCGTACGCCGACATGGTCAAGGCGACCCGGGGCGTGTCGGCGGCGGCGACCGCGATCGCCGACATCCCCAAGCCGACCGTGGCGGCGGTGACCGGCTACGCCCTGGGCGGCGGCTGCGAGCTCACGCTCGCCTGCGACCTGCGGTTCGCCGCCGAGAACGCCACCTTCGGCCAGCCCGAGATCCTGCTCGGCATCGTCCCGGGCGCCGGCGGCACCCAGCGCCTGGCGCGTCTGATCGGGCCGAGCCGCGCCAAGGACCTGATCTTCACCGGCCGGTTCGTCAAGGCCGACGAGGCGCTCGCGATCGGCCTGGTCGACCGGGTGCTGCCCGCCGAGACCGTGTATGAGGAGGCGCTCGCCTGGGCCCGGCAGTTCAGCGGCGCGGCGGCGCTGGCGCTGCGCGCTGCCAAGGAGTGCATCGACCGCGGCCTGGAGACCGACCTGACCACCGGGCTGGGCATCGAGCAGCAGCAGTTCGCGGCCGTGTTCGCCACCGAGGACGCCCGTACGGGCATGTCGTCCTTCCTCGCCAGTGGCCCTGGCAAGGCCTCCTTCGAGGGGCGATGACGATGGCCTCGACCGTCTCCCGGGTCCGCCGGATCCTCGCCCAGGTCATCTGGACGCTCGCCGTCGTCGCGGCGCTCTTCCTCGCCCTCGGGGCGCTGCTGGTCGCGCTCAAGGCCAACCAGGACAACGCCCTCGTGAAGCTGGTGCTGCACGTCGCGGACGCCGTCGATCTCGGCGTCTTCGACCGCGACAACGGGATCAAGCAGTTCAGCGGTGCCGACGCCGCGGTCAAGAACGCGCTGTTCAACTGGGGCATTGGCGCGCTGGCCTGGCTGCTGGCCGGCCGGCTCGTCGAGCGACTGGTGCGCCCCGGCGCGACGCTGCCGTCCTGACCGCGGGTGGGCCCGGAGCCCGCCTGCCGCTTGCTGCTGACAGCGGGTGTGAGATTCTGCACGCGGGGCGCTCTTAACCAGGCGCTTACCCATGGGTAACATCGGCGTCGTTCAACGACCGACACAGGAGGGGCCGGCTCCGGCCGCACACCATGAACATTGTTGTCTGTGTGAAGTACGTGCCCGACGCGACGGCTGACCGTCGTTTCGAGGCCGACAACACCGTCGACCGCGTCAATGTCGACGGTCTGCTGTCCGAGCTCGACGAGTATGCCGTCGAGCAGGCGCTGCAGATCAAGGAGAAGCGCGCCGACGAGGAGATCAAGGTCATCGCGCTGACTGTCGGTCCCGAGAAGGCCGCCGACGCGGTCCGCAAGGCGCTGCAGATGGGCGCCGACGAGGCCGTCCACGTCTCAGATGAGGCCATCGCCGGCTCGGACGCGATCGCCACCTCGCTGGTCCTTGCCGAGGCCGTGAAGAAGGCCAACGGCGGCTCGGTCCCCGAGCTCGTGGTCTGTGGTCTGGCCTCGACCGACGCCGGCATGTCGGTGGTCCCGGCGATGCTCGCCGAGCGTCTCGGTCTGCCGCAGGTCACCCAGGCCTCGGTCGTCGAGACCCAGGGCGACCAGGTCCGGATCAAGCGTGACGGCGACACCGCCACCGAGGTCATCGGCGGCACGATGCCGCTGGTCCTCTCGGTCACCGACCAGTCCGGCGAGGCCCGCTACCCGTCCTTCAAGGGCATCATGGCCGCGAAGAAGAAGCCCCTCGAGACCTGGAGCCTCGCCGACCTCGGCGTCGAGGCGGGTCAGCTCGGCCTGTCCGCCTCGTGGAGCCAGGTCCAGGAGACGGCTGCTCGCCCGCCGCGTACGGCCGGCGAGATCGTCAAGGACGAGGACGGTTCGGGTGCTTCGGCGCTGGCCGACTTCCTCGCGTCCAAGAAGTTCATCTGAGAACCGGATCGATAGGAGATATTCGACATGTCTGAGGTTCTGGTTCTCGTCGACTTCGTGAACGGCGCGGTGAAGAAGCCGACCTTCGAGCTGCTCACCATCGCCAAGCGCATCGGCACCCCGTCCGCCGTCTTCATCGGCGCTGCCGACCAGGTCGGCACCGTCGCCGAGGCCGTCAAGGCCTACGGCGCCGAGAAGGTCTACGCGATCGACGACACCGAGATCAAGGGCTACCTCGTGGCCCCCAAGGCCGAGGCCCTCCAGCAGGTCGCCTCCGGCAAGGACGTCGCCGCGATCCTGCTGCCGTCCTCCGGTGAGAACAAGGAGATCGCTGCTCGTCTGGCGATCAAGCTGGGCTCGGGTCTGATCACCGACGCCGTCGACGTGGACGCCGACGGCACGACCACGCAGTCGGTCTTCGCGGGCGGCTTCACCGCTACCGCGAAGGTCACCACCGGCACCCCGATCATCACGGTCAAGCCGAACTCGGCCGCCCCGGAGCAGTCCGCGGGTGCGGGCGAGGTGGAGAACGTGGCTGTGACGATCTCGGATGCCGCCAAGACCGCGCAGATCGTGGCTACCCAGCCGCGTCAGGCCACCGGTCGCCCCGAGCTCACCGAGGCCGCGATCGTGGTCTCGGGTGGTCGTGGCACGGGCGGTAACTTCGAGCCGGTCGAGGGCCTCGCTGACGCCCTCGGCGCGGCGGTCGGCGCCTCGCGTGCCGCGGTCGACTCCGGTTGGAAGCCGCATTCCTTCCAGGTCGGCCAGACCGGCAAGGTGGTCTCGCCGCAGCTCTACGTCGCGAACGGCATCTCGGGTGCGATCCAGCACCGCGCCGGTATGCAGACCTCGAAGACCATCGTGGCGGTCAACAAGGACGAGGAGGCGCCGATCTTCGAGCTCGTCGACTTCGGCGTCGTCGGCGACCTGCACACGGTCCTCCCCGCGCTGACCGAGGAGATCACCAAGCGCAAGGGCTGAGGAGCTGATCGGTTCGGATCGCGCTCATCAGGAACGGGCCGCCCGGCCACCGGGCGGCCCGTTCCGGTCATTTCCGATGCTGTGAATCGCGCTAGGACATGCGTGCGAACACCGTCGGGAGCCCCGGGCGCGGGTAAGGTCGCCCCGAATGTCTCGGTAACGAATGGGGTGCACTGTGCAGGCTGGACGAATGACACTCGCGGCGGTGACCGCGGCAACAGGACTGTTGGTCGCGACGGTCGCCTGGGTGCCCATGCAGGCGGACGCCGCCGACTCGGGGAGCTCGCTGGTCGGCACGGTGCTCACCACCGCCACCGGGTCGCCCACCGGGTCGCCGTCCCCGACCGGCACGCCGTCGCCGACCGCGCCGCCGTCGCCGACTGCCTCGAGCACCCCCACCCCGCCGAAGCCGCCCAAGAAGCACTGGATGCCCGAAGCGGGCGTGGTGATCAACAACCCGCTCGGGGACCACGACGCACGCGCCGTGATCGTCCAGCGGATCATGGCCGGCATCCGTCACACCCACCGCGGTGACACCATCCGGTTCGCGACCTACAACCTGGATCGCAAGGACTCGGTCAACGCCTTGATCAAGGCGCACAAGCGCGGTGTCAACGTGCAGGTCGTCGTGAACGACAACTACATGGCTCCCCAGTCCGTGCGGTTGCAGAAGTACCTGGGCAAGAACATCCACCGAGGCAGCTTCCTGCGGTTCTGCAGCGGCTCGTGCCGCGCGGCGCGGGGCAACCTGCACCTCAAGATCTACTCCTTCTCCGGCACCGGCGCCGCCCACGACGTGCTCATCTCCAGCTCGGCGAACCTCACCAACGCGGCCCCGGTCGCCCAGTGGAACGACGCCGTCACGGTGGTGGGCAACAAGCGCCTGTTCAAGGTGTGGACGAAGGTCTTCAACCAGCTCAAGCAGGACAAGCCGGTCAAGCACCGTCGGATCACGTACTCGACGAAGAAGCTCAACGTCGCCTTCCACCGCCTCCAGGCGGGCACCGCGGACCCGGTGAACCACGGTCGCACCACCGTGGCCCGCAAGGACACCACCGGCGACCCGATCCTCGCCCGGCTGAACAAGATCAGCTGCAAGACCGGCCCGAACTACGGCGTCAACGGTCACACCATGATCCGCCTGATGGAGTACGCCTGGTTCGGTTCGCGCGGCGTCACGCTCGCGAACCGGATCGCGACGCTCAAGCGCCAGGGCTGCGACGTCATGTCGATCATGTCGCACAGCGACAAGCGGGTGGAGGGCATCCTCGCCTCCGCAGGCATCCCGATGCGCGACATCACCTGGGCGTACGGCGAGAAGCTGTCCACCGACGGCCACTCGATCGTGTACGGCTCCCGGCAGTACTCCCACCTCAAGGCGATGACCATCAGCGGGCGCTACGCCGGCAAGAACATGAAGACCGTCATCACCGGCTCCGAGAACTGGTCGGCGATCTCGTTCCAGAACGACGAGGTCACCATGCAGCTCGTCGGCGGCAACTTCTACAACACCTACCTGCACATGTTCCAGCACCAGTGGTCGACCGGCGCGACGCACGTGATCGGGATCAGGCCGACCGCGAACGCGCCGATGGAGACCGACCAGTGACGCGGGGTGCGGGCGCTCGAGCGAGCGCCCGTACCCTTCTCCCATGATCGAGTCCTCCGCCGAGCAGGTCGTCCGCGAGATCGCCCAGCGGGCCCGCGAGGCCAGCTACGACCTGGCGCTGGCCACCCGTGGCGTCAAGGACGCCGCCCTGCAGGCGATGGCCGACGCGCTGATCGCGCGCGGCGAGGAGATCCTGGCCGCCAACGCGCTCGATGTCGAGCGGGCCCGCGACGGCGGCACGCCGGAGAACATCATCGACCGGCTCCGGCTCACGCCCGAGCGCCTCGACGCCATGGCCCAGGGGCTGCGCGACGTGGCCGGCCTGCCGGACCCGATCGGCGAGGTCGTACGCGGCTCGACCCTCGCCAACGGCCTCGAGCTGCGCCAGGTCCGGGTGCCGTTCGGCGTCGTCGGGATGATCTACGAGGCCCGCCCCAACGTCACCGCGGACGCCGCCGGCATCTGTCTCAAGTCCGGCAACGCCGTGCTGCTGCGCGGCTCCTCGTCGGCGGCGGAGTCCAACGCCGCCATCGTCGCGGTGCTGCGCGACGCCGTCACCGCGAGTGGCCTGCCGGCCGACGTCATCCAGCTGGTGCCGGCCGAGTCACGCGACTCGGTCAAGGCCCTGATGCGTGCCCGCGGTCTGGTCGACGTGCTCATCCCGCGCGGGGGAGCGGGCCTGATCCGTACGGTCGTCGAGGAGTCGATCGTCCCGGTCATCGAGACCGGGATCGGCAACGTGCATGTCTACGTCGACAAGGCCGCCGACCTGGAGAAGGCGCTGGCGATCGTGCTCAACTCCAAGACCCACCGCACCTCGGTCTGCAACTCTGCGGAGTCGCTGCTGGTGCACGCCGACATCGCCGGCGCCTTCCTGCCGAAGGTGGTCGCAGCGCTGCAGGAGAGCGGGGTGAGCATCCACGGCGACGAGGCGTTCTGCGGCTTCGCGGGTGTCACGCCGGCCACCGACGAGGACTGGGCGACCGAGTACCTCGCCCTGGAGATCTCCGCCGCAGTCGTACCGTCGATCGAGGACGCAATCGCCCATATCCGCCACTGGTCGAGCCAGCACACCGAGGCGATCGTCACCGAGGACCTCGCCGCTGCGCGTCGCTTTACCGCCGCGGTCGATGCCGCTGCAGTGATGGTCAACGCCTCCACCCGGTTCACCGACGGCGGTGAGTTCGGCTTCGGCGCCGAGATCGGCATCTCGACCCAGAAGTTGCACGCGCGCGGCCCGATGGGCCTGCCGGAGATGACCTCGACGAAGTATGTCGTCACCGGCGACGGTCACATCCGCTGAGCGCTGCCCAGCACGCGCCCTGGCGGCGTTGCCTTGCCAGGCCACGCACGGGACGACGCTCAGTCCACGATAGGGTGCGGACATGATCTCCACGCTTGCCATGCACGCCGCTGAGGCCGTCGAGACCGCCGAGAAGTCCGGCGGCGTCAACCACTGGGTCGTCGGCGGCATCGTGCTCGCCATCCTGCTGGCCTCCCTGGGCATCCTGATGGCCTTCGGCGCCGGCCGCGACCACTCCTGAGGCTGGGTCGACGGGCCGCGCTGTGACCACCGGCGCCCGCCGTGTCGGGGTGATGGGCGGCACGTTCGACCCGATCCACCACGGGCACCTCGTGGCCGCCTCCGAGGTGCAGTCGTGGTTCGGCCTCGACGAGGTCGTCTTCGTCCCGACGGGCGACCCGTGGCAGAAGTCCGACCGTGAGGTCAGCCCGGCCGAGCACCGCTACCTGATGACGGTCATCGCGACCGCCGCCAACCCGCGGTTCACCGTCAGTCGGGTCGACATCGACCGCGACGGTCCGACGTACACCCGCGACACGCTCACGGACTTGCGGGCGGCGATGCCCGACGCGGAGCTCTTCTTCATCACCGGCGCCGACGCGCTCGCCGAGATCTTCACCTGGCGCGACGCCGAGCAGCTCTTCGACCTGGCCCAGTTCGTGGGCTGTACGCGTCCTGGCTACTCGATGGATGACGAGGCAATTGCCCATATCCCGGCCGATCGGGTCACCATGATCGAGATCCCGGCGCTGGCGATCTCGTCCACGGACTGCCGCGACCGTCACCGGCGAGGCGAGCCGGTCTGGTACCTCGTCCCCGACGGGGTCGTCCAGTACATCGCCAAGCACGACCTCTACCCAGCTGAATCGGAAGTTCTATGACTGCCACTGACTACGCCATCGAGCTCGTCACGATCGCGGCGCGCGCCGCGTCGGAGAAGCTCGCCTCCCAGATCATCGCCTTCGACGTCAGCGAGCAGCTCGCGATCACCGATGCCTTCGTTCTCGCGTCGGCGGGCAACGAGCGCCAGGTCTCCGCGATCGTCGACGAGGTCGAGGACAAGCTCCGCGAGTTCGGCGCCAAGCCGATCCGCCGCGAGGGCGAGCGCGACGGCCGCTGGGTGCTGCTGGACTACGGCGACATCGTGGTGCACGTGCAGCACGAGGAGGAGCGCCAGTTCTACGCCCTCGAGCGTCTGTGGCGCGACTGCCCCTCGATCAAGCTGCCCGACGACGTCCGCTCGCACGAGCGCTGATCCGCGGCAGCTAGGACCAGACGCATGCGCCGCATCATCCTGCTGCGCCACGGCGTGACGTCGTGGAACCTCGAGCGGCGCTTCCAGGGCCAGACCGACGTCGAGCTCTCCGAGAGCGGCGTGCTCCAGGCGAAGTCGGTGGCTGCGGTGCTGGCGGCCTACGAGCCCTCGGCACTGTGGTCCTCGGACCTGCTGCGCGCCCGCGCCACCGCCGAGATCGTGGGCGAGGCGACCGGGCTCACGCCGCGGCTCGATGCGCGCCTGCGGGAGACCCATCTGGGCGAGCTGCAGGGATTGACCCACGCCGAGGCCGTCGAGCGGTTCGGGCTGGGGCCGTACGACTACGCCGAGTTCGGCGGAGAGCGCGACACCGATGTCGGCCTGCGCTTCGCCGCTGCCCTCACCGACCTGGACGCGACGCTGCCGCAGGGCGCGACCGCCCTCGTGGTGGCGCACGGTGCGGCGATCCGCAACGGCCTGCTCACCTTCCTCGGGTGGCCGATCACGCAGGTCGGTGCCCTGGGTCCGCTGGCCAACTGCGGCTGGGTGGAGCTCACCGACGAACCGACCACCTGGGCCCAGCGCGCGCCTTGGCGGATGGCGGCGTACAACCGGGTGACCCCGATTTCCTGAAGCCGTAGCGGTCGGCTAACGTACTCTCTCGTCGGGAGCGATCCCGATGATTCCTTCGGGGGTGTGGCGCAGCTGGTAGCGCACCTGCATGGCATGCAGGGGGTCAGGGGTTCGAGTCCCCTCACCTCCACCGAAGCACCAGGTCAGGCCACTGTTCGAAGTCCTCGATGAGGACCGGGCGGTGGCCTGACCGCATTTCTCCTGTCTCGTGTCGGCGATGCCCGGCACGTCGTCAGCCCGGGTGGGATGCTGGTGGTATGACAGCGACGGGACGAGTTCGGGACTGGCATGACGAGGAGGGCTGGGGCGTCATCGACTCGCCCGCGACGCCGGGCGGCTGCTGGGCGCACTTCTCCTGTGTGGCCGTGGCGGGCTTCCGGACGCTGCAGCCGGGCCAGGACGTCCTGTTCACCTTCGAGGCCGCACAGCAGGACGGTTACTCGTACCGCGCGGACGAGGCATGGCCGGCTGACCAGGAGCCGGTCCGAACCGACACGGTGACCGGTGGTCCGTCCACGGGGTACAGCTCGACGCTGACGGTGACCTTCGACGATGAGGATGGAAGCGTCCGCTAGCCATGGAGATGTGGATCATCGCAGCGCTGGCCGCACTGCCGGTCGTGGCGCTGGCCGTCCTCACCATGCGCGGCGAGCGCCAGCGGGGTCGCAGCTGGGTCGTGGTGGCGCTTGCCGGAGTGTTCTTCCCGTTGGCATGGACCGTCTGGTACGTGTGCGACGACCTGGCCGGCCGAAGAGCTGGGATCTGATCAGTCGAGCGCGACGAGCGTTCGGTCTGGACGGCCCGGTCAGGCGCCAGCGATGGAGAAGCGGTACGTGTGGTGCAGGTCGTCCTTGACCACGCCTATGCCGCTGGAGGCCGTCGCCGGGATCTGGATCGGCACCGCGAAGCCCATGTCGTGGCCCTCGGGGGCGAACTCGCCAAGTGTGAGCGCTGCTTCGCCGGGGAGTCGGAGGGTGAGCCGGACGGGTGACAGCGGCTCGAGCGGAGCGTGATCTGCGCTGGTGTCGTTGCACGTGTCCGTGTACCAGTGACCGAAGATTGTCAGGGTCTGACCGGGGCGCACGGTGGGGGCCGGCGAGCCGAAGCTTCCCGACGGCGGCTGGTCGTCGAGATAGGGCCCGACGCAGGAGGAAGCGCCGTCCTGGACGCTGGATGTCGTACGGGCCGCGAGGAGGGGAGCGGCGAGAAGGAGCACCCCGAGGGACCGCATGTGGCGAGTATCGCGTCCGTGGAGCACGCTGTCATCGGTCCATCCGTCGGCCCGAACTGCGGCAGCGCCCCCCGGCGGATCTCCGCGGGTGGGACCGGCAACCCTCAGATGGGCGCCAGCGTCGGCCGCTTGGCGGTGATGCCGTCTCCCAAGGAGCGTCCTGTCAACCGACGGTGGACCCAGGGCCCGACGAAGGTCGTGACCCACTCGACGTCAGCCAGGAGGCGCTGGCGGCGGGTGAGAACGTGGGGATCGGGCAGGGGGAGCGGCTCGTCGTCGTGCCGGACGCCCAAGGTCTTCAGGGCATGCAGGGCAGCGAGCTGGTGGCCGTACGGCGACGGGTGGATGCGGTCGACGTCCCAGTAGCGCGGGTCCGTTGCCTCGTGCAGTCGCCAATTGTCGACCAGCACCGCGCCCCGGTGGTCGACCACTTCTCGAAGGAGCTGGTTGAAGATGGCTATCCGCCCACGGAGCGCGCGGAACGGCCCAGCGGCTGGAATCCCGTGGGTGAACAGCACGACGCGCGCGCCCACCTCGTTGGCCCGCGCGACGGCCGCGTCGATCGACCCGACCAGGGCGTCGATGTCTACTCGAACGTGCAGCAGGTCGTTGCCGCCGCCTTGGAGGCTGAGGAGGTCCGGCCGGAGGTCAAGCGCCGGTGGCAGCTGCTCGGCGATGATCTCCTCGACGGTGCGTCCGCGGATGGCGAGGTTGGCGTACCGGAAGTCATCGCGGCCGGCTGCCAGCGCCTCCGCGACGCGGTCCGCCCATCCGCGGAGGCCGTGCGGTCGGGTCTCATCCGCATCACCGAGGCCCTCGGTCCAGGAGTCGCCGATCGCTACATATCGGCTGTACGAAGGGGTCAACATGGCGGATCGAGTGTAGACGGGTCCCTGATGTGCATCCGCGGCATGATGGCGCTCGTGCCCTGCGAGATCGCTGACTTCCTCGACCTGGTCTCCCAGCTGCCCGGTGTCAGCCGCTCCGACCGGGACAAGTGGCTGCGGTTCGACGTCGAGAGCCGTGCTTTCGGCTATCTCTGGCCGGCGACCCGCACGGTCGGGTTGAAGCAGACGATCGTCGAGCAGCTGTCCTTGGTGGCGGAGCGTCCGGACGTCTTCGAGGTGCAGTTCACCTCCGGAGGCTTCGGCTGGGTCGTCGTCCACCTCGAAGGCGTCGAGCGCGACGAGCTGGCCGAGCTCAGCTTCGAGGCGTGGCGGTTGAGTGCCCCGGACGCCTTGGTCGAGGAACGCGCCGACGAGTTGCCGTCCTAGGCCGCGCGCCTGAAGGACGCGCCTACCTCCAGGGAGGCAGACTCTGCTCGTGGGGCCAACCGAGGCGATTCGAGACGAGGACGTCAGAGCTGTGGTGCGCGCACTCATCGATCAAGGCGACTTCTTGGGCAAGCATGAACTGCTTGCTCAGGTCGAAGGGCTCACCTACGTCGACGGGCCAGTCGACTGGCTCCGGCTGGCCGTCGACCGCCGATACCCCGCTTCCATGGCAGAAAGTCCGGTGCCCAACCAACCGACCGTGCTTGACGAGTCGGGGGAGCCGTTCGGTGGGCTCCTTCTGTGGCTGAACGCCGAGGGCTACATCGACTACCTCGAATATCACTGGTTCCGAGACGGTCCACCCACCCGCCTGCCTACTCCTGATCAGCTGGTTGACTGGCGCAGGCCTCCGAGGAGCCGAGGTGTGACGCGACCCGGACGGCACCGGACGGATCGTTCGCGTGCTGACGTATCGCCGGACCGGCTGAGCGACTTGACGTAGTCCCGTCTCGAGATGAGTCTTCGCCCATGCTGCCCGAGCCCTTCAGTCTTGCCGGTCGCGTCGCTCTGGTGACGGGCGCTGGCGCGCCGGACGGGATCGGGTGGGCGACGGCACGGTTGCTCGGTGAGCTTGGGGCGCACGTGGCGGTGGCGGCGACGACTGATCGCGCGCTCGAACGTGCCGATGAGTTGGTCGATCTGGGCGTCCGCGCCCTTGGAGTAGTTGCAGACCTCACCGACGAGCGTCAGGTGCAGGACGCGGTGGCAGCCGTCGAAGATGCGCTCGGTGCGCCCTCGATCCTGGTCAACAACGCCGGCATGACAAGCGTGACGATGCCCACGGGCACCGACGAGCCCGCCGCTGGCATCGAGCGCGGCACCGTGGGCGAGCTCAGCTACGAGCAGTGGCGCGCTTCGCTGGCACGGAACCTCGACACGGCGTTCCTCGTGACGCGGGCGGTGCTGCCTCTGATGCGCCGTCAGCGCTGGGGCCGGGTCGTGATGGTCGCCTCGGTCACCGGACCGGTGACGGCCATGCGGGCGGAAGCGCCCTACGCCGCGGCCAAGGCAGGCATGGTCGGTCTGACGCGTTCGGTGGCTCTGGATTACGCGGCCGATGGGATCACAGCCAACGCCGTGGCGCCGGGTTGGATCGCCACAGGCAGCCAGACCCCTGACGAGGCGCTCCAGGGCGGACGTACGCCGATAGGACGCAGCGCGTCGCCTGCGGAGGTCGCCGCTGCCATTGCATTCCTGTGCACGCCGGGCGCTTCGTATGTCACCGGCCACTGCCTGGTCGTCGACGGTGGCAACAGCATCGCCGAGGAGCGTGGCGGCGACTTCGGTCAGTGACTCGGCTGCGCTCGGGCCCACCGGGCGCTCACCGGGCTCGCGACGCATCCGCGGCCCGGTAACACCGGCCCACCGCCTGTCGCGCCGGCGCGGTGTGCGCGTTCCTACGACAGAACGGTGAGGCTCACTTTCGCGGCGGGGAGCGGAGTGCGTCGTTGCCGGTAGGACGGCGGCAGCTATCACCAAGCACTCCGATCTACGGGCACCTCACCCATACCGCCTGCGTGCGCGACCCACCATCAGGGCCGGCGATACGTACAAAGCCGACGTCAACCTGGACCTTGCGCCCGGGCGTCCTCAGGCATGGTGGATGACCGTCACCGCTGACACTTCCCGATTCCCACCAGATGTGTGCTGCGCCGAAGTCCAACTGAGACCCGTCGTTGGCATCGAACATCACGAGGTCGTTCTCATGATTGGCTCGCACAGCCACGCCGTGTGCGACGTGAGGAGTCTTCACGCCCCACGGGGATCGGATGCCTACAAAGACGCCGGCGACCGACATGAGGAGCGCACAACCCACACCGATCTCCAGTGCTCGACGACTTGATCGTGAGGAAGGGAGAAAGTCGCGAGCACTGTTCACGCCTGAATCCTGACAGGCCCTCCGTCCCACACGGTTCTCGGCAGATCAGGTACGTCCGGAACGCGGTGGAATGACGCCGGTCTCCGTGAGTGCAAAGGTGAGCGCTGTCCTTGCACCAGTCGGTTGCATGATCGATCGCGCCACTATTCGACCGCAGATACAGACGGCGTCAGCAGCGCTTGATCTTGACGTCGTCCATGCAAACGGCCGATATGGCCAACGGCTTGTGCGACGGGGCCGGGATGCCTACACGCAGTGGCGCCTACTCCCGGCGAAATGACGCCCGCTCAGCCGAGCCCGAGCCGGGTGGCGAGCTTGTCGAGGTAGGCGAGCACCGCGTCGGGGTCGGTGTCGGGGACGCCCCAGATGAGCTCGTCGGCGACGGCCCACTCGGCCAGGTCATCCGGGGTGGGA
>Ga0308169_10002187_pt1 | contig 20733 bp, 20 predicted proteins | sample PhyBR1_2_FD_202139 | JGI IMG/M metagenome (GOLD analysis project Ga0308169, IMG submission 202139) | Phyllosphere microbial communities from UC Gill Tract Community Farm, Albany, California, United States - DLSLSB.R1 | ecosystem: Host-associated > Plants > Phyllosphere > Unclassified | place...
CTGCGTCAAATCCTCCGCCATCCCGCAGGTCCTGGTGGCAGAGGCGGAAGCAGCCGGAATCCTGCAGGGCCCCGCGGCCGGGAGCGCCGCCGAAATCCAGCAGAGCTTCTCCGAACTTTGTGCACGTGCGTACGCAGGAGATGAAGGTGCCTCGGCCATCCTGGACAAGTCAGCCACCTTGGTTGCCAGGGCCGCTTCGGTGGTCACCAACACCCTGGACGTGGAACGTGTGGTTTTTGGCGGCCCGTTCTGGACCTGCCTCGCGCAGCGTTACCTGGAACTGATCCCGCCGCTCCTGGATGCCAACAGCGATGTCCGCCTGATCCACCCCATCGAGGTTGTCGGCACCGGGGTGGGAGAGGACGTGGGAGCGATCGGCGCCGCCTCACTGGTCCTGGAACATACCCTGGCGCCCCGCGCACAACGTCTGCTGCTGGAAAGCTGACCGGCATGCTTCGCCGCACATCCAAGACGCTGTCCCTGCTCGCCGCTGCCACCCTCGTCCTGGCAGCCTGCACGCCCGCCGATCCCGCCGGCGGCAACAAGACCATCAAGGTGGCCTACCAAAAGACAGACTCCTTCACTGCGCTGGACAGCATGTTCCAGGACGCCAAGAAGGAGTTTGAAGCAGCGAACCAGGGCGTCACGGTGGAACTGCAGCCCATCCAGGCCAACGACGACGACTATGGCACCAAGCTGGCCCTGGCCCTGCGCTCGCCCTCCACCGCTCCCGACGTCTTTTACGAGGACACCTTCAAGGTCCGTTCCGACGTGGACGCGGGGTACCTCCTGAACCTGGACAGCCGCCTGGCCGGCTGGGGGGACTGGAACAAGTTCGATGCCGGTGCCAAGGAAGCAGGAAAAGCGGACGACGGCGGCACCTATGCAGTGCCGCTGGGCACCGACACCCGGGCCATTTGGTACAACAAGAAGGTTTTCGAAGCGGCCGGCATCGCCGTGCCCTGGCGACCGTCAGGCTGGCAGGACATCCTGGACACCGCCAGGAAGATCAAAGCGGCCGAGCCGGATGTCATCCCCTTCAACATGTACGCCGGCAAGGGCACCGGTGAAGGAACCGTCATGCAGGGCTTTTACGAGCTGCTGTACGGCACCGGAGCAAGCCTCTATGACCAGGACTCGAAAAAGTGGGTTGTTGGCTCGGCCGGCTTCAAGGACTCCCTGGCCTTCCTGAACACGCTCTATTCCGAAAACCTTGCCGTGCCACCGGCCGACGCGTTGGATCCCAATGTCTGGAAAAAGGTGTTCGGCGAGTGGTTCCCCAAGGCAAAACTGGGGGCCACCGTGGAAGGCTCCTATGCGCCGTCGTTCTGGCAGGACGGCGGAAGCTACGCCTGGCCCGGGTACGCGCAGGAGATGGGCGTGGCCCCGTTCCCCACGCAGACCGGAGGGGCGCCCGGCGCGGTCAGCATGTCCGGTGGCTGGACCTTGGCCGTGGGCGCGGAAACCAAGCAGCCGGACTTGGCCTTCAACTTCCTCACTACGGCCCTCAACGCCAAGAATTCCCTGAAGTTCACGGTGGCCAGCTCCCAGATCGCCGTCCGCACCGACGTTGCCGCTGACGCCGGTTACCAGTCCGCGAATCCGTTCGTGAAGGACGTCTCCAGCCTCGTGTCAGTCACCCGGTTCCGTCCCGCCACCTCGGACTATCCGCGGATTTCCGCCGCCGTCCAGGAAGCCACCGAGGCCGTGATCACCGGAAAGAGGACCCCGGAGCAGGCCGCGGCCGACTATGACGCGGCAGTGGCCGGGATCGTGGGTGCCGACAAGACCATCCGGAAGTAGCGGTGGCCGCCAACCACCGGGGGAGGCAGGTGCTCCGCTACCTGCCTGTCCTGCCCGCCATGGTGTTGCTGTGCGTGTTCCTGGCCGGCCCCGTGCTGTGGGCTTTCCATGCCTCGCTGACCAACGCAGGTCTCACCGGCCGGCACGCGAGGAACCCGGATTGGGTGGGACTGGATAACTACCAGCGGCTGCTGCAGGACCCCGCCTTCCCGCTCGCGCTGGTGCTCACCGTTGTATTCGTGGCAGGTTCGGCGATCCTTGGCCAGAATGTGCTGGGACTGGCCTTGGCGGTCCTCATGCGCCGCGCACGTCCGGTTGTCTCGGCGACTGTTGGCACCGCCGTCGTGGCCGCCTGGGTCCTGCCCGAAATTGTGGCCGCCTTCGCTGCCTACGCCTTCTTCAGCCGCGACGGAACCTTGAACCAGCTGCTCGCCAAGGTTGGGCTGGCGGAAACCGACTGGCTCTACGCCCTTCCCATGGTGGCCGTGATCCTGGCCAACGTGTGGCGCGGCACGGCCTTTTCCATGCTCGTATACCGCACTGCGCTCAACGGTGTCCCCGCCGAACTGACCGAGGCCGCTCAGATGGACGGCGCCGGGGCCTGGCAGCGGCTGGCATTCATCACTCTGCCCGTGATCCGGGGCAGTATCGCCACCAACCTGATGCTGGTTACGCTGCAAACCCTTGCCGTCTTTACCCTGATCTGGGTGATGACGGCCGGCGGCCCGGCCAACGGCAGCACCACGTTGCCGGTCCTGGCCTACCAGGAGGCGTTCAAGTTCGGAGACATCGGTTACGGCACCGCCGTTGCCTCGGTCCTCATCCTTACCGGGGCCGTGTTCGGGGCGGCGTACCTTCGCCTGCTCCGGGAGCAGAAGCCGTGACCGTCCAGCTTCGCCGCGGGCGGCGACCGGCGGGGCAGGGCGCAGGCCGGCCCGGCCCAAAGCCGCTGCCCGGCAGCCGGCCACGCGGCGGCAATCTGCGCGGCAGCACATGGGCGGACGTGGCCCTCCTGCTTATCGGTGCCTGTTTCCTGCTGCCGCTGCTGTGGCTGGTTTTCGCCTCCCTGGACCCCACCGCCGGTCACGCCACCAAGGTTCCGGAGCGGCCCGGGCTGGACAACTTCACCGCGGTCCTCACCCCGGAGCTGCTGTTCCGGCCCCTGTGGAACAGCCTTGTGCTTTCCGCCGGGACCGGGGCGGTGACACTCGTTGCGGCCGTGCTCGCCGCGTATCCACTGTCCCGCTACAGGTCCCGGTTCAACACCCCGTTCATGTCCGCCATCCTGTTCGGCACCTGCCTGCCCGTCACCGCCATCATGGTGCCGGTCTACGGGTTGTTCGTTCAGCTTCGGCTGCTGGACTCCATGCCTGCAACGGTGCTTTTCCTGGCCGCCACCAGCTTGCCTATGGCCATCTGGATGACCAGGAACTTCATGGATGCCGTGCCGCTTGCCTTGGAGGAAGCAGCATGGGTGGACGGCGCGTCGAGGCTGGCCGGCCTGCGGTCGATCGTGCTTCCGCTCATGGGCCCAGGCTTGGGCGTGGTGTTCATTTTTGTGTTCATCCAGGCCTGGGGAAACTTCTTCGTGCCGTTCGTGCTGCTGCTGTCCGAGGCGCGGCAGCCCGCAGCGGTCTCGATCTTCAGCTTCTTCGGCCAGCACGGCGCAGTGGCGTACGGCCAGCTGGCCGCATTCTCGATTCTCTATTCGGTGCCGGTCCTGGCACTTTACGTCGTCGTGGCGCGCGGGTCCGGCAACGCCTTGGCCCTTTCGGGGGCCGTCAGGGGTTAGTCGATGTCCTCGAGGACCACACCGAAGGGCAGCGTGTCATCGAGGTGCGCCTGGTGCCCGGTGGGATTGTTCACCACCCGGACCCCGTGCAGCTTTTCCGCCGCGGACTGCATCAGCACCGGCCGGACCGTGTCGACGAAGTGCTGGCTCTTGCCGGCGAGATATTCCCTGTAACTGGCTGGAAGCTCAATCATGGCAAAAGGATAGACCTGCACCCGGCTCCATGGGGAGGGGTGCCCATTGCCGGAGACCTGATCCACCGCTTGGATAGGATGAGCGGGACATTTCCGGCCCGGCTGCGCCCAACACCGTGATCAGGGGGAATAACAGTGCTTTCCACCAGCGTGCCCGCAAGCATCCAGCCGGCGGAGCTCGCCAGGGCCCGGCAGGTGGCCGCCAACATCTCGCGCAGTTTCGACGCCAAGGTGGTGGGGCAGTCCCGGCTGCGGGAATCCCTGCTGGTAGGCCTGCTGACCGGCGGACACATCCTGCTGGAGAGCGTCCCCGGGCTGGCGAAGACCACGGCGGCGCAGACGCTCGCCGAAGCCGTCAGTGCCGACTTCCGCCGGATCCAGTGCACCCCCGACCTGCTGCCCAGCGACATCGTCGGAACCCAGATCTACGACGCCGCCCAGGGTAACTTCCGCACCCAGCTTGGCCCGGTGCACGCCAACATCGTTCTGCTGGACGAGATCAACCGCTCCAGCGCCAAAACGCAAAGCGCCATGCTGGAGGCGATGCAGGAACGCCAGACGTCAATTGGCGGCCAGGACTACCCGCTGCCCTCGCCGTTCCTGGTCCTGGCCACCCAGAACCCTATTGAGCAGGAAGGCACCTACCAGTTGCCTGAGGCGCAGATGGACCGCTTCATGCTCAAGGACGTCCTGGACTACCCCACTCCCGCCGAAGAGGCCGAAATCATTCGCAGGATCGACGCCGGCATCTACGCCCCCGAACAAAAACCCGCGGCTGCTGCCTCACTGGAGGCCATCACCGAAATCCAGAAACTTGTAAGGCGGGTCTACATTGATCCGGCGGTGGTCAACTACATCGTGGGGCTCGTCTATGTGACCCGGAACGCCTCCCAGTACATCGACGCCCGGCTGGCCGGGTTCATCGAGTTCGGGGCCAGCCCGCGTGCCAGCATTGCCTTCAGCCAGGCTGCGCGCGCCGTGGCACTGCTGCAGGGCCGTGACCACGTGATTCCGGAGGACGTCAGGTCGCTGGCCCACCGCGTGCTGCGGCACCGGCTGATCCTGAACTTTGACGCAGTGGCCGAGCAGGTCCCGGTGGAATCGGTGATCGATGCCATCGTGGCCGCCGTCCAGACTCCCTGACCCCGCATGGCCAGCCTCCTCCAGCCGGTGAAGACGAAGATGGCCATCTTCGCGCACCGCAAAGCGCGTGGAATGCTCGACGGCGAATACGGTTCCGTCTTCAGGGGCCGCAGCCTGGACTTTGATGACCTGCGCGCTTACGTGCCCGGAGACGAAGTCCGTGACATCGACTGGAAGGCGTCGGCGCGGCACGGCTCACCCCTGATCCGGCGCTACGTAGACGTCCGCCGGCAGACGGTCCTCCTGGTCACGGACACCGGACGCAACATGGCCGCGGAGGCACGGTCCGGGGAAACCAAAAAGGACATTGCCGTGCTCGCGCTGGGGGTCCTGGGCTACCTGGCCCACCGGCACGGTGACCTCGTGGGACTGGTCTGCGGGGACTCCTCGGCCACCCGTTCACTGCCGGCAAAGGGCGGCGAAGCCCACCTGGAGCGGCTCCTGAGGCAGGTGGACGCAGCAGCGGTCCTCGATGGCGCGCCGAGCAGGCTCCAGGACCAGCTCGACTACGTGGTGCGCAACGTCAAAGGACGCCACCTGCTCTTTGTGGTCGCGGACGAACTTCCGGCGGACGATGCCACAGCCCGGCTCCTGCGCCGGCTCCGTGCCCAGCATGAAGTCCTATGGCTGACCGTGCGGGACGCGGACCTGGCACCAACCGGAAGGCCCGGTACGCAGTCCACCGCCGTGGAAGACTACAGCGTCGCCGATGCCTCGCTCCTGCCCTCGGCGCCGGCAATGGCCGCCGGCGTCGGAACGGCTTATGCGAAAGCCGCCGCTGAGCGTGACGCCGGCCGCAAAGCCATGCTGCGCGCGGCCGGAATCACCGAAGGGGAAGTGGCGGCCGGCGACGACGTCATAACGGGACTGTTCGCGCTGCTGGAGAGGCACCGGCGTGCAGGCTGATCCCGGATTCTTGGGCCCGCTCCAGTACAGCCCCCTATGGATGTGGTGCGGGCTGCTGCTATTGGCCCTCGTGGCAGGCTGGTATGTCTTTGTGCTGGCCACAATCCGCGCCGGCAAGTGCCCCGCACCGAGCGGCAGCGGCCCGGTCCGCGCCGCCCTGACAGACTTGACCGAGCTCAAAGCCGCCTACCTGCAGCGCATCCACGACGTGGAGCAGGCAGCGGCGGCCGGCACCCTGGCGGCACGGCCGGCCCATCAGGAAATCAGCCTCCTGCTGCGTGGGTTCGTCCGGGACGCCACTGGAGTGGACGCCACCAGGATGACCCACCAGGACCTTGTCCGGCATCCCCTTCCGGCCGCGGCCGGTGTGGTCGAAGCCCTCTACCCGGCCGAGTTCGGCCCCGGACCGCTGCCGTCCGTGGCCGCGTCCGCAGCGAGAGCCTCCGCGGCGGTGCGCACGTGGAATTGATGTTCTGGTGGCTGCTGCCGGCGGCGGTTGCCGCCGCAGGTGTGACGGCGGGGGTTGCACTGCGCGGCAACAGATCGCCCAAGGTCCGACGGCGGCCCGTGGCCCATGCGGACAGGCTCACCGCGCTGCCGGAATACCAGGCAGCCCTGCGGCAGTACCGGCGCTGGCTGGCGCTGGCGGGAACTGCGTTGGTTCTGTTGCTGGTGGCCACCGCGGTAGCTGCAGCCCGGCCCGTTGCCGTGGATACCGTCAGGCCGGAGCAGCACAACCGGGACATCATGCTCTGCCTGGACGCGTCCGGTTCCATGAGCAGCGCCGACGCCGCCGTGGTGGAGGTGTTCGCCAAGCTGGCCCGCGAGTTCGACGGTGAGCGGATCGGCCTGACCATCTTCGACAGCAGCGCCATCCATGTCTTTCCCCTCACGGACGATTACGCCTACGCGCAGGAGCAGCTCAAGAACGCCAAGGACGCCTTCGACGGCAAGCCCGAAAGCTCCGGATTCCTTGACGGCACGTGGAGCGGCCGGGGATCGTCCCTGATCGGCGATGGCCTGGCATCCTGCCTCAACAGCTTCCGCGGCGCGAGGTCCCCGGCCGGAGGAAACAGCCAGCCGGCCCAGCGCTCGCGGTCCGTGGTGCTGGCAACTGACAACTTCCTGTCCGGCAAACCCATCATGACGCTGGACCAGGCGGCCGGGCTTGCCAGGGAGCGCTCCGTTCACGTCTACGTACTGAACCCCGGCGACCTGGACTACGGCACCGGTGCTGATCAACCGGGGGCCCGGCTGCGTGCTGCCGCAGAATCGACCGGCGGCTCGTACTACGCCCTGGACAGCCCGGACGCGGTGGCCGGGATAGTTAACGGGATCGAGCGGACTGAAACGTCGGCGATCCAGGGAGCGCCGCGTGCCGTGTTTACGGAGGTGCCTGGTGTGCCGCTGGCTGTCGCGCTGCTCACTGCCGTGGTCCTCGGCGCTGTCCTCTGGCGAATGCAGCGCAACCGTCTCCGCAGCAGGGCCTCGCTGCGACGCGGAGTCCTTGTCCTGCTGGTCCTGGTGGCCGTGCTGCGGCCGCACCTGCCGGGCGGCTCCGCGCAGGCCGCCAGCGCCGACCTCAACGTATTCTTCGTGGTGGACACGACCACCAGCATGGTGGCCGAGGACTATGCCAACGGGTCTCCGCGGCTGGAGGGCGTCCGTAAGGACATCATGGCGATCGCCGAACAGCTGCCCGGCGCCCGTTTCTCCGTCATCACGTTCGATACCGCCGCGCACGTCCGCATGCCGCTCAGCACCGACACCCTGGCGCTGGAAACCACCACCGACGTCCTCGAACCGCAGGTGACCGCCTACGCCAAGGGCAGCAGCATCACCGTGGCGAGGCAGGTGCTTTCCGAGCGGCTGGCAGCGGCCAGGGACAGCCACCCGGGCAGGCCCCGGCTGGTGTTCTACCTGGGCGACGGAGAGCAGACCAGCGGCAAGGAACCGGAGGCCATGACGGTCGACGGCGGGTTGGTGGCCGGGGGAGCGGTGCTGGGTTACGGAACCGCCGCCGGTGGCCGGATGAAGGAGAACACCGGCCTGGAGGAAGCGCAGACGGGCGACGCCGGTACCGGCGTCGCAGGGACGGCCGGCAATCGGGGTGGCAGCTACGTTCAGGACAACCGGCCCGGCAGCGCCGGGGATGCCTTGTCGATGATTGACGAGGGGCGGCTGCGGACCATCGCCGGGCAACTCGGGGTGCCATACGTCCACCGCGCCGACGGGGCCACGGTGGCCGACATGATGCAGCAGGCGCACCCGGGCAGGGTGGAACGCGCTGACGGGGACGGGGCGGTGGCCGCCGGGACGGAGCTGTATTGGATCTTCGCCGGCGGCGCCTTCCTGCTGGCCCTGCCGGAAGCCGTAGCACTAGTACGGCAGCTTCGGAGCCTCCCGGGTGCCGGACAAAAGGAGGGTGCAAGGTGAACGCCAAGACCCGCCGGCGCAGGATGCTGCTGTGGTCCGCGGTGCCGGTGCTCCTTGTACTGTGTGTCGCCGCGAAACTGCTCAGCTTGGGGATCCTCGCCGAGCGTGCAGCCTCGGGTTTTGCCGCCGGCGACGCGGCTGCCGTCGATGCCGCTGCCGGCGGCCTGGGGTTTGCCAACGTGGTGGAACCGCACAAGGCGCCGTTCGCCGCTGGTGACGCGGCCGCGCTTGCGGGGGACTACGGCTCCGCGAAGGCCCTGTTCGAACAGGCCCTGGGCGTGGTTCCCGCCGGTTCCAAGGACAAATGTCCGGTCCGGACCAACCTGGTCCTGGTGATTGAACGCCTGGGGGACGAGCGTGTGCAGGCCGGGGACCCGGCGTCGGCCGTTCCCCTTTTCAAGGAAGCGCTGGAAGCCGCAGCCCAGGCGCCCCAAGGATGCCTGGCAGCGGAATCCGCGACGGGCGGCCGGCTGGAGGAGGCCAGGGAACGGCTGGAGGGCAAACTCAACGCAGCGGACCAGGCGGCGGCGAAGGCCCCCGCACCCGGGGAAGAACCTTCTCCAGACCCGTCGGCGGACGCCCGGCAGGGCCAACTGGAGCAGCTTCAGGACAGTGCACGGGAGGCCGAACGCGAGCGGAACAGCGGGCGCGAACGGGAGGAGTATGCGGACAGCAACAGCGGCACCGCGCCGGAGCGGCCCTGGTAACGCCAGGGAAGCGAAGATAATTCTGCACGCAGGTAAACCACACTGTAAAACTGCGTCTTAATTCGGCGCCGACTTGCCCCGATGCGCGGCGCCCCCATAGAGTCGTAGACAAGTTACCGCGGTAACGTGTCAGCGATCCTCCGTTCTGGAGGGTGTGGGTGCCCCCATGTGGGCCTGACATTTGCTCACGGACTACTTCATGCAAGGCGTAACAGTCGCGGCTGCGTCCCTGGTGGAGTCCCTCCGTGTTCCCCAAACTCAATTCATTGCCGGTTTCCTCCCGTGTTTTCGGGCAGGAAGCCCCAATGGCCCAAAGCCAAGGACGCAAATGTCACCTCCAAGCCTGATTGACGCACACCCGAACCTTTCCGACGCCGCCCCCGTGGCCCTCTCCTACGAGCTGTTTCCGCCTCGTTCGCCGGCAGCCGCGGAGACCCTCTGGACCACCATCCGGGAACTGGAAACCACTGAGCCGGACTATGTCTCCGTGACGTATGGCGCCAGCGGATCCAACCGGGACACCGCCGTCGAGCTCATCAACCGGCTCCTGCTTGAAACCACGCTGCGGCCGCTGGCCCACCTCACCTGCGTGGGCAACACCCCGCAGGAACTCGCAGCAATCGTCGGTGAGCTGCTGGACACCGGCGTCCGGGGAATCCTCGCCCTGCGCGGCGACCTTCCCAAGGCCGCCAGTGCGCCCGGGGCAGGATCCCTCCGGTACGCTCAGGACCTGATCGAACTCATCCGCCGCGTGGAGCAGCGCCGCTCGGCACTGCTTTGTGCCGGCAAAATTGCAGTGGGTGTGGCAGCGTACCCCACCCGGCACCCGGAATCGCCCAGCGAGGAGCACGACGTCGAGGTGCTGCTGGCCAAGCAGCGTTCCGGTGCCGACTTCGCCATTACGCAGGTGTTCTTCGAGACCAAGCAGTACGCGGACCTGCTCACCCGCGCCCGGCGCGCAGGCGTGACCATCCCGATCATTCCCGGCGTAATGCCGCTGACCAGTCTCCGCAGGCTCAACCGGCTCGGAGAGCTCACCGGGGTGGAGCCCGCGCCGAAACTCATGGCCAAGCTGGCCGCCGCCGATACCGACCTGGAACGGCTGCACATCGGCGTCGACGCCACCGTCGAGCTGGCCAACGCGGCGCTGGAGGCCGGCGCCCCCGGCATCCACATCTACACCTTCAACGAGCACCAAAGCGCCTTGGAAGTGCTGGACAAGCTGGCCCTTCCCCGGCGAAGCCGTCCCGGCACCCGGCGGGAAACCATCGCCCGCGCCCAGCTCGTTAGCTGACCTGCGTCAGCTGACCCCGCAGGCTCCTTGAGCCGCCAACGGGCTATGGGCGGCAGCTAACCAGCCTGTGCCACGGGCCATCTTCATCATTACGCGCAACGTTTCGTGCTGCGTTCCTTCGTGCTGCGTCCACCCGCGCACCCTTCGACCTGACTTCCTTAGGAGTACCCATGATTGAGCAGAAAACCCTCCCCACACCGTTCCCGGCAGCCTCGCTTATCGGCTGCCCCCGCATCGGGCGACGCCGCGAGCTCAAAAAAGCCGTGGAGGCCTACTGGGCCGGAAAAATCGACGCCCCCGCCCTCGACGCCGCCGCCAAGGACATCCAGCTCGCCACCGCCGGCCGCCTGCAGGAGCTCGGCCTCACCGAGGCGGCCGCAGTGCCGGGCACCTTCTCCTACTACGACCAGGTCCTGGACACCACTGCACACCTTGGTGCCGTGCCCGCCCGGTTCGGCAAGCTCCTCAATGCCGACGGGCAACTGGACCTCGACGGCTACTTCACTCTGGCCCGCGGCAACAAGGAACAGCAGCCGCTGGAAATGACCAAGTGGTTCGACACCAACTACCACTACCTGGTGCCGGAAATCGGCCCGGAGACAGAATTCACCCTGGCCTCCACCGCCAAGGTTGATGAGTTCGCCTTCGCCCTGGCCAACGGGATCGAAACCCGCCCCTACATCGTGGGACCGGTGACCTACCTGCTCCTGTCCAAGGCTTCCGACGATGCCCCGGCCGGTTTCGCACCGCTGTCCCGCCTTGAGGACGTCCTGCCTGTCTACGTCCAGCTCCTGGAGAAGCTGGCCGCCGCCGGCGCCAGCTGGGTCCAGCTTGACGAGCCCGCCCTGGTGGTGGACCAGTACACCCCGGACGCAGAGATCCAAGCCGCTGTTGCCCGGGCCTACGAGGTCCTGACCGCCGCTGCGAACCGGCCGCAGATCCTCGTTTCCACTCCTTATGGTGCCCTCGAAGGTCAGCTGGGAACGCTCGCCGGCACCAACATCGACGCCCTCCACATCGACGTCTTCAAGGGCGCCGTCCCCTCAGCCGCCGCGCTTGCGGCCCTCGGCAACAAGACCCTGGTGGCCGGCGTCGTGGACGGGCACAACATTTGGCGCAACGACCTCGCTGCCTCTGCTGCGAAACTGGACGTGCTGAAGGCCGCCGCGGGCAAACTCGCCGTCTCCACCTCCACCTCCACCCAGCACGTCCCGCACGACGTCGACGAGGAAACCCAACTGCCAGCGCAGCTCCGCAGCTGGCTGGCGTTCTCCGACCAGAAGGCCGTCGAGGTCAAGACCCTGGCGTCCTACCTGGCGGACCCCGCCTCGGCCAAGGCAGCCATCGACGAGGCAACCGCCGTGATCGCCTCACGCGCCACCGCAGAAGGCGTGCGCCGGGCGGACGTGCGCGCCCGCACCGAAGCCCTGACCGCCGCGGACTTCACCCGGTCCGAGTACTCCGTCCGGGAAGCCGCGCAGGAGGAAGCACTGCACCTTCCGCCGCTGCCCACCACCACCATCGGCTCCTTCCCGCAGACTTCGGAGATCCGTTCCGCCCGTGCCCGCAACACCAAGGGCGAACTGAGCGACGGGCAGTACGAGCAGCTCATGAAGGACGAGATCAAGCGCGTGGTGGACCTGCAGGAAGAACTGGGCTACGACGTCCTGGTGCACGGCGAGCCCGAGCGCAACGACATGGTCCAGTACTTCGCCGAGAACCTGGATGGCTTCGACGTCACCGTCCACGGCTGGGTCCAGTCCTACGGCTCGCGCTGCACCCGGCCGTCCATCCTCTGGGGTGACGTCACCCGCAGCGCCCCCATAACCGTCAAGTGGGCAGAGTACGCACAGTCGCTGACGAGCAAGCCGATGAAGGGCATGCTCACCGGTCCGGTAACCATCCTGGCCTGGTCCTTTGTGCGGGATGACCAGCCGCTGCGCGAAACCGCCAACCAGGTGGGCCTGGCATTGCGGGACGAGATCGCCGACCTCGAAGCCGCAGGCATCAAGGTCATCCAGGTGGACGAGCCGGCCCTCCGTGAACTGCTGCCGCTGCGCAAGGCAGACCAGGCCGAGTACCTGAAGTGGTCCGTCGATTCCTTCCGGCTGGCCACCGCGGGGGCTGCCGACTCCACCCAGATCCACACCCACCTTTGCTACTCGGAATTCGGCGTGATCATCGACGCGATCGACGGCCTGGACGCCGACGTGACCTCCATCGAGGCCGCCCGTTCCCGCATGGAAGTGGTCCACGACCTTGAGTCCCATGGCTTCGGCCGCGGAGTGGGTCCGGGCGTCTACGACATCCACTCGCCCCGCGTCCCGGGGGAGGCCGAGGTCACCGAGTTGCTGTCCACTGCTGTCAAGCACGTCCCGTCGCGCCAGCTCTGGGTGAACCCGGATTGCGGCCTGAAGACCCGCGGCTACGCCGAGACCGAAGAGTCGCTGCGGAACCTGGTTGAGGCCACCCGGGCGGTCCGCGCGGAACTGCTGCAGGCAGCCAAGTAGGTGCTGGTTTCGACAGGCTCAGCCACCCCTGGTTGAGCCTGTCGAAACCTTGAGAAGCGGGCGAACGGGGCCGGTCACGTGAGGTGGCCGGCCGCCGTCGCCTCTTTCATCCGCAGGGTGCTGACAAACAGCCACACTGTCCAGACGGCGATCGCCGCGAGGCCCACCAGCGTGGGTAAGGAGTTGGCGTCGGAGAACCCTGTTTCCCCGATGATCCACCCCTGGACGAGGTAGGCGATACCGGACAGTGCCATGAGGAAGCCGATAATCCGGGGCACGGGGCGGGCGGCGGCGACCACCACACCCAGGAGCACCAGTGCGGTTCCCAGCAGGAAGCTCTGGTAGCTGCGCATTCCCCATTCCAGCCAGCGGATGCCCTCCGCGGTGGCAAAGCGCGCTGTCCTTTCATGCTCCGGCGCGGCAGCCCATGCATCCACCGCCTGTTTCAAGGCCACGCCGTCCACCGCTTGAAGTGTGGCGTAAAGCGCCACGGCAGCGGCGGCGGAAAGGGCACCGAAGCGCGCGGTCCATACCAACGTGGTCCGGTTGACGCCAAGGCCTGCCCAGAGGCACATCAGGCCGGCGCCTACCAGCGCCATCCCCACGAACTGGCCAAGATGCACGGCAGTCCAGATGCCGCTGCCGGCGTAGGCAGTGAACGCGGCAATATGGTCGTTGGCGTCGTGGGACTCTGCGTGGAAGATGCCTGCGGCTATTGAAATCAGGACGCCGGCGAGGATGAGCGACGCAGCCAGCCGCCAGGTTCGGGATCCGACATCATGCATGGATCCATAGTGGAACCTGCCATGGGTCAGCGCCAGGGCCGAATGCCCTCAGTTTCTTGCCAGATTCAGGATTCCCAGACGATTTCGTCGTCCACGACCCCGTCCTGGTCGGCGCAGGCCACCAGGACTTCATCGGTGAAGTGCTGGCCCAGGGTGAAGTCCATGACGAAATAGCGCTCGGGCTGGCCCGGATAGATGCCGACGTGGCCCAGTTTCAGGGCCTTGAGGAAGACCTCGTTGGTGAGCTGTTTACGGTCCTCGACGCCGAACACCTTGTGCAGATGTTCATCCTTGAGGGCGTTGCAATGGAAGTGCAGGTACTCCTGGGGACTGGTGCCCTCCTGCTCAAGCTCCTCCGCGATCATCTCGCGGACCTCATCCACCAGTTCGGGGAGGAAGCGCAGGCGGTATTCGACCTTGCGGAGCGCAGCTTCATCGAAGTGGTCGTGCGCGTTGATGTTCAGGTCGAGTTCCAGCGGTTGGCCGCGCAGCTCATGCTTGGCGGCGAAGAGGTGATCCATGCCGTGATTGAGTTCGATCTCCCCAAAGTGCTGGCTCGCTACCTTGTTCATAGTCTCAACATAGACCTCAAGGGGAGACCATTCCAGCGTTCGGCGCTAATTCACTGCCGTGCGCATTCCCGCGAGGGTTTCAGCCAGCAAGTCAACGAAAAGCTGAACGCGGGCGTTCTTCCGGTCATTGATCAACAGCGCAAACACGTTCCGTGCCAGCCGGATTTCAGGTACGTCCAGGACCACGACGCCGGCAGGCTTGTTCCGCAGCGCCAGTTCCGGAACCAGGGCCGCGCCGAGTCCTGCTGCCGCCATCTCCAGGCTCGCGTGGAAATCGTCGCTGTGCGCCACCACCCGGGGATGCAGGTTGCAGCCGGCGAACAGGCGCTCGATCACCATGGCGTCGCTGGTGCCTGGATGGTGCATGATCCACGGCATCTCCGAGAGGTGGTCTGCCGCCACCTTCGCATCCGCACGGAAACCCCACCCTGAAGGCAGCACCACCCGGAAAGCGTCGTCGCCAATCCATTGCCGGTTGATGGTGTTGGGCCACGCGAAGCCGGTCTGGCCCACTTGGAACACAACGGCCAGGTCCAGTTCACCGCCGGTCCGCAGCCCCTGGATGGTCTGGCCCGGTTCCGCCACCGAGACCCGCAGGTCGATGCCCAGCTTCTTCCATGCCGGGTTCTTCAGGATTCGTGGCAGGACATAGGTGGCCAGGCTGGGGAAGATACCCAGCCGCAGCTCCTGGCTTTCGCTGTCCTGCGTCCGTGAGGCTGCGGCCATGAGCGCTTCGATGTCCGTGAGTACTTTGGCGGCGTGCCGGGTCATGACGACGGCGGCTTCCGTAGGAACCACGGCACGCGCCGACCGCTGGAAGAGGGTGACGCCCGTTTCACGCTCCAGCGCGGACATCTGCTGGGAGACGGCGGAGGCCGTGTAACCGAGCGTTGCTGCGGCTGCAGCGAACGAACCCAGCCGCGTGACCTCCAGGAGGGTCTTCAGGTGCACGGGATTTACCACGAGCCCACAGTACTGCACCCATCCGCTGCCGGTACCGCGCCGAATTGCCGTCTGTATACCCGGCCCAGCGACAAATGTTCAGCAGAGGAGCATAAATTGTCACTTAACCCAGCAGGAAGTCCAGGCAGGCGGCGGATAGCCGTCATCGGCAGCGGCGTGGCAGGACTGACGGCCGCCTACGTGCTCAACAGGCAGGACGACGTCACCTTGTTCGAAGTCGATTCCCGGCTCGGCGGCCATGCCCATACCCACGACATGCCGCAGCCTGACGGCAGTGTCATCGGCGTGGACACGGGATTCATCGTCCACAACGAGCGGACCTATCCCACGCTGCTGCGGTTGTTCGCCGAACTCGGCGTCGAAACCCAGGACTCCGAGATGAGCATGTCCATCCGCTGTGACGGCTGCGGACTGGAATACGCCGGTGCCCGCGAGGGCGCACGCGGCATCATCGCCACACCCTCAAACCTGCTGCGCGGCCGGTACCTGCTCATGCTGCTGGAGGTAACCCGTTTCTACCGGAAGGCGAGGGAACTGCTCAGGACCGCGCCGCCGTCGGCCGTCAGCGATGACATGGACGTCCCGGAACTGACCCTGGGCGCGTTCCTGGAACGGGAAAGGTTCAGCCCCTACTTCATCTCCCACTTCATGACCCCGGTGGTCAGCGCAGTCTGGTCCTGCGATCCCACCACGGCCCTGGCCTATCCCGCCAGGTACCTTTTCACGTTCCTGGGACATCACGGCATGTTGGGCATCAAAGGCTCCCCGCAGTGGCGCACCGTCACCGGCGGATCCGCGCGGTACGTGGAGAAACTGGCCGCCTCGCTTGCGGACGTCCGGCTCAACACTCCGGTTACCGCCATCCGGCGGACGCCAGAGGGCGTGGAGCTCGCAACCGCCAGCGGGCTGGAAGAGTACGACGCCGTGGTGATTGCCACCCATCCTGCGCAGGCGCTCGGGTTCCTTGCCGACGCCACGCCGGAGGAGAAGGAGGCGCTGGGCGGCATGCCGTATTCCGTAAACCACACCGTGTTCCACCGGGATCCCGCTGTCCTGCCCGCGGCGGACAATGCCAAGGCGTCCTGGAACTACCGGCTGCCGCATTGCGACGCCCGCCCGGAGAAAGTCCTGGTGAGCTACGACCTCACCCGGCTCCAGCGGCTCACGCCGGCAGACGGCCGGCCCTACCTGGTCAGCCTGGGGGAATCGGAGCTGATCGCGGACAGCACGGTGCTGGAGCGAATGGTGTACGAGCACCCGCAGTACACCCCTGAATCCTTGAAGGCGCAGCAGGCCATCGCCGGGCTGAGCGATGGCCGGATCGCGTACGCCGGCGCGTACCTGGGCTGGGGCTTCCACGAGGACGGCGCACTCTCGGGCGTGCGTGCCGCCGAGCAGCTGGGCCGGACGTGGCCGGTTGCCCGTGCCGCTGACTCCGGGGATGCCGCCGGCGAGGGGGAGCGGGAACTGGCCGCGGAACCTGCATGACCATGAGCGCCTCGATTTACCGCACCTCCATTTCGCATGTGCGGCGCAGCCCGTTGAAGAACGCGTTCACGTACCGGAGCTACAGCTGGTTCGTGGACGTGGACCACCTGCCGCAGCTGCCGGTCCTGCTCCGGCCGCTGGCCGTGTTCCGCGCCGGCGACCACCTGGGCGACCCGGACGCCGGCATCAGGACCAACGTGGAGCGGTTCCTGCGGACCCAGGGCATGGAGCCCGACGGCGGCCCCATCCACATGCTGACCAGCGCCAGGGTCTTTGGCTACGTCTTTAATCCGCTCACCCTGTTCTGGTGCTACCGCTCCAACGGCGAACTGCAGTGCGTGGTGGCGGAGGTCCACAACACGTACGGGGAGCGGCACTGCTACCTCCTGCGCACCGACCCCTCCGGACGGGCCTCGGTGCCGAAGGCGTTCTACGTTTCACCCTTTAACGACGTCGACGGGCAGTACCGGATGAAGCTTCCGGCACCGGGGGACCGGCTGGCGGTATCCATCGTCCTGGAGCGGGAGGGGCAGCGGCCTTTCGTGGCCACCATGGACGGACGGCGGAAGCCGGCCACCATCCTAAACATCCTGGCTGCCGCCATCACCGTGCCGGCCGCGCCGCTGCTGGTTTCCGCCCTGATCCGGGTCCAGGGCATTAAACTCTGGGCAAGGCGCCTGCCCGTCGTTGCCAGACCACATCACCCTTCACAGGAGGCAGTTCAATGACAATGACAGACGATAACGGCACCGCACCGGGCCTCGAAGAGACGGCCCGCGGCGACACTGCCCGGCACGCACCCGCAGCGTGGGGTGCAACCGGGGTGCCGGCGTCGCCCGCCGTCATCGATCCTGACCGCTGGCCCGGTGTTGCCCAGCCGCCGTCGGGCCTTAAGGCAGACGTGGCCGGAAAGGCGGCCGGCTTGCTGTTCAAAGGGGCGGTCAGGCGCCTGCCTATCCGGGTTCACTACCCGGACGGCACGGTCCTGGGAACCGGCGGCCCGGATGCTCCCGTGATGACCGTGGTGCGGCCTGAGGCCTTCGAGAACCGGATCGGCGATAACGGCCTGATCGGTTTGGGTGAGTCCTTCATGGCCGGAGATTGGGAGGCATCGGACCTCGCTGCGGTGCTTGAGGTCTTCGCCGCCTCCGTGGACACGCTGATCCCCATGCCGCTGCAGAAGCTGCGCTCGCTGTATCTGCCGCGGACACCGCGCGCGGAACGCAACGCCGAACAGAACACGCGCAGCAACATCTCGCGGCACTACGACCTGTCCAACGAGCTGTTCTCCAACTTCCTGGACGCCACCATGAGCTACTCATCGGCGTTGTTTCCGGAGCAGGCCGGGCCGCTGTCCTCGGTGACGTGGGATTTCCTGGCGGAGGCCCAGCAGGCCAAGATCGACCGCCTCCTGGACAAGGCCGGCGTGGGCGAAGGGACCCGGCTGCTGGAGATCGGCACAGGATGGGGCGAACTGGCCCTGCGTGCCGCCGCCCGCGGAGCCACTGTTTACTCCGTCACGCTGTCCAGCGAGCAGCAGGCCCTGGCGCAGGAACGCATTGCGGCGGCAGGATTCGCGGACCGGGTGACGGTGGCCCTGCAGGACTACCGCGCGGTGGAAGGCGAGTACGACTCCGTGGTGTCCGTGGAGATGATCGAGGCAGTGGGCTATGAATACTGGCCCATCTACTTCCAGACGATCGACCGCGTCCTGGCCCCCGGCGGAAAGGTGGCCATCCAGGCCATCACGATGCCGCACGGGCGGATGCTGGCCACCCGCAACGCCTACACGTGGGTGCACAAGTACATCTTCCCCGGCGGATTCCTGCCATCCGTCCGGGCCATCGAGGGCGTCACCCAGCAGCACACCACTTTGCGGGTCCGTGAACGGATGGGCATGGGCGACCACTATGCCGCCACGCTGCGGCTGTGGGAGGAACGGTTCCTGGCGCGGTCCCGGGAGGTGGGGGAGCTGGGCTTCGATGCTGTGTTCCAGCGGATGTGGCTGTTCTACCTCTGCTACTCCCGCGCCGGCTTCCAGTCCGGCTACCTGGACGTGCAGCAGATCGTACTGGACCGCCGGGAGGCGCAGCTTTAGGTTTGCCTTGGGTCCAGGAAAGGGGAGCAGCAGGCATGAAACTGAAGACACTGGCATGGACGACGGCGGCAACGGTGGCCGCCGCCGCGGCGGGCGGAGTTGCGACGGATCCGCAAAGTAGCTGGTACCTGAAGCTGCGAAAACCGGACTGGCAGCCGCCGGCCCTCGCGTTTCCCGTTGTATGGACGGCCTTGTACGCGGATCTGGCGGTGACGTCCGCCGTCGCCCTGGACGCTGCCGCCGAACGTGACGGTGCCGCTGACAGTCCCGGTCCTGTCAGGAAGGACCACCGCCGGGAACTTCGCGCGTACCGCGGGGCCTTGGCGGCAAACCTGGTCCTCAACGCCTCGTGGAGCTGGTTCTTCTGGCGCTCCCGCCGGCCGTGGCTGGGTGCTGCCGAAGCGGCACTGCTTGCGGCCAGCAGCGCCGACCTGGTGCTGCGGACCTACCGGTTGAACCGGACGGCCGGCGCCTCGCTGGCCCCGTACGCTGCCTGGTGCGGCTTCGCCACTGTACTGTCCACTGCCATCGCCAGGCTCAACCCTTCCAGCAGGTAGCAGGGCCGGAGCCGATGCCGCTCTTCCGGGCGGTCTTCTTCCGGCCGGCCGCGCCGGACCAAGGGTCCTTCATCACTACATGTAGTGATGAAGGACCCTTTTCGTTGGGGCCGGACCGGCGTGCGACACGCCGAGAATCACGACACGCTGATTGTGCATATGTGTTCAACCCCATCCACAGGGTGTGGACCAAACCGGCAAAAAAGCCGGTATCCCGGGCATTTTCCCGCCCCCTGCCTGTGGATTAACGGTGCATTAAATGACATACTTGTAATACATCATCTTGGGGTTCCAAAGTGGCGTCTGCACTACATGTAGTATCTTCATACAGCTGGACGGGGACACCGCACCAGCAAGAGTTCAACTAAGGGGACAGGGACAATGACCGTAACGGTTTACACGAAGCCTGCTTGTGTTCAGTGCAACGCCACCTACCGCGCGCTCGACAAAAAGGGCATCACCTACCAGAGCGTTGACATCTCCCAGGACGCCGAGGCACTCGAGCGCCTGAAGGCACTGGGCTACATGCAGGCTCCCGTTGTGGTCACCGACCAGGACCACTGGTCCGGCTTCCGCCCGGACAAGATCGAAGAACTGGCGCTCTCCGCCGTTACTTCCGTGGCCTAGGAGCCACCGCTTTTCCTGCCGGCAACCAACTACCAGCTGAGGTGACTCCCATGGCACCAACAGCACAGCGTGACCACACGGCTCAGCGTGTGGAGGTGTCCCCGCCGGCCGCAGGCATGAACCACCCCGGGCAGGCTCTCACCGGGAGCCAGCTCATTTACTTTTCCTCCACATCCGAGAACACCAGCCGCTTCGTTGCGAAGCTTGGCCGTGAGGTGGCCCGGATCCCTCTTTATGCAAAGGACGCACCCCTCCTCGCCACCCGGCCGTTCGTGCTGGTGGTGCCTACTTATGGCGGCACCGGGGGAGAGGGGTCCGTTCCCAAGCAGGTCATCCGGTTCCTCAACAACCCGCAGAACAGGAAACTGCTCCGCGGCGTCATCGGGGCCGGGAACACAAACTTCGGGGACAACTACTGCATGGCCGCGGACATCATTGCCGCAAAGTGCCAGGTACCCCACCTTTATCGATTCGAACTTATGGGAACGCCGGAAGACGTCACCCGGGTCAACCAAGGATTGGACACGTTTTGGACACGACTGTCGCAGACACAGAAGTAACCAGGGCCGAGAAGCCTGAGATGCCTGCCGCCTACAAGGGTCTGGGCTATCACGAGCTGAACGCCATGCTGAACCTTTATGGTCCCAATGGCGAAATCCAGTTCGGCGCCGACCGCGAGGCTGCGCACCAGTACTTCCTGCAGCACGTCAACAACAACACCGTGTTCTTCCATGACCTGGAAGAGAAGCTCGACTACCTGGTGAAGAACCAGTACTACGAGCGCGAGACGCTGGACCAGTACACGATGAACTTCATCCGTGAGCTGTTCAACCGCGCCTACAAGAAGAAGTTCCGCTT
>Ga0308169_10002188_pt1 | contig 20731 bp, 16 predicted proteins | sample PhyBR1_2_FD_202139 | JGI IMG/M metagenome (GOLD analysis project Ga0308169, IMG submission 202139) | Phyllosphere microbial communities from UC Gill Tract Community Farm, Albany, California, United States - DLSLSB.R1 | ecosystem: Host-associated > Plants > Phyllosphere > Unclassified | place...
AGGTGCGCATGCAGCAGGGCTTCTTCTCGATCCAGCAGACCTGCCCGAAGTGCCACGGCAGCGGCAAGATCATCCCGGAACCGTGCGCGGCCTGCGGCGGCGCCGGACGCATCAAGCGCAACAAGACGCTGGAAGTCAAGATCCCGGCCGGTATCGACAGCGGCATGCGGATCCGCTCGTCGGGCAACGGCGAGCCGGGCACCAACGGCGGTCCGCCGGGCGACCTGTACGTCGAGATCCACATCAAGCCGCACGAGGTGTTCCAGCGCGAAGGCGACGACCTGCATTGCGAAATGCCGATCTCGTTCAGCAAGGCGGCACTGGGTGGCGAGATCGAGGTGCCGACCCTGGGCGGCAAGGTGTCCTTCACCATCCCCGAAGGCACCCAGACCGGCAAGATCTTCCGCCTCAAGGGCAAGGGCATCAAAGGCGTGCGTTCCGGCTACGCGGGCGACCTGTTCTGCCACGTCGTGATCGAGACCCCGGTCAAGCTGACCGACAAGCAGAAAGACCTGCTGCGCGAGTTCGAGCGCCTGACCAGGGAAGGCGGCGCCAAGCACAGCCCCCAGAGCAAGGGCTGGATGGATAAAGTGAAGGACTTCTTCGAGTAAGAAGTCCAGAGACCGCTGAATGGCACATGCCTTCGGCGGTTTTTTTTGACTACACTATGAACATTTGAACATCGTCGTCCCCGCGCAGGCGGGACCCAGGTTCGCTGAGCAGTACTGACGCTTGCCTCGGCCATGCGCCAAACTTGGATTCCCGCCTCCGCGGGAACGACGGACACGATAGGAATTCTCATGGCAAAAACCCCCACCGGCCTCACCGCCGCCGACCTCTTCGAACGCAACCGCAAATGGGCCGCGGAAATGGTCCAGGAAGACCCGGACTTCTTCAATGACCTGGCTTCGCAGCAGTCTCCGGAATACCTGTGGATCGGTTGCTCGGACAGCCGCGTGCCGGCCAACGAACTGGTGGGCATGGCGCCGGGCGAGCTGTTCGTCCACCGCAACATCGCCAACGTGATCGTGCATTCCGACCTGAACGCGCTGGCCGTGCTGCAGTTCGCCGTCGACGTGCTGAAGGTCAAGCACATCATCCTGTGCGGCCACTACGGCTGCTCGGGCGTCGGCGCGGCGCTGAACAACGTCCGCGTCGGCCTCGCCGACAACTGGCTGGGCCACGTGCGCGATGTCCGCGAGAAGCATGGCCAGTACCTGGGCAAGGTCAGCGGCGTGGCCGCCACCAACCGCCTGGTCGAACTGAATGTGGCCGAGCAGGTGATGAACATTGCCCAGACCACGATCGTGCGCGATGCGTGGGAGCGCGGCCAGGAACTCACCATCCACAGCTGGGTCTACGGCGTGCACGATGGCCTGCTGCGCGACCTCGGCATCACCGTCGGCAGCCAGGCTGAAATCCAGCCGAAGCTGCAGGCGGTGCTGCAGCGCTACGTCGAAAGCGACGCGCGCAGCTGAAACCAGGCGCCGTCAGAAGCGGTGGCGCAAGCCCACCGCGAACTGGCGGTTGCCGGTGCCGGGTTCTTCGCTGTTGCCTTCGGTGTAGGCGGCGCCGTTGTGGTTGTGGATCACCCCGTAGGAGGCGTAGACGTCGCTGCGCTTCGAGAACGCATACATGTAGGCAGCGCCCAGCTGTTGTGCATCCTGGTTGCGCAGGGTGCGGTCGTCCGCCCGCACATAGGTCAGCACGACGGTGCTGGCGCCGAACGGCATCGACGCGCCCAGCAGCAGGTCGCGGCTGTCGGTCGACGCGATCGGCGGCAGGCCGCCAAACACCGCGGCGCCATTGTTCAGGGGCGCGCTGTTGCGGCCCTTGTTGACCTCGTAGCCGAAGTAGGCGCGCAGGATCCCGAAGTCGTAGTTTGCGCCCAGCAGCAGGTTGCGGGCGGGATCGGTGCCGTTCAGGGTGGCGCTGTCGTTGTTCTTGCGGTGATAGGCGATGCGGGCGGACAGCGGGCCGCCGGTGTAGCCGAAGGAGCCGCCGAAGGCCCGTCCGGCGGCGCTGTCGCCGGCGACTTCGCCGGCCACATACATCAGATCGCCGCTGAATCCATTCATGTCGGGGCTACGGTACAGCACCGAATTCGACGCCCGGAAGCCGGTCGGCGGCATCAGGTTGTTGGAGCGCACGACGCCGTTGTGCAGCGGGTCGACCACCACGTTGAGCGTGGTGAACAGCGGCGTGTCCTGCAGGCCGGCGGAGACCGAACCGAGGCGGCCGCGCAGGCCGACGATCGAGGTGCGGCCGAACAGCGTGTTGTTCTGGGTCGAGGTGCCGTTATCGGCGTGGATGCCGCCTTCGATCACGAAGAACGCGGCCATGCCCTGGCCCAGGTCTTCGCTGCCACGAAAGCCCCAGCGGCTCTGGGTGGCCATGCCGCTGGTCACGCGGGTCGAGGTGCCGGCGATGCCGCCCTGGTCCACCGACACGCCCACATCCATCACGCCATAAAAGGCGACCGAACCGTCGGCCAGCGCAGCGCCGCTGCACAGCATGGCTGCGCACATCAGGGAAAACTTGGATTTCATCTTCGTCTTTCTTTTTTGTTTTTCTATCAGGCGGTCTTGGCCGGTGCGCGTACTGCGGGGTTGCCGGATTCCGGATCGGGAATCGGTTCGATCTTCCCGAGCACGAACACGAAACAGACGATGCCGATGATGAGAATGACGCCGGCGACGAAGAAGGCATTGGTGAACGAGGCGGTGGCGCCGACGATCATGCCGGTCACGATCGGCGCGGCCGCGCCCATCAGGTTGTTCGCGAAATTCATGATGCCGCCGATGGTGCCGGCGCCGCCCTTCGGCGCGATCAGCGAAGGCAGCGACCAGCCGACCGGCGCAGCCGAGGCCAGGCCGCCCAGCGCGATCGAGATCCAGAAGATGGCCCAGGCGGGATCGGTGGTCTGGGTGGCGCCGAACACGGCCAGGCCGAAGGTCATGCCGACGATGAGCACGGTCTTGCGCACCTTCGATTCGTTCTTGCCCCGCGAAACCAGGTGGTCGATCAGCCAGCCGCCCACGAACAGGTCGGTCAGGGTGGCGAAGGCCCAGGGGATGGCGGCGAAGCCGGCCGACTTCAGGATGCTCATGTGCATCGACTCGACCAGGTAGCCGGGCAGCCAGGTCAGGAACAGGTAGAAGGTGTAGCCGTAGGCGGCGAAACCGAGCGTCAGGCCCCACACCTTGGCCTTGGTCAGCAGGTAACCCAGCATGTTGAGGGCGCCGGCATCGGCCGGGCCTTCGGGCGCGGCGCCGCCGCGCTGGATGTAGTCGTATTCGGCTTTCGACAGCTTGCTGTCGGCGCTCGGGTCGCGGTACAGCACGTAGAAGGCGATGAAATACAGGAAGCTCAGGGTCGCGGTGAGGGCGAAACCCCAGCGCCAGCCGAAACTCACCACCGTGACCGCCACCAGCGGCACCCCGATCACGTTCGAGAACTTGGCGGCGGCGTCGAAGATCGCGGTGGCCAGGCCGCGCTCGTTGCGCGGGAACCAGTAGCCCGTGGCCTTGGAGCTGACCGGGAAGGCCGGCGCTTCGGCCACGCCCAGCAGGATGCGCGCCACGAAGATGCCGGCGAAGCCGCTCGAGAATGCCGTGATGACCGAGGCCAGGCCCCACAGGAAGGCGCCCCAGCGTCCGACCCTGGTCGGACCGAAGCGGTCCAGCACCATCCCGACCGGAATCTGCAGCAGCGAATACGACCAGGCGAAGGCGGAAAACAGCAGGCCCAGTTCGACGGCGCTGAGGTGGAACACATCCTTGATCTGGGGGGCCGCGACCGACAGGCCGATGCGGTCGATGTAGTTGATCAGGACGCCGGCGCCGAGCAGCGCGCCGATGCCCCAGCGGCGCCGGGGAATGCCTTGTTGTCTGATTGAAGCCATGCTTGTGTCTCCTATGTCGTGTTGATGAACGGGTTCTAGCGACCCTGGGTGTGAAGTATTTCTTCGGTGAGCGCCGGAGGCGTCTTGCTGAGGTCGAGCAGCAGGCCGGCTTCGTCCTGCTGCAGGGGTTCGAGGTCGCGCAGCTGGCTGTCGAGCAGCGAGGCCGGCATGTAATGGGCGGTGCGCGCCAGCATGCGCTGGGCGATCAGCTCGCGCGGGCCGCTCAGGTGGGCGAAGCGCAGGTCGGGGTCGGCGGCGCGCAGCAGGTCGCGGTAACGGCGCTTGAGGGCCGAACAGGCCAGCACCAGGCCTTCGCCGCGCGCCCGGGCCGCGGCGATCTCGCCCTGCAGGATGCGCAGCCAATCGGCGCGGTCGTCGTCGTTGAGAGGAATGCCGGAAGCCATCTTGGCCACGTTCGATGCGCTGTGGTAGGCATCGCCTTCGAGGAAACGCACGTCCAGCGCTTGCGCCAGCCGCTGTCCGACCTCGCTCTTGCCGCAGCCGGAGACACCCATGACGACCCAGCGCGCCGGCGTGGCGGACGGGGTGGGCTCGGCGCTTTGATTGATGGGGCGGTGATAAGTCATGATAAATTTGGTAGCGCTATCAGGCGTTGCGAGTCTACGCCGATCGATGGTTTTGTAAAGAAGTTTTCATGCTGCGGCGCAGCACGAACGGGAACGGGGCGATATCGCGGCCGCTCGCTCGCAAGCGGCCGGGGAGGGTCAGGCGCTTTCGCGCGCCATCAGGGTAAAGCCGAGATCGATGCGGGTGACGGCGGGCGTTTCGCCATGGATGACGGCGCGCAGCAGCTGGGCCGCCTCGAAACCGACGCGGTAGCGCGGCGTGGCGATGGTGGTGAGCGAAGGATTCATCCAGGCCGACACCGGCAGGTCGTTGAAGCCGCAGATGGCGAGCCGGGCGGGCACCGCGATGCCGCGCCGCTGGCACTGGAAGATCGCGCCCTGGGCCAGGTCATCGTTGCAGCAGAAGATCGCGTCGCAGTCGGGCGTCACCGACAGCATGCGTCCCAGCAGTTCGGCGCCGAGTGCGATCGTGGAGGGGTCGTTCACCATGGTCTCGAGCAGGGGATCATGCAGGCCGGCTTCCTGCAGGGCGCGGCGGTAGCCTTCGGCCCGCTTCAGCGTGCGTTCGTCACGCTGGGCGCCCATGAAGCCGATGCGTTTATAACCCTTGTCGACGAGGTAGCGGGTCATCGTGTAGCCGGCCTCGATCTGTGAAAAGCCGACCGACAGCGCATCCGGCGAACTCGCGAGATCCATCATCGAGACCACCGGCAATTTCGACGAGGTCAGGATTTTCGTGACCTGCATGCTGTGGCTCAGGCCGGACAGCAGCACGCCATCCGGGTTCGACTGCAGGTAAATGTTGAGAAGCTTTTCTTCCTCGGCATCCGAGTAGCGGGTATTGCCGATCAGGATCTGGTAGCCATCCTTTTCCAGCGCGTCCTGGATGCCGGCCAGGACTTCGGTGAACACGGCGTTCGACAGCGACGGCACCAGCACCACGATCACCTTCGACTGCGCCGATGCAAGCGCGCGGGCGGCGCGGTTGGGCACGTAGCCCAGCTCCTCCACGGCCTCCTCGATGCGTGCGCGCAGCGCGGCCGACACCAGCTCCGGCTGGTTGATCGCGCGCGACACCGTCATGGTCCCGACGCCGGCCCGCGCCGCCACCTCGGACAGCGTGACGCGGCCGCTGCTGCGGCTGCGAAGGGTTTCTGGTTTGTTCATCGTCTGGTTTGATAGCGTTATCAGCGCCCTGGTGAGCCAGGCCGCTGTATCATGGCCTTCCCAAAAAGGGACACTTGTATTGGAGCACGATTATGGCAAATGATTCGGCATTTGGCGACCTCGCCCGGCTGCGGGCGCTGGTGCGCGAATTCGTCGACGAGCGCGACTGGGACCAGTTCCACACGCCGAAGAACCTGGCCTCCGCGCTGACGGTGGAGGCGGCCGAGCTGCTGGAACACTTCCAGTGGCTGCAGCACGGCCGCGCCGAGGAACTCGGCCCGGACAAGCTGGTGGAAGTACGGCACGAGATGGCCGATGTGCTGGTCTACCTGGTGCGCCTGGCCGACAAGCTCGACGTCGACCTGCTGGCGGCGGTGCAGGAGAAGATGGTGCTCAACCGGGCCAAGTACCCGGCCGAGCAGGTGCGCGGCGACGCGCGCAAGTATTACGAGTACAAATCGTAGGATCAGGCAGCCAGCGCCAGGCGCCTTGCCGGTGCAGGACGAACTGCCTGCCCCGCAGCACCGGCCAGGCGGAAGGTGCTGACCAGCTCCTCCAGCTGTCCGGACTGCTCCTGCAGCGATTGCGCGGCGGCTGCGGCTTCTTCCACCAGGGCCGCATTCTGCTGGGTGACGGAATCCATTTCGCCGATCGCCTGGTTGATCTGCTCGATACCGGCTTCCTGTTCCTGGCTCGCGGCCGTGATCTCGCCCATGATGTCGGTCACGCGGCGCACGCTGGTGACGATCTCGTCCATGGTCGAGCCGGCTTGCTGCACCAGGCGGCTGCCCTGGCCGACCTTCTCGACCGAGTCGCCGATCAGGGTCTTGATTTCCTTGGCGGCGGCGGCCGAGCGCTGGGCCAGGTTACGCACCTCGGAAGCCACCACGGCAAAGCCGCGGCCCTGTTCGCCGGCACGGGCCGCTTCCACCGCCGCATTCAGCGCCAGGATATTCGTCTGGAAGGCGATGCCGTCGATGACACCGATGATGTCGACGATCTTGTTGGCCGATTCATTGATCGAGTTCATCGTGATCACCACGTCGGAGACCACCTCGCCGCCGCGGATGGCCACGTTCGAGGCCGACATCGCCAGCTGGTTGGCCTGGCGCGCGTTTTCCGCATTCTGCTTGACGGTCGAGGTCAGCTCTTCCATCGAGGAGGCGGTTTCTTCGAGCGCGCCGGCCTGCTGTTCGGTGCGGCTGGACAGGTCCAGGTTGCCGCTCGCGATTTCGTTCGAGGCGGTGGCGAGGGTTTCGGTGCCGCTGCGCACCTGGCCGACGATGGTCTGCAGCGAGCCGTTCATGTCCCTCAGGGCTGCCAGCAGTTCGCCGGTCTCGTCGGTCGAATTGACTTCGATGTGGCTGGTGAGGTCGCCGGCGGCGACGGTCTTGGCAACGTCCACCGCGCGGCGCATCGGCAAGGTGATCGAGCGGGTGATGAAGTAGCCGATCGCAACCGCGGCCAGGAGGGCGATGACGGCCACGCCGATCAGCAGCATGCGCGCCTGCCTGAACTCGACCTGGCCGGTTGCCAGTTCGGCCTGGTTGCGGGCGGCCTGGGCTTCCATCATTTTCGCGATCTCGGCCTGCCATGCCTTGGTGGCCGGAATGGCACTGGACTTCAGCAGGCTGACCGCTTCCTCGTTCTTGTTTTCCCTGCCCAGTTGCTGGGTTTTCGCGATCAGGGGAGCCGCGGTGTTGCGCGCCGCCGCGATCTTTTCCAGCTGGGCTCGCAACGGCGGATCGGCGATCATCTTGTCGAGGGTGGCGAGGGCCTGGTCGTATTCCTGCCATGCGCCTTCGATCGTCTTGGCGATGTTCGCCATTTCCGCGTCGTCGTTGGTGAGGATGATGTCGCGCACGTTGATGGCGATGAGACGCTGGTCGTCGCGCAGGCCGGTCACGTTCTTGATCTGGACATTATTGTTGTTGACGATCTTGTCCACGGCCGCGTTGAGTGCGTTCATGTTTTCGAGGCCGAAGATCGCGACCAGGGCCAGCAGGGCCAGCATCAGTCCGAAGCCCAGGCCGAGGCGCTGGCCGATCTTCATATTGTTCAGCTTCATTTCTATGGAATCCTTGTGATCGAAGAAGGGTGCAAGCGGCCACTGAACGTCTGAGGTCCAGGAAAAAATAGGGCGAAGGTAGGCGGTGCGGTCGCTGCTCGTTGGCGGGGTTGGGGCCGACGCAATGGAGATGTCACTGGTTGTGACAATGTGAGAGATTCTAGTAGGACAGATCCTACAAAACAATCAAAACGTTGCCTTGTGGAAAATCAACAACGTTCAATAACAGGGAGCGGCCGCGCCGGAGCGCGTGTCGCGGATGCTCAGATACCGCCCAGATAACAGGCCAGCAGGCCGTCCGAACTCTCGATCCCGAGGATGTCCATCAGGCGCTCGAGTTCGCTACCGAAGTGTTCCCTCGCCTCGGTATCTTCCTCCTGGACCAGTTCCAGCGACTGCTGGAACTGCTTCATGACCCAGAACTTGGTCGGATGCGCTTCGACGCCGGCCAGCAGGCGCGTGGCCAGGTCGTCCAGCACCACCGCCAGGCGCTCGCGTTCCGCCGACGGGCTCGCGCCCGGCAGGTCGGCCAGCTTGGGACCGTCGCGGAAGGCGCGCAGCTGTTCGAGGACGCGCGGCACGATGAACAGCGGCGCATCCTCGACGTCGGACATGGGATCGTAGGCCATGTTCAGCCCGTGCTTACATGCCGCCGAGGCAGATGTACTTGATGACCAGGTAGTCGTCCATGCCGTACTTCGAGCCTTCGCGGCCCAGGCCGGACTGCTTCACCCCGCCGAAAGGCGCGATCTCGTTCGAGATCAGGCCGGTGTTCACGCCCACCATGCCGGTCTCGATCTGCTCGGCCACGCGCCACACGCGGTTGATATCGCGCGCATAGAAGTAGGACGCCAGGCCGAATTCCGTGTTGTTGGCGAGGGCGATGACTTCCTCTTCGGTCTTGAAGCGGAACAGCGGCGCCACCGGGCCGAAGGTTTCTTCTTCCGAAATCAGCATGGCCGGGGTCACGTCGGCCAGCACGGTCGGCTGGAAGAAGCTGTGGCCCAGCTCATGGCGCTTGCCGCCCAGTAGCAGGCGGGCGCCTTTCGACAGCGCGTCGGCGATGTGGTTCTCGACCTTCACGAGGGCCTTGTCTTCGATCAGCGGGCCCTGGTTCACGCCCGGCTCCATGCCGTTGCCGACCTTGAGTCCCCTGACCTTCTCGGTGAAGCGGCGTGCGAATTCGTCGTACACGCCGTCCTGCACATAGATGCGGTTGGCGCAGACGCAGGTCTGGCCGGCGTTGCGGTACTTCGAGGCGAGCGCGCCCTCGACCGCCGCATCGAGGTCGGCGTCGTCGAACACGATGAAGGACGCGTTGCCGCCCAGTTCCAGCGACAGTTTTTTCACCGTCGGCGCGCATTGTTCCATCAGCAGGCGGCCGACCGGGGTCGAGCCCGTGAAGCTCAGCTTGCGCACGATGGGGTTGGCGCACATCTCGGCGCCGATCGCTTTGGCATCGCCGATCACGACCGAGAACACGCCTTTCGGCACGCCGGCGCGCTCGGCCAGCACGGCCAGGGCCAGCGCGGAGAACGGGGTCAGCTCGGCGGGCTTCAATACGATCGGGCAGCCGGCGGCGAGGGCCGGGGCCACCTTGCGGGTGATCATCGCGGACGGGAAGTTCCACGGGGTGATGGCGGCGCAGACGCCGATCGGCTCCTTGGTCACGATCAGGCGGCGGTCGCGCGCCGGCGATTCCAGCACGTCGCCCTCGATGCGCTTGGCCTGCTCGCCGAACCATTCGAAGAAGGAGGCGGCGTAGCCGACTTCGCCTTTCGCTTCGGTCAGCGGCTTGCCCTGTTCGGCGGTCATGATGGCGGCCAGGTCGTCCGCGTTCTCGAGCATCAGGTCGTTCCACTTGCGCAGGATGAGGGCGCGTTCGCGCGCGGTCTTCTTGCGCCATGCCGGCCAGGCGGCGTTCGCGGCCTCGATCGCGCGGCGGGTTTCCTGCGCGCCCATGTGGGGCACGGTCCCCAGCGATTCGCCGGTGGCCGGATTGGTCACCGTCACGGTCTGGCCCTCGCGGGCATCGCACCATTCGCCGTCGATATACGCCTGTTGGCGCAGCAGGGAAGGATCTTTCAGGTTCAGCATGGTTTCCTCATCAGGTAGGGCTGGTTCTTGTTCCTATCAGAAGACAAAGATACCACGCGCGGAAGGATCGGACAGGGTGGGGCCACAATCGCCGCCGCTTACATTCTGTCGCAAACAAACAGGTTCGCAGATCGGAGTTTCTTAATATCATGTCATCAATAACAACGACATGGAGCACGCAATGGCACGTCACCGTCTCGCCGCCGCAGTCGCCGCCACCCTGGCCGCGGCAGTCCTGGGCAACCCTGCCGCCGCCCAGACCGCGGACCAGCTGGAGGCCCAGGCCGGGCAAGCCCTGCAGGCCAAGGAGTACGCCCGCGCCGGCGACCTGCTGGCCCGGGCGTTCGCGCTCGAGCACTCGGGCGAGCAGGCCTATAACGCCGCCTGTGCCCATGCCCTCGCCGGAGACAAGGAAAAGGCGCTGGCCGAATTGCGCCAGGCCATCGATGCCGGCTTCCTCGACGCCGGCCATGCGGCGCAGGATGCCGACCTCGCCGGCCTGCGCGCCGACCCGCGCTTCCAGCCACTGATCGAGCAGATGCAACGCAAGCACGATCTCGAGGCCAGACTGTACGACTCCGACGCTTTGGCCTCGCCCTACCGCGAGAACCTGAGCGAGGACGAGAAGGTAGCGGGACTGTCCAAATTCTGGTCCGAGGTGAAGTACAACTTCGTCTATGTCGATACGCTGAAGGAGATCGACTGGGACCGCCTCTACCTGGAATACCTGCCCAGGGTGCGGGCGACGCGTTCCACCGCCGAGTACTACAAGGTGCTGATGGAATTGTGCGCGCGCCTGAAGGATGGCCATACCAACGTGTATCCGGGCGCCGAACTGCGCAACACGACAATGGCGAGGCCGAAGCTGTCCGCCCACCTGGTCGAAGGGCGGGTTCTGGTGCGCAGGGTGTTCGACCCGGAGCTGACGGCCAGGGGCATCGTGCCGGGCACGGAGGTCGTCGCGGTCGATGGCCAGCCGGTCAAGGAGTATGCGGTCCGCGCGCTCGCGCCGTATGTCAGCGCCTCGACCCCGCAGGACCTGGAGCGCCGCATCTACACCTACACCTTCCTGTCCGGTCCGGTGGACGTGGCGCCCCGCGTGCGCTTCCGCACCGCGGCCGGCAAGACCATCGAACTGGACCTCAAGCGCGCGTCGCTGGATGACTACAACAAGGCGGTGCCGGAGACGCCGCCCTTCGAACTGAAAATCCTGCCCGGTAACATCGCCTATGTCGCCCTGAACGGCTTCGGCGACGACCGCGCGGCCGACGCCTTCCTGGCCGCGTTCGACAAAATCGCCGCCTCGTCGGCGCTGATCATCGACGTGCGCAACAACGGCGGCGGCAACTCCAACGTCGGCTATCGCGTGCTGGCCACGCTCACCGACAAGCCCTTCCAGACCAGCCGCTGGGAAACCCGCAACTACCGCCCGAGCTACCGTGCCTGGCGCCGCGCAATGCCCAACTACAGCGAAGTTGCCTCGAACCGGGATCCCGATACCGCGCACCAGTACCGCAAGCCGGTCGCCGTGCTGACCTCGAGCGCGACCTATTCGGCGGCGGAGGACTTCGCGGTCGCCTTCGACAGCATGCAGCGCGGCACCCTTGCCGGCGAAGCGACCGGCGGCAGCACCGGCCAGCCGCTGATGTTCGGCCTGCCGGGCGGCGGCTTCGCGCGCGTCTGCACCAAGGCGGACACTTATCCGGACGGCCGCCAGTGGGTGGGCAAGGGCATCCAGCCGGCACTGAAGGTGGCGCCCACCGTGCTCGACGTGCAGAAGGGCAGGGATACGGTGCTGGAAGCAACCGTGGCGGCGCTGAAGAAGCAGATCTGAGCCGCCAGTCGTGTTGGCATGGTTCTCGGGTTGACGTTAAGCTTTTGCTACCGGTTTCTGAACAGCGGAACTTATCCCACTAGCAGATTTTCAGCGACACGCAGGATGAGTCCGCGCGCTTGTTGATCTGGATTAACGGCTACTCGCACCCGGATCAGATTGCAGTATGATGGTCCGTGTGCGCCTCACTTCACAAAGGTAGAGAACATGCGCCCGATCGTTATCGTCCCCGCTTGCACCCGCGATTTCGGAGAACATCCTTATCACGCGGCCCAGCACAAGTATGTCGATGCAGTCGTGATCGGCGCCGATTGCGCGCCCATGATCCTGCCGTCGCTGGGGGAGACGCTCGACCTGGAAACCATGCTCGACCTGTGCGACGGCATCATGCTGACCGGCTCGGCATCGAATGTTCATCCCAGCTATTACTCCGAAGAAGTACTCGACCCGACCCTGCCGCAGGATCCGGCGCGCGACCAGACCACGCTGCCCTTGATCCGCGAAGCGGTCAGGCGCGGCATTCCGATCATCGCGATCTGCCGCGGCTTTCAGGAGATGAACGTGGCGCTGGGCGGCAGCCTGTTCCAGGCGGTGCAGACGGTGCCGGGGCACATCGACCATCGTGAAAATCCCGAACTGGGCATGGACGAGCAGTACGGCGATGCGCACAAGATCCGCATCATCGAAGGTGGGATGCTGCACGGCATCCTGGGCAAGGACGAAATTCCGGTCAATTCCCTGCACGGCCAGGGCGTGAACGAACTGGCGCCCGGCCTGACGGTGGAGGCGGTGGCGGAGGATGGCCTGGTCGAGGCATTTTCCGTCTCCATCTCGCCGGGCTTCACGCTGGCCGTCCAATGGCACCCGGAGTGGCGCATCGCCCACAATCCGCACTCGATGAAGATGTTCGGCGCCTTCGGCGACGCCTGCCGTGCCCGCTTTCAATCCAAAAAACGGAAGAACTTATGACCGCCTATGAAAAATGGGCGGCCCGTTCCGTTCCATAGCGCCCCTGTTCAGACCAACCCGCGCGCCGCGGGCCGCGTTTGCGTGCCCGCGTTCATTCAAGGAACAGAGGAACCATCATGGCTATCCGCGACAATTTTTCTTACAACGACATGGACGAGTGGCTCAACGGTAAACGAGTCACCGAAATCGAATGCCTGGTCCCCGACCTGACCGGCGTCGCCCGCGGCAAAATTTTGCCACGTGTAAAATTTACCGAAGACCGCGGCATGCGCCTGCCGGAGATCGTGCTGGGCATGACCGTCACCGGCAACTCGCCCGAGAACGACGACGCCTTCGACCGCGCGATCTCGACCACCGACCGCGACATGATCCTGAAGGCCGATCCCGGCACCATCACGATGGTGCCGTGGGCCGTCGACCCCACCGCCCAGGTCATCCACGACTGCTATTTCTCCGACGGCCGCCTGGTCGACTTCGCCCCGCGCAGCGTGCTGCGGCGCGTGCTCAAGCTGTACGACCAGAAGGGCTGGAAGCCGCTGGTGGCGCCGGAGCTCGAGTTCTACCTGACGGCCAAGAACATCGACCCCGACCTGCCGCTGGCCGCGCCGATCGGCCGCAGCGGACGCTCCGAGACCAGCCGCCAGGTCTACAGCATCGACGCCGTCAACGAATTCGATCCGCTGTTCGAAGACATCTACGACTACTGCGACATGATGGGCCTGGACGTGGACACGCTGATCCACGAGATCGGCGCGGGCCAGATGGAGATCAACTTCCAGCACGGCGAGCCGCTGGGCCTGGCCGACAAGGTCTTCTACTTCAAGCGCACCTTGCGCGAGGCCGCGCTCAAGCACGACATGTACGCCACCTTCATGGCCAAGCCGATGGCGGGCGAACCCGGTTCGGCGATGCACGTGCACCAGAGCGTGGTCGACGGCGAGACCGGCCACAACATCTTCAGCGACGAAAACGGCGCGCCGTCCGAGCTGTTCCGCTGGTACGTGGGCGGCCTGCAGAAGTACATGCCATCCGCGATGGCGATCGTCGCGCCCTACGTGAACTCCTACCGCCGCATCGTGCGCCGCACCGCCGCGCCGATCAACCTGCAGTGGGGCGTCGACAACCGCACGGTCGGCATCCGCGTGCCGGTGTCGGGCTCGCAGGACCGCCGCGTCGAGAACCGCGTGATCGGCGCCGACGCCAATCCCTATCTGGCGCTGGCGGTGACCCTGGCCTGCGGCTACCTCGGCATCCAGGAACAGCTGGAGCCGACCCCGATGGTCGAGGGCAGCGCCTACAAGATGGAAGTCGAACTGCCGCAGGGATTGCCGGAGGCGCTCACCCTGCTGCGCCGCGAAGACCGCCTGCGCGACATCCTGGGCGAGCGCTTCATCGACGTCTATTCGGCGGTGAAGGAACTCGAGCACCAGGAGTTCATGACCGTCATCAGCCCGTGGGAACGGGAACACCTTCTGCTGCATGTATAAGAAAGAGCGTCCAATAACGATGGGAGTCGATCATGGCAAGCGACATTGTGACGGCCGACGTGCTCGCGCCGGTCCGGGAGGTGGACAGCCCGGGAACATTTGATACGCGCGCGCTGCAGGAGCTCGACAGCGCGCACTACCTGCATCCCTTCACCGACCACGGCGCCCTGCGCGAACGCGGCGCGCGCGTGATGGTGCGCGGCGACGGCATCTACCTGTGGGATTCGGAAGGCCGCAAGGTCATCGACGGCATGTCCGGCCTGTGGTGCGTGAACGTCGGCTACGGCCGCGCGAGCATGAGCGCCGCCGTGGCCAGGCAGATGGACACGCTGCCCTTCTATAACAGCTTCTTCAATACGACCAATGTGCCGGCACTGATGCTGGCGGCGCGCCTGGTCGAGCTGGCGCGCAAGGTCGATCCGGGCATGCAGCACGTGTTCTTCACCGGCTCCGGCTCGGAAGCCAACGACACCATCGTGCGCATGGTGTGGCGCTACTGGCAGCTGATGGGGCAGCCGCAGCGCCAGGCCATCATCAGCCGCCGCAACGCCTATCACGGCAGCACCGTGGCCGGCGCCTCGCTGGGCGGCATGGACGCCATGCATGCGCAGGGCGCCCTGCCGATCCCCGGCATCCACCACATCGACCAGCCGAACTTCGCCGAGCATGGGCGCGGCATGAGCGAAGCCGAATTCGGCCTGCGCGCGGCCGGCTGGCTGGAAGAGAAGATCCTCGAACTCGGGCCGGACAAGGTCGCCGCCTTCATCGGCGAACCGGTGCAGGGCGCGGGCGGCGTGATCATCCCGCCGCCGACCTACTGGCCCGAAATCCAGCGCATCTGCGACAAGTACGGCGTGCTGCTGGTGTCCGACGAAGTGATCTGCGGCTTCGGCCGCCTGGGCACCTGGTTCGGCTGCCAGCTGATGGGCTTCCGGCCCGACCTGATCGCCTTCGCCAAGGGCGTGACGTCGGGCTATGTGCCGCTGGGCGGCGTGCTGGTGGGCAGCCGGGTCGCGCACATCCTGGTCGAGAAGGGCGGCGACTTCAACCACGGCTTCACCTATTCCGGCCATCCTGTGGCCTGCGCGGCGGCGCTCGAGAACCTGCGCATCATGATCGATGAAGGCATGGTCGAGCGCGTTCTGCTTTCGACCGGACCTTACCTGAAAGCCGCGTTCGGATCACTGGCCGCCCACCCGCTGGTGGGACACGCCGAAAGCATGGGCATGGCGGCGGGCCTGAACCTGGTGCGGCGCAAGGGCGCCACGGTGCACGACTGCGAAGCCTTCCCGCGCGAGCTGGCGGTGGGCATGGTGTGCCGGGGGCATATGTTCGACAACGGGGTGATCATGCGGGCGGTGGGGGACCGGATGATCGTGGCGCCGCCGCTGGTGATGACGACGGGGCAGATCGATGAGATGGTGGAACGGATCAGGTTTTGTCTGGACCTGACTTTGGATGATGTGCGGGGAAGAGGGTGGATGGACTGATGGCTGCTCGACCACGTTCATTGTTCACACACTCAACGCCGTCTTGTGCGGCTCATGCCGGTTCTTGAGCACCTGCGGCGCCAGCGATCCCACGATCATGCCCGCGAACGCCGCGATCAGCCCGGCCAGCTGTCCCGGGAAATGCTCGCCCAGCGGCGAGAGCTGCGGGAAGAACAGGATCCAGACCGCGATGCCGGCCGCGATCGACAGGATCGCGCCCTGGGTGGTGGCGCGCTTCCAGTACAGGCCCATCACCAGCGGCACGAAGGCGCCGACCAGGGTCACCTGGTAGGCCGAGGACACCAGTTCGTAGATCGAGGTGCCCTTCATCGCGATCGCGTAGGTCAGCACCAGCACCGCGAACACGACGATGGTCACGCGCATGGCGAACAGCTGCTGGCGGTCGCTCATGCCCGGGCGCAGGTTCTTGAGGATGTTCTCGGTGAAGCTGGTCGACGGCGCCAGCAGGGTGGCCGAGGAGGTGCTCTTGATCGCGGAGAGCAGCGCGCCGAAGAACAGGATCTGCATAATCAGGGGCATCTTCGTCATCACGAAGGTCGGCAGCACGCGCTGGTAGTCGCTCTTGGCCAGTTCCATCGCATCGTTGCCCATCACGATCACGGCGCAGGCGACGATGAACATCGGGACGAAGGCGAACAGGATGTAGCTGGCGCCGCCGATCACGGCGCCGGCGCGGGCGGTCGGCGCGTTCTTGGCCGACATCACGCGCTGGAACACGTCCTGCTGCGGGATCGAGCCCAGCATCATCGTCACGGCCGCGCCGACGAAGAAGGCGATGTCGGTGAACTTCGCCTGCGGCAGGAAATTCCACAAGTCCTTCTGCTGCACCATGTGCAGCACGGCGCCGGTGCCGCCGGCCAGTTCGGACGAGAACACGGCGATGATGGACATGCCCACCACCAGCACGATCATCTGGATGAAGTCGGTGATCGCCACCGCCAGGAAGCCGCCGACCACCACGTAGATCAGCACGGCCAGGGTGCCGACGATCATGCCGGCGGTCTCCGACATCGCGCCGCCGGTCAGCACGGAAAAGACCAGGCCCAGCGCCGTGATCTGCGCCGCCACCCAGCCCAGGTAGGACAGGATGATGGCGGCCGAGCAGAACACCTCGATGCCCTTGCCGTAGCGCGCGCGGTAGTAGTCGCCGATGGTCAGCAGGTTAAGCTTGTACAAGCGGGCCGCGAAGAACAGGCCGACCAGGATCAGGCAGGTGCCGGCGCCGAAGGGGTCTTCGACCAGGCCGTTCAGGCCGCCCTGCACGAACCTGGCGGGAATGCCCATCACGGTCTCGGCGCCGAACCAGGTGGCGAAGGTGGTGGTGATCACCATGATCAGCGGCAGGCTGCGGCCGGCCACGGCGAAGTCGGACGTGTTCTTGATCCTCGTGCCGGCCCACATGCCCAGGCCCAGGGTGCCCAGCAGGTAGAGCACGACAGACGTAATCAGAATGGTATTCATTAGGTGCTCCGGGCAGCGGCGAAAACGTCGATAAACCTACTATGCGTCGCATTTTTGGCGGGGGCGCCGAGCCTTGCGATGCTCGCTGTACTCACGTACAGCCGCGCTTCTCTGCCAAAACTGCTTCCGCTCGCTACGGTTTCTCGACGTTTTCGATAATTTCGGGGTGGAAAAATTCGCGATTATAGCGGCATAAATCGTCAATTGGATCGATTTTGTTTGCTAGTATCGGCCTGACAACAATCATGACTCCAGAGGGGACACAATGACTACCGAATCCTGGCATGAACGTTCCAGAACGGTGCGGATCGACGGCCGCGCCGTTATCAATGGCAAGCGTATTGACGCGACGTCCGGCGCCCGTTTCGACTGTATCTCGCCGATCGACGGACGCAAGCTCGGCGAGGTCGCGCGCTGCGGTGCCGACGACGTCGACGCCGCGGTCGCCGGTGCCCGCGCCGCCTTCGAGGACGGCCGCTGGTCCGGCAGGGCGCCTGCCGAGCGCAAGCGCGTGCTGATCCGCCTTGCCGACCTGATGCTGGCGAACCGCGACGAGCTGGCCCTGCTCGAAACCCTCGACATGGGCAAGCCGATCCGCTACAGCCGCAGCGTCGACGTGCAGCTGGCCCAGAACTGCATCCGCTGGTACGGCGAGGCGATCGACAAGATCTATGACGAAGTGGCGCCCACCGCCCAGGACAGCCTGGCCCTGATTCAGCGCGAGCCGGTCGGCGTGGTGGCCGCCGTCATCCCCTGGAACTACCCGATGCTGATGGCGGCCTGGAAGATCGGCCCGGCTCTCGCCGCCGGCAACAGCCTGGTGCTCAAGCCCTCGGAAAAGGCGCCGCTGACTTCATTGCGCCTGGCCGAACTGGCACTCGAGGCCGGCGTGCCGGAAGGCGTGTTCAACGTCCTGCCCGGCTACGGCGATGAAGCCGGCAAGGCCCTCGGCCTGCACATGGACGTGGACTGCATCGCCTTCACGGGCTCGACCCGCGTCGGCAAGCAGATCCTGCAGATGGCGGGGCAGTCGAACCTGAAGCGCGCCTGGACCGAGTTGGGCGGCAAATCGGCGAACATCGTCTGCGCCGACTGCCCGGACCTGGACGCCGCGGTGGCGGGCGCGATCGGCTCGATCTACTTCAACCAGGGGGAGAGCTGCAACGCGCCGTCGCGCCTGTTCGTCGAAGAATCGATCCGCGACGCCTTCCTGGATAAAGCCCTGGCCCTGATGCCGAAGTATGCGCCGGGCGATCCGCTCGACCCGGACACCGTGATGGGCGCCATCGTCGACGGCATCCAGATGAAGACGGTGCTCGGCTATATCGAGGACGGCAAGGCGGCCGGCGCGCGCCTGCTCGCCGGCGGGCGCGCCGCGCGTGCGGAGACGGGCGGCCTGTACATCGAGCCGACCCTGTTCGATGGCGTCGACGCCTCGATGCGGATTGCGCGCGAGGAGATCTTCGGGCCGGTTTTATCCGTGCTGTCCTTCACCGACCTGGACGAGGCCATCAGGCAGGCCAACGGCACGCCCTACGGGCTGGCGGCGGCGGTGTGGACGTCAAGCATGAGCAAGGCGATCCGCACGGCGCGCAGGCTGCGGGCGGGGACCGTGCATGTGAACCAGTATGACAACGACGACATCACCGTGCCGTTCGGCGGCTATAAACAGTCGGGGAACGGGCGGGACAAGTCATTGCATGCGTTTGACAAGTACACGGAGTTGAAGACGACGTGGATTCGGGTGTGAGGACCCGGAACGCAACGACCGGCCCGCCGCCGCTGAACGACGGGCAGAAGCCAACACTCAAATCGCCATCTCCCGCAACACCTTCGAAGCCTCCCGGCTCGCCGTCAGCATCGTCCCATCCCGCATCTGGATCAGCAGCTGCGACTGCTCATCCGCCCGCATCGAATCGACGAAGTCCAGGTTCACCAGCGCCGAGCGGTGCACGCGGATGAAGCGGGCCGGATCCAGCTGGGCTTCGAGTTCCGAGATGCCGATCCGGACCAGGAAGGTCTGGCCGCGCGCCGCGATGGCCGTGTACTTCGAATCCGCTTTCAAATATTCGATCTCGTTCAGCGACAGCGGGAAGATGCGGCCGCGGTCGCGCACCAGGATGCGCTCCAGGCGGCCAGGCGTACGACGGGTCGCCTGCTCCAGGGCCGCGTCGACGATCTCGCGCGGCGCCGTCGGCGCTTCCAGCAGGCGCGCCACGGCGGCGTCGAAGCGGGCGCGCGTAAATGGCTTGAGCAGGTAGTCGACCGCGTTCAGCTCGAAGGCCGTTACCGCGTACTGGTCGTAGGCGGTGGTGAAGACGATGTCGGGTGCGCAGCTCAGGCGGCGCAGCACTTCGAGGCCGGTCATCTCCGGCATCTGGATGTCCATGAAGACCACGTCCGGACGGATCCGGTCGATCTGCTCGAGCGCAGTGGCGCCGTCGCCGGCTTCGCCCGCCAGGCGCAGGGCGGGGTGGGCATAGATGGCGTCGCGCAGCAGGTCGCGGGCCAGCGGCTCGTCTTCGGCGATGAATACGGTTTTCGTGTTCACAGGGCTTCCTTCATGCAGGCGGATTCGAGCGGGATCGACATCGTCACCACGAAGCCGGCGCCGGGTGCGGTGGCGATCGCCAGCTTGCCCCTGGCGCCGTACTCGAGCTGCAGGCGGCGTTCGACGGTGCGGATGCCGAGGCCGTTCGACTGCTTCACGACGGCGGGGTCGGCGCCGGGGCCGTCGTCGCCGACGGTCATGGAGAGAAGCCCGGCTTCATCGTCGAGGCGGGTGCGGATGCGCAGCAGGCCCGGACGGCTGTGCGGATTGAACGCATGCTTGATGCTGTTCTCGACCAGCGGCTGCAGCGACAGCGCCGGCAGCGCGACGCGGGCGGCATCGATGTCGAGTTCCCATTCGACCTTCAGGCGCGAGCCGAGGCGCAGGCTTTCCAGCTCGAGGTAGTCGCGCACGAAGCGCAGCTCGTCTTCCAGGGTGACGCGGTCGCTGCCGCTTTTTTCGGTGTCGAGCACGTAGCGCAGCATGTCCGAGAACTGGAACAGCGCGGTCTCGGCGGCCGCGGGATTGCGGCGCGTGAGCGCGATGATCGAGTGCAGGGTGTTGAACAGGAAGTGCGGGTTCAGCTTGTTGCGCAGGGCGTTCAATTCGGAGGCGACCAGCAGGGTCTGGGCCTGCTGGATGGCGATGGCCTGGCGCTGGCGCGCATGGCCCATGCGGACCGTCTGGAAGATCGCGGCGATCACGACATAGGTCATCATGCTGTACAACACCGGCCAGACATACCAGGACAGCGGTTGCGGAGACCTGACCACCATCGACAACAAGCCATAGAAGCCGACCGCGTAGACAGCCGCGCCGGCGCCGTGGATGAGGAACTCGACGGGCAATGGCAGCCGCCTGCGCTCCAGCCACCCGCTCAGCGGCCATAGCAGGGCGAGCACGAAGGCTTGCGGCATGCTCCAGAGCAGCTCACCGCCCGCCCTGTGCCAGTCGAAATGTCCGCGAGCCAGGTTCTCGAACTGTCCGGCCGCCGTCAGGACGCACAGGTAATCGATCCAGCCTATGGCATAGATGCGCCACATGCGCGCCGTCGACATCTGATGAGTGTTTGACAATTCCATGCCGAAAGTATGA
>Ga0308169_10002190_pt1 | contig 20705 bp, 14 predicted proteins | sample PhyBR1_2_FD_202139 | JGI IMG/M metagenome (GOLD analysis project Ga0308169, IMG submission 202139) | Phyllosphere microbial communities from UC Gill Tract Community Farm, Albany, California, United States - DLSLSB.R1 | ecosystem: Host-associated > Plants > Phyllosphere > Unclassified | place...
CTTTTCGCTCAAGCAAAGCGCCCAATATCGAATCGGTCAGATTCCCAACGGTACCGGCGATAACGATAAAAAGAAAGCCGATATCCCAGCCAAATCCTATTGCATAAACCAGAGCAATAATACAGCTCCCTGCAATACCGATTAGTGTTCCCTCCAAACTTACTACCCCATCCATGCCACAATAGTCGGCTTTAAATGTGATGATATTAAAAAACCTTTTTCCGTAAACCATACCCAGCTCCGACGATAGCGTATCGGCCGTAGCCGAGGCAAAAGCGGCTGCCATTGCCGGTAACAGCAAATTAGTCAACTGAGGAAATAAAATAATTAATAAACCGGCAATTGCTGCTATCCCTGCATTGGCAAATACCTGTGAGGCAGAGCGCCCAATCCTGTTTTCCTGTGAATCTGCAAATGCATGCTTTTTTCGCCGCTGCCAGGAAGTGGCAACTGAACCTAAAATAAAAAATGTAGTCATCATGGCAACACCGGTATAACCCGAGGCCACAAAAATAAGGCATGCCAGTATGCCCCCGGTAAAAGCAGCCAAAATAGTCAGCTTTTTTGCAAGGATACTATAGGCCATCCCTGCTATAATAATGAGGGGTAAAAAGAGCGCGTCATTACACATATTACAAAAGAAATTTATTGTGTTGCCAAATATCTGCCAAATCAGCTGATGGTTTATAATGTGCTAAAACAATTCGCTTATTATTAACAGCTTACAAAGGGTTGCTTGATTTATAAGCCTCCCAAAAGCTGATCACCAATGATATCCAACATGATCACTCCAAGCTTGTCATTAAAGATAGTTACCATATAACTATCAAAAAGGCCGACGCGGATTACTTTGAGCTCTACATGATAATCTCTTCCCCGATAAGTTACAATACCGCCCTTGTAATGATCATCTTTTATTTTCTCTTTCTTATACTTTTGGCTAACCAGCAGTGCTTCAATTTGTTTAAATTCATCCTGTTCCTGAGTTGAATACCTCAGCCGATAATTATGTTTTCTGCCACTCAACGTATAGGTATCGAAATAAAGGAATCTTTTCGGCAAGGGACTTACCTCCCAGTAATTGCGTGTGGTTTCTTTTTTCCCGGATATTTCCTCGCTACGAAAAATATAGTTTTTCGATTTCATATAAGCATCCAGCTTTTCACCAGATAGCTCGAAAGTTGTCGTTAAATCGTTAAATGAAAGTTTTTGCGCATTTGCTGATTTAAACAGTACGAGAAGTACCACAACCAGTATATAGTTTCTAATAGTCATTACAGTTTTTTGCCCCCTTTAATCCTTGATTGGAGCATAAAGGTAAAAAGCTTTTCATTTATTGTGGCAAAAGAACCAGGAAACAAGAGATTTACTGGTTAGCATTAACAGGTTTATCGTAAAGTTAAACCTCCCTAATCACTTGCAATAAGCTGATAGTAAAGAAAGTATCAGTTTGGAGCCCAATTCGACATTAGTTTAAAATGAGAACGGAAGACCAGTGCAAAACCAGCCCCCCGCTGCATCATAAAATTAAATATTAATTATAATTCGGGTTCTGGGTCATCTGTGGATTGGCCAGAAGCTCCTTTTGCGGAATCGGCCAGATCATATCACGGGTGGCTTTGGCAGAGCGTACCTCAACATTTACAGGCTGGCCTGTAGCTGGATCGATAGCGCCATAAACCTGACCGTTCATCACCTGCTCAAATATTCCCCACCTACGGATATCGTAATACCGCACACCTTCAAAAGCTAATTCGATCCTTCTCTCCCTGCGAACAAGCTCTCTCAGCTTTTCCTGACTATTGTAAACCGCAGTATTTACGTTAGGCATTCCGGCACGAGACCTGATCTCATTGAGGTATTTAACTACGTCGGGATTGCTGTAATCATTAAGCTCAATTAAACACTCCACATAGTTTAACAATACCTCCGCATAACGCATAATCATATAATCGAGCGTTCTGGTACCTGTTTTATCTTTTGGATCGAGGTATTTATTGATCCAATATCCCGTTGCGGTAGAGTTCTGATCTCCAAGTTTATCCAGGCCAACTTCAAAAGGTTTTAACAGTACCCCGGTATAAGTGCTGCCTGGCAGGATTACCGAGGCCAGCAGCCGTGGATCCCTGTTATTTTTATAGTTAGGCTCTTTGGTATAAATCGCTATCGAATCGGCGCCAAGTTCCTCGAGGGTCTTTCCTTGTTTGGTCTCGTAGGCATTCACCATTGATGCAGTGGGTGAAACTACAGTTTTCCCTCCGGTGCCTTGCGGCGCAAATGTATTCCATTGGTTGCCCCCGCTTGTATTTTCTCTAAAGAAAATCCGCTCATTATTGATCTCTCCGGTATACAGAAAAAGATCTGCATAACTGGTTTTAATATTTGTACTCTTGCGCAAACTGTAATCGCCCATATCGATGATTTTTTTTGCCGCATCCCTCGCTCTTTCGTAATCCTTGTTATAGAGCGCATACTTAGAGATAAGGCCCCAGCAACTGGCTGCAGATATACGCTTGAGGTCAACATTATCTACATATTTGTTTGGCAGGGCTCCGCTGTTTGCACATTGGGTAAGCTCGGCAATCACAAAATCATACACTTCTTTCGCCGAGCTGCGCGGCAGGTAACTCTCGGCAGGCGAAACCGATTTTTTCATAATGGTAATGCCGCCAAAAAACATAGAAAGCTCCATGTGGTAATAGGCCCTGAGTGCCCTGGCTTCGGCCAGATATTGGTTTTTGAGCTTCTCAACGGGCATATAAGCCCTGTCGATATTTTCTAAAAAGCGGTTTGCCCTTCTGATATCCCTGTAGTCGTCATCCCAAATTCCCGTTCCTACGCCCCAGTTTGCACCTTGAAGGCCTTTAACATACGATTCGTAGTCGCCACGGAGACTTTGACGGGCCACCGCATTATCACTAAGTGCATCCAGAAACATCAGCTGCCGGCCGGAAGACCCATCGGGTATGCCGGCGTAGATTGCATTGAGCGCTGCTGTTATGTTTGCTTCGGTATTCCACCAGATTTCGTCATCCACATCTGTTGGGTTATCATGTGTGAGGAATTTTTCGCAGCCGCTGGATAGCACCAGTAGTAGGGAGAATAATATATAATATATCTTTTTCATATCCGATTAAGGTTAGAATTTAATACTAAGTCCAATTGTATAAAGTTTCACCAGGCCATAAGTCCACTGATAGCCCCTGCTCTCAGGATCGGTAATTTTTACCGAGGTAAAAGTGAAAGGGTTTTGGGCATTGAGGTATGCACGAATGGAATTTACGCCGAGTTTCTTGGCCAGCGGAGCCTGGAAATTATAGCCTAACTGCAGGTATTTTACCCGCACATAGGCCCCATTCTGGAACCAGAAATCAGAGGATACTTTATTATTAACCGGAGCTACATTGAGGCGTGGAAAACGGGCATCAGTGCGCTGTGGTGTCCAATAATTATCGGCATAATAAGTAGTGGGTACGCCTCCATCGGCACTAAAATCAAAAGGGAAGGCAAACATCCCGTACAAAACTGCATCTGATTTTCCTGTACCCTGCAACAGTGCTTCCAAATCGAAGTTCTTATAGCTAATGCGCAAATTGGCGAAATAAGTAAGCTCGGGCACAGGATTACCGATCAGGCCCTGGTCTCCCAGGCCGATCACCTTATCCCCGTCAATATCCAGATACCTGATATCTCCCGGTTTTGAGTTTGGCAAAACGGGCACCAGGGGATTGCCGCTCGCGTCAAAATCACTGGCTTGTAAAAGGCCGTTAGTCTTGTAACCGAAAATACCATTGATGGGACCGCCAACCTTTGATACCGATGTAGTGGTAATGATATCTCCTCCCTGCAATTTGCGTACACGGTTTCGGTTAAAGGATACTCCCGGCCTGACGGATATGCTCAGGTCCTGACCTATCCTGTCATTATAATTCATAGATAGCTCCCAGCCCTTGTTTCTAACCTCACCGGCATTTACAGGCACATCAGACTCAAAGCCCCCAACCAAAGGAAGGGTTGGATTGAGGATGATATCTTTAGTAAGCTTATCGTAATAATCGAAGGTAATTTCCAGCTTATTGTTCTTAAAAAGACCTATATCAACCCCTAAGTCAAGCATATTTACCGATTCCCATGTAATATCCGGGTTGCCATAGGTAGTTTCCACCCCGCTTGAATTGTTTATCAGGGTCTGGTAGCGATACAAACCGATATTGTCATTACCTAACTTTCCGTAAGAAGCACGGAATTTAAAATTGTTAACCAGGTTACTCTCTTTTAAAAAGTTCTCATTGTGCAAATTCCATCCCAGGGCTACCGATGGGAAGACCCCAAATTTATTCCCCGGACCAAACCTCGAGGAGCCATCCGTACGCACGGTTCCTTCCAACAGGTATTTATCTTTATAGGAATAATTTAATTTGGCATATCCCGACATAATTGAAAATACTTCCCATGCTCCGCTATTGGTCTCTTCCTGCGAATAACCTGCCAGTGCGAAGAGTCTGTGGTCTCCCACCGCAAGCGTATAATCAGTGGTTAGCCCGGCATAATAATAAGTTGTTCTGGCCATGGTAGTAGCCCTTTGCAGCGCCCAGGTACGCAGCAGGTTTCCGGTAAAATAATCGAAATGATTAAAATTTTCGCGCGTATCGCGGGTCACATCACTGTTTAGGCGGAAACTGAATTGTCCCTTCAGGTTAAAATTCCTGAACATCTCCCATTTTGGTTGCAGGTTAATGCTGGTCTGACCAAATTCAGCAGCCCGTTTGCCACCAACCTCTGCATAAGCCAGCGGATTTACGATATCAACATACTGGCCATAAAATGTTCTTCCGTTTTTTTCTGGGAACCTACCAATAATGGTGGGGGGTACCCTGTACATATCTTCTAAAAGCCTGTTTCCTGTATTTCCGCTTGCGCTGATCCGGTTGGGTTGCTGGGTATCTCTTTTAATGGCCAATAGGTCCAGATTAACCTGAAACTTATCGCTCAGTGATATGGTGGTATTTGCGCGAATGTTGAAGCGCTTCATATTACTCAGCGGGATAATGCCCTGCTGGTAGGTATAATTTCCGGTAAGGGCGAAACGGGCGATGCTACTTCCTCCGCTTAACGATAGCGAACTGCTGGTGATGGGGGCTGCATCATCAATGAGCATATCGAGCCAGTTGGTATTGGCAAAGGCCTTTCCGTTATTGGCCACCGGGTCTAATCCCTTGCTGGTATTATCGATCTGTTCCTGAGTAAAAGGTAGTGCGTTGGTTGGGTTATTGTTATAACTCGCCTCATTATACATACGCATATAAGTTGGAGCATCAACTGTGGCAGGCAATGCCGATGCATGCTGAACGCCGTAATACCCATCATATACCAGGGCTACTTTGCCCGCAACACCACGTTTTGTAGTCACCACAATTACGCCGTTTGCTCCTCTCGAGCCATAACTTGAAGCAGCCGCAGCATCTTTAAGTATGGTTACACTTTCTACGGTAACCGGATCGATATGGTTCATATCCATCGGGATCCCGTCTACCAATACCAGTGGTTCAGAATTGCCCAAAGTACTTATGCCCCTGATTTTAATCGCCGCAGCATCTCCTCCGGGAAGGCCTGATGCCTGGGTAACATTAATACCGGTAACCCCACCCTGCAGGGATTGCGAGAGTGTGGTAATCGGTTTTCCTTCTACATTGGATTTAATGTTTAAAGAAGCGATAGAGCTGGCAATATGCTTTTTCTGCTGTTCGTTAAGCCCTACTACCACCACCTCGTTAAGCGCAGATACGTTTTCTTTCAATGATACATTGAGGCTTCGATCGGCCTTTATTACGGTATATTCAAATGTAGAAAAGCTCACCATTGAAAACACCAGCACATCTGCTTTTCTGGCCTTAATGGTAAAATATCCATCGCTATCGGTACTTGTTCCACTTGTTGAGCCTTTTATCCGGATGCTTACACCGGGCAGTGCACCGGGTGGCTCATGGGTATCGTATACCCTTCCCCTTATGGTAAGCAAACTGTCCTGCTGAGCGCTACCGGCCATATCTTTAGCGATAATTACCACCTGGCGGCCAGAGATCGCATAGCTTAATCCAGTATCCCTGAGTGCCAGACTGAGAATTTCCTGAATAGTCTTAGCTCTGAGCTTCAGGTTAAGTTCTTCGTATTTATTGAGTTTGATGAAATCGTCTTTATAGATGATCTGATAATCGCTCTGCTGTTGAATCTGCTTAAAGAGTTGCGGCAGATTGCCCTTGAGGAGATCGATATCCATCTTCGCCTGGGCCTTTGTTTTGGCATATACGCTCATCATTCCTATCCATAATAAAAACATCGTTACTTTCATAGTTCTTATTATTTTGGTTTTGAGCCTGAAATAGAATGCACGGGGTTCACATACATGAAGTTTTTTCATATTTTTGTAAATCAGTTAAATAATAGCTTGAATTGGTTATTGTTGGAAGGAGATGTTGGACCATCTCCTTTTTTTATTTGCTTTGTTAGTGTTTTCTCAGTTCCAGCCTCCTTTCTGTAGCATTGTATTGGTATGGCGTACCCATACATAAAATATCGACTACATCGTTTACGCTGCGCTGAAGGTCAAGCCTTCCTGAAAAGCGCTCTGCCGACAGGTCGATTCCCGATGTACTGATTTCCACATGGTAATATTTGGCGACACTGGCTATGATCTCATCCAGTCGTTCGCTTTTGATATCCAGATATCCTGCTTTCCAGGATTGGAATGCGGTAGTTTCAACCTGTAAAACCTGTACATGGTTATCTTTAGCATCGATGCTAACCTGTTCTCCGGGTTTAAGTTTTTTTTCCACTCTGTTTAGCCAGTTTCCCGAAGAGAAGGCAATACTGCCCTGTACAAGCACGGCATAATCCTTTGCGCTATTCTGGTTGGCGCTCAGGTAAAACTCTGTTCCCAAAACTTTTATCTCCATCCGCTTTGTCCTCACAAAAAACGGATGTGCGCTATCATGCGCAACATCAAAATAGCCTTCACCCTCCAGGTACACTTCTCTTGTTTTTGCCTCAAAAACCTTTGGGTAGATGAGCTTCGAACCCGAATTCAGCCATACCTGGGTACCATCTGGAAGATGGACAGCTGAGCGTCTGCCCTCTCCAACCAGAATGGTGTTGTAAGCATCGGTAGTAATAAGCTCATCATCATTTGAAGACTGTTGCCTGGTTTTATCCTGCTTTTGGGTAGCGTATTTTTGTTGTTGGATTGCCGACTTATGAGTGAGGCTTTGGGCCGCAAATTCCATCAGTTTATGTGCTTCGGTGTGGTTATTGTATTGCCAGAAGCCTATACCAAAAGCTACAACAATAACCGCGGCTGCTGCCTGCAAGTATGGTTTAATTGAGAATGTTTTCTTCGCAGTTGTAGCGGATTCAATTTTCGCCCACAATGCATCTGCCTCTGATGGGCTAAGTTTATCGGGCTTTAAATTGCGGACTGCTGCCTTTATTTCTTCTGCCAGCTCCTGCTCGCAGCTCGAAATCTGGTTTTCGCCGCCCTTTTGTATCTGGCCAGACAGCATGTCTTCTGCCTTATATCTTTTCTTCGAATCCATTTATACTATTATGATATAGTACAGAGTAAGAAGGGGAAGTTTTATAGACTAAGAAATGATATTATTTTTTATTTATTTTTTGAGGGGTGTACTTAAGCCAATATTTTATAGATCTGGCCAACCTCCATTCTCTCCCGAAGCTGTTTTACTGCACGATACACGAGTGTCCTACAGGTTTCAACGGAGATATTCATCACCACTGCAATTTCCTCGTATTCCAGCTCCGAGTTAAAACGCAGATACAGTGCTTCCTTCTGCCGGCTGGGAAGCAGCTCAAGCTGCCTGTTTAGCCTTCCTAATAGTTCAGACTGTTGTTCTTCATTAATAATCCGCTCTTCGGTGCTACCGGAAATGAGGAAAGGAATTTCGAAGCTTTGATTGATTTCTGCTGCATTTTTCTTCAATACCAGGCAGATTTTGCGCTTAAGGGAAGTAAATAAGTAAGACTTCACGTTTACATCGGCGGCCAGGCTTTGGCGGTATTTGAATAGATCTAAAAACAAGTCCTGAATCCCGTCTTTAACCAAATCTGTATCAGTGGTAAATCTCAGCCCAAAGCCGTAGAGTACGTCCGAGAACTCGGTATATAGCAGCTTCAGGGCTCCATTATCCCCGCCGATGAACGATTGCCATAATTCTTTATGTGTCTCTTTCAACATTGCCTGCTAGTTCTCTTATTTGCTGATATAGATATCCGGTTAAAAGCCAAAGGTTTTGGAACCTTACATCAATATTAAGAAAAAAATCCGGACTTTGACTCTTTGTGTTTAGCCCACTAAACTACCCTATCGGTTTGAAGTTAAACACAACTGAGTATTAACAATGTGTTAAGCCTCGCCTGAAACCTTTGGATCTTTTGCCAGAAACAGATACACAATCGAGCCGAAGAGAAGCTGCTACAAAACCCGCTCTAAAAAAACAGGAAACGTTTGTCCGGCATTCCATTGCGGGATATACAGATTTTCATCATTATCGATACAAACATCATGTGGATGAATAAAAACCCTAGCCTCCTGCTGTTGCGGTAACAAAACATTTTCTGCATAAACCGGAGCTGATGCTCCGGGGGCAGAAACCACCTGATCATTTTCAGCTAAAATGGTAACATAACCTGACCCGAAATTCTGATTATCACCTGAACGAAAAACGGCCGCATAAATATTTTTGCCATGTACTACCGGCCTGCATACAAAAGATCCGGGGATTTGGATGGTATTCAGGTATTCGCCATCAGGTGTAAACCGTTTAAAGGCATTCTCGTTTCTGGAAGTAACCAAAAGCGTTGGATTTTGAGTATCCCGGTTATCGAGTGCAATGCCATGGGCACAATCAAAATGAGCAATCCCTGATCCCTTACCGCCCCAATGCCGGATGTACTCTCCATAAGCATTATACTGGATAACAAACTGATGCCCGTATCCATCGGTTACATAAATATCGCCATTGGCCGCTACCGTAGTTTCAGTAGGTTTATACTCAGCGGCTGACTGGTACAATTCGATTTCTTTGGGATACGCCAGCTCTAAAACCACTCTTCCATCTAAAGTGGTTTTAAAAACCTTGCCCAGCACCGTATCTGTAATGTACAAAAACCCTGTTCCATTTTCGTTATGGAGGCTTAAACCATGTGCCCCTGGAAAATCAGTGCCCCAGCTTCCTTTGATTTCGCCATCTTTATTAAAAATAAGGATATTGTTTTGAGTTTCGTTAGTGAGCATGTACAGTAAGCCATTTCCTGCCAAAACCATTTCATGGCAATCTTTTACCTGATATTTTTGCGCAGCCCCCTGAGCCCAGTTCTTATTTATTTTATAACGAAAGCCGTTATGCCCAATAATGGTACCCATAAACTAAGTATCTTTTTTAATCTTCACCATCAATAAACTCCAGGTTGCCAGCAACATCAATACCGCCGAAACCTGATAAACGATCGATAAATCTACTTTAGCATCTTTTAATGCCCCGCCAACATAAACCATTAACCCGCCAATAATTGTACTTAAGAAATTAAGGAAACCGTAGCCGGTAGCGATGTACCGGCTATCGGCAATTTGCCTCAATACTGGCATTAAATTGGCATCATTTATTCCCCTTGCAATACCGAAAAAGAACATTGCGATGATTGCAATGGTAAATACAGTAGTGGATGACATGAGGAATAAAAATGGTGCGCCGATGCTAAAACCGATAATGATCATGAAAACCCGGCTCCGTTTATTTTTCAGAAACCATTTATCGGCAAAATAGCCACCTAAAATAACGCCAATAAAAGAGCCAATCTGGATATAGCCTGTTGCCGAGATCCCCGCCTCTCCTAAATTTAAATGGAAATGTTCTTTTAAAAATGTTGGCAGCCAGCCATACACCAGCCAGTTTGCAGTGCCCAGCACACTGAAATAGAACAAAAGCACCAAAAAAGACCTTTCCTTAAACAGTATCTTAACTGAGCCCAATAAACTGATGCGATCCTCATCCTCCTCTTTCAGCTGAATTTCAGCAGGCTCTGCTTTGATGTCTTTAAGATAATATACGAGCAAAATTGAATAAAGCATGCCAAAAACTCCAAATACATGGAAGCCAGACCGCCAGCCCCAAAGCTCGGCAATATAACCGCCAAGGCCGCCCAAGGCTAAGCCCGTATATAAACCACTCATGTGTAAGCCGGTAGCCAGCGACCTGGTTTTTCCTTTGTGGTAATCGGTAATTAAAGCCAGGGCAGCAGGGATGTAACAGGCTTCGCTAAGCCCCATGAAAAAGCGCGAAACCAGCATCTCTTCAAATGAAGTGGTGAAACCGGTCCAGAGTGTTACTGCCGACCATATGGAAACACTAAATACAATTACTTTTTTGCGGCTGTATTTATCGGCTAAAAAACCACCAAAAGGGCTCAAAATACCGTAAGACCATAGAAAAACGGAGGTTAACAGTCCAAATTGCGCATCAGAAAGCGTAAATTCTTTCACAATCGGGTCGCGCATGGAGGTAATCATAATCCTGTCGAAATAGTTCAGGAAGGCTACTACCCACAGCAGCGCCACCAGGCCCCAGGCATAATATTTTTGATTTGATTTTGTATCGGTCATTGCTAAATTTTGATCAGTTTTATTTATTTCTTCACTTTGGCTATTATTACCCTAGGTGTCCTAACGGCTGGTCTTACCTCCCCACCCGGAAAAATAAGGTTTCCATGCCAGATAACCATTGAATTGGTAACCGCCGGCCAGACACTGTTATTGGGAGCAGCCCCGGCATCCTTCCTGATGGTTTTAAGCACTTTTCCTTTTACCGACCAGGTATTTTTTGTGATATCATAAGCTAATATATCATCAGAAAAGCCCGGGTGTTTTTCTTTCAGTGCTGATGCCTTTGGCGCAAGGGCACCATCATCTCCACCAAATACAAGCAAAGATTTATTGTTTAAAGTATAGGCTGGCGAGGGTGCTGCCACAACTGCTTTAGATAGGGCGCTTAATTTTTTCCAGCCGCTACCTGGATGATAGCAAAAGGCATCGGTGAGGTATTTTCTTTCTAACTGACCGCTGTCATTTTTAATCAGGTCTGTTCCACTAAAAAGGTAAAAGCTTTGATTAGCAACACCTGCTACCGCCAGCATGCGCGGTGGGCCAGGCCAGGTTTCCAGCTCGTGCCAAACACGGCCACTTGCTTTTGAAGCTAAATTGAAAGACAAAAAAACGCCCGCCGTTTGACTGTCATCGGGTTTAAACAGTCCACCTGCCAAATACACCACATTGCCAATAATTGCACCGCTAGAATTTGCAATTGCTTGCGGCAAAGCAGGCAATTGGTTAATTGTTATTTTCTTTCCATCGTATGAAATTGAATACACGTTTGCCGAATGTCCGCTTTCATTGCTGCCACCGATACAAATGAGTTGGTTATCCCAGGTTAAAGAAACACCATATCCTAAAGGTCCTGGTAGCTTGCCAGCCACCTTCCACTTGCCTGATGGTTTATCAAGCACAAATATCTTATCGCTCCATACTTTCTTTGAACCGGTCCAGGGTGCGCCGCCGTCGGGGAAATTAGCGCCTCCGGCAACAATCAGTGCATCTCCAGATACTCCTGAAAAGGAGCCTGCAAAACCAAACTGATCGGGTATTGGGGCTAATTCGCCCCAGGTAAATGGTTTAGATTTTTTATTCATCTGTGCAGAACCTGCAGCCGAAATCAACATAAAGCTTAAAAAAAGTAAGGTGTTAAAGTATTTCATATTAAATCTCCCAATGGAATTCGCATTGCCTTTGTTCCGCTACTGCCTGTATTTTTCAAGCAGTTCAAAGAAACCAGCATTGGTTAAATCGGCTTTCAGTTCGTTAATTTTATCGGCAGCGAGTGGTACCAATGGTAAACGGGCATCGCCCAAATCATAGCCCAGCATTTTCATAATCGCCCTTTGGGCAGCAATGGATGGGTGTTTAATGATACAGCGAATAAAATCGACAACTTTTAACTGTAATGCTTCTGCGCCAACTAAATCCTTATCCCTAAAACGTCTGATAATTTCGAGATACACCGGGGCAGCAAAAGTATAGGTGCTGCCAATGGCACCTACTGCACCTACAGCCAATGCACTTAGCAACATTTCATCGTAGCCCGATAATACCTCGAATTTACCGCCTTTGTAGTTTAAACAGGCCTGAAACTCGTGAAGGGTTGATGCGGTATATTTGATTCCCGCAAGGTTTGGAATTTTTTGCTCACCAAGGGCTAAAAAGTCGACCATATCCATACCCACGCCGGTTAAAGTTGGCATGTGGTAGTAATAAAACGGGAGTTGTGGAGCGGCTGAAGCAATTTCTGCCATGCAATCGACGAGGTTTTCTACTGATGATGGCTTGAAATAAAATGCAGCTACTGAAGAGAAGGCATCGGCACCAATCTGAGCCGCATGGGCAGCCAGTTTTTTACATTCGCGGATAGCGGTATGCCCCACGTGCACGAGGACTAAAATTCTTTTATCAGCTGCTTTAACATAGGCCTCTGCAATAGCCATCCGTTCCTCCACGCTCATATTGGGTCCTTCACCATTGGTACCACAAATGTAAACCCCGGCCACACCATCTGCCACTAATTTATCTACCAATTGTGGTATAATAGCAAGGTTTAATGATCCGTCTGCCTGGTACGCTGCAAATGTTGCAGCAACTATCCCGTTAATTTTCATATATGTATTTTTGTATTTGTCTAATTAAAAAATTCTGGTATTAATAATCTGGCCTGTTTCCTTACCTGTTCCACATCCGATTCGGGAATCCATTTATAGGGCCATCTTAACCGTGTTGGAATGTTGATACAGCCACCAACTGCCGCTAAAAACTTATCTAATGCAGGGTTGGAATATTGTTGTTTTTGATATGGGGCAATACAGGTTTCAAAAAACTTCAGGATATTTTTCTCTATCCTTAAAGCTTCATCTATATCGGTTTGCATTAGCGTCCACAACTTTTGCGCTGCCTTCGGATTGATACAGGCCACATTGGAATAAGCACCCGATGCAATGCCCGATTTTACTCCACTTGCCAGCAAATGCCCCGGTACAAAAACCGATAGGTGACCGGCATACATCTTCATTTCTTTAACCCAACTGGCATCTTTGCTTAAAACTTTAATACCGATGAGCGAAGGTACCGCGGTTTTAAACTTCAGGTAATCTATTGGTGCCAGTTCCAGTTTAGCATGTGGCGGGTTGTACAGTACCAACGGAATGCCGTTTGCCTCATCTGCAATTCCCTGCAAAAAATCGATTTGTTCCGATTCGGAAGCCACTACCCAATCGGGCAGGATGACCTGAAAAGCTGCCGGCTTTAATGCTACCGAACGCTTTATCCTTTCTAAAGAAATGAGTGGCGAAGGGTGGCTGCAACCAATCTGAAAGGACATTGATGAAGCAAGGCATTTTTCGGCAAAGAGCTGATTAAGCTGATCAAATTCGGCTTCGGTCTGGTTGTGAAATTCGCCTGCTGTACCGTTTGAGTAAATCCCGTCAACCCCGGCCGCAATCAAGTAATCTATTTCAGCTCCAAGCAAACCAAAATCTATAGCCTGACTGGCTTGCACAGGTAGTAAAAGCGTTGCCCAGTTGCCTGTTAATTTTTCTGCGGTTAATGTTTTCATCCTGTATTTTAAAGATCGGCTTCAAATTCTTCAACCGCTTTAAATATGGTCTGCCCTTTTACCAGCTTACCAAGGCGGGGCTTTCCTCCGTTGTAAACCTCAATGGCATCGGCATCTGCGTACCTTAAAAACAGTATCCTGCGGTCCCGGCTATCAGAATTATTGCCATCTGATTTATGGAGCATCCAACAGTTAAAAATCAATACATCGCCAGCCTGCATTTCCATGGGTACGGCTAAACTATCATCAGCTTCGACAATAATTTCGGAGCCACTTTTCTTTTGTGCTTCACTCTGCTCTACCCTAATCTGCCCATTTTTGTGGCTACCGGGAATGAGCCACAAGCAGCCATTTCCCTTATCGGTATCATCAAGGGCAGTTAAAGTGGTTAAGGCATTGTATGGCTCGAGTTCGCCGTAGCCATTATCCTGGTGCCAGCCGAAAGGTTTGGTATTTCCCTTCATCTTAAAAGTAAGCTGCGAAGTAGCCCCTTTTACATTAGGACCTATAATTGCCGATGCAATTTCTACCAGCGGGCCGTTAAAATAATACGCTTTTACACTTGCTGCCTGGTGATGGATATTAACGAGTAAGGAGTTTTGCAACCAGCTTTTGTTTGGATCGAAAGATTCTTTTTCCCTGGCCCATGCAGCCATACATTCCTGCTGCATGAGCGCTAAACCCTCGGGTTTTAATACCGATTTAATTACCAGATAGCCATTTTCCTTAAAAAAATCCAGCTGTTCTGCACTAAGCGCACTGTAGTTAAATAACAATTCGTTTTTCATGATTGATTAAATTAATATCCCTGTGTTTGCACCAGATTTGGGTTTGCAGCTAAAACCGTTGTAGATAAGGGCCAGAATAACGGAACCGTTTTGTTTTTTAGGTTAGGCACATAGGTGTAGGCATTTATTGTTCCGCCGAAATGGAAGCGTACAATATCATACCAGCGCTTATTTTCGAAGAAAAACTCCCGTCCACGTTCGTCAAAAATGGCACGTTCTACCGTAGCTTTATCTGTTGCACCGGTATAAACCCCATTTCCGGCCCTGGTTCTAACTTTGTTTAGATACACAATGGCCTGTCCGGTATTGTTAAGCCCGGCGTAAGCTTCGGCCGCTATCATATAAATATCTGCCAGCCTGAACATGATCACGTCGTTATCAGATACCCGGTCATCGGCATACTTAGTACCGGGAAGCTTGGTAATCCAGGCACTTTTTTGTACCGTTCCCTGCCTTTCAATGATAAAAGTATTGGGAACGCGTTTATCATTGGTGAGCCCACTGAAAAGTGCCCTGCTCTCTTTACTGATCTGGTATCCACCCTGGCCGTTAACTGAGGTTAGCGCATAGGCAATACTATCCAGATTGGAAGCATTTGAAATGGCGGTTAGAAACGGCAAAGCATTTAGCCCGTAATTGGCACCGTTCTCATCGCGGTTGTAATACGCCGACATAATTACTTCTGCATTGGCCCTGGTTGTGGTTACATCTTTAAAGTTGGTTAACAGCGAAACACCTGTTGTTTCTACGGCTGCAGCCGCTGTTATTGCATCGTTAAAATCGCTTGCACCACCTGCCAATACTTTTGCACTCCATAACTTGGCTTCGGCTTTTAAGGCCTGAGCTGCGCCATACGAGAACCTGTATTTTGATACGTAGGTTTTTTCGGGAAAGAGCGCAATAGCCTGATCTAAATCTGCAAAAACCTGTTTCAATACCTCAGTGGCTTTGGCCCTTGGCAGCAGCGGAACATTATCGTCGGTAATGGCCTCCAGCATTAACGGGGTATCGCCAATGATCCTAACCAGATAAAAATAAGTGTAGGCACGCTGGCACAGTGTTTCGGCTTTTAACCTGTTTTTATTGGCCTCATTTGAAAAGGTGAATCCCTCAATTTTACTCAACAACAAATTACAGTTTCCGATGGCTTTATATTGGCCATTGTAATTCAGCGCCCCTACGGTAGGGCTTAATATTTGCGACCATACAGTAGTTAAACGGCTGTTTGTGCCATTAATAAGCTCTTCGCTACGTTCGGTACCATAGGTGATGGAATTGGCAAATGCACGGATAGAGGTGTATGTACCCGTTACGTAAGGCTGAAAATCGCCTTCGCTTTTAAAGTAAACCTGCTCGGTAATTTGCGATTGTGGCTTAACTTCCAGTAATTTTTTGCAGGATGAAAAAGCTGCCGCCATTACAACCATGGCAGAAAGCAACATATATTTCTTAGTCATTTTCATGTTTCTAATGGTTAAAATCAGAATGATGCACCTAAAGTGAATTGTCTTGGACGGGGATAACCTCCGGGATCAAATCCGGTATAGGTTTCAGGGTTTAAACCTTTATATTTAGTGAGGTAGCCTACATTAGTCACGCTGGCGAAAACACTCATCCCGGTAGAGCCAATTTTCGACATGATGCTTTTAGGCAAATCATAGCTCAGGTAAATTTCTCGCAGCGCTAAAAAATCACCTTTTGATATCATGGTAGATACATCTGAAGCATAAGCGCTGCCGGTACCTACTGTACTTGCACCCTGACGGATAAAGTTCTTCTGTCCGAAATCTGCATCACCCAAAGAGAAACGGGCATAAAGTTTATTTTCGTCGCCAGATTTTTGCCAGATATCGTTACCTAAGGCTTCTGCAGGTGCTCCTTCGTTATAAGCCCTTCCCTGCCCCAGCGATCTTGCCAATGCACCATTAGAAATTACAAAACCCAAAGCATAATCCATATTCACCCTAAGCGAGAAACTTTTATAGGTAAATGTGTTTTGAAGACCTCCAATTTTATTTGGTGTTTTGTAGCCCATAAATACCATATCGCGGCTATCGATAATATTGTCGTTGTTTAAATCTGCAAACTTGTAATCGCCTGCATGTTTACCTACTGTAATACCTGAAGCGGTAGCCATCTGATCTACCTTACCCCAGGCTGCAGCTTCGGCATCTGTTGAAAAAACTTTCTCTACCTGCCAGGCATAATAGCCAAACGGACGTTCGCCCTCGGCATAACCACCAACTTCTATTTCTTTACCCGTGTTCGGATCGATAACCAATCCACCATTTTGCCTGTTTTTTAACCGGCCATTATTGGGCAGGCTGATGACCTTCTGGGCGTTGTAGGCAAAAGAGAAATTCGCATTCCAGGCAAAATCCTTCATTTTTAAAACTGTAGCCTGCAGTTCGATCTCTATACCTTTGTTCTGGATAGTTCCGTTATTGAACGTAATGGTAGAAAAGGGCGCTTCTGCCGGCAAAGGCTTGGAATCGATGCGGTTTTTAGTCAATTTATTATACAAATCGACAGTCAGGTTTACCCTATTCTTGAAAAAACCGGCCTCCACGGCAACATCAGTAGTTTGGGTAGTTTCCCAAACCAGGTTTGGATTGGATAAATTGGCGCGTTGTATGCCCGAATTTTGTGCATAAACAGCCGAAGTGTAACTACCATAGGTATCGGTCAAATCTAAATCACTCGAGCCTGCCTGGCCCCAGCTTCCCCTTAGCTTTAGCGTACTCACTACACCTGATTTCCAGAAATCTTCTTTATGGATATTCCATCCGGCTGAAACCGAAGGGAATAAAGCCCATTTATTTTCAGGCGCGAAATTTGAAAAACCATCGTTCCTTAAAACACCACTAAACAGGTATTTGCTCTTGTAATCATAGCTCAGCTGACCAAAAAAACTGGCCGATTTGGTCTGACTGAGCCTTGTTCCGAAATTGGTAACGTTGGTTACTATAACCCCGTTTATGGTGGTTACCGTTGGTTCGTTAATGGTGGTTATATAATCGTTTGTTCCGCGTTGCGAACCAATATCAATGCTATTGCCATCATTTTTGGTATAGTTGAAACCAGCCAATGCGGTAAAATGATGGTTTTCTTTTAAGGTATAATCATATTGCAGGATCTGATCAATCATCAGTTGGCGCGTATTGTTGGTACTCTCGGTTTTTAAACGGGTAGTGGCAAATTGGATCGGATCTGGAAATGCTTTTCTCGAAAAAATGGTTTTATCATCGCTAATCAGGTAAGAAACAGCGGGCCTGAAATGTAATCCTTTCACAATAGTCCAGTCGGCATCTACTTTTGATACCAAACGCTCGGTCGATGCTTTGGTGTTATCATAAGCCAGGGTATGGAAACGGTTTCTTGTGGTCAGGTTTTCACCCGTTGTCGGCGTACCATCATCTTTAAAAATGCGGATTAACGGCGTAATGCGCGTGGCACGTACCAAATCATTGGTATAGGCATCTACATAATTTGGCAGTACATTCTGATAGTTAAGCATGGCATTGATCTGCAGGTTTTCGCTTGCTTTAAAGCCGAAATTTCCGAGGGCACTGTACCTTTTATAACTGGTACCCACAAAAGTTCCTGCCTGATCTACATAGTTCATTGATAAATTGTAGGTCGCAATCTGGCTTCCGCCATCGATCCCGAAATTATAATTGTTGCTTATTCCGGTATTCCAAAGCAAATCCTGATAATTGTTATCGGCAAATAAAAGTTTGGTTCCGGGATTAATCGGATCATCCATTGTTTGCCAGCCATTGGCCAATAAATTATCTACATAACCCTGGCCTTCTACTGCCACAATATTATCGTACAAAGCAGTTAAATTGGTAGCCACACCGTACTGACCTTTAGCAGTATACACTTTTGTTCCGGCAGAGAAGCCTCCATTGTTTAAAAGGGTATTCTTATCAATCAGGTCAAAAGTATTTTTAGCAGTTGTTCGGGCAAGGGTCAGGTAATCTTTTGCGTTCATGTAATCGTAAGCACGCGATGCGGTTTCCCAGTTGGTACGGTAGTTAAAGGTAATGTTCGGTTTGCCTGAACCAAATTTTCCGCTTTTGGTTTTTATTACGATTACACCATTTGCACCACGGGCTCCATAAATAGCAGTTGATGCGGCATCTTTCATTACCTGCAGCGATTCTATATCATCCGGATTTAAATCTTTCATGGTCCTGAAAACCCCATCCACAATAACCAGCGGACTAGATGCATCAGAAGACTGCACCGGGTCTCCGCCGCTATTTCCGGTACCGGTACCATAAACATTCAATTTAGAACCACCCCTGATAATAATATTGGCACCAGCCGAGCCGGGTTGCCCGTTGGATAAAGGCACCGAAACCCCGGCAATTTTGCCTTGTATGGCCGCTATCGGTCCTGCATTTGCAGTATTAACCAATTGTTTGGTATCCAGTTTAGATACTGCAGCCGTACTTTTCTCACGCGATTGTTTAACGTAGCCCACCACAACCACATCTGTTAAAGATTGTGCATTAGGGTTTAACTGTACATTTTTTGTTCCCCCTGCACCTGCTTTAATTTCCTGGCTGTTATAACCGATTGAACTAAAAACAAGGATCGAGTTTTGCGGTACCCTTAAACTGTACTTTCCATTGGCATCGGTAATGGTTCCATTTTGGGCACCCTTTACTTTTACGCTTACCCCGGGTAGCGTTTCGTTTTTTGCCGCATCAGAAACTGTCCCCAATACCTGTACATCGGGCGTTTGTGCAGCTCCTGTTAATCCACAGAGGTTAATTGCGGACAACAGCAAAAGAAATAGCATTTTTCTCATAATTATTATTTGTATTTATGTACTACATATTTGGTTAGCATAGCGATACACCGGATAGCAGATATTTAACCCGGCATTAATTACTTCTTAAATCTGAATATTTTACTGTTTTGAATACAATCCCTTCGTAAGGTTTTGCATAGCCTGCTTCGAAAAAGCAGCCGATTAGTTTTTTATCGATCACAGTGATATCTGAATAGGCAGATGGGCCAGGATGTAAAACCATATTGTATTTCCAGGTTTTACCATCATCTTCACTCAAACGTAAGGTGAGGTTTGCACGCGATTTTACGTTTGCAGGATTACTGAAGAACAAGGCCGGCCTGTTTTTTTTATAAAAATAACCAAGCAGGCTTCCCTGGCAGATGGGTTCAATCAAAGTGCTGTCAACCTGAACATTCGCCCAGTTTTGCCCCCCGTCTTCGCTAATACTGGTATGCCTTGTCTTAATGGCCCGGTCTGCATTCCGCATATTCAGCATCAACCGCCCATTAGCAATTTCAGCAACCGTGGTTTCGTTCATCTTATCCTGCGGCGTATTATTACCCAGGTTCCAGCTTTTGCCATGATCATCAGAATAAATGGTGTGCGCAAAATTCTGATTAGTACCTGTCTCGATGTGGTTGATTGGGATTACAAGTCGCCCTGCGTAATTCCCTTGCATTATCTGCAGGCCGTGGCAGGGACCTGTTGCATACCAGGTCCATCCTGATTTTTTTACCTGCGAGGTAATTTCGGTAGCAGCAGACCAGTTTTTCCCGTCATCATCAGATGAAAGCATATAAACATGTCTGCCATCTTTAGACGAACCGTCAATAATCTGTTTTTCGTGATCGGTACCCAGGTTCCAGGTAGAAATTAAAATGATTTTACCGGTGCTTTGATCCTGTACCGGAACCGGATTACCGCAGGTATTGGTAGAATCGCTCCAAACCACTTGTAAGCCCGACCAGCTTTTACCTTTATCCGTAGAGCGCTTAACCACTAAATCAATATCTCCCGAATCTCCGCAATTGTTTTTTCTTGCTTCAGCAAAAGCGAGTAAACTCCCGCTGCTGGTACGGATTAATGCCGGGATCCGAAAACAAGAATAACCATTTTCGCCAGCTTTAAAAATAAAGTTAAGGCTATCGGCCTGGCTCCTACCAAAAGTTGATGAGGCAAAAGCTGTATTTCCAAAGCCAAAAAACAGGGCCGGTAAACTAATTATCCGGCAGATTCTTTTCAGGTTCCTGAACGCGTATAACATATTTTAAAGAAATTAATTTGGTTAGGGCAAACCTGTATCAGATTCGCATAGAACAAATGTAATTATTAAAACAATATGTAGTACATAAAAACTTAATTTATTTTTTTAATTGCTTCCAAGCG
>Ga0308169_10002191_pt1 | contig 20702 bp, 21 predicted proteins | sample PhyBR1_2_FD_202139 | JGI IMG/M metagenome (GOLD analysis project Ga0308169, IMG submission 202139) | Phyllosphere microbial communities from UC Gill Tract Community Farm, Albany, California, United States - DLSLSB.R1 | ecosystem: Host-associated > Plants > Phyllosphere > Unclassified | place...
TAGAGGGCGAGAGAAGGAGGGGACGCACCTCGATGGTGTCGCTGCCCAGGGCGAGCTGCTTGCGCGTCGCATCGACCTTGGCCTCGGCGTCTGCTGTAGTGCTCGGGAGCGTGATGCCGACCATGGCGAGGCCCTCGCGCCCGATCTCGATGGCGCCGCTCGAGTCGCCCGTCGCCGTCGCGCAGCGGATCGAGCGCGCGTACACGCGCAGCTTGTCGACGTTGTTCTTCGAGTGCGCGAGGTACTGGCGGACGAACTGCTGCGCCGCCGCGTAGTCGCTGCGGGCGGCGGGGAGACGAGGTCAGTGCGGCTCCACGGAGGGGAAGCAGGGCGAGAGGTGGACGCACGTCAGGCTGTACTCGACCTCGATGAGGAGCTCGACGACCTTGCTCATGAGCTCGTGCTGGGCGGACCATCCTCCAGGCCCGAGGAGGTCGAGAGCGATCATGAGGTAGCTGCGCGCCGCCTCGAACGCGGTCGACTGGTTGGCCTTTTGCGCGGCGACGAAGTTGTAGTAGGCGAGGCGGTCGCGCTCCTCGGTCGTCGTCAAGAGCTGGATGCCGTGGTCGAGCTGCTGGACGAGGTCGAAGATGGCGGCGTGCACCTCCTCGTCGGTCGAGGCGGTGATGATGCGCTGCCCGATGGCGTAGTGCATGGCGCCGCGCTCGGAGACGGGGATGAGGGCGTAGGCGGCTGCATGCGGAGGTAAGGATGAAGTGAGGGGAGAGCGAGGGAGAGGAGGGAGAGAGGGAGGGAAAGGGGAGGTGCGGGGGTGGAGGGTCCGTGCGTCAGCGAGCCGGTCCAGCAGAGGTGCAAGAGGCGACGACGAGCTCACCTTGCTGAGAACGATCGTGGAAGAAGCGGTACCGCGCAGGCACCGGCGCCCGCTGCAAGATCGACGCCCTGCGCGTGCCGTCGGCTTGCCCGCCGCGCTTCCTCTTCTTGCCGCCCTCGACACCCGCTCGCCGTGCAGGCTCGCCCGCCGCCGTCCCGTTCGACACGTGCGTCGAGGCGCCGTTCTCGCCGCCGTCCTGCTCCGGCTCGAGCGCGATCTGGCCGAAGGGGACTAGGAGGCCCTCCTGGACGGCGTCGTGCACGTCGCGGGTGAGCTCGGCGAGCGTGCGGCCCGCCGCCTTGGCGAGCGTGTGCGCATCGAGCTCCTCGTTGCCGAGACAGGCGGCGACCTTGAGCGCGTTCTGCGTGTGCGCGCCGTACTTGCGCATCTGGGCGAGGAGGAGCTCGACGATATTGGTCGAGACCGTCTTGGCCGAGATGAGGTCGAGGTCGTAGTCCCACCGCCCGCGGGCAAAGTCGAACGTGAAGAGGCCCTCGGCGTTGAACGCCTTGAGGAGCTGGGCGACGAAGAGCGGCGAGCCGCTCGTCTTCTCGAGGACGAGCTCGCTCAGGCGGCGGACGTTGGCGTCGACGCGCTCGTGCGGCGAGGTGGCGGGCGTCGTGTCGCTCTTGGTCGAGTTGCGGAGCGCCTCGCCGATGAACGACGCCACGTCCTGGATGTTGAGCGGCTCGAGCGTGACGGTGAGGTCGATGCGGGGGAGCTTGGCGAGGAGGTCCGTCTTGACGATGTGCGACGCGTCGACCTCGTTGTCGCGGTAGCAGCAGACGAGGAGCATCGGGTTGGCCATCTTGCACGAGAGCGGGTCGTCGTCGTCGTCGCTGCCGAGGTGGGCGAGGGACCGGATGAAGGCGACGTCGGACGGCGTGCTCCACTGCAGATCATCTGCGTGAGGGGGCGAACCGTCAGCAGGGACGTTCTGTGCGACGGACTGGTACGAGGTAGAGAGAGAGGACGCACCGAAGACGACGACGAGAGGCTTGCCCGCCCGCGCGAACGCCCGCAGGACCTTCTGCACGACGCCGAGGAACCGCTCGTTGCTCTCCTGCGGGCTCAGGACGGGCACCACCGGCTGCTCGGCGAGCCATCCTCGCTCAAAGACATGCTCGAGCGAGGGGAGGACGTCGGCGAGGATGCGCGCCTCCTTGCCGAGCACGCGCGAGAGGCGGCGGCGCCAGACGGCGAGCTGCGCGGCCGACTCGGACAGGAGCTGCCGAAACAGGCCCGAGAGCGACTGGGTGATGGCGAAGAAGGGGACGGCCGACTTGATCTGGTCGAACTTGACGGTCGTGAGGTGACCTCGCGCTTGGACCGCCGGCGCGCGGAGCGTCTCGACGAGGCTCGTCTTGCCGATGCCGGACCCGCCCTTGATGACGACGACGCCCGGTTTGTTGCTCGACTGGACGCGCTCGAAGCTGTCGCGCAGCTGCCGCATGCTGTCGTCGCGCCCGAACAGCTTGGACGCCGGCGGGAGGCGGAAGTAGGCCGCCTCGTCGATCGAGCCGGGCACAAAGTCGGCGCCGATGCTGCCCATGTGCGCCGTGCTCATGCTCAGGGGCGAGAGGACGCCGCCGGACGACGACTTGCTGCCGCTCGAGCTCGTCGCGACCGTGCTCGTGATGAGGCTGCGCGCGCTCTCGAGGTCGACAATGAGGCCCTGGCTCGTCTGGTACCGAGCGTCGGGGCTCTTCTCGAGGAGCTTGGCGACGATGAGCGAGAGGGGGAGGGGGAGGGACGCGTCGACGGTCGACATGAGGGCGGGCCGTTTGGCGATGTGGGCGTGGACGATCTCGAGCGGGTCGACCGAGTCGGCGAACGGGACTTGGCCCGTGAAGACCTCGAACAGGGTCGCGCCGAGCGAGTAGTAGTCGCTGCGGTAGTCGGCCGTCTGCCCGACGCGGCCTGAGCACTCGGGCGCGAGGTACGGCAGGCTCTCCTCCTTCATGCCGCGCTCGCGGATCGGGAGCGCGTCGGCGTCGGTCGTCGCGCCGTGGAACTGGAACGCGCAGGAGAAGTCGTGCAGGTGGACCTCGTCGGACGACGAGCGCGAGATGGTCGTCGGGCGGATCGAGCCGTGGACGAAGCCGGCCTTGTGGATCGAGGCGATGAGGCGCACCGCCTTGATGGCGTCGTCGATGGTGCGGATGAGGGCGTGCGGGTCGTTCCAGTGCGGAGGAGGTGGTCGATGGCGCAGGTCGTGCACCTCGGCCCAGATGCGCAGGTCCTCGTTGGCGACGACCATCATGGCCTGCGGGCGGACGGCAAGAGCGTCAGCTCGACTCGAGTGAAGCGCACAGTAGCAAGAAGGAGAGAAGAGGAAGAAGAACGCACGCCGTACCGCCCGCTCTCCCTCGAGATGACCTTGGTGACGTTCAGGATGCCCGACTCGCGCAGCCGTGTCAGGACCGCCGACTCGGCCTTGAAGTGGGCGGCGACGTTCGAGCGACCCGACAAGCTGAACTTGAGGGCGACGGGGACGTCGCTGCGAGCCGTGCTGATGGCTCGACAGGCGACGACGTCGTCGTAGTGGATGCTGACGACCCGAACTGCGAGGGAGAGCATCAGCTACACGTTCTCGGCCTTCGAGGAAGGGTGCAAGAGAGATCGACGCACCGTCTCGGTAGCCCTCGAGGCGCAGCTCATCGCCGGGCGCGACCATCGTCCCGCTCGAGTAGGCCTCGACGCTGCTGTTCGAGCTCATGAGGCGCGAGCGCAGCGCCGGCCGTGCGCCGGGCCCGCCGCTCCGAGGCGCAAGCTCGATGTAGTGCTGCACGTCGCGTTGCGCTGACGGCGTCGACGTCGTCGCCGAGCTGTCGCTCGCGCCGCCGTGCCCGCCTCGTCCTGCTGACCCTGCTCCTGCCGCCGCTGCTGCTGCTCCACCGCGCCCTGCGCCCCTCGGGTGCGCGCCGTACCGTCCCGTCCCGGCGCTGACGTCGGACGACGCGCTGTGCTCGCTCGTCGACGGGCGCGCGGCGGCCGTCCTCGAGCCGGGCGAGACGGCGGGCTCTGCGGGCGCGCGCCGGCCCTTGGTCCCGCCTGCGCCGCCATCTGCTGCGCCCGCCGTCGCTGCACCGGTAGACGACGCGGACCGCGCCGAGGCGGGCGAGCTCGCTCGTGCGGGTGCGGTCGAGCTGGAGGCGGACGGCTGGCCGTTGTCGGGGAAGGGCGAGGGGAGGCGGGGCACGCTGGCGAGGGCGAGCGGGAGGTTGTGCGCGCTCTGGGCTTCGGGTGTGCCCTCTAAGCGGCGCCGCTTCTCGACCGGCGGGCCCATGGCGGTCGGCTCGGCGAGCGAGGTGGTCGGCTCGAGGTCCGGGGTCGGCAAACAAGGGCGACGGCGAGCGGCGGGCGTGGGTGGGCGGGCGGGAGCGCTGCTGGGTAGCAGCAAGAGCTGTACAGGTCGCGAGCTGTGTGCGGAGCTGTTCGTGTGCAGAGAGCGAGTCGGAGCCGAAATGGAGCCGCCTTTCATCAACGAGCGCCGTCCTGATCACGAGACATCGCTCTCGGCGCTCGCCTGTGCAGCTTCCTCGCACTCGCAGAAGCACTGGAGAAGCACTCGCAAGTGTACCCACAGGCGCGAGAAAAGCCGGACGAGCCGAGTCCTCGCGAGACGCAACTCGCCGCCGACGACGAGCGAGCCGGACTCTCGCGCTCTGGTCGCAGTCCATGGCCTCGAGCGGACGAGCACAGCCTCGTTGGACACCTGCTACGCCGCGTCGCCACCTGCAAACAGCCCAAAGTCCTTGACCTCGAACGACCGCACGGCCTCGTCAAACACCCTCCTCGCCTCGCCGTCGCCGCGCTCCTCGCCCGTCTCGCCCATGCGCACGGGCCAGTTGACGCACAGCGTCACGTCGGCGTTGCGCGCAGGGATGCGCCACAGGGCCTGCTGGATCAGGACCGTGTCGGCCTCCGAGTCGGGCCGGTTGAACTTGGACACGGTCTGCGTGCCCGTGAGGACGGTCGGGCCGAGGAGGACGGGCTGCCCGGGGCTGGAAGGACGTGGTGCGGCTGAGGGGACGGAAATGGAGGAAACGGTCGTGGAGAGGGCGGAGTTGTCGTGCGCGAGAGAGGAGAAGAGGAAGCTGCGAGCGAGCAGGAGGCATCAGCGTGTGGGAGTTGCGGCTGTAGGCTCGCCGAGGCGCTCGTACAAGAGCAGAGACTGGAACGCACCGTGCTGCTGCCTCGAGGTCGTCGGCGCTGCCCTCGTCCTTGACCAGCTCGAGCACCTCGACGATGAGGGACAGGTCCGAGTCGGGCGCGAGGAAGACTTCCTGCGTGTCAGGCACTTGCCTCAAGTCCCTGTGTGAGTGTTATAGGTCAGCTGGTGCGGCCGAGGCTGTGCTGAGAGAGACAGAGCTCACGAGGCGTCGAGGAAGGAGGGCGGGATCGAGGCGGTGATAGCGCCACCGTAGAGCTCGCGCGTGGTCATGGTCGTGGCTTGAAGGATCTTGCGAGTAGGTCTGGGTGCTCAGGCAGCGAGCAAGCGGTGTGTGGGTGAGCGAGAGGAAGAGCGATGATGATGTCGGCGGGGACGAGAGCGAGACCTCGACGCTCCTGCTCGCTGGACAGGCTTGTATGGCTCGCAGCGCAGTCTGATAGCTTTCTGTATGGCCTGCAGTAGCTCTCACGGGACGGCAAGCGGTGTGGCACGTCGCTGCGTTTCATCTCGAGCGAAACCTAGAGACGCGCTTTCTGGACGACGTCGCGCTGCTGGGTCGCTTTGCTCAGCTTGCCAGGTGTGAGAGCGTCGAGGAGAAGGCCTGTGTGGCGGTCACTGCAGTTCCGAAGGACGTAAGAGGGCGCGTCGAGGGCGCGAAGAGGACGCGCCTGCTCGGCGAACTGTGTTGGTCCCGCTCGCTCGGCGCTCCTCCCTCCTCCTCATCCTCCATCACTCGGCACACCCTCGCTGGTCCAGCTCGCACCAGCCCACCCTCGACTTGCCCGCCACAGCACCACCCAGCCGCGCCACCCGCACCCTCTCCCCCTTCGCCTCGTCGTCCCGCCCGCTCCTCGCCAAACATGGCCGCCGTGCCACCCTCGACCCCGTTCACCGGCCACCAGCACACGCCCTACTCGTCCCGCACGGCCCACTCGACTGCGCCCTTCGACCAGCCGGCCCCCTACCGCCTACCGCTCCCCTCGTCGTCGCCGTCGACCACCAACCTCGCGCCCGCCTCTCGCAGCGCGTCCTTCCCTCCTCCCGCCGCACCCTCGTCCGACGCGCACGCCAGCCTCGTCGCATCGTCCAAGTCGGCCATGCTCGGCACCTGGGACAACCCGCTCATCCCCGTCCGCCGCCGCCGCACCACCCCGGCCGAACTCAACGTCCTCGAGCACGAGTTCAGCGTCAACCCGCGCCCCGACCCGCTCGAGCGCGCGCGCATCGCAGAGCGCCTCGGCATGACGGCGAGGGCCGTCCAGGTGTGGTACCAGAACCGCAGGTCAGTCTCGCTTTCCTCGTCCTCCCCCTCCTCCTCGTCCCCGCACCTTGAGTGAACATGCGGGGCGTCGTGTCGCGACCCGCGCGTCCTCCTCCGCGCCGACGTCGCTCTCATTGCACCGTGTTGACGACGCTCGACCGACCGAGCATACGCTGACACGCTCTCACGACCGCGCGCGCAGGCAAAAGCAGAAGAAGGAGCTCTCGTGCTCGTCGTCGGTCGCGTCGAGCGGGTCCGACCCTCGCGACCTCGACGGCGTCCTCCTCTCGTTCTCGTCGTCGCCTTTGCCCTCGCCGGCCATCCCGCTGCGACCCGCCGCCGTCGCCTCGACGCCGGGCGAGCCGCCGAGGCCTGTCGTCGTGCCCGGCCAGGGCCCGTGTAGCGCGTCGCCGGCACCGTCTTCCTCGTCGTCGTCCGGGTCCAACAAGGAGAACTCGTACTTCCCGTCGATGCCGCCTTCGTCGATGGCCATGCCCGCCTCGTCGTGCGGCCGCGTCACGGCGCCCGCCCTCCTCGCCGCCTCGAGCAACGGCCCCGCAACGCCCGCGCCTTCGCAGCAGCAGCAACCGGCGCAGCAGCAGGTCGCTCAGCCCTACGTCTACACGTACGCGCCTGGCGCCGCGCAAGCGCTCCCCGCCGCCGTCGACCTTGCCACCGCGGGCGCCGACGGCCCGGGCGTCTACCTCCACCGGGCGAGCACGGCGTCCATCATCGCCGCCAAGAAGCACGTGCGCAAGCGCCCGCAGGGCTCGCACGCCCCGCTCGCGCGCGTCCCCTCGCTCCCGCACGCCTTCGTCTTCCCGCCGAGCCCGGTCAAGCCCGCCGCCCCGGCGACGAGGCTCGCGACCGTGCGCAAGGCGAGCCTCAACGACGTCGCGGCGCGCCAGCAGAAGAAGGCGTTCGAGTCGGCGGGCCTCTTTGCGCACGCGCAGGGCGAGACGGTCGCCGCGGCGGCGCAGAGGAGGCGCTCGTCGACGCCGGTCAACGCCGCCGCTCCTCCCGCCCCGGCTCCTGCTCCCGCCGCAGCGGCGCCCGCGGGCTCGACGCCCTTCGCCGCAGACGAGCTCGCGCCGTTCGCGCAGGCGCAGCCGTCGTCGCTCGTCGCGCTCACGCCGGTCAGCAAGGCCAAGGCCAAGGACGACCTCCTGCGGCACATGGAGAGCGACCCGCCGTCGGCCTCGTCGCCTGCGCCGCTCACACGCCGCCGCATGATGGCGCACGAGGCGTCGATGGGCGACGTCGGCATGCTCGGCGAGGACGACTACGACGAGCACGACGACGACGACCGAGGCGTCTTCTCGGGCCTCGACCTTCCTCACCGCCCTACGACGACCCGCTCCCTCTCGGCCTCGCACACCGACTCGACCAAGTTCCCGACCCTGTCGTCCTTCCCCCGCGCCGCGCCCGCCATGGGCCGGACCGCCTCGCTCGGCTCGTTCCCCTCGCACCCGCACTCGCGCACCCCGACCTCGACCTCGCTCCCGGGCGCCGTCGCCGCCGAGTCGGGAGACGCTCACTCTGCGCTCGCCGCCTCGTCGCGCGCCGCGAGCGCCGCCGCCCCCTCGGCGCGCACGTGCGCCGTCGAGGCGCTCGGGCGCAAGCGCGCGCGCTTCATCGAGCACCACGCGGCCGTCCTGCCCGTGCGCGCGCCGTCGTCGCGCCCGTCGACGTCGGCGTACGCGACGCAGGGGCGCCAGTTTGGCGGGCTCTCGTTCGAGTTTGCCGAGGCGGCGGCGGCCAAGAAGGAGGCCGGGCAGCGCAAGCGGCGCCGCACCTCGGGCGAGTCGGCGACGAGCCAGGGCTCGAGCTCGACGGTGGCGACGGCGACGGCGATCGTGACGGCGACCGCCGCAGGCGACGCCGACGACAGCTTCGGCGACCTGAGCTACTCGTCGACGTCGACGGCGTGCACGGCCGACTCGCTCGTCACGGTCGGCGGCGGCGACGAGGGCGCCTACTCGGCCTTCGCACTCACGGCGGCCGCCAAGCACGCGAGCGACGCCGAGGCGCACGGCAACAAGACGCCCGAGGACGAGCAGCGCGAGTGCGCCGAGCTCCTCCTCGGCCTCGGCGGGTTCTTCTGAGCCGCTTCCTCATCGCCCTCGCCTCTCCTCGCTCTCGAGCGCAACCTTAATGTGCCGTACCCTCTCCGTCGACGTCGTGACGTAAAGCCCTCCAGATACCCCTCTTCTTCCCCTCGTCCTCCTCGCCGTCCTCTTCGGCGGCGAGGCTCATTCCCACCCTGCTCCTATTTGACTAGCTGTACGCCACAAAGGCTATACCCTGCAACCCGCTTGTCCTTCCTCTCCATCTCGTCGAGCATCGAGCGAGCGAGCGAGCGAGCTTTGCCGAATTAAGACGAGCTCTCGAGGGAAGCGGCTGCAGCCCAGCTCGCTAAGGGGCCGCCGCGAGCACGAGAAGAGGAATGCTGCGGCTGATAATACACACACGGTACTTCTGCTCGCCTTGTCGCCCGAAGCGAGCCTCGTCCTCGCCCTGCTCTGCTCACCACGACGCGCGCGAGACGCCCGGGATGTTGCCCTGCTCGGCCGCGAGCTTGAAGCGGTGCTGCGCGCGTGGAAGCTCGAGTCGGTCAGCTCGTGCAGGTTGAGGGGATGGGCTCAGACAGAGGGACTGGGACGCACCCTGCACAGGCCAAACTCGCTGAGGACACCGCCTCCACGACCCGTCTCGACGCAGCGGTTCTTGACGGCGGCTGGCCGGGTCTGCGCGCGTGGGTGCAGGCGAGTCAGCAGGTGCACTGGGAGGGCTCGAGAGGGGGCAGGAGGGTGCTCACGTTGCGCGGGAAGGCGTTGAGCTTGAGCATGGCGGCCGAGCGGATCTTGGGGTCGAGGGTCTCGTTGCGCATGAGGTAGAGGTAGGCGCGGCGGAGGAGCTCGTTGCTGGCGACGGCCTTGCGGGCGTTGAAGTCCTTGAGGGCCATGTGGCCGGGGAGAGGGCGGGGCATGGCTGCGAGGGGAGATGAGGACGAGGGGGAGGAGAGGGAGTCAGCTCTGCGCGCTGAGGGGCGGGCGGGTGCGTCTGTGTGCCGCTAGACAGTCTGTGAGCGCACCTGAGTTGCTGTCTGGCTGGTCGCGCGGAGTGTGGGAGAGGGACGGCCTCGTCCTCGCCGGCTCGTCCTCCTCGTCCTCATCTCGCCGGGCCAGCTCCCGCCCACTCGCTCCAGCTCGCCCAGAGTCACCCTGGCAGGCTTCAACAGCCTCCTGAGAATGTCCGCCATCACCCTCGAAGCGTGCATCACCCCCTCGCGCTCGGCCGTCAAGCCCCTCGCCGCCACAAAGGCCTCCAAGGCCAAGCGCCAGCCCAAGGGCGACCTCGACCTGCCCGACTATGTCGCTCCAGAGCCCAAGACCAACATGGAGCGCCGCGAGTGGGACAGGATGAGCTCGCGCATGGAGGGTCCGTCCCCTCTCCTCGTCGCCTCCCTCTCGCTCTCGGCCGGGCCCGCGACTGACCTCCCTCACGCGCTCACAGGCTTCCACTCTTACTGTGCGTCTTCCTCTCGACCATCCCCCTCGTGTCGAACTCACCCGGATCCTCCTCGAGTCGAGCTGACCCGGACCACGCCCGCAGTCCGCCTCGCCTTCAAACAGCTGTTCGAGCTGAGCGACGGCTCGTTCGAGCGGCGCGGCCTGTCGGTGCGCGACTTCATGGGCGTCGCCGAGGACTTTCACGAGCACCTCGGCTTCCACCACGGCATCGAGGAGCGGTGCGTCGACCGTCCCCCTCCCGCTCGTGCTCACGAGGTCCGAACGCGCCGCTGACGCTCGCACTCGTGTACGCAGCCACATTTTCCCTGTGCTTGCCAAGCGCATGCCGCAGTTCGCCGTCGAGCACCAGGAGGAGCACAACACGATCCACGAGGGTGCGTCCTCTCGCTCGGACGTCTGTCGGACCGCTCGTGGCCTCGAGCTTGCTGACTTTGGCTTCGGCTTGGGTTATACAGGCATGGACAAGCTTCAGGTACGTTGCAGCCCCTCCTGCACTTCCTTTGCCGCCTTCTTGCCGACCCTGACCGGTTCTCCCTCTTCTCGCGCAGGCTCTCGTCGCCAAGTACCGCGCCGACCCCTCGTCCTACTCGCCCGACGAGTTCCGCGCCAACCTGGCGAGCTGGGGCCCGACGCTCTTCTACCACCTCAACGAGGAGGTCGAGAGCCTCAAGCCCGACGTGCTGCGGCGTTGTGCGTCCTCCTCCCGCTCTCCTTCCCTCCCTCGTCCTCTCGCGCTCGCCGTCCCGCTCTCGGCGTCGCTCTTCCTGCGGTTCGGTATCCTCGAACTGCACTGACGTGCCTCTCTCCTCGCGCGCAGACTGGACGCTCGACGAGGTGAGGAAGCTGCCCATGTAGCGCACGCCGCTCCCTCTTCCTCTCGCTAGATTTCCCTCTCTCTCCTTCTTGTAGACGCTGCCCTAGCTGTACCTGAGCATGCACCTCGTTCATATTGCACACGATGCGCATTCTCCAGAGTGCGAGAGAGGGCTCGCGGCGTCGCGCTCGTGCGCACAGACCCTCCTTCTCGACCTCGCTCACGAGCTGATCATCCCGCGCTCGCACGCCCACTCCCTCCTCGCGAGCGCCTCGGCAACCCTCGCCCTGGCGCTCCTGAGCGCCCGGCCCTCCCACCTGACCTCCCTCAGCCGCGGCGCGACCATCCTCACGCCCTCCCCGGCGCCGCCGCCCTCGCCGCGCGGCACCTCGAGCGCGTCCTCGAGCGCGAGCAGGACGCGCTCCTCCTCCTCAAGCTGCTCGAGCGTGAAGCTCGGGCGGCGCGCCTGGCCGGGCTGCGAGCGCGCCCTCGCCGGGGTCGCGAACGGCGTCGGCGTCGCCGTCGGGGCGTCGCGGGCCGTCGCGGTGTCGGGCGCGGAGGAGCGCCGGTCGAGGACGCGCAGGAGCGACTCGCGCGACGTGCCAAAGATGGTGGGCGTGCCGCGCGCGCCGCCGGGCGTCGGATTGCTCGACGTCGGGCGCGAGTAGGGCGGGCGGACGGTGAGGATCTCGAGGGTGCGCGGGAGGGCGAGGAGGAGGGCCGAGGTCGGGAGCGGGAGGGTGAAGGTGAGGTGGGCGACGGCGGGGAGGAGGGAGAGCGCCGGCGCGGCGGGGTCGGGGTCGAGCGGCGAGGTCGGCCTCGCGGGCGGGGTTGGGAGGGACGGCGCGCCGTCGTCGACGAGGAGAGGGGCGCACATGGCGCGCACCTGCTCGTCGAGAAGGAACCCGAGCTTGACGCTCTTGAGCCGCACGGCGCGGCGCACGAGGACGGCCATGGCGCGGCGGAACTGGCGCTCGTCGAGGTCGCGCAGGCTCGACAGGGCGAGGAATTCGAGGTGCGGTGCGCAAATCGAGAGCATGTCGGTGAGGTGGGTCGACGGGTGCGGGAGGCCGACATTGGCGAGGGTGAGGTGCGTGAGGGACGAGAGGAAGGGGACGAGGGTCGGCGGCGAGGGGAGCGAGTGCGGGGCGAACGACGAGTTGAGGAGAGTCAGGTGCGTGAGAGCTGCATGCAAGAGGTTGAGCGGGAGTCAGCTAGCGCACAAGTGTGCAGGAGTGAGATGCGCCAGGACAGAAGGGGAGGGAGGAGGACGCACCGCCTTTGCCGACGAGGTGCTTGGCGCGCAGGTCGTCGATGCCGACGAGCTCGAGTCGCTCGACGCTCGCGCACGCCTTCAAGGCCTTGCTGACGCGGACGCCCCACCCTTTGCTCGCAAAGACGCGGCCTGCGACGCGGAGAGCCCTGACGTCGACGGCATGGCCGGCGGCGACGGCGGCGAGGAGGCAGTCGAGCCTATGGAGGGATGTGGCGCAGGGGCTGGCGTAGAGGAGGGGCGAGGCGAGGTCGCGGCATGCGCGGTTGAGGCGCACGAAGCGGGCGAGGGCCGATTGCGGCGAGGGCTCGTCGGCGAGGGTGTGGGCGAGGACGAGGAGGGCGAGCTCGGGCGGGAGGAGCGAGAAGGACGCGGGTTCGTCGGTGAACGTCAGGATGTGCGCGGTGTGTGTCGGCGTGGCGGTGGAGGAGAGGCGAGCGGAGAGGTGGAGGAGGAGGAGGGGGAGGAGGAGGCGGTGCTGATGAGGGTGTCGCTCATCGGCTCTACCAGGAGGCTTCTCTGCCGCTGAGCCTGGTCGGCGGGGCATGCAGGACCATCTAAGCTACCCAGCAGCGCTCCAGAGCGAGGAGAGGGTGCGCTTTTGTGGCCCGGTCGCCCGTTCCTTTGTGCGAGCCGGCGTCGTTTCGGGTGGCTGTCGCTCCGCCCCTCACCTGATGCTCCGTCAGACTGCGCGACTCAGTCCTGCACTCGCCAAACTCGCAGGCCGCACCCCGACCAGCTTCCCCCGCCGCGCCCTCGCCACCCTCTCCTCCTCCTCGCCGTCCCCTCTCGCCGCGCCAGCCTCGCCGTCCGTCTCAGCTCCACTCGGCATCGCGCACCGCACTGCAGCACGCAACACCGCAGTTCGCCTCCTCCAAGCCTCGCCCCGCCACCGCCGCGCCATCATGACCGTCACCGACCCCAACTACCGCCGGAACGCCCCGCCGGCCTTCGTCACCCAGCCGGGCAACGCCCTCGACCACCTCGGGCCGGGCTGGACCCGCGTCGACAGCAACGGCGACACGCCCGCCTACGCCTACTTCACCAAGGAGCTCGAGCGCAGCCAGAACGACGACCGCGAGTACCGGTGCGCTCCTCCCTCTCTCTCTCTCTTCTCTCCTCTGCCTCGCTGCTCTTCCTCGTGCTGATGCACACCGCCCTCCTGCAGCCTCATCATGCTCGAGAACGGCCTCGAGGCCATCATCGTCTCGGACCCCAAGACGGACAAGGCCGCCGCCGCCATGGACGTCAAGGTCGGCCACCTCAGCGACCCCGAGGACATCCCGGGCCTCGCCCACTTCTGCGAGCACCTCATGTTCATGGGCACCGAAAAGGTGCGCTCCTCCTTCCCCTCGCACCTGCATGTCCCGTCGAGCGAAAGACAGGAGGACGCCGACGCTGACGAGGCTCGACCGCCTGCTCGCAGTACCCCGCCGAGAACGACTACACCGAGTTCCTGACGCAGCACAGCGGCTCGTCGAACGCGTTCACGGGCATGGACCAGACCAACTACTTCTTCGACGTCGCGCCGCAGCACCTCGAGGCCGCCCTCGACCGCTTCGCCCAGTTCTTCATCGCGCCCGTGTTCGACCCGTCGTGCACCGAGCGCGAGGCCAACGCCGTCCACTCGGAGAACTCGAAGAACCTCCAGAGCGACATGTGGCGCCTGTACCAGCTCGACAAGAGCACGTCGTCGCGCGAGCACGCCTTCTGGCGCTTCGGCACGGGCGACCGCAAGACGCTGTGGGAGACGCCGCGCGAGCGAGGGTTCGACGTCCGCAAGCGCCTCATCGAGTGGTGCGAGAAGCACTACTCGGCCAACGTGTGCAAGCTCGCCGTCGTCACCAAAGGTGCGTCATCTCGCTCTCTCCCGGTTCCCTCTCTCCTTGCAGCGAGCCTGACTCCTTCCCCTCGCTCGCCCGCAGACTCGCTCGACGCTACGACCGAGCTCGTCGTCAAGCAGTTCTCGCCCGTCGTCAACCGCGCCCTCACGCCGCCGACCTTCCCCGGCTCGCCGCTCACGGCCGCCGAGCTCGGCAAGACCATCTTCGTCAAGACGGTCAAGGACACGCGCCTCCTCGAGCTGTCGTTCCCCTGGGAGGACGAGTCGGACCTGTACGCGTCCAAGCCGGGCTCGTTCCTGAGCCACCTCGTCGGGCACGAGGGCAAGGGCAGCGTCCTGAGCTACCTCAAGGAGCGCGGCTGGGCCAACGGCATGAGCGCCGGCGCCGGCACCAACGGCGCGAGCGGGTTCGACTTCTTCAAGATCCACGTCGACCTCACCAAGGAGGGCCTCGCCCACTACGAGGACGTCGCGAGCGTTATCTTTGCCTACATCGCGCTCCTGCGGCAGCACCCGCCGGCCGAGTGGGCCTTCCTCGAGGTCGCCCAGCTGTCCAAGCTCGCGTTCCGGTTCAAGGAAAAGTCGCCGCCGTCGTCGAGCGCGTCGCGCCTGTCGATGACCATGTCGCGCCCGTACCCGCGCGACCAGGTCCTGTCGGCGCCGTGGATCTGCAGCGAGTTTTACCCGCACAAGATCGCCCAGCTCGTCGCGACCATGACGCCGCAGAACTGCCGCATCACGCTCGGCAGCAAGGCCGAGGCCGGCGGCAGGACGTACGCCGAGAAGGAGGAGTGGTACGGCACCGAGTTCACGATCGAGCCCATGGCCGACAAGATCCTCGCAGTGCGTCCTCTTTCTCTTCACTCACTCTCCTCCCTCGCTTGTCGACGTGCTGACTCGAGCGCACTCGCAGTCGGGCAAGAACGCCGCCGAGTACCCCGAGCTCGCGCTCCCCGAGCCCAACGCGCTCATCCCTCAAGACCTCGAGGTCAAGAACAAGGTCAAGGCCGACAAGGTGCGCTCTCTTTCTCTGCCCAAGTCGCTCTCTCTCGGTCTCGACGATGGCGACTGACCCTGTCTCGAGCGCCGCCGCGCCCACAGCCCGCTCGTCGCCCGCTCAACCTGCGCAACACGCCCATCTCGCGCGTCTGGCACAAGCAGGACGACCGATGGCTCATCCCGCGCGCCGGCGCCTTCTTCCTGTTCCGCTCGTGCGTCCCTCCCTCTCCTTCGTGAACGTCGAAGCGGTCCGTGCGCTGACGGACCCTCCTCCCGCTCGCGCGCAGGCCGCACATCGACGCCTCGGCTCTCGCTTCAGTCCAGACGCGCATGTTCACCGAGCTGATCCGCGACTCGCTGCAAGAGTACTCGTACGAGGCCGAGCTCGCCGGGCTGAGCTACAACTTCGACCAGGCGGCCGACGGCATCCTCCTCTCGCTCGACGGCTACAACGACAAGCTCGCCGTCCTGGTCGACGTCGTCGTCAAGCGCATGAAGGAGTACGAGGTCGACGAGAAGCGCTTTGCGCTCGTGCACGATCAGGTGCGTCTCCTTCTCCTGCTCGGTGCCTGCCTGCAGGGAGAACCGTCTCTGACGCTCCCTCTCTGCGCGCAGCTCGTCCGCATGTACGAGAACTTCCGCCTCGAGCAGCCGTACCAGCACGTCGGCGTCGACGGCGCCCACCTCACGACGGCCGTCTCGTACCCGCTCGAGGACAAGCTCGCCGCGCTCCGGGGCGTCACGCCGGCCAACCTGCGCGAGCACGTCGCGCGCATGCTCGGCACGATGCACATCGAGAGCCTCGCGCACGGCAACGTGACCAAGGACGAGGCGCTGCGCATGGCGGCGAGCGTCGAGGAGACGTTCAAGCCCAAGGCGCTCACGGCCGAGGAGCTCAAGAGCCGGCAGGCGCTCGTCGTCCCGCCCGGTGCGTCCTACTCTCTCCTTCTCCCTTCATAGTCGTCTCGGCACGAGCTAACGAGGCTTTCTCGACATGCTCGCAGGCAAGTGGCTCGCTCGGCGCTCGGTGCCGAACCCGCTCGACAACAACACGGCCGTCGAGCAGTTCACCTACGTTGGCGACCTGTACGACGACGAGCTTCGCGCCCGCTTGAGCGTCTTCGGCACCATCATGAGCGAGCCCCTGTTTGACGACCTGCGCGCCAAGCAGCAGCTCGGCTACATCGTGCGTCCGCTTCTCTCCCCCCTCGCTCGCCGCCGCTCGACTCACTCACTGACGCGCTTCTCCCCTTTCCTGCAGGTCTCGTCGGGTGCGCGCAAGTCGATCGCCTTCATGGGCCTGCGCGTCATCGTGCAGAGCGAGCGCGACGGGCCCTTCATCGAGTCGCGCATCAACGCCTTCTGGGACGAGTTCAAGGTCAAGCTCGAGGCCATGAGCGACGCCGACATCGAGAAGTACAAGGAGGCCGTCATCAGCCGCAAGCTCGAGGACCACAAGAACATGTGGCAGGAGTGCGTCCCCCTTCATCGCCCACCTCGTCTCGTCGGGCTCGAGGAGGGGACCGTGCGCTGACGACGAGCCCTTCTCTTCTCCTCTGCAGGTCGAGCGCCCTCTGGGTCGACATCCACTCCGGTTGGTACGACTTTGAGCAGCGTTGGCGCGACGCCGAGACGGTCAAGAAGCTCACCAAGGCCGACCTCGTGTCGTTCTTCTCGACCTACTTCTTCGACTCGGCCGACCGCCCGCTTCACCGCCTCTCGATCCACCTCGACTCGCAGCGCCTCACGCCCGAGGCGCTCGGCACGCTCGGCCCCGCGCTCGACAAGCTCGGCGTCGAGGCCGACCCGGCGCAGATGGCGGCACTCGCAAAGAGTCGTCCGACGGTCGACGCCGCCAAGGTCGCCGCCGAGCAGCTCCTGCGCGCCAAGGGCCGCAGCGACGACGACGTCAAGCAGCTCCTCGACGAGGTCGAGAAGCTGAGGACGCTCGAGGTGCCGCAAGGGTACGAGCTCATCGGGGACCGCGAGCAGTGGAGGAGCCGGCTCGAGAAGGCGCCGCACGCTCACCCGATTGCAGAGGTGCGCCCCTTTCTCTCTCTCTCTCTCTCTCTCTCTCTCTCTCTCTCGTCGTGAGCTGTCGCTGACTCTGCGCTCACGCAGTACTCGGACCTGTTCCCGGCCAAGCTCTAGAGCCACCGCACCTCCTCTTCTCTCTTCCTCCCTCTCTCCCTCCTCGACCGCATGTAGATTCTCCCCTCGCATCTCTTGTAGACTCGCACCCTTGTGTGTATCTTACGCAAAGCAAAAGAGCTGCAGTTGCTCCTGACCTGGCTCGGGCGTCTCTGCTCGAGAGGCATCACGCGCATCTCGCTCTTCCTCAGTGAGCAGTGCAGCGCGCGGCGGGTACAGTGTGAGTTCATCGTATGCCTTGCAGCAGGCTGCACGAGCGAGCAAGGGAGCTGTGAGCGGCGGCCGCGAGCTGGCCGCTCTTCGGAACTTGTGTCGATCGCGCCTCCGCTCTCCAGCTTGACCACCCTTTCTCTCCCTCACCAACCACCCGAACACCTTTGCACATCATGGTGCGCCCTATCTGCCTCAGTGTGCGCCGATACGAGCTGCGCTGATCCGCTCCTGTGCCCCTCCCGCCTCTCTCTCCCCACCTCCCGCTCTCATCACCTCGCCGACTTCTTTCCGCCCTCGCTCTCCCTCGACGCCTCGCAGAACTCTGCTTTCCCCACTGGCGGCCAGTCGACTGGCCAGAACGTCGGCGGTGCGCCCGTCTCGTCCACCCAGGGCGGCAACGGCGACGCGTGAGCTCCCCTCCCACCTCCTTCTCGATGACGCGCTCGCCCCAAAGATTAGCGTGTTGACCCTGTTTGCCGCTTTCCTCCCCTGCAGGCTCGACAAGGGCGTCCAGTCGCTCCTCAACAAGAGCGGCCACGGTGGACAGTCCGGCAGCACCGTCGAGAAGGTGCGTCCGCCCTCGCCCCTCCTCCCTCTTCTGCTTCTTTCTGAGCCGGACTGCTGACAGCCTCGCTCCTGCAGATCTCGGACGGCATCCGCACCGGCTTCAAGAAGCTGACTGGTGCGTCCCTGCTCCTACCCGAGGCAAACGGCGCGGCGGCAGCCCCGCCGGCTCCCCTCCTCTCGCTCGCGGCTCGCGCTGACGCTCTCCTCCTCCCTCCCTCATCTGCTACGCAGGCAAGGACGTCCCCATCAAGGACCAGCAGATGCGCTGAAGCAGCTAAGTGCGAGTACGGCCGGGCCCGCAGCGCCGTCGGCCGATGTTCCCTCTCCTCCTCGCCTCGCTTCGCCTTGTCCATGCTGTAGCTTCCCTCCCTGAACTCCAAGCAGTGCCTCACGCTCTCGACCGTCGCACAGCGAGCGAGAGAGAAAGAATGAGATAATAAAGTAGCACTGCGGATGAGTCGCTCCCACGGCGAAGCTCGAGCCCCTACTCGCCCGCCGCTCTAAGCGTCCTCGGGCAGGTCCTCGGTCCAGAAGCTCACCTTGCCGCTCGCCGCTCCACCAAAGTACCTACCCTCCCTCGTCGGGTGCGCCGCCGTGACGGCCGGCACGGCCGTGAGCGAGTCGCTCTCGAACCGGCGCACGGCCTTGTTCGCCGAGGGCGAGTAGAGGTCGACGGTGCGGTGCATGTCGCCGACGAAGAGGTGCGGCGGGAGGGTCGGGACCTGCGACCAGTGTGCGCGGAGGACAGTGACGTAGCGGCCGACTGCGGGCGAGGAAGAGAGGACGAGAGGAGGAAGAGGACCGTGCGGCGAGGGTCAGATTCTCGTGCTGCTCGCCGGCTCGCTCGCTCACAGAGAGAGAGGACGAAAACGCACCCTGCGTGTTGTGGAGGATCTCCTGCTTGGGCTTGAACGACTCGACGCTGGCAAGGTCCTCGACCGCCGTCTTGGGCTCGACGTCCCACACTGCGTCCATCCGACTCGACATCAGCTTCTGCAGCTCGGGCCGAGCGCACAAACGAGCAGCGAGAGAGGGCGACAGCGACGCACAGCGGATCTTGTCGTCGTAGCTCGTCGTCGCGAGCCTCGTGCCCGTCGGGTCAAAGTAGGCGCTCGAGCACGCGTACTTGGACTCGAACCCGGTCACGAGCGCCTTTTCGCGCACGTCGCGCCAGTCCGTGTCCTCGTCGAGGCCGCGGAGCGTCGTCAGGTCCCACAGGCTGCGCGGCGGGCGAGGGAGAGCGGCGAGGGAGGGGAAGGAGAAGGAGCGGGCGGGAGGAAGGAGAGCAGCGTCAGCGGGCGAAGAGGTGCAGGAGAGCAGGCCGGGTGAGAGGCGGACGCACGCCATGTAGCGCTTGAGGTGCGCCGTCGCTGCGAGACCCGGGTTGGCCGGGTTGAGCGACACGCAGCCGACTGCGCGCAGGGCGGCGAGAGGTCAGTTCGAGTCGAGGGGAGCGCCGAGAAGGAAGAGCAGAACGCACCCTTGTAACCGTCGATCTCCCATCGCTTGGTCGTCGACTTGGGCGCGCGCAGGTCCCGGAAGAGGAGCCCGCCGTCGTCGTCCGAGGCTGTGCGCGAGGAGGGAAGGAGAGGGTCCGAGCGTCAGTCGCACGGTCACGCTCGAGCGACGCGCAGAGAGAGAGAGGGAGAGAGGGACGCACCCCACAGCTCGTTGCCGGTCGCGGCGTCAAAGTCGAACGAGTGCACGAGCGTGTCGTGGTTCCACTCGCTCGCGTCGAGCACCTCCTCGCTGTGCTTGCTCTCGAAGCTCGTCGCGCGGATCGTGCCGTCGTAGCTCGACGAGTAGATCTGCGTGCGTGTGCGTGAGCGTCAGGACGAGCGTCAGGACGAGCGCGAGAGAGAAGGAGAGCGAGGTGAAAGAGAGAGAGAGGAAGGAAAGGGACGCACCGACTTGCGCTCGCCCGGGCGAAACTTGAGGAACGAGATGCTCTGGTCGGCGTGCGCCCTCCAGTGCCACCACTTGCCCCACTGACGCTCGTCCTCCTCGGCCTCATCCTCGTCGTCGTCGTCCTCGTCGCCGTCCTCCTTCTTGAGCCCCTCGCGGATCTTGGACTTGGTCTCGGCGTCGAGGTCGGGCCGAAGCGTGCCGGCGTCGGTCGCGTCCCAGCACGCAATGTTGCCCGTCTTGTCGCCGGCAAAGACGAGGTCGCGCGACGGGTCTGGGTGCACCGTCATCGAGTAGATGCGGTCGGGGATGATCTTGACGATGCTGCGAGCAAGCGTGACGGTGTCAGTCAGCTCCTCGGGCACACGACGACGACGACGCAGAGAGAGCAAGAGCAAGAGAAAGTGGACGCACGCTCGCAGGTCCCACGACGCGGCCGTGTCGCGCATCTTCTGCGGCTCGGCCTTGGGCCGCTCGCCGAGGGTCCACTTGGTCTCGGCGTCCTCGTCCTTGACGTCGTACGCGGCGAGGCGGTCGAGGAGCTCGTCGAGCGAGTCCTGGCCGAGCGCGTCGTTGACGCCGCCCTCGCGCGCCTCGAGCTTGCGGTCGCCGTGCTTGAGCCGGCTGCGCTCCTCGGCCTCGGCGGCCTCGATCCGCTCCATCTCCTGCGGGCGCGGGGGGAGGGGCATGTCAGCGGGTGCGGTGGACGGCGGCAAGAAGGGCGGGCGAGAGGGGAACGCACCTCGCGGTGGGCCTTGAGGGCGTCCTCGTCCTCCGTGAGCTTTGCGCCCCTGCTCGGGTTGCGGCGCGAGCTCCTGCGGACGGCGGCGTCCTCGATGTCGGCGTCGGCGGCCTTGCGCTTGGTCGGGGTGGGCTTCTTCTTGTGCGAGGCGGCCTTTGGCGGGGCTTTGGGCTTTGGCGCGACGGGGACGACGGCGGCGGCGGTCTCGGCGGCGTCGCCGACGAGGGTGGCTGGAGGGCGGGTCGCTCGTGAGTGCGTGTCGGTGGAGAGGGAGAGGGAGAGCGGGACGGACCGATCTGCTGGGCCTGGCCTGCACGGAACTTGGCGCTGCAAGGAGGAGGAGGGAGATGAGGTCAGGTGGGGACGGAGATCGAGGGCGAGCGGGTGGG
>Ga0308169_10002193_pt1 | contig 20692 bp, 16 predicted proteins | sample PhyBR1_2_FD_202139 | JGI IMG/M metagenome (GOLD analysis project Ga0308169, IMG submission 202139) | Phyllosphere microbial communities from UC Gill Tract Community Farm, Albany, California, United States - DLSLSB.R1 | ecosystem: Host-associated > Plants > Phyllosphere > Unclassified | place...
TCAAGGTACAGCGGCTCGTGCGCACTGGCGGGTTCAAGCGATGCGGTTGCCTCGCGAACGGCCTTGGGTGTGTGGCGCCCGTGGTGGACCTTCTTGCGGTCCTTGGCCCGGCGGAGCCGCTCAAGCAGTTTGTTGTAGGCGAGGTCAAAGGCAGCAAATTTGTCTGCGGCGCTCGCTTCGGCACGGATTACGGGTCCGCGGCCCAGGACTGTCACCTCTACGGTCAGCTGGTCGCCGGTTTGCCGGGCATTGGTCTCCTTGGAGACTTTCGCGTCGACACGCTGGACCTTGTCACCCAGCGATTCGATTTTTGCGATCTTTTCCCCGGCATACTCGCGGAACCGGTCTGAAACGGTCAGATTTCGTCCGCTGATCATAAACTCCATGGGGCCCTCCAAATGACTTCGGTGACACGACGGCGGCACTTCCCTGGGCCGGGCTGTCTGACAGTCGAGCCCCTCTCCGAGCCGCCATCGAAAGGTACATTCTGTTCTTGGTACCCACCCTCGACGTTAGTTCATAGCCACCTGTTATTCATCCTTTCCCGGTTTATTTTTTTCTAAGTCATGGTTGCTTCGGCGGCCCCGCGCGGGCGCCGGCGGCGGGTTCCGCAGCCTCGGGCGGGCGTGTCGCGGCAAGCACGACGGCGCCCCTCACCTTCGCTCCGGCCTGGTGCAGCGCACGGGCCGCTTCGCCGATCGTGGCCCCCGTTGTCAGGACGTCGTCGACGATGATGCAGGACCTCCCGGCGACCAATGGGCGGGACCGGCCGCTGACCCGCATGGAACCCCTGACCCGCTGTGAGCGGGCTCCCCTGCCCAGGCCCTTCTGGCCGCCCGGCCGTCCTGGCCACGCCGGCGTCCGGGCCCCCGTCGGCCGGACCTTCCGCAGGACATCGACGACGGCGGCGCCCGGCAGGTGCCCGGCCGCTTCCTTGAGGAGCAGGTGGACAGGACTGAAGCCCCGGTTGACGTAAGCCGCCGTGCTGGTGGGGACAGGGACCAGCACGAACCCGTCGCCGTCAGCTGTTGCCGCCCGGACGGCCGCGGCCAAAGCCCTGGCCAGGCTCTCACCAACCTGGTGCTGGCCGTGCCGCTTGAACGAGAGCAGGCCATGCGCCAGTTCTTCCCGGTAAACGCCCGCAGCCACTACGGGGAGCAGGACGGTGCCGGCGACATCCATCAGCGCGGGGGCACCGCCCTCAGCACGGAACGGCCGCCGGGTCAGCTGGCGGATGCGGCTGCTGCAGACTGCGCAAAGGGCCTTGTCCTCCGCGCCGCAGCACACACAGTCCACCGGGACCGCCAAGGCCAGGAGCTCTCCCCCGGCGCCGGCCACCCAGTCGAAGAGCCGGAGAAGGGCGCTCGGTTGTTCCGCCCTGTGCTTTGCAGCCCACGGCAGCGGCGGATGAAGGTCCGGATCCCGCCCGGGCTCCCCGCCAGGGGACCGGACTGGGCCGATGGGTCGCGAGGTGTCGTTCACCGTTCCACTATTGCCGCACGGTTACCGGCCGGGTAAGGCCCGGGCAGCCCCATGTGGATATCCGTAGGGCCGCCGCCCGTCAGGCTTCAGCCCGGAAAAGAGGGGTCGACCGGGCCCTTGATCTGCGGTGACCAGCCGTTGCCCAGGCGCTGGAAGATCCCTTCCCCGGATTGCACATAGATGTCATCGGGACCGTTGCCGGCGCTGATGGACACCACGCCCGGCCAGGGGGCAAGCTGCTGCGGCGTGCCGGAAGTGAGGGACAACAGTTCCGGAGTGACGTTTGAGCCCGCCGCCGCCTTCATCACGGCGACAGTGGTGCTGTTGACCCAGACCCCCTGGTCGGGATCGGTGGCGGTGGCCAGGCTGATGGGAGCCGTCAGTTCGCGCGGAGTGCCGTCGCTGCCGCGGATCACGCCCGCCAGCTGCACTTTGGATTTGCCGTTCTGTTCGGAGATCACCAGGGCGCGGACGCCGTCACGCGAGATCCGGAATTCCTTGACCGTGCGGCCGGCGAGCCACGGCGGCGCCAGGGTTACGGAGGGGACTGGCGCGCCTTCCGCAACTCCGCCGGGGTGGAACGCCACCACCTCGGTTGCCCCGGTGGCACCGGGGCCTGCCGTCCAAACCCAGTCATAAATGCTGAAGGACGGACGGCTGAGGGTGCTCCGGGTGGTCAGGGCGCGGGCCGGCTGGCCCGGGCTGATGCTGTAGAGGGTAGTGCGCCCTTCGTTGAGGAACGCGGCAGCCTGAGACACCGGTGATTCTGCGGGGAACCGGGGGTTGAGGGCTGAGACAGGCTGCATGTCGGGCAACGGCGAAACCCGGTTGTTTTCGTACCGCACCAGCTCGCCGCCACTGATGGCAATCTGACGGGACGGCACCGTCTTATCCAGCACCGGGGGAAGAACCGAACCGTTGTCCTCCACGCGCACCAGGTCCTGGTTGGCGCGCAGCTCCACATTGACCACATCAGGCTGGGTGCGGAACGTCAGGGTCAACTGCATCTGCATGCGGAGCCGGTCTTCGGCGGACGTTTCCGTCAGCTCCTTTGCCGTCAGATCGACCTGGGCAGCCCCGGACACCACCGGCACCGACTCACGGGCCAGTTTGATCCCGGAAGGAAAGGCACTGACGACGGCGCCGCGCAGGTAGGGAGCGGGCCCGGCGAGCAGGGCGCTGGTCATGGCCTTGACGGTCTTGTTCTTGAGGAACCACCGGACGTCCGGGACCGCGTAGGTGAACGTGGGGTCGTAGAAGTAGATCGGGTAGGCGCCGTAGATCACCTTGAAGGTTTCCTCGGCGATGGCAGTTCCGTCGGGGATCGCGGAGATCCGCCATTCGCCGTCCACCTGCGTCACGGTCACTGGGATCCGTTCCACGGTTCCCGGCGGTGACTGGGTTGCGATGCCGTCAGCGTCCACGGTGTAAGAAACATCGAGCTCATAGTTGTAAACGTTTTCGGTGCTTGTCGGCACCACCCGCGCCTCCCGGTACACCAGTGCCCGTTTGTCGGGTTTCCAGGACACTGCCGACGCCTGGGTCAGGTACTGGCGGGCGACGGCGTAGTCGTCTTCATAACCGCTGCCGGCCCGGTAGAAGTAGTCGATGATGGTCTCCGGCGACGCGCCGGGTTGCGGGGCTGCCGGAAGGAACACCGGTGCGCTGACGTTGCCGGCGCTGCTTTCGCTGCTCTTCCCCACCGGGCCGGACGTCGGGATCCGGGCGCACCCGGACAGGACGATCAGCAACGCCAGGAGTGCCGCGGGGTATCTTGCGTGCCGCCCGCGCCGCGTCATGGCGTCTCCTCGGGGGCCCGGGCGGGAGCGGGCCTGGCGGCGTCTGTCTGCAGCACCAGCATGTTCTTGTTGTCCTGTTCTGCGGGGATGTTCCCTGGTGCTCCCGGGATGGTGACGTCCTTGGGCTCAAGCTGTACCGGCGATTCGGTGATGCCGCCATCCTGGCGCAGCGGCAGGGTCAGGCGGAAGTTTGCGCCGCTGCCCTTGCGGCCCCAGGCCTGCAGCCAGCCGTGGTGCAGTTTGGTGTCCTCCATGGCGATGGACAGGCCCAGTCCGCTGCCTCCCGTGGTGCGGGCGCGGGCCGGATCCGCCCGCCAAAACCTGTCGAAGACGCGGGCCGCCTCGGCCGGATCCATCCCGATGCCGTGGTCACGCACGGAAACTCCAACAGCAGTCTCGTTGGCCGCGACCGTCACCGTCACCGGCCTGCCTTCGCCGTGCTCCACGGCGTTCAGGATCAGGTTCCGCAGGATCCTGTCGATCCGGCGGGCATCCATTTCCACCACCAGGGCGCCCTCGGGGGCCGCGAGGACGATGTCCGAGCCGTACTCGGCGGCCACCGGGGCCGCGCCTTCGATGACATGCGCAATCACCTGGAGCAGGTCCTCGGGCTCAGCATCGAGCACCGCCACGCCCGCATCGAAGCGGCTGATCTCCAGCAGGTCGGAGAGGAGGGACTGGAAACGCTCCACCTGGTTGTAGAGCAGTTCTGCGGAGCGCTTGTTGATGGGGTCGAAGTCGTCGCGCGCGTCGTACAGCACTTCGGCCGCCATGCGAACGGTGGTCAGGGGTGTCCGCAACTCGTGCGAGACGTCGGAGACGAAGCGCTGCTGCATCTGGGAGAGGGTGGCCAGCTGGGTGATTTGTTCCTGCAGGCTGGCTGCCATGTGGTTGAAGGAGGCGCCCAGGCGTGCCACCTCGTCCTCGCCCCGGACCACCATGCGTTCCTGCAGTTGCCCGGCGGCCAGCTTCTCCGACACCATGGCGGCGTGGCTGACCGGGCTCACCACGTTGCGGGTGACGTACCAGGCGACGGCGCCGATCAGGAGCACCAGGACTGCGCCGCCTGCCCACAGGACGCTTTGGATCTCATTGAGCGTCTGCTGTGCCGTGTTCAGGTCGTAAATAAGGTAAAGCTCATAGACGGTGCCGTTAAAGGTCACCTTGTTTCCGACGGCGATTCCCGGCCGGTCCTCGGTGCCCACAGGAATCACGGTGGACGCCCAGAACTGTTCCTTGCCGGAGTCCTGGACTGCCTTGCGCAGGTCGGGCGGGATGACGCTGACGGTCAGTTGGTCGGAGGCGCGTGACTCCACCCAGCGGTTCCGGGGTTTTGTCTGGTTGGGCATCGCCTCAAAGACGTAACGCCGCTGGATGACAGAACCCCTGCCTTCCACTGCGCTGAGTGTGTCCGAAACCAGGGTGATGACGCTGGACTGGTCGGTGACCTGCGCGCCGTCGAAGGTGTCCTGCACCTGCTTGACGTTGTAGCGGGTGTCCGACTCCGCCTGGGTCAGCCGCTCCTGGAAGAGGTTGTTGGCAATCTGGTTGGACAGGTAGGCGCCAACCACCGCAAAGGAGGTCACGGCAAGCATCAAGGTGGTCAGGACCGTCCGGAACTGCAACGAGCGGCGCCAGCGTTTTTGCAGGGCCCGGCCGAGGTACCGGAGGCCGGGAAGGAACCGCACCACACCGGTCCGCACCAGCCTCAGCACCCGCAGGGAGACGATCAGGGCACGGCGCTGCCAGATCCTTGCGCGGAACACCACGTGCGGCAAACCCGGAGGCGGGGATTCGGCAAGCCCGGGCCCGCCCTCGCCGGGGTTGCCGGGCCGTCCGTCGGCGGGCTCCGGCGGCGCCTGCCCGGAGGCTGCGATGCTCCGCTCAGGTCCCCCGTCCTGCGCGGCGGGGTCAGACCCCTGCTTTGTAGCCGACACCACGCACCGTCAATACGACTTCCGGGGCTTCCGGGTCCTGCTCGATCTTGGACCGCAGCCGCTGGACATGGACGTTGACCAGCCTGGTATCGGCGGCGTGCCGGTAGCCCCAGACTTGCTCCAGCAGCAGTTCCCGCGTGAACACCTGCCAGGGTTTGCGAGCCAGAGCCACCAGGAGGTCGAATTCCAGCGGCGTCAGCGAGATCCGGTCACTGCCCCTGCTGACGGTGTGGCCCGCGACGTCGATGGTGATGTCCGCGATCCGGAGGGTCTCGGGCGCCTTCTGGTCCCCTGGGCGGAGCCTGGCGCGCACCCGGGCCACCAATTCGGCCGGTTTAAAGGGCTTCGGCACATAGTCGTCAGCGCCGGACTCAAGCCCGCGGACGACGTCGGAGGTATCCGACTTGGCTGTAAGCATGACGATAGGCACATCCGATTCGGCACGGACCTGGCGGCAAACTTCGATACCGTCCATGCCGGGAAGCATGAGGTCAAGCAGGACCAGGTCCGGCCGGGAAGACCGGAAGATGTCCAGTGCCTGGGCGCCGTCGGCGCAAAAGACGGGCTCGAAGCCGTCATTACGGAGGACAATTCCAATCATCTCGGCCAGCGCTTCGTCATCATCTACAACCAGAATGCGTGCCTTCATAGTTATATATTCCCTTATCAGGATGGCTTTGTCCTGTTCAGCGGCTTCCGGCATGGCGGGGCACTAGGCGGTCCGACGCCGGAACTATAGTCTTGGGGTCATGCCCTGCGCTGCCGGCGGGCACCTTTCCACGGGGCAGCGCGCGGGCATCAGGCGTACTGGTATTGGGGGAGGAAATCAGTGTCACCACAGGAGTCGGAACCCGGCGGGCCACGGCAGGGGCAGCCGGACGATGGAGCCGACGACGCCGGATCGGGCGCCGGAAGCGGCCCCGGTCCCGTGCCGCCGGGTTGGCAGCAGCCATGGGAACCGCCTGCAGGGCAACAGCAGCCAGCAGGCCAGCAACCGACCGCCTGGCAGGGCCGGCCGTCGTGGCAACAACCGCCGCCGCCCCAGTGGCAGCAGCACGACGGGCAGCAGCCGGGTGTCCCGCACCCCGGCAGCCCGTTCAACGGCCAACCCCCTTATGCCGGCCAACCTTACGGGGCGCCCGGATTTGGCGGCCAGCCGTACAACGGGGTCCCCTACCCGGGCGCACCCTATGGCGGCCCTCCCTACGGCCAGCCGCGCTACGTCGCACCCCCCAAACCCGGGATTATTCCCTTGCGGCCCCTGATGTTCGGGGAAATCCTGGACGGTGCTTTCCAGGCGATGCGCCGCAATGCCAAGGCGATGGTGGGCGCCGGTCTCCTGACCCAAGCCCTGGCAGCAGTTATCACCGCAGTGGTCACGGCAGTGAGCGCCTCCTCTGCCGTATCCCTTGGCGGGTGGGCGCGCACTGCCACCCGCGGCGATATGGCGTCCATGGCCATCGGGCTCATGTCAGGCGCCGCTGTGGTAACCATCCTGTCCGTGTTTCTCTCCGCCGTCCTCCAGGGGGCCATGGTGGTGCCCGTGGCCCGGTCGGTCCTTAACCGCCCCACCGGTTTCCGCCGGATGTTGTCGCTGGCCCGGCCCCGGATCGGAGCGCTGTGCGGGTTGGCTGCGCTGCTGGTCGCCGCGGGAATTGCGGCCATGGTGCTGCTGGCTGCCTTCCTTACTCTCTTCTTCACCAACGTTCGTGGTGCCGCGTCCCTCTTTGCGTTCCCCGTGCTCCTGGGCTTCGTCGCCGTCTTCGCCTGGGTTGGCATCAAGCTCATGGTGGCACCGGCCGCCGTGGTCATCGAAGAACTTGGCGCTTTCGCCGGACTTCGGCGGTCGTGGGCGCTGACCCGGGCCAACTGGTGGCGGATCCTGGGCGTCACCCTGGTGGTGTCCATCCTGGTCGGGGTCATCAGCCAGGTTGTCCTGATCCCGCTGAGCTTCCTGCCCGCGGTCCTGGCCGGGGTCGTCTCGCCACACGGCGGCAGCGGACAAGACGCCACCTTGGCCGTGGTCCTAGGCGTCGTCACCGCCGTTGTCGGCGCCTTGGTGGGCGGTGTGGGCTTCGCGTTCCAAACGGCCGTGATGGCGTTGCTTTACATGGATCTGCGGATGCGCAAGGACGGCCTTGATATCACTTTGCTGCGCCAGGCGGAGACCGGAGCGGATCCTGACGGCATCCCGGGCCGGGAGCCCGGGCCCGGGACCACCACTCCCTACCCCGGGCGGGGAGCGGCGCCGGGAGCCTGGCCCTATGGCCGCTGAGCCTCCGGTACTTCCAGGCACCGACGAGGCACGGCGCTGGGCCGCCGAAGAACTGTCCAAACCGGAATACCGGGAGGCCGCACCCTCCTTTCTTGACACCCTGTGGCGGAACTTCCTTGACTGGCTGCAATCCCTGGACGGCTCGCGGGGCGATGCGCCATCCATCCCCGGCGTTGCCATCGCCATTGTCATCGCCGCGATCATCGCGGCCGCGATCATCCTCGCGCGCCCCCGCCTGAACGCCCGCACCCGGCAGGCCAGGGACGTCTTCGAGGTGGAAGACTCACTGGCGGCCGGGGACTTCCGTGCCCGCGCGGACGCTGCTGCCGCGGCGGGAAACTGGGGGGACGCCGTCGTCGACCGTTTCCGGGCCCTGGTGCGCAACGCCGAACTCCGCACCGTTCTGGACCCTCAGCCGGGAAGGACTGCGGACGAAGTGGCACGGGCGCTGTCCGTCCAGTTCGCCGCCGAAGCCGGATCCCTGCAATGGGCAGCTGCCACCTTTGACGGGATCCGCTACGGAAACAGGCCGGCGGGCAGCGGGCAGTACCGGGACATGGTGGGACTCGATACCAGGCTGGAGGCAATGAAGCCCGCGAGCGCCGGTTCCGCCGGCACGGTGCCCGCGCCATGACCGGGCAGCCAACGGTGGGCACGGGGCGCCGGAACACGCCAGGCTCCGGGAATGCCGCCGGGCAGGCCCGGCGGGGCCGCGGGCCCTTCGCATGGATCGGGAGCCACCGCGGCCTGGCGGGTTCCGCCGTCGTGGCCATCATGGCGCTGGCACTGGTCATCGGAACCCAACTGGCGCCCAAGGGCGACACGGTACCGTTGTCCGTCCACAATGCCGGACCCAACGGCGCCAAGGCGCTCGCGCAGATTCTCGGCCACCATGGCGTGAACGTCCACACCCCGGACCGCTTCGATGCAGCGCTGGCCGACCTCCGGTCAGGCTCCTCCCCCACGCTGCTGGTTTACGACCGGAACGGCATCCTTGGAAAGCCCCAACTTGCCGCCTTGCTGGCCGCGTCGGACCGTGTGGTGGTCATCTCACCCAGGCTGGACACCCTCGCCGCCTTGGATGTCGGCATCCACCAGGCCGGAGTCGTGCCTGACGCCTTCCCGGTCCTGGACCCAAGGTGCACCCAGACCGACGCCAATGCCGCGGGCCAGGTCACCGGCCAAGGGGGTTTTGTGTACGACGGCGGCAGCATCTGTTACCGGGCAGCGGGAACCGCCGGGATGCTCGCCGTCAGCAGCGACCGGCGCACGGCAGTGCTGGGAAGCACTGCCATCCTGGGGAACGACAAGCTCGACGACCTGGGAAATGCCGCCCTGGCGGTGAGGCTGCTCGGCGCCTCGCCGGACCTCGTCTGGTACCTGCCCTCGCTGGAGGACGTTACGGTGACCGGCCACGGGAAGACCCTCGATGACCTGGCACCGGGTTGGGCGCGGTTTCTGGGGCCTTGGCTGCTCCTCGTGGCAGTAACGGCAATCCTCTGGCGTGGCCGCAGGCACGGGCCGCTGGTATTCGAGCCCCTCCCGGTGGTGGTCAAGGCGGTTGAGACCGCGGAGGGACGCGCCAGGCTCTACCAGGACTCGCGTGCCCTGGACCAGGCCCGGGACAACCTGCGGGCCGGCATGCTGGCGCGGCTCTCCGGAAAGCTCCGGCTGGGACCGGGCGCCGGAGCCGAGGACGTCATTGCCGCCGCGGCCCGGCTCCTGGGCCGGGACCCCGCCGTCGTGCGCGTGCTGGTGAACGAACGCCCGGCAACCGAAGCCCGCCTGGTGGCCTGGTCACAGGCCATGGACAAACTCGAGAAAGAGGTCATGACCCAATGAGCGAACACAGCAGCGGCCCGCAGGTCCTAAATTCGGTGGGGGGCGGCAATTCAGTGGACGACGACGCTGCCAGGCAGGCGCTCCTTGCTGTCCGCCACGAGGTGGCAAAGGCGGTGGTGGGCCAGGACGCAACTGTCACGGGCCTCCTGATCGCCCTGCTTGCGCAGGGGCACGTGCTGCTGGAAGGCGTCCCGGGCGTGGCCAAGACCCTGCTGGTCCGGGCGTTGTCCTCGGCCTTGAGCCTGGACACCAAGCGGGTGCAGTTCACCCCGGACCTGATGCCCGGCGACGTCACAGGCTCGCTGGTCTATGACGCCCACACCTCCGAGTTCAGCTTCCGCGAGGGGCCGGTGTTCACCAATCTCCTCCTCGCGGACGAGATCAACCGGACGCCCCCCAAGACCCAGGCCTCGCTCCTTGAAGCGATGGAGGAACGGCAGGTATCCGTGGACGGCCGGGCCCGGCTGCTGCCGGCACCGTTCCTGGTGGCTGCCACCCAGAACCCGGTGGAGTACGAGGGGACCTATCCCCTGCCCGAGGCGCAGCTGGACCGGTTCCTGCTCAAGCTGAGCATGCCGCTGCCGCAGCGCCAGGATGAAATCGAGGTCATCAGGCGCCACGCCGCCGGGTTCGATCCCCGGGACCTGGCTGCCGCCGGTGTGCAGGCGGTGGCTGGTGCACAGGACCTGGAGCGGGCCCGCGAGGCAGTGGCCCGGGTGGCAGTCGAACCGGAAATCATCGGCTACATCGTGGACCTGGTTCGGGCTACGCGGAGTGCCCCATCCTTCCAGCTCGGCGTCTCCCCGCGCGGTGCCACCGCCCTGCTCAACGCCTCACGGTCCTGGGCATGGCTTTCCGGGCGCTCCTTTGTCACCCCTGATGACGTCAAGGCGCTGGCACTGGCCTGCCTGCGCCACCGCGTGGCGCTGCAGCCCGAGGCACAGATGGACGGGGTCCGGGTGGACGATGTCCTTGGCAGCATCCTGGCGTCCGTTCCCGTTCCCCGCTGATGGCCATCTCGGGCCGTTTCGTCTCACTGGTACTGCTTGGCCTTGTCCCGGTGCTGCTCTTCCCCGGCTGGCTGACCGTCCTTGCCACCGTGGCCGTGCTGGCGGCGCTGGCGTTTACGGACGTGGTGTTTGCCGGGTCGGTGCGACGGATCAGCCTGGCGCGCCCGGCGCCCGGGAATGTGACACTGAATAACCCGGCGGACGCGGTGTTCACGATCCGCAACGACGGCAGTCGGGCGGTGCGCGGCTCGGCCAGGGACGGTTGGCAGCCTTCGGCCGGCGCCCGGAACCCCGTGCAGGACATCAACGTGCCGGCAGGCGAAAGCCGCCGGTATACGGTGCGGCTTCAACCGGTCCGGCGGGGGGACCTCACAACGCCGCACGTGACCATCCGTTCCTATGGCCCGCTTCGCCTTGCTGCCCGCCAGCGGACCATCGGGTGTCCCGGCTCGCTGCGGGTCCTGCCGCCCTTCCATTCCCGGCGGCACCTGCCCTCAAAGTTGAGGAAGCTGCGCGAACTCGACGGCAGGGCCGCCGTCCAGATTCGCGGTGCCGGGACGGAGTTCGACTCCCTGCGCGATTATGTCCGGGGTGACGACGTCCGCTCGATCGACTGGCGCGCCACCGCCCGCCGCTCAGCGGTGGTGGTCCGCACCTGGCGCCCCGAGCGGGACCGGCGGGTGGTGATGGTCCTTGATACCTCCCGTACGTCCGCCGCAAGAATCGGCGACGAAACCCGCCTGGACACCGGAATGGAGGCCGCGCTCCTCTTGGGCGTCCTGGCCGAACGGGGCGGGGACCGGGTTGACTTCGTCGCGTTTGACAGGCGGACCAGGGCACGCGCCGCTTCCGCCGGGCAGGGGAACATCCTGGGGACGCTGGTCCAGGCCATGGCCCCGCTGGAAGCCGAGCTGATCGAGATGGACTGGCCGGGTGTCCCCGCGCAGGTCAGGGCGCTCTCGGCGCATCGATCCCTGGTTGTCCTGCTGACGTCGCTGGACGGCGGTGCACCAGAGGAAGGCCTGCTCCCGGCCGCCGAACGGCTGGCCAGCCAGCACGTCGTGGTGGTGGCCGCCGTCCGCGACCCCCAACTCGGCGCCATGCTCCGCGAACGCAGCGATGCCACCGGCGTGTTCCGGGCAGCCGCTGCGGAGCGCGCCCTCCTGCAGCGGGCAGCCCTGACCGCCGAGTTGCGGCGTTACGGCGTGGAAGTGGTGGACGCCGAACCCCATGAGTTGCCGCCCCGGCTCGCGGACATGTATATCCGGCTCAAGGCTGCCGGTAGATTGTGAAACCGGCGGCAGCCGTCCGCCACAGCAACAGGAGGTCACCATGAGCGTCCCGATCTACCAGCAGGCCCTGGGTGCCGGGTTTTCCCGCCTGCAGCCCGAATTGCAGGAGTACTTCTCCCTGGCCCCGGGATCAGGGCAGTACGGCGTGGGCGAAGGAACCTTCGACGTCGTGGGCTGCCGCCAGCGGTGGCTGCGCCCTCTGCTGCGGCTCACCAGCGGCGAAGAAGCCTTTTTCCCCGAGTACGGTGAAAAGGTCCCGTTCCGGATCGAAAACCATGCGCACCAGGATCCGTTTGGCCGTTCCAGCCTGACCGCACGCCGGGAAATCCGCTTCCCCGGGCGCACCCGGCTCTTCCAGGACACCACCAGCGCCACCATGCGCGGCGGCGAAACCCAGCTGGTGGATTACGTCGGCCGGTACCGGCGCCTCGTGACGGACCTGAACCTCGACGTGACCCAGGAAGGAAGGCTGCGTGGCGTGTCCGAGGCTTCGCGGCTCTTCCTCGGGCCGCTCCGGGTGCCCCTCCCCCGGGCGCTGGACGCAAAAGCCTACGCGGAGCAGTGGTGGGACCCGGCCGAGGGCCCCCATGGGCGGCACCGTATCCAGGTGAAGGTGATCCAGCCGCAGATCGGCTTGGTCCTGGTGTACGCGGGCGCTTTCGACTACAGGCTGCGACCCTATTCCGGTGGCAGCTCCGCCCAGAGCTTCCTCCCCCGGTACGCCCAGCCGGACCGCTGGGAGAACCGGGTCTGAGGCTATCCCAGCACCCGCTGGTTGAGCCCGTCCGCCACCTGGGTAAGCCTTCCCAGGACCTCTGTTGCCTGTGCCGGGGTGAGTCCTGCCAGCCCTGCGGAGGGCGTCACCCGTACCGCGCTGAGCAGCTGGGCCGGAAGGCCGAGCTGGCGCCAGGGACGCCAAAGCGATTCCACGCAGTCGGCCACCCGCGGGAGCGGGCCACCGGAAGCCTCCAGTGCGCCGGCCCAGAAATGCTTCCCGGCCTCGACGGCCCCGGCGAGCTGTTCCCATTGCCTGTTGGTCAGGGCCTTCAACGGCAACGCTATGCCGTCAGCCCCCGCGGAGAGGGCCAGCTCGATCGGCGCTTCGATGCCCGGCAGGGACACGATGACGTCGGCGGCTCCCGCTGCGCGGAGGGCGTCGAGGACCAGGCGCCAGGCCTCCCGTGCTTCGGCGGCCGCGACGGCCCGGAGGGTCCGGTATCCGCTGGCCGTAGGAATGGTCCCGGCCAGCACCGACGAAATCGCCGGTTCGTCCATTTGGACCACCAGCCGGGCGCCCGGTACCGCTGCGGCGGCCCTGCCAAGGTAGCCGCCCACCCCGGCGGCCAGGGAAGCGGCGAGGTCCCGGCGGGCGCCGTGGTCCAGCAGGGCGCGTTCGCCGTTGTGCAGGTAAAGCCCTGCGGCGAGGGTTAGTGGCCCTACAAGCTGGATCTTCAAGTCCCGGGCCGATACGTCTTCGGCGCCGGCGACGTCGGCCAGGACGTTTAGGTCGGTGGAGAGTGCCGACGCGGCACGCCGCATGTCCTTGCCGGGACGGTCAACGAGCCGCCATCCGTGCGGCTGGACGTCCACCGCCAGTTCTTCGAGGAAAGATGCCGTGCGGCCCAGGGCGTCAGAACCAACGCCGCGGTCCGGCAGTTCGGCCAGGAAGGGCAGGTGCGGGCTGCCAAGCTCGCCGCGGATGATCCGGGCGGCTTCGAGCGGGTCATCGCCGGGCCACGGTCCCAGGCCGGTGGCCGTGACTTCCTGCGGCGAAACGACGGCCGGCTGCCCGCCTGATGCGGGTTGGTGCTGCTCCCGGCTCACGCCAGTGCTGAGCTGCGGGGGTTGGCTCCCGCCGATGCCTGGTGGTCCTCGGCGATGGCCTCGTGGTGGCGGATCACCTCGCCGATGATGAAGTTGAGGAACTTTTCCGCGAAGGCGGGGTCGAGGTGGGCGTCCTCGGCGAGGCGCCGCAGCCGTGCGATCTGGGCGGCCTCGCGTCCGGGGTCGCCGGCGGGCAACCGGTGCGCGGCCTTCAGGAAGCCCACCTTTTGCGTGGCCTTGAACCGTTCGGCCAACAGGTACACCAGGGTGGCATCGATGTTGTCAATGCTGGAACGGATGGACAGCAGTTCAGCCATCACCGAATTATCCACGTGCCCTGCCAGTGAACTGGCGGATGGATCGAAATCGTCTGAGCCGGGGTTGTGCTGCGTCATGGTCCCAGTCTATGGGAGCCGATGGAATCAACGCGGGTGTGAAGCGCCGGTGCCGGCTGACTGCCGGCACCGGCGCCCTCAACTCCTGCCTGCAGGAGCCGCGGGGGCAGGCTCAGATGCCCAGCAGTGCCCGGTGTTCCTCGCGGCGCTTGGCCTGTTCGTCCGGGTCCGGCACCGGCAGCGAGGCGATCAGGCGGCGTGTGTAGTCATGGCGGGGGTTGCCCATGACCTGGCTGCCGATTCCCTGTTCCACGAGTTTGCCCTTGTACAGCACGCCCACCCAGGAGGACAGGATGTCCACCACGGCAAGGTCGTGGCTGATGAAGAGGCAGCCGAAGCCAAACTCCTCCTGGATGTCCTTGAACAGCTCCAGGACCTTCGCCTGGACCGAAACGTCCAGGGCCGACGTCGGCTCATCCGCAATCAGCAGCCGCGGATTCAGGCTCAGTGCCCGGGCCAGTGAAGCCCGCTGCCGCTGCCCGCCGGAGAGTTCGTGCGGGTAGCGGCCCGCGTACGACGCCGGCAGCTGCACCGATTCCAGCAGCTCGCCGACGCGCTTGCGCGCCTGCGCTTCGCTGGGCCGGGTGTGGATCAGCATAGGCTCCGCGATGCATTCACCGATTGTCAGTTGCGGGTTGAAGGAGGCGGCCGGGTCCTGGAAGACGAACCCGATGTCCTTGCGGAGCGGTTTGAACGTGCGTTCACGCAGGTTCAGCATTTCGTAGCCCAGCACCTTCAGGCTGCCTCCGGTGGTTCGGTTCAGCCCGGCGATGGCCCGCCCGATGGTGGTCTTGCCGGACCCCGACTCCCCTACCAGGCCGAACACCTCGCCCTTGGACAAGGTGAAGCTGACGCCGTCCACTGCCTTGAAGGCGGGGGTACCCAGCCGTCCCGGGTATTCGATCACCAGGTTGTCGGCGGACACCAGCACTTCTCCATCCTGGTGCGGACGTTCGGCCAGGCCCGCCGACGCCGAGTTGCGGCCCAGGTGCGGCACGGCAGCGAGGAGGTTGCGGGTGTAGTCCTGGCGGGGTTCAGCGAACAGCGTCTTCGCCGTGGCCTCTTCGACGATGTCGCCCCGGTACATCACCACCACCCGGTCGGCGAGGTCAGCCACGACGCCCATGTTGTGGGTGATCAGGACGATCGAGGTGCCGTATTTGTCCCGCAGGTCCCGGAGGAGTTCGAGGATTTCCGCCTGGACCGTGACATCCAGTGCCGTGGTGGGTTCGTCAGCGACGATGAGGCCGGGGTTCAGCGCCAGGGCGGCCGCGATCACTACACGCTGTTTTTGTCCGCCGGAAAATTGGTGCGGGTAGTAGTTGACGCGGTGTTCGGGGTCAGGGATCCCCACCTTGCGCAGGGCTTCGATGGCCCGTTCCTTGGCTTCCTTTTTTGATACGCGCCCGCTGCCGTCTGTTCCGGCGTGGGCCCGGATGCCTTCGGCGATCTGCCATCCCACCGTGAAGACGGGGTTAAGGGCAGTGGACGGTTCCTGGAAAACCATGGCCACATCGCGTCCGCGGATCTGGCGGAGCCGCCCGGGGCTGAGGCTGATGACGTTGGTGCCGTTGATCATTACCGCGCCGGAGCTCATCGCTGTTTCGGGCAGCAGGCCCAGGATGGTTTTGGCGGTGACAGTCTTGCCGGAGCCGGATTCGCCCACGATGGCCAGCACTTCTCCGGCCCTGACGTCAAGGTTCACATCCTTGACGGCATGGACGTCTCCGCCGTCGGTGGCGAAGGTGACCTGCAGGTGGTCGATCTCCAGCACCGTCTTGCGGTCTTGTTCCTTGTGGTCCGAAACGGACCCTAAGTTTTCGGTCACGGGTTGCTCAATTCTGTTTCGGTACCGGATCCAGCTGACGCGGCGGGTACCGCGACGGCAGCTGCTTTGCGGCCGATCCGCTTCCGCCCGCGCAGGCGCGGATCGTTGAGGTCGTTGATGCTTTCGCCCACTAGCGTCAGCCCCAGCACGGTCCAGACGATGGCCAGGCCGGGGAAAAGGCCAGTCCACCAGATGCCGGACGTGGTGTCGGCAAGGGCCTTGTTCAGGTCAAAGCCCCATTCCGCGGCTGAGCTCGGCTCGATGCCGAATCCGAGGAAGCCCAGCCCGGCGAGGGTCAGGATGGATTCGGAGGCGTTGAGGGTGAAGATCAGCGGCAGGGTGCGGGTGGCGTTCCGGTAGATGTGCCGGGTCATGATCCTGATGTTCGAGGCGCCCACCACCTTGGCCGATTCAACGAAGGGCTCGGCCTTCAACCTGATGGTTTCGGCCCGGATCACCCTGAAGTATTGCGGGATGAATACGACGGTGATGGAGATGGCGGCAGCCAGGATTCCACCCAGCAGGCTGGACTGGCCGCCGCTGATGACGATCGCCATGACGATCGCGACCAGCAGGGACGGGAAGGCGTAGATCGCATCGGCGACCACCACCAGGATGCGGTCCAGCCAGCCACCGATGTAGCCGCTCACCAGACCGAGGATGACGCCGGCGAAGATCGACAGGATCACGGCGACGATGATGACCAGCAGGGCGGTCTGGGTGCCCCAGATAACCCGGGAGAGCACGTCATAACCGCCGACTGTGGTGCCCAGGAGGTGCTTGCCGCCGGGGGCCTGCTGGGTGGGGAAGCTGCCGTCGGCGTCCGAGAGTTGGGCAAAACCGTACGGGGCGAGCAGCGGAGCGGTCAGCGCGGTCAGCAGGAAGACTCCGGTGAGGACCATGCCTACAACGAGCATGAACCGCTGCAGGCCGACACTCTTGTTGAAGTGGGAAACAACCGGCAGCCGGCGGAAGAAGGATGCCCGCGGGTTGGCCACGGGTTCCAGGGTGGTCTCGGCAGTCATGTCAGTACCTCACGCGGGGGTCGATCAGCGCGGCGACGATGTCCACGATGAAGTTGGTGACGGCGACGATGACGGCCAGGAGCACCACGATGCCCTGGACGGCGACGAAGTCGCGCGCCGTGAGGTAGTTGGCCAGCTGGAAGCCGAGGCCTTTCCACTCAAAGGTTGTTTCGGTGAGCACGGCGCCGCCAAGCATCACTGCGATCTGCAGGCCCATCACCGTGATGATCGGGATCAAGGCCGGCTTGTACGCGTGCTTGGTGACCAGGCGGAACTCGCTGACGCCGCGCGAACGGCCGGCCTCGACGTAGTCCTTCCCGAGTGTGCCAATAACGTTGGTCCGGACCAGCCGCAGGAAGATTCCTGCCGTCAGGAGGCCGAGCGCCAGTGCCGGCAGGACCGCATGGGACATCACGTCGCTGAAGGCGGCCATGTTTCCGCTGCGCAGCGCGTCGAGCCAGTAGATGCCGGTGGGCGCTTGCAGGGCAGTGAGCGACAGCTCGGTCCGCGTGCCGGCGCGGCCGGCGACCGGGAGCCAGCCCAGCCATACCGAGAACACCAGTTTGAGCAGCATGCCGGCGAAGAACACGGGGGTGGCGTAGAAGAGGATGGCCAGGATCCGCAGCACGGCGTCCGGCAGGTGGTCGCGCCGGTGCGCCGCGACCATGCCCAGCGGGATACCCACAAGCAGCGCAACAATGAGGGCGTTGATGGACAGCTCGAGGGTGGCGGCGCCGTAGGTGGTGAGCATCTCGGAGACTTGGCGGTTGTCCGAGAGCGTAGTGCCGAAGTTGCCGGTGATCAGCTGGCCGAGGTACTCGAAGTACTGCACGAAGATCGGCCGGTCGTAGCCGGCTGCGTGGATGCGTTCCTGCAGCTGTTCAGGGGGCAGGCGGCCGCCCATGGCGGCGGTGATGGGGTCGCCGGTGATCCGCATAAGGAAGAACACCAAGGTGACGAGGATAAGGATGGTAGGGAAGATCAGCAGGAAGCGGACCAGGATGTACTGGCCCAGCCCTCCTCCTGCGGCTTTTTTCTTGGACGGCAGGATCGCGTCCGCATCACTGGGCGGCGCGTCAATCAAAGTTGTCATCGGTACCTGGATTCGTGGTGACCGGGAGCCAGCATTCCCCTCGTTGCTGACTGATGACCGGCAAAAGGCGGGACACCATTGCGGCGTCCCGCCTCCGGCCCGTCAGAGCCCGATGGGGGTTGACTGCTTACTTGGACAGCACGCCAAGGCGTGTCTTGAAGGAGGGGTCAAGGGTCTTTTCGACACCCTTGACGTCAGCCCCTGCCACCAGGAGCTGCGAGCCCTGCAGCAACGGCAGGGTGGAGAGGTCCTTAGCCACTGCCGTTTGGGCGTCGCCGATCAGCTTCTGGCGTTCGGTCTTGTCCGGAGTGGTCAGCTGCTTCTGGATCAGGTCCGTGACAGTCGGGTTCTCGTAGTGGTTCTTGAGGAAGTTGCCCGGAATGAAGAAGGGCGTGAGGTAGTTGTCCGCATCCGAGTAGTCCGGGAACCAGCCGAGCTGGTAAACGGGGTAGGCGTCAGCGGTGCGTGCCTTGGAATACGTCACCCATTCGGTGGACTGCAGGTCCACGGTGAACAGTCCGGACTTCTCCAGTTGTTCCTTGACCATGGCGTACTCGTCGCCCGATGACTTGCCGTAGTGGTCCGGGTTGTACTGCAGCTTCACGGTGACCGGACCGGTGACCCCGGCGTCGCTGAGGACCTTCTTGGCTTTGTCCAGGCTCGGCTTGCCGCTGCCGTCACCGTACAGGTCCTTCATGGGCTGGATTGCGCCGGGCAGTCCATCCGCCACGACGGAGTAGGCGGGTACGTAGGTTCCCTTGTACACCTGGTCCGAGATGGCCTGCCGGTCGACGACGTCCGCCATGGCCTGGCGAACGGCCAGGGCCTTGGCGGGGTTGGCTTCGGGCGTCTTGGCGCCGAACGGCATGGTGTCGAAGTTGAAGACGATGTAGCGCAGCTCGCCACCCGGGCCCTTGTAGACCTTGACCTTGGAGTCCTTGCCAAGGTCCGCGGCGTCCGTGGCCGTGAGGCTGCGGCCGGCAACGTCGATGTTGCCGCCCTGGACGTCAAGCTTCAGGTTGTTGGAGTCGGCGTAGTACTTGATCACGGCGCTGTCGTTGGCCGGCTTGCCCAGGAGCCCGTTGTAGTCCGGGTTGCTCTTGAGGCTGATGAGCTCGTTCTTCTTGTAGGAATCGATGGTGTACTGGCCGGCGAACGGCTTGGCGGCAACGATGTCTTCGTCGCTCATCACCTTGTCCGCGGGGAAGACTTCCTCATCCACGATCGGGCCGGTGTTGGTGCCAAGGACGCTGGGGAAGACCTGGTCGTTACCTGCCTTGAGGTTGAAGACCACCGTGGTGTCGTCCTTGACGTCAACGGACTTGAGGTTCGAGAGCAGGGACGCGGGACCATTGGGGTCGTCGATCTTGATGACGCGGTCGTAGGAGAACTTCACATCCGAGGCAGTCAGCGCGTGGCCGTTGGCGAACTTCAGGTTGGGCTTGAGCTTCACAGTGAACTCGGTCGGCGACGTGAAAGACGCGGACTCAGCGATGTCCGGGCTGACCTCGGCCGAGCCGGGCTTGGAGTTCATCAGGAAGGGATACACCTGGTTCATGACCAGGAAGGAGCCTGCGTCGTAGGAACCGGCGGGATCGAGGGTGACGACCTTGTCCGTGGTTCCGAAAGTAATGGCACCGCCGCCGGCACTGCCGGTGGAGGTCCCCCCGCCGCCGGAAGGCCCTGTGCAGGCTGTCAGGGCCAGGGCGGAGATGCCTGCCAGCGCGATGGCGCGGTGCAGGGCCGTTGTGCTCTTGATCATCTGTGAACTTCTTTCCGATGAGTACGCGCACGCCCGCGGTCACAGGTTGATAGCCCCGGACGCCAGCGTGCAGTGCTGATTCCTAGATTCAATCAGAGAGTCAGCCCTCAAGACCGCCATTTCTGTGAGTTGAAACACAATATTTTCTCAATAGTTACCCGAACGGTGTTCGGCCGAACAGCCTTCGGCAGGCACCCGGGTACGGCAAAGCACCGCCACGGCGAAATCGTGGCGGTGCAGGTAGTGGCCGGGTTACAGCGCGGCCCGCTGCAGGGACCGTGCGGCGTCGATGGTTGCCTGGCCCAGGACGCGGCTGCCCTGGTACAGCACCACAGTCTGGCCGGGGGCCACGCCGCGCAGCGGAGCCTCAAGGCGGACCACCAGGTGGCTGCCGGCAGCGCCGTCCGGGGCCGGCTCCATCCACGCCCGGGCCGGTACGGGATCCCCATGCGCGCGGACTTGGGCGTGGCAGTTGAACTCTGCCCCCGTTTCCACCTCGGAAATGGGAAGGCCTGCCCAGGACACCTTGATCCCGCGGATCTCATCGATGGCGAGCAGGGCCTCGGGCCCCACCACCACTTTGTTTTCCTTGGGCCGGATTTCCAGGACGAAGCGGGGCTTGCCGTCGGCCGCGGGGGTGCCCAGCTTGAGCCCACGCCGCTGGCCCACAGTGAAGGCGTTGGCCCCCGGGTGCTCCCCCACCTTCGCACCGGACTCGTCCACGATGTCTCCGGTGGTCATCTCGATTTTCTCGGCGAGCCAGCCGGCGGTGTCTCCATCGGGAATGAAGCAGATGTCGTGGCTGTCCGGCTTGTTGGCCACAGAGAGGCCCCGACGCTCCGCTTCGGCACGGACCTCGGCCTTGGACGGGGTGTCGGCAAGGGGGAACATGGAATGCTTGAGTTGTTCGTGCGTCAGGACACCCAGGACGTAGCTCTGGTCCTTCGCCCAGTCGGCTGCCCGGTGGAGTTCCCGGTTGCCGTCGGCGTCCTCGATCACCTTGGCGTAGTGGCCGGTGCACACGGCGTCGAAGCCCAGGGCAATGGCTTTCTCGAGCAGGGCGGCGAACTTAATCCGTTCGTTGCAGCGCATGCAAGGATTGGGAGTGCGGCCGGCGGCGTATTCGTC
>Ga0308169_10002198_pt1 | contig 20675 bp, 16 predicted proteins | sample PhyBR1_2_FD_202139 | JGI IMG/M metagenome (GOLD analysis project Ga0308169, IMG submission 202139) | Phyllosphere microbial communities from UC Gill Tract Community Farm, Albany, California, United States - DLSLSB.R1 | ecosystem: Host-associated > Plants > Phyllosphere > Unclassified | place...
CCCTCTCTATCCTTCGCCATTTCGCTCAAGGGTTAATCGGTCACCGCGCGCTTTTTCTTCAAGGTTTCCCCTCCCTCCCTTTCTCCTCTTCGACCTTCCTCGCCGTCGCCTTCGTCCTCCCCTCCCTCCTTCTCGTCAGCACTACCTCTCGCCTCGTCCTCGGTCCTCGGGCACACGGTGGGAGCGTCAGAGCTGGAGCAGGAGGGAGCAGGGCGGCCGGGCGCGCGCGAGGAGCGGCTGAAGAGCTGAAGGGTGCGGCGGGGCGTGTCGTTCTCTTTCCTTCCTTTGCATGGTCTCGGGTCGCCTCGCAATACACTCCGCGAGGTTCTGCACTGCTTCCTGTGTCCAAGAGAGTGAGAGAGAGCGAGCGGTGCAGGAGACAGCTCGGTTCGTGCTTCCCCACAGACTCGGCACCGGCCTGCGCGCGCCGACTCCCTCTCGTCCGGCACCGTCGCCGCTCTTGCCCTCTCTCGCACCGCTCACCGCACCTGCTGCACACGACGACCATGGCCTCGAGCGACGCCATCCTGCTCGAGATCCGCGCGCCGTACGCCATCATCACGCTCGTGCGCCGTCCTCCTCCCCACCGCGCTGCCCGCCGCCTAGCCGGACCCGAGCCGCCGAGCTGACGCTGCACCGCATCGCCCGATCGCAGAACCAGCCCAAGAAGAAGAACGCGCTCGACACGACCCTGTGTGCGTCTGCGTCCCGGTCGAGAGCGAGCGAGCTGGGCTGACCTCGTCCTCCTCGTTGCGCGCAGACAAGCGGTTGTCTTCCCTCCTCCAGGTGCGTTCCCACCGTCTGCTCCCTTCTTCCGACTTCCAAGCTGACCCACTCGATCGTCTGCAGGAGATCGACGCCAACCCCGAGGTCTTCGTCACCGTCCTGACTGGCAAGGGCGACTTCTTCAGCGTGCGTCCTCGCGCTCAACCTCTCGTGCCCGCCTTGCGCCGAGCTGACCCTCTTTCCGCTCCTGCAACAGGCCGGTGCCGACGTCAAGAGCACGCGCGAGTCGCTCGGAGGCGCCAACGCTCGGGTGCGTCCCCCTTCGTCTCGCTCCCTGTCGACGAGAGGCCCGTTCGCTGACGCTCTTCCTCGCGCAGGTCACCTCCCTCGAGCGCCTCAGCGGCTCTAACCTCGACCTCACTCGCTGTGCGTCCCCTCGAGCGTCGACGATCCGGGAGCCGAGCTGACGCCGCACCTCGACAGCGTTCTACCGCCACTCGAAGATCCTCGTCGCCGGCTTGAACGGACCTGCAATCGGTCTCTCTGCGGGTGCGTCCCTCTCTCAGCGCCCCTCGTGTCCTGCACATGTCGCTGACCCTGCGCCCTCGCAGCTCTCCTCGGCGTGCGTCGCCCTCGCCCTCGCCCGCTCCTCCTCCTCGCTGACGCCGACCCCGACTTGCCGCGCCGCGCCGCAGCACTTTGACTTTGTGTACGCCGTCCCGACGGCCTACTTCCTGACGCCCTTCAGTGCCATCTCGCTCGTGTGCGAGGGCGGCGCGAGCCAGGCGCTCGTGCAGCGCATGGGCCTCGGCAAGGCCAACGAGTTGCGTCCTCCTCTGCCCTCCCTCTCGCCTCCCTCGGGACAAGCTGACAACGACGGCACCACGCGCAGGGCCCTCCTGTTCGGCAAGAAGCTCTCGGTGCAGGAGCTCCTCCCGAGCGGGTTCGTCAACGGGCTCATCGACGCCAAGGGCGACTCGGACGAGTTCCGCACCGAGCTGTTCAAGCTCCTCGACCGGCAGCTCGACGGCCTGCAGCTCGACGCCGTGCGTTCCTCCTCTCTCCCTCTCTCGGGTACGCGTGTCGAAGTGAGCACCGCTGACACCGAGACGGCGCCGCGCAGATCGTCAAGTCCAAGGCCCTCATCCGCGCCGCGCTCCCGGACCCCGAGCCGACGTGCGTCCCCTCTCCCTCTCTCCTCCCTCTCGCCCTGCACCTCAGCAGCAGCTGACGCACCTCGCTCGCCCTCGAACGCTCGCAGCAACGTCCGCGAGGTCTTTGCCGGCGCCGAGCGCTTCGCGACGGGCAAGCCTCAGGAGCAGTTTGCCAAGCTCGCGAGCAAGCAGATGCGCCACAAGCTCTAGATCCACCTCTCTTTTCTTCTCCTTCTCTCTCTGTGCGCGTGAGCAGTGCCCCTTGGACGACGAGCAGTATCTGGAACTCGAGATTCTATTTGCAAGCGGCTCGCGCCTTCGAGGAGAGCGAGAGAGGGACGAGGGGTACAGAGACACAGCGAGGTGCCCGGGTCGAGCGACGCGCGACGAGGAGAGGCAAGCAGGAGGAGGGCGAGGGCGAGAGAGAGAGAGAGCAAGGCTCAGACGGTCGGGCCCCACTGGGTCGACTCGCCGCCGTGCGCCTCGAGGCCGAACCGCTGCTTGACGAGCGCGACCGCCTCGGGGTCGCCCGTGTTCTGCGCGCGCGCGCGAGATGCAGAGCGTGAGCGTCGACACGGTCACAGCCGCAGAGCGCGACGGCCGACGAGCGGCTTCGCCGCCGCCGCCGCCGCCGCGCACGAGAGGAGAGCGAGCGCAGCCGACGCACCTTGGTGAGCTCGTCCGAGATCTTGACGCACGGCTGGCCCGCGATCGAGTAGAGCTGCGTGCGCGCACAGGGCGAGGAGGGGAGCGTGTCAGGGCGAGCTGTTAAGCTTGAGAGACGGGCAGGAGGAGAGGAGAGCGGCCGCACCTTGATGACCATGTTGAGCTGCGTCCACCGTCACGACCCTGGAGTCAGCTCCTCTCGCTCGACCAGGAGAGAGAGGCCCCGACAGCGAGGAGGAAGAGGAAGAAGACAGCGCGACGCACCGCCTTGCTGCTCTCGCCCTCGGTGCGCACGGGCCCTGCGCCCGGCTCGTCCTGCACGACCGGGTGCTCGACGCGGCGGAAGTCTGCGCGCGAGGTCGGGGAGGGGTCAGCGAGGGTGCTTTCGGGGTGAGGGAGGGAGGAGAGGGTGATGGCGAGGGAGGGAGAGAGAGTGCGAGGGGAGGGCGAGAGGGCGGGAGCGAGGGACCGAGGGAGCGACTTCGAGGGAGGGGAGACGTCGGGGGATGATGGACGTCGGGAGGGAGAGGGACAGCGGCGCAGAGCTGGCTCGAGGTGGAGAGGGAGAAAGGACAGCGCACCGTTCGTGAGGTGCGTCCCGACGCCAAACGAGCACCCGATCCCAGCCTCGTCGGCCGCCTGCTCGAGCTCGATGCACCGCGCGACGTCGAGCGAGTCGGAGAATACGACGACCTCTGCGCGCACGTCCACACCTTCGAGTCAGCTCGTCGCTCGTGCAGACGGCCGGCCGGGCCAGGCCGACAGCGAGAGGAGAGGAGAGGAGAGGAGAGGAGAGGGGCACGAGCAGCGACGCACTCTCCCTCGGGTCCGCGCCGACCCTCTCGAACGCCTCGCGCGCGACGGGGATGAACTTGAGCGGGTCGCCCGAGTCCTGCCGGAGGCCCTTCCAGCGGCGCGCGCGCTCCGGGTCGGCGACAAAGTCGTCGAAGAAGGGCTTGGTCGTGAACGTGTCGGTGAGGGCGATCGAGAGGGCGCCGGTTGGGTAGACCTGTGCGGTGGGGCGAGGGAGAGGAGCGAAGGGGAGGGTCAGCGAGGCCTGAGCGCGACCGGCGCGCCGCACGCTGCTGCTCGCAACGCTCCGCGAGCATCTCGCCTACCGCTCGCCGACTCGAGCGGGAGGTAAGAGACCCGAGCGAAAAGCGAGCAGCGCAGCGCACCTTGTCCCACGCGTCCATCGTGCGCCCGTTGCTGCCCCCGTACCCCTCGAGCGCCGCGATGCCCATGACCATCTCGTGCGCGATCTGCGGGCGGGGAGAGTCGGCATTCGCGCGTCAGGTCGGGTGCTGCGCGGCACGAGAAAGAGGGAGGGAGAGGCAGAAGAGAGGGAGGGAGAGGGAGGGAGACAGAGGGAGAGGGAGACGCGCCGTCCCGATCGGCACCAGGTCGTACTTGCACGCAAAGTGCACGTTGCTCGTTCCCGCGAGCCTGCCCCTCTTCCCCTTGCCCTCGCCCTCGCCCTGACCCGCCGCCGCCGCCGCCGCCGCCTCGCGGTCCGCAGCGACGAGCCCGCGCAGTGCGACGTCGTGCGCGCGGTACGTGCGGCGGCGGCGCGAGCCAAACTCGGAGACGAGGCACCCGGCGCCAAAGAGGGCGCGGCCCTTGGTGTGGGCGAGCTCTGCGGGCGCGGGCGTGGGCGTGGGGGTTTGGGGTGGGTCAGCGCTGAGCTGCGCTGGTGAGGGAGAGAAGAGAGAGCGAGGGAGGAGGGGAGGAGGACGGGCGACGCACCGAGCTGCCCGACATAGTCCCAGTGGGTGTCGACGTGCGTAAAGTAGGCCTCGCTGAGGATGCTCATGAGGGGCACCTCGTACAGGATCGTCTCGAGCCAAGTCCCCTCGACCTCGAGCTCGAACGAGCCGTACTCGTCCCCCTCCCGCTCGCCCTGGCCCTCGAGGTCGAGGGGGACAAAGGTGAGGCGGACCTGGGTCGCGGGGCGAAAGCGGAACGACGAGAGGTAGTCGAGGTAGGAGGGCGGGAAGTAGGGGCACCGGCGCTCGAGGAAGGCGCGCTCGGCGGGCGTGAGCGACAGCGTCTCGAGGTCTGGGCGCGAGTTGTGCGTCAGCTCGAGCAGGCGAGGGAGAGAGGGACTGCACGAGCGAGCGAGAGGGGGACGGACGCTGGATGGCCTCGAGGACGGCGGCGTGCATGTCGCGCGTGAAGCGGGTCCCGCCGCGGTTGGTGAAGCGGTACTTGACGTCGACGTTCGGGTACAGCTCGAGGATGGCGTACTGCCTGCGGTGGGCGGGGTCAGCTGGCTGGGCGGGCACGTTTGGGTGCGAGGAGGGGAGGGAGGGAGGACGGACATGCTGCGATCGGGAGCGAGGGAGGGAGGGGAGTCAGCTCGGCGGCTCGTGGGGCAGCAGGTGAGGGGAAGGGAGCGGACCTGAGCTTGTACAGGTCGGTGTCGAGGATGGACTGGATGTAGGACTCGGGTGCGGGCGAGAGGGCGGCCATGACGGGCGGCGGCCGGGCGGCGAGGGTGAGGAGGAGGAGAGAGGGGCGGGGGCGAGGAGGGGGCGGGTGAGGGCGGCAGAGGGTGGTGCTGCAGTCGAGTGTGCTGCCCGAGAGGAGCGAGTCGAGCTGGGCGTGGTGTGGAGGAAGCGCAACCGAGGCGACCGACTTGATCAGCTGGACCTCGTCGTTCCATCAACCACAGCTCTCCCTCCTCCTCACAGCCACGCCAGCATGCCACACTCACACACCGACCACCAGCCTCACTCACACGCCCACTCGCACTCGCACCCACACCCGCACGACCACGACCACGCCCACAGCCCCGACCCGCACCGCATCGAGGAGCACCACCAGGCCACCGTCCAGGCCACCTTTGACCTCTACAAGCGCCATGCCCTCGCCACCAACCAGCAGCGCCGCGCCGACTTCTACGCCCTCCCGAAACACCACCGCGACCTCGTCCCCGACTACAACGCCCTCCTCCGCGAGGTCCGCCCTCCCTCCTCCTCTCCTCGCTCCCTCTCGACTCCACCCACGCTGACGCCCCGAGCACCCCCCGCACGCGCGCAGATCGACGACAGGCTCACCGTCAACGCCGCCCTCGTCCAGCGCATGGCCGACGCCAACCCGTTCCCGCCCCCGCCCGACGCCGCGCTCGACGCGCCCGCGCCTACAGAGGCCGACCACGAGGTGCGCCCACGTCTCCCTCCTCTGGGTCTGCGTCTCGAGCTGTCGAGAGCGCGCAGGGCTGACGCGGTGCAGGTGCCCCACAGCGGCTGAGGAGCACCCTCCGGCAGTGCGTGCGCGACTGGTCGGCCGACGTGCGTCCCCCTCCACCTCCCCTCTCCCTTCCCCCTGCAGCGCTCGCGCTCGAGCTGACCCCGCGCCCAACACGCCGCCCTGCCGACAGGGCAAGCCCGAGCGCGACGCGACCTACACGCCCATCCTCGCCGCGCTCGACGAGGCGTTTGCCGGCTGCGGGCCGAGCGAGAGGTGCGTGCGGCTCCCCTCTCCCTCGCTCGCTCTCGCTCGCTCGGTTCGTCCTGAGCGCGCACGACTGACTGAAGCGCACGCAGGGCGCAGCTCAAGGTCCTTGTGCCCGGCGCCGGGCTCGGGCGGCTCGCGTGGGAGATCGTGCGCGCCGGTGCGTCCCGCTCCCTCTTCTCCCTCCTCTTCCTCCTCCCCCTCCTCTCTCCCCTCCCTCCTCCCTCTCCCTACGCACGCTCACGCCTCACCCTCCCTCCCTCCCTCGCGCGCGCCCGCAGGCTACTCGTGCCAAGCCAACGAGTTCTCGCTCCACATGCTCATCGCGTCCCACTTTATCCTCAACCACACGCACGCGCCCAACGCCTACGCCCTCCACCCGTACCTCCACTCGCTCTCGAACGCCCGCTCGCGACATGACCTCCTCGCGCCGAGCTACGTCCCCGACGTGCGCCCCGACGCCATCGCCTCTGCCGGCGCCACCTCGAACTCGGGCGCCCAGTTCTCGTTCGCGGCGGGCGAATTTGTCGAACTGTACGGCGCAGACGAGCAGCGCGGCAGGTGGGACGCGTGCGTGACGTGCTTCTTTGTCGACACGGCGAGGAACGTCGTGAGGTACCTCGAGGTGATCCATGGGCTGCTCAGGGAGGGCGGGACGTGGATCAACTGCGGTGCGTCGCCGCCCGGTTCTTTCTCTCTCTCTCCCTCGTGTGTGCGCGCGGCGAGCTGACCCCTCTCCTCTCGCCCTCCCCTCCCCTCCCCTCCCCTCCCCTCCCCTCCCCTCGCCCTGTCCCTCGCGCGCGCGCGCAGGCCCGACGCTGTGGCACTTTGAGAACGACCCCGCGGCGAGCTCACTCGCGCTCACGGTCGACGACCTCAAGGCCCTCGCGCGGCGCGTCGGGTTCGACATCTCGGTGCGCCCCTCCCCCCTCCTCCCCTCCTCGCTCGTCCCCCGCGGCGCGGTAGGGGCACAGCTGACGGGGAGGGAGAGCGCGCGCGCAGGACGAGCGCGAGATCGAGACGTGCTACACGACCAACCCGAGGTCGACGCTGCGGCACACGTACAGGGCGGCGTTCTGGACGGCGAGGAAGGTCGCGCCGCAGCTGGGGGAGGGGGCGTGAGCGGGGGAGGAGCGAGGGAGGGGAGCATGGGAGCTGCATTGCATGGCTCGGTCGTTTCGTTCTGTGTGCTCTAGAGAGAGGGAGAGCGCGCTACGGTACGAAGGGAGCGAGCCCCGCCGCCTCGCTCGCACTGTGTCGCTCAACCGCGCCCGCACCGCCCGCCCTTCACCTCGTCCTCCGCTCCGCACACACCTCGCGCCTCGCACGCACCCAGAGCAGAGAGCTGCGCCTGCAGCTCTCCCTCCTCCACCTCGCCCCCGACCCGCTCGACCAGCCCATGCTCCGCCTCGCCTCGCTGTCGCCCCCTCGCTCCGCGCCCTCCTCATCTCCGATCCGCGCCCTCGCCGCGCAGCACCACCACCACCACACGGCGACCTCGCCCTCGCTCGCGACACACACACACGGGCGCATGTGGGTCCCCGGTAGCCCGATCGTGTTCGGCGGGCCGGCCCAGCAGGCGCAGGCGCAGGAGCACCGGCAGGAGGGGCAGGGGCGCTCGGCAACGGCGGGACGGGCGTGGCGTGCGGGCGACGCGGTGCTGTTCGGGCCGGCGGAGGGCGGCGCGAGGGGCGGAGCGGCGCAGCAGGAAGCGCGTGGAGCGCTGCAGCTGGGCGTCCTGAGGTGCGTTCTCTGGCTCTCTTCCTGCGTTGCGGCCGGCTTGCACCGCCCCCCCCCCCCCTCCCCCGACGACGACGAGCGACAGCTGACCCTGCGCTGCAGCAGCTCGCCCGCACAGACTCGGCCGGCCTTGCTCGACTCGCACGCTCGCCCAGCCCCGGCCCCGGCCCCGGCTCGCACGCCCTCGCCTCGCCCTGCCGCCGCGGCATGGTCACCTCGGCGCGCTCTCTCCGCGGCACCTCCTCCTCCCTCTCTCGCCGCCCACACCGCGCGCGCCGACGTCCCGCACGGCAGCGCCCCGCGCGCCCTCTCGCAGGCCGAGATGGACGACCTCGTCGCCGGCGTCGACTGGGAGGGGCTCGACCTCGACCTCGAGCTCGTCGAGCCGGACCTTGAGCGCGAGGTCGAGCGCTCGCCGCCCGCGCTCGCGAAGCAGCCGAGCCTCGCGCCTGACGAGCTCGAACGCCTCGTCGACGGGATCGACTTCTCGCAGGACGGGGACCTGCTCCTGTCGGATGTTGACGAGCCTGCGCCCGTCGGCGCCTCGGCGTCGACCTCCTCAGCCTCGCCCGCCGAAACGTCGCGCACGGCGCACCTCCCCTCGCCCTCTCCCGATTGCGCCGCTCCGCGCGCCTCGCCCTCCCCCCGCCTCGGCTTCCGCACCGCAACCCGCACCCGCGCCCTCACCCTCACGCCCGCGCCTGCACCCGCGTCCGCACCAACCTCGCCCTCGCCCTCGCCCTCACCCCGCCCCGAGCCGCCCCAGCACGCGCGCGACCTCTTCTCGCCGCGCACCGCCGGCGGGCCCGGGCCCAAGCCGAGAGCCCCGCGCGCGAGCTCGCCTTTCCGGCCGGCGTTCGGCGCGCCGCCGGTAGGTTCGCCGCAGGCGCGCTCGATCCGCGCGTACAGTTCGTCGCCGGGCTCGCCGGGCGCGCCTAGGGCCGCGCCGACGAGCACGAGCTGCGCCGGCGGCGGCGCGAGCGCGGCGACGCCCAGGGTCAACGTCAAGGTCATCGAGCTCCTGAGCGACGACAGCGACGCGCCGGGCTCGTCGCCCGACCTCGTCGTCGTGCGCAACGTGCGCTCGGTCAGGCGCGCGGCGAGCGCCGCTCCGACCGCAGCGGCGGCTGCGGCTGCAGCAGGGCCGCACGCCGGCCTCAACCCGAAGGGAGGGTGGTTCCAGCGCCCGGCGGCGCGCCCGGCGGTCCCGCCGGCGTCGGCCTACTCGACCTCGTCCACGGCCTCGCGCGCACCGACCGCCTCCACCTCGACCTCCTCAACCTCCTCCTCCTCCGCCCCAGCTCGCCCTCGTCCCGTCCTCGCTCCGGGCGTTCCCTCGCGCGCCGCGCCCCCTCTCCGCCCCACCGCCGCCGCGCGCACCGGCGCCCTGCGCGCGCCGCGCCAGGGCTCGAAGCGCCAGCGCGAGGCCGACAAGCAGGACGTGCTGCGCGCGCTGTGGGACAAGACGTTCAGCTTCAAGACGTGGCCTGTCGGGGCGGGCGGCGGCGCGGGCGCGAGGCCGAGGATGGTGTACACGACGGACGAGAGGGAGGTCGAGAGGGTGCTGCCGACGCTCGAGGGGTGCGTCGTCCTTCTCTCTGTCCTCCCCTCTCTCTCCTTCGCCTTCTCGGTCGCTCTCTTGCTCGTGCTGACTCGCCGTCCTGTTCTCACTCTGTAGGCCCCTCGGCTTCGGTGCGTACCCTTCGCCCACGCCTCGCGCCTCCTCGCGCCCGTTCCTGAACGCCGACTGACGCCCTCTCGCTCGCCCGCCCGCCCGCAGACCTCGAGTGGGACCCGTACATCCCCAAGCTCGGCGGCACCGGCGGGCCGGGCAAGGCGGCGCTCGTCCAGGTCTGCGACGCCGACACGATCCTCCTCGTCCACGTCGCCAAGATGTCCCGTGCGTCCTTCTCTCTTTGCACTCCTGCTTCCATCGTGAGAGATTGCTGACGAACGACCATGTCTTCGCAGGTTTCCCGCCGGCGCTCCAGCAGCTCGTCGAGGACCCGCAGCGCCTCAAGCTGGGCGTGCAGATCGCAGGTCCGTCTTCCTCTCTCTCGCCCCCTCTCCTCGCCCTCGCCTCGTCCGCACGCTCACATTTCTTCCTTCTGCTCGCAGGCGACGCCGCAAAGCTCAAGCGCGACTTTGCGCACAGCGCCCAGGGCCTCCTCGAGCTCAACGCGTGCGTGCGCGCGTACGACCCCGAGCGGTTCGTCGGGCGCACCAAGCCGGGCCTGATCGGCCTCCAGGAGCTCGTCGGCATGTACCTCGAGGCGTACTTGCCCAAGGAGCAGGACGTGCGGTGCGCGAGGTGGTCGGGAGCGCTGGCGACGGAGCAGCTCGAGTGTGCGTCGGCTCGTCCTCTCTCGCTCCCTGACCGGTCGCCCGAGCCTCGGGACTTCGAGCCTCGAGAAGTAGATGTGGCGGCTGACGCTCTCTCGTCGCCCGCAGATGCCGCCAACGACGTCTACGCCTCGCTCCTCGTCCTGCGCGCCATCCAGGCCTTCTCCGACCTCGCCGCCGACGCTGCGACCGCCGACCTGCGCCGCCTCTCGACGACGCCCTACAACCCCTGGGCCTCGTCGACCTACCCGCGCCCCGCCGCACCGACCTCGGCATCGTCAGCCGCCTCCCTCTCCATCCCCTTCCCCGACTCGACTCTCCCGGCCGACGCGCGCCGCGCCCTCACCGACCGCAAGTTCGAGGCCCTCGCGCTCTTCCACGACGAGCACCTCGCCCTGCGCGACCTCACGGCGCGCATGAGCGCCTCGACGCCGCTCAAACCGGTCAGCGCCGCGTGGAACGTCCTCGGCGCCGTCTCGAAGCTGCGCGAGCGCGGCGTCGCCGTCGAGTGGGACGTGCCGAGGCTCGTCGCGCTCGTCGACGAGGTCGCGAGCGGCTCGGCCAAGAGCTCGATGCTGCGCGAGCATGGCGGGCTGCTTGAGGAGCTCAAGGCGGGTACGCCGGCGGCGACGGCGGCGGCAGCTTGACGGGTGGGTGCAGACGCTCCGTGTGTACCCCTCACGCTCTTTCTCTTTCCTGCACCATGTTGTTGCGTCGGCCTCTTTTGCATTGCATTCTCGCATTTCCCGCCCATGTCGCGCGCTCGAGCCGGACTTGAGAAGGTCGTTCGGCGCCGTCTCTCGCTCGAGGTCCACGCTCCCCTCAGGCCGATTTCCCTCGGCCGCTCTCGGCGGCAGGCTGGCAGGAGCGGTGAGCGAGCCTGGCTCTTCAGCGGTGGAAGCCTGCCCGAATCTCCGCGAGCGAGCGCGGGTTTCAAATCTCGAGGAACAGCGCAGCGGACGAGCCCCCACGCCTCAATTCCGCTTCGCTCCGGACGTTCTGCGCCGTCTTACAGTCTGTGATTCGTCGAGCGCACGTCGGAGATCGAGAAAGAGCGACCGCAGCACCTTTGCGCGTCGACCTTCTTCGCCGGCCGACGCGAGCTTCCCCTTGCGGTGCCCACCCGATGAGCCAAATTTGGCCTCGCCGGCGAGATGCTCCGCAGAGGCAGGCTCAGAGCTCCGCTTTAGCGCGACACAAAGGCGTGGAGGTGCCAGGGCCCCCCAACTCGCCCACCGTTCGTCCGCGACGGACGATATCATCGTCTCTCTCCCCGTCCCCTCTCTTCCTCGCTCTCCCGCATCGCTCCCACCGCTTCCTACGCACGCGCAAACGCGGTCAGGACAAGATGAGCATCATGAGCGCCTTCAGTACGTCGGGACCGTCCTCTCGTCGACCGCAGAGGCCAGGGTGGAGGCTCGAGGCTCTCGTCGGCGGGCTCGCTCCGCGCCTCCCTCGCCGTGCTACAGGCAGCTGACCCCGCTCGCACCGCTCACAGTCGCAAATCTCCCTCGCCCGCCGCCCCAGTCGGACGTGCGTCGCTCTCCTCGCCGCCTCTTCGCGCTCGAGCTCACGCTCCTCGTCTCCTCTCCAACAGCGCGAGTCCGTCAACATCTTCAAGGTCCTCGGCTCGCTCACGGCGCTCCAGTGGGCGTTCTTCATCAGCGGCTGGCTCTCTTGGACGGTCGACGCGTGCGTTCCGAGCAGGTTCCTTCCTCTCGCCGAGTCCGATCTTCCTTCTGACGCTCGCTATCCTCGCAGTATCGACTTCTTCTCGGTCTCGCTGTCGAACCACCGCCTCGAGGCGTACTTCGACAAGCCGCTCAAGACGATCACGACCTCCATCACGCTCACGCTCCTGGTGCGTTTTGAGTCGGCCTTCTCAAGTTGATCCTGCTGACGGTCGACCTCTTGCAGTTCCGCCCGGTCGGCGCCATCATCTTCGGCCTCGCCTCGGACCGCTTTGGACGCAAGTGGCCCCTCATCGTTGACTTGTGCTGCTGCGGCGCGCTCTCGATCGGCACGGCGTTCGTCAAGACGTTCCCGCAGTTCCTCGCCGTTCGCTGCCTCTTCGGCATCGCCATGGGCGGTGCGTCGTCCTTCGTGCGCTTCATATGCGTGCTTGTACTGATGTTCTCGGCCTGCAGGGATCTGGGGCCTCTCGGCCGCCCTCGCGCTCGAGAACATGCCCGTACGCGCTCGCGGCCTTTTCTCGGGTCTCCTTCAGCAGGGTTACGCCGTCGGGTGCGTCTCGTCCCTGCTTCCATATTCTGCGCTCTCGGCTGAGTCGTCGTTGCCCTGCAGCTACCTTGTATCGGCTGTCATCAACTTGACTTTGGTCCCGCGGCACAACTCGTACCAAATCCTCTTCTACTTCGCCGGCGCCGTCAGCTTCTTCGCCGCACTCGTGCGCCTCGTCCTCCCCGAGTCGGCGTACTTCCTCGAGCGTCGCGCGGCTGAGAAGGCCCAGGGCACCACCGTCTCGTCGGGCACCAAGTCCAAGATCTTCCTGCGCGAGGCCGGACGCGCCTTGCGCATTCACTGGGCGCGCTGCGTCTTTGCCGTCATTATCATGTCGCTTTTCAACTTCTTTGTAAGTCGCGTTCCTCTGCATTCGGCCTCCAAGCTATTGCGCCTTCACTCGTCCGCGGCCGCCACATCTGTCGCCGCCGGGGTGCTCTCGCCCGCGGCCGCCACACCTGCTTCCCGCCACTAACACTCTGTCTTCCTGTTCACAGAGTCATTCCAGTCAGGACGTGTATCCGAGCTACATCCGTGCGCCACCTCATCTTTCTGCTCGGACGTCGCTCGCGTGATTCTGGAGGCTGACCCTTCCGCCTTTCGCGCAGAGGACGGCAAGGGCTTGAGTGCGCACCAGGCCACACTCGCTACGATCATCGGTAATGTCGGCGCCATCGCGGGCGGCACGGTCGCGGGCTACGTGTCGCAGTTCCTCGGTCGCCGCCTCACCATCATCGTCATGTGCATCTGGACCTGCGCCTTCATCCCTCTCTGGTACCTGCCCAGCTCGTTCGGCGGGCTTGCGGCCGGTGCCTTCTTCGTCCAGTTTGGGTGCGTCTGACTCTCTTTGTGGATGTGCGCGACGAGGGACCAAGCTGACTCGACCTTCCCAACTCAACCTTCTCCCTCTGCTCGACCTTCTTTCTCTCCACCCGCTCTGCTTATTCCATACAGCGTTCAGGGCGCCTGGGGCAAGCCTAACTTCACTATAATGTCCTTCCCTTGCTCCCCTTGCTCAAGCTGACGCCCTGCCTCACAGGTGTCATCCCGGTCTACCTCGCCGAGCTCTCGCCGGTCGCTTTCCGCGCTGTGCGTCCCTCTTCCTCCTCTCTAGGTCGTCTCGCCTGACGCTCGTCTGCTTGCAGGTCTGGCCCGGCGTGGCGTACCAGCTCGGAAACATGGGTGCGTCTCGACGTCTGCAGTGCCTGCCTTCACGAGAGCTGATTCGGTGTCGCCCGCAGTTTCGTCGGCGTCCGCTCAGATCGAGGCGACGGCGGGCGAGAACCTCAAGACGCCTGCAGGAAGGCCCAACTACGGTCTCATAGGCATTATTCTGATCACCGTGCGTCCTGAACCTTTCTCTCTGTCGCTGCCTCAAGCCCGTCGGCGCTCGGCCCGTCCTTCGTCGTCGCTGACCTTTCTCGCACGTCTCACAGATTGTCGCTGGCGGGATCATCATCTGCTGCCTCGTCGGCGCCGAGGCGCACGGCTCGCACTTCGAGAAGGGCAAGGCGGCGTTCGAGGAGGGCGGCGGGCTCGACGAGATCGAGGAGCGTGCGTCTCCTTCCCCTCTCGCTCTCTCCCTCAGGCTCTTGCTCCCTCTGCTCTCTTTTACACACACCAAGCTGACGAACCCTTCACGCTGTGCGCAGTCAAGGACGACGCCATGTCGCCGAGCGCGAGGTACGGCGAGGCCGACCTCGAGAAGGACGGCCAGGCCAAGATTGGCGGCCCGATCCACCGCGAGTCGGCGAGCATGACCGATGACAAGCGCAGCGTGTCGACGTACGCCTAAGGCGGTGCTGTGCCGGCGTTGAACGTCGAAGAGTCGACGGCGCGGCGCCGAGGGCTCGCCGTCGACGAGCCTCCTCTTCTTTCTGTACTTCTCCCTCGCCGTGCGAATTCGTTCTGTCTCTAGCTCCTGCCATTTTCAGCTCCTCCTCGAAGCGCGTAGACTGCGAGAGCGAAAGCGACCGCCGGAAGAGCCATCGCAGCTGAGCGGTGCGAGAGCGCCGCACGGACCTCTTCTGCCCCGAGGCTCGTCCTCGGCCCCTCACACTCGCTGCTCGCTGCTCAGGCTCTCGCAATCGCAGGGCGGAACTCTCGAGCGTGTACGAGCCGGCAGGGAGAGCAGAGCATGGCAGGTCGACGAGGGCGAGCAGCGAGCAGGTCGGACTCGGCTCGCAAGGGCGGTCTCGCGCAGGCAGCTCGTCGAGCAGGGGCAGAAAAGAGAGAGTTGCGTAGGTCAAACAAGGCACAAAGCACTGAAGAGCGCGCCAATCATCGAGCGAGCGAGAGCGCCTCGTCTCGCATCCTCCCCCTCCTCCTCCCTCTCGCCGACCGGCTCGTCCGCCGCTCACATGTACCCGAAGCCGCCGTTCCAGTCGTCGTCGTAGCCGAAGCGCCACCCGCCGTCGCGGCCGCGGCGAGGGCCCTGATGGTCTGCGAGCGGCGAGAGAGCGTCAGCCTCGAGAGCGAGAGCGGCGCAAGAGGGAAAAGAGGAGGAGGAGGACGCACAGCTGCTCGTGTCCCTCTTGGTCGAGATGCCGGCCATCGCGGCGTAGTTCTCGTAGCCCTCGGCCGTGTAGCTCGGGCCGGCAGCGCTGCCGCCCTGAGTCGCGCTCGCCGAGTCGTTCCACTTTTGGCGGCACAGCGGGCAAGTCCTGCGAGCGCGTGCACCAGCGTCAGCTCTGCTCTGCTCGGCAGCTGCGGGCGCGGGTACGGGGTGGGGAGACAAGAGAGAGGAGCTGGACGCACGTAGGCTGGGACGTCTTGGCCCAGTTCGAAAAGCACTCGCGGTGGAGCGCATTGCCGCAGCCCGACTCGCCGAGGCAAAAGACTAAGCCCTCCTCGGACCCAGGCGTATAGTCCTCGTCTGCAGGGTGTCCTCAGTCAGCGACTGTGCGAAACAGGACGAGGAGGGAGGAGGGATGAGGAGGAAGAGGGACGCACAGCAGATCGGGCAGCTGTCGCCCTCGTCCGGGATGCGCTTCTTGACGCCGAGCGCGCTCGACTCGGCCTCGAGCTCCTCGGGCTTGAGCACGCCCGTCGCGACCTGGTACCGCCGCACGACGCCCTCCTCGAACGCCGTCCTCGGTCCTCTGCGCGCGCTGGCGAAGATGGCCGCGAGCTCGGACGAGAGGAGCGCCGACTGGTACCACAGGTTGGACGAGGAGGGAACCTGGAGGACCTTGAGGAGGACGAACAGGCGGTGCTTGCACGTGTTGCCCTTGGCGCCGTCGGGGCAGTCGCACGAGGGGAGCTCGTCGATCTGCGGCGCGGGACGAACAGCGACGGTCAGCTCATCCGTCCTCGAAGCTGGCAGAGAAGGTAGAGGACGGGGACGCACGGTGACGGTGTAGCGGTTCCCGGTTGACCCCAACACCTTGAACTGCTCGCTCGTCTCCCCCTCTCGACGGAGGCGCTCGACGCAGAAGAAGCGCTGGGCGAAGACGCGGTCGGCGCGCTCGCGAGTGGCTTTCGGGCAAGCTGTAGAGGCCGGCGAGCGTATCGGCGGCGGTGGAGGGAGCGGCGAAGGTGTTTGAGCGGGTCGGACCGAGGTGGGGGCGAGGAGGAGGAGGAGGGGGAGTGGGAGGGGAGGGCGAGGGAGGAGGTCAGCGCCGCCGCTCTGCTGGACCTGCATGCACAAGGATGAGCCCACGCACCTCGCTTGAACTGCTTGAGGCGCTTCTCGGGGGCGGGCTGGTCCTCGTAGCCGGGGTCGGTCTTCTTGAGCCTCTTGGTGGCGGCGGGGGCGGCGGCCGGGTAGATGCGCTCGGTCGGGGTGGCAGCAGGTGCAGGCGAAGCTGAGGCGCGCCTCTTGGTCGCCATCTGAGGATGCGGAGCGAGGGTGACGAGCGGGAGCGAGGTGCCTGCTCTGCGAGCGGGCGAGGTCGCTCTTCCGCGCCACCGCGCTTGCGCTGCAGCTTGTTGGCTGCACGGTACGGCCTTGCTCTCATCTCTACAGCCAGTTCGCCGCGCGACCCGCCTGCTGCTCCTCCCGCTCGCCTGGCTCCCCGCGAGCTGCTCTCGGCGGTGAGCACGCCGGTGCCCGCTCGGAATGACCTCGCAGAGCGCGCAGAAGGGCTGCGCAGCGCGGGCAAGAACAATGAGGCCTCGTCCTCGTGCGCAGAGTCCTCGGCAGACTGCCTGCCGACGGCAGCGTGGGGGTCAGCTGCTTCGCTCGAAGGGGATCGTCCGCTCCTCTCGCTCGCGCTCGTCCTCTCCCGCGAACCATGCATGGCGCGCACGCGGCCCGCAGGTCTTCTCGCGCCCGAGCTGTCGGCTGCGCCTTCTCGAGAGTCGGGAGGAAGCGGAGTGGGGCAGAGCGCTCGAGCAACCTGTGCGAGCTACCGCCACCTTGGCCACACTGCGAGCAGAGGGAAGTACTTGCAGAGGTGCCTTGGCTAGCCAGCAGGATTCTCGAGGCGAGCAACGCCGCCTGCGAGCAGGTCAAAGGGGCGCGGAAAAGGCACAGACAAAGTGAGCCGGGGCTCCTCCGAGCCTCGCGCTCCCCTCCTCCTCCTCCCCTCCTCCTCCCCTCTACGCACGCCCCAGCTCAGCCTCGACAGAGCCTCGGGACCCGACACACCGCTCGGCCGCCTCGCACACCCGCACTCGAGCCGCGCGCCCCTCGCGCCCACGGCACAGCCCGCCCTCCCGAGCCCTCCGCCCCAGACCCCCTCCTCCACTTCCCCTCGCACCGTCTCTCCGCCTCCCGCCTCCGCACCAATGTCGTCGTCGACAGCGCCTGCCGACGGCAAGAAGAAGAAGGAGGGCAAGGTCGCGACCTGTCGCTACTGCGGTGCGTCCTCAGCTCGCCCCTTCCCCCCTCCCAGGGCGCGCGGGCCAATTGGCCGCTCGCCGCTCCTCCCCCTCGAGGCGGCGCACCACGGCTCGAGCGGCTCGGCTGACGTTCCCCACCTCGCCTCGCAGACATGACCTTCCGCAAGCTCGAGCACGCCCAGCGGCACGAGCGCACTCGTGCGTCCCTCCCCTTCGCTCCTCGGAAACGAGGGCGGCACCTCCCTTGCCGAGCGGGACGTCGCAAACTCACGCCGGCGCATTTGTCCCTCCTCGCCCGCAGACACTCTCGACCGCCCTTACTCGTGCGACACTTGCGGCAAGACCTTCGCTCGGCAGTGCGTCCATTCTCGAGGCCCGCAACGCTCCGAGTCGCCGTCGCTGACCTCGGACCCCTTCTCTCCCCCTCTTCGCTCCCTCCCTCCTCTCTTCCTCACGCCTACAGAGACACGCTCCACCGGCACTCGCGCCTGCACAACCGCGAGGACGAGGACGGTCCGGCGGGCAAGGCGCCTCGCAAGCGGCGCGTCTCGAACGCGTCGGCGACCAAGCCCGCCGTCAAGCCCGAGGGCGAGGGCGAGTCGTCGCCCGACGCCGCCGGCTCGTCCGGCTCGTCGTCGTCGCCGTCGCAGCCGGCGATCGCGGTCGACCTCATGGTGCCGCAGGCGTCGACCTCGGCCTCGACGGCGGCGCTGTTCCCGGGCATGGGCCTCTCGATGAGCCTCCCGGTGGCCCCGCCGTCGTTTCCCGCCTACTCGCAGCCCGAGCACGCCGACCACCACCATGCCTTTCCATCCATCGACCCTTCTTTCATCCCTCTGTCTCGTCGCTTCAGCGACGCTGGCTACCCCACGACTCTCGCCGCCGCGTCCCTCGGAACGAGCGCTCCTGCCTCCTCCTCCTCCCCCTTCGCCGGAGCCGCAGCGCACGGCCTCGCCGTCCGCCCCGACCGACCCGCCCTTCGCCCGCGCGCCATGACGTTGGCCGGCCTTCCCGAGTCGCTCGGCTGCTTCTCGTTGATCAACTCGCCGGCCTCGTCGCACGCGAGCCTCGGCGACGGCGACGACGACGACGACGACTCGTCCATGAGCAGCGGCGACGAGGACGACATCGCCGGCGACAGCGACATCAAGGTGCAGAGCAGCTCGCCGAGCAGCGACGGCGAGCCGAGCGCACCGGGCGGCGGCGCCGCCGCCGCCGAGGTCTGCAGCCCGACGTGGGCGACGTCGTTCCCGGCGCCCGAGAGCCACTACCCGTCGCCCGCCTTCTCGGCCTACTCGCCGACCCAGCTCCACCGCGACCCGCTCGAGGACCTCCAGTCGATCCTCGAGAACGACCCGGTCGGCCCGTCGTCGAGGTTCCACGCGCCGTCGCCGCCGCCGACGGCTCAGCCCGAGTTCGACTACGCGTCGTTCGCCGCATCGATCGAGGGCCCGGCCAAGCCGGCCAAAAGGGCGCCCGCCGTGCCCGTCACGCTCGACGAGCTCCTCGGCACGTCGACAACCGCCGCCGACAAGGTCAGCGCCGCACACGGCGACGTCCACCGCTACCCGACGCCGCCTTCCGGGGCCGTCGCCGGCGACCTGTCGCTCCCCGTGTCGTCGGCGGCGCCACCGCCCGAGCCAGCGTCGGCCCTGTCGGCCGTCGAGGCCTCGGCCTCGTTCAACCTCGCGGCGCACCTCAACCACATCATGACAGCCGAGTCGGAGCAGCTCGCACGCGCCGACCGCGCAGCGACGCTCGCCATGTTCGCCAACGGCTTCGGCGTCACGTCGAGCGGCGCAGGGTCGCAGGCCGCCTCGTCGCGCTTCTCGGCGGGCGGCGGCGCGGCGTCGTCGCTGTCGGCACTCGGTCTCGCCTTTGGTCCACCGCCGGCGCAGATCCAGGCGCAGGCGCGCGGGCAGCGCAGCGACGCGCAGTCGGCGTCGCCTCCCCTCCCCTCGCCGTCGTCGACCTTTACCTCGTCGGCGTACGCCCTCTCGGCCACCTTCGCGACCACCTACCCGTCCCTCTCCCTCCCTGTCGCCGGCTTCGACCGCCTCACGAGCTCCGCCCTCAAGTACGACACGCCGCCCATCCCCGAGCTCGTCCTCGCGCTCCCGCCTTCGTCGTCGTCACCCTCGCACGCCGCCGACTCGGCCGCCCTCCCGCCCAAGTCCGCCGGCGCTGCTCCACTCTCGCCCAACGCCGAGTCGTGCATCGACCTGCTCGCGCGCGCGTGGGAGAAGCGCAGCCAGCGTCAAACGGCCCTCGGCTTCGGCATGCCGTGCGCGCCAGTGCCGAGCGCGGCGTGGCAGGCCCAGACGCCGTTCGCGCATCCGGCGAGGAGCACACCTGCGTTCTACATCCCGACGAGCCCGCCGTCGCCGCCCGCGCAGCAGGGTGCGCGTGGAGCATGGTAAGCGGAGGGCAGATCTGCAGGACCAAGGCGGACTAGTACGGCTCTTCTTCTCTCCCTTCTCCCTCCTTTCCGTCTTTCCGTCTTTCATGTCTTCTTCTATCCTCGAGCGTGCTCCGGTCTACTCGTCCGCCTCTCTTGTCATCCTCGTTCGTAGTCTGCGCTGTTTTCCTGTGTTGCCGCTTCCTTCACTTGCACCTTTGTTCTTGTTGCGTCTCTACCTTTGCCATGGGGAGCCGCATAAGAGCCCGGTCCTTGCCTCGCGACAAGGCAAGAGGAACTGAGTGCAAAGCTGTGAGAGAGAAGCAAGCGGAGCGCAGGGCGGCTCTCGACGAGATTCGCGCCTGATTTGAATGCACACATTGGTCCAGCCGGCTCGAGGCGCCTTGCCGAGGAGAGCTCAAACTGGGCTCAAACCGCCTTGCTCAAGGTTGGAGCCCTCTCGGCTTGCCCTGCCTGAGCCTTGCTCAATGTCAGCTTGACCAGAGTCCTTTAGCAGCCCTGTTCAACTCGTTCTCCACCGGCTTGCTCTAGGCTTGCTTGATTGCTCCTTGACCAGCTCTTGACTAGGCCTCTTTGAGCTCTCCTTGGCCAGGCTGCTTGTCACAAATCACCCTGTTCCAGCCCAGCTCAACTCACCCTCAAGTCCACCTCGAGCCCTGCTCGGACTTGCCTTCTCGGACTCCTCTTCTCGCCTCACCCGCTCGCTTCCCGCACCACCGTCCCGTCCTTGACGCCGCGCGCTTGCCACCAAGGAGCTCTTGCCATGTGAATGATCAACGTGCAACCTGCAATGCAAAGAAGGCAAGGAGTCTGCGGGCAAGGTCGCACTCCGTGGCCAAGCGGCACATTTTTACTATGGCTCAGTCAAGAGAGCCAGGGCTTACAAGGAGGAGGCCTTACCAGCTTAGGGCCTGGGGCACCATTAACATAAGACAGGCTTACCCAGATGGGATGGCCAGCATCAGTAGCACCAGGTAGTGCTCGCGCACTTCTGACAGGTCCAGGAGGGGTGGATTCTATTTTTGCTTCTGGCATGAAGGCACTCTCAGGGTAGACTAAGGACACCATGTGGAGGTGCAGGCTACCATTCCCAGCGTCAGGCAATCAAATCTCAGCCCGCAGCAGACCCCATCCAGGCTGGCTGG
>Ga0308169_10002199_pt1 | contig 20671 bp, 28 predicted proteins | sample PhyBR1_2_FD_202139 | JGI IMG/M metagenome (GOLD analysis project Ga0308169, IMG submission 202139) | Phyllosphere microbial communities from UC Gill Tract Community Farm, Albany, California, United States - DLSLSB.R1 | ecosystem: Host-associated > Plants > Phyllosphere > Unclassified | place...
TTTGATCCCGCAACGCACCCTCTATCACACACCCCTTTGCAGCGTTTCAGCAAAGTCGACGATTCCATCCTCATGCATCTTGGTCTACCAAGGCACCAGAAGGGTCGAGCGTGCTTAAAGAGGGCTATATGCGCTCAGCCACAGCCGAATGCTTTACTTTGACCGAGCTCACTTTGCAACCCGAGGGCACCGGTCGAGTGCCACAAATGGGGAATGGTTTGAATGTAGGATCGGGACCATGGGCCAGTGTTTCCCTGCTTGATCATCGTCACACACATATACACACTGCTCTCACAACATCACACTCAACACACGCCATCCTTCTCATCCTTCAATCCTAGTACCCGCCCACCCGACTCTGATTCCCGCAACAGCGATACCCCCGGCCGAGGAAGCATTGACGATCGATCTGCTTCACTGTCTCGCCGCTAAGTCCGACAATCGACATCTGTACTCTGGTTCCATGTCGGTTTACCGCCAGCCACACCTGTATCCATAGCGCAACAAGTTGACACGACTATAATTGGACAGCATCCACCGATATAACGTTAGAATGTGGCCGCGTAGGGGATCAGCAACGCACGAGGTCGAAGAAGACGTGTTGGATGACAGCATGGTCAGCGACGACGATGAAGCGGATGGCGAAGATGGTGAGTGGTGTCTCCTCCTCATCTGCGAAAGTCCGCAACCCCCTCCATGACCTCATTGCGCATGCTCAAGCAACTCCGACAGCGTCGCCAGTCTTGGTCGGCGCGTCATAGGCGCTCTCCTTTCATTTTCGACGGCACAAAACCTCGCTCAACACCGTTGCTAAACTACAGTCACTACACCACCACGTAGGCCGCCCCAAAGATCCGGGTCCATGTCGTCGCCGCCCCTCCCACCACCACTATACAACCCCCCGGCCGACAAGCTCGCCTCGCCGACCATCTCTCCGCCCTCGTCCGTCTCGTCATCCGCCAACTCGTCGACACTGTCGATATCGCAGCAGCTCTCCGCCAGCTCTCATGATGTCTCGCTCGCGGCGGCAGCGGCGGTAGCGGCTTCTCGACCCCGTCTCGAGGCGATCCAGCGGATATCCAGCGAGTCTGTCAATTCGGTGGAAACGCCGGGAAGCGCGCGATCGGCGGCGAGCACCCTTTCAGCCGGTAGTATCATGAGCAGTCCTGCTTCTGATGGCGAGGCGCATTTGATCGAGGCGAGGGAGGTGTTGATGTCCGGTAGCGGGGAGACGAGCAGGAGAGAGTCGCTCTCGACGGATAGCGGGGATGCGACTTCGGGAACGAGGGAGCTCTTTGGACCGGAGTTGCATATTATCACCCCGACTCCGCCCATGCAGGCAGTAGGGCAGGCGTCCGAGGAGGACACGCCCGAGGCGGGTCCATCGAAGCCCCGACATTTGTCCAGCCCGCCGCCGCCTGAGGCTGATGGTCATGATCTGCCCGCGGAGCACGCCTGGGACAGCGTTGTGAGTGCAAGTGTCGTAGGCGACAAAGCTGACAGCAGTGGCCCGCCCCAGGCAGCACGCATCGGCATCCGTATGCCAACGAGCGCCCTCACTTTCCCACTGCACCTGTATCACCGTTCGTCACGCCTTCTTTCTCCCCCGCAATAATACCTACTACGTCGATCCCCCGCAAACCGCCGTCCCCGATACACACCTCCGACCCGACCTCGCCCAATCGGCACCCATCATCTCCATCCACGCGATCGTCACCGAGGGAGAGGTCGGGCAGCATCTCGAGATCGCCGGTGATGACGGTGGGCATGCCCGAAGATTTCAACCTGGCAAGGCGGCGCTCGATCACATCGTCCGTACCCTTTCTTACCCATTCGCCGCCTGCGTCGGCATCGGTCAGTATCAACAAACATCAACGCTCTTTATCGGCTTCATCTCCGTCAAATGGGCCGAAAACGTTTTCTGGCAGCACGCTCGACCGGATACAACAGACTCCGCCTGGCACCCCCCCCGCCTCGCCCGGACGGCGTCCGTTACTCTTGGGCAAGACTGCGGACTCGCCCCAGAAGGCCGACCCACCGAATGGCTCGCTTACACGAAAGGGGGCCACGGCTCCATTGAGTGGATCTGACAGGTTGGCGGATATCTCCGCCATCCCAGAGCTCCCTTTGGTCTCACCAAAGCCGACCAACCGGCCCCGCGGCAAAAGTCTATCCAGTCTGCCTCCACCGGATCTGGTTGAGCCAATCGCTCGTCCAGACTCGCCTCGACCTCATCCTGCTTTGTCTCCGGGCATGTCGCAAGCTACCGCTTCTGCGTCGTTGCCGCCTATTTCGCTTCCTCCTGCCGTCGCACCGGCGCCGGTACTGGTCCCTGGCGGTGATGACGGGTCAGTTCAACCGACCGGTGCTCTGGCCTTTCTATCCACTCCGCCGCCGGTCACTCCGTCCCTGTTTGTGCCATTGGCTCGACCTGCCTCGTTGCGACGAGCCATGTCCGACTACGACCCGTCGGTGAAGAACCGTGCAGTGCCGCCTCTGAGTCGCTCGATCAGCATCACAGCCGAGCTGGACAAGTCGCCCAAGCGCCACGGGAGCGCGGCAGAAGTTAAATCGCCCCTGTCGCCCCGCTTAGGCGGCGATGCGGATTTGACTAGAGTGCGGAAGAGTCCCAGGAGGAGTCCGGAGGTGTTGCCAGTCGCCGACGTGACGGAGGATATCGCTCCGCTCCCACCCGCGCAAACCGAGATCGGCGTGAGCGAGGACGCGACGGCGGTGCAACTCGTCGACGAAGGGGACGTCTTACCTAACGTGGATTTCCAAATGGACGTCACGTTTGACGACGAGGGTTTGAACACGCTCGAGCGGATATTCCTCCTGTCCAAGTCGGACTTTCCGTTCCACCGCGCATACGTCGCGAGAGTGCTAGGGGATCTGCTGTCCGAGGTGGATCCGTGCGAGTCGGTCGAATACGTTTTACCGCTGCTTAGCGGGTTCTCGATGGACGAAGACGAGAGCGTCAAGGAGGCATTCGCCAGCGAGCTGCACCGGATCTTGTGGTATTTCTACTCCACGTGCAAACTCGTGCTCGAGGAGGATGAGATCGCCGGGATCGAGTACAAACCGATGAGCGAAACGGTCACGATCACGTCAGAGGGCGTCGATGTCGTGCCCAAGTCGAATCCTGAGCTGGAGCAGGCACCTAGCGCGGCGTACCTGGACAGGCGAAGAGGGTCAGTGTTGTCCGGCCCATCCACAGCCGGATCGATTTCAAGCTCGATGAATCCATCTTCCTCGTCCCCCGACACCGCCGGATCCGCCACGGTCGACACGCCCGCCTCGACCGTCTCGGACGGGACTTCGTCTCAAGGCACAGCGTTCAGCCCGAATGCACCGGTGCAACCCTACGCGGACGACATCGACCCAGAGAAGGGCTGGACAAAGGATGCGGGACCGCTTGTCGAGCAGCCCCCGCTGGCTGTCACCTTTTTTACCCCGCTGTTAGGATCGCTCTTGCTCAATCAGAACCCGACGATCTCAGACTCGATCCGCAACGGTGTCGTTCACCTCATTGGCCGACTGCGAGAACGAGTCGAGCCGGCGCCAGAAGTATGGGGCACGGGCGTGACGTCGACAGAGGTGGATGAGCGGAGAGTCTTCGCGTCGCAGACTGGACCGCATTCGCACGATCTGCGACCGTTCGACAAGGCCTCACGGAGGATGGTAGAGCAGGAGCTACTCATGGGCATCGTCATCGGCATGGGTCAGCTGTCCGTCGAGATGCCCGAGGGGATATTCGCCGAGTCCGACGACGTGAATCGAGAACTGTTCCAGGAACAGCTTATCGCTGAAGCGACGGCGGGGCGAGCGACCTCGATGAACCTGATCGGATCCCTGTGCGAATTCTATGAGGCTCACGAGGTCGTCGAGGCTGGCTTCATTGACGAGGTATTGAGGAGTGGGGATGGCGATGTTTCGGTGCGAGCGGAAGGCGCTGTCGCATTGAGCTCGTTGGCGAAGATCGCGCCACCGGAACAGGTGCATGCTCTGGTAGGTGCACACACGGTCGTCAGAAGCAGCCCTGACGACAGATCCCGCTGTTCGAGCTGCTGCTCGAAGACGAGACTGAGCACGTCAAGCAGTCGATCTGTCTTGCCCTGCCATCACTCTGCAAGCGGATCGAGGATCCCGCTTATAGGCGCGACTTCGCCGTCAGAGCGGTGTCGGCCTTGGCCCAGAGCGGTGACGAGGTCAGGTGTGCGATGCTGGAGATGTTGGGCGAGATCATCTACGTGTTCGCGGAAGATCCAGCTGGTCCGCCCCAGGAGCTGCTCGAGGTGTATACCGAGGACGTGGCATCGTATCCTGGGCTCGACGGGGATTGGGACGTGGTTGCCGCTTTCAACGTGAGTTGTGGGACGGTGCGAGGTCTGACCGCAGTTCCCGGGCGTCGCTCTCACTCTCGGTTCCAAGCGCTGGGACGACCTGCGCCCGATATATGAGCGCCTGCAAGTCCGTGCCGGCGATAAGATCATGCGTATCCTCGCGGCGTCATTGCACGAGCTCGCCAAAATCCTCGAGCCGAAACAAGTCGAGGAGGATCTGCTGCCCGTGTACCGCCGCTGCCTCACGTGCAATGACGAGATCAGGGAGCGGGTGTACGAGCACGTCGACGTGATCATCTCGCAGGTGGAGCCGGACGTGGGCTGGGCGGTCTTCCAGGACCTGGCATCTGCGTGGAAGGACGGCAGTCTGGGCGGATGGCGCGCGAGAGAACGGCTTGCGCTGCATCTGCCAAAGTGTCTCGAAATGTTCCGCGAGGTGGACCGAGGTACACAGGTCCTGGAGGTGCTTCGCGACGCTCTGCTGGACCCATTCGCGGCGGTCCGGGACGGCGTCACGAAAGGGGTGAGTGGAGAGCAGGCCGTAGGGGGAAGCGGCTGATCAGCAGATACCCGAAGCCTACGCCGTTCTTGGGAACGATTCCCCCGTCGCGGTCAAGTTCCGCGATATGCTGCTGGACCTCAGCGCCTCGCCGATGTATCGCCGTCGTCTGACGTAAGTGCTCCCATAGTCAGATTGCCGAGCTAAAGGTCAGGTTTGTTCGCTGCCTGCGGGAGTTTATCCGCCCGCCGCCGAACCAGCACGCGTTTGAGAATTTCTTTGTCCCGTCTCTGGCGCGCCTGTCCAGAGATGTCGTCGATATCCGTCTCGGACTCGCTCAAGCCATCGCGGACCTGTTCGTTGTCGGCGCTTACTACGGCAAGGAAACCGGTCCGGTGCCAAAGGAGATCCGCGACCTGGCCCAGTTCCTCCATAACGACGCCTCGGCGGATGTTCGAGATACACTCCGCAACGTCGAAGTGGACCGCCTGCATAGGGGCAAGGGCGTGCCGCACAGGGTCGAACCAAGCCCGACGCCTGATCGAAGCTTGAAGCCGGAGAATGGGCTTGCCTCGCGGGATGCCAATGGCTCGGTCGGAAATAAGCCCGATCAACTTCCGTTGGCTTTACATTCAAACTCTGCCAGCAGTTCGACGTCGTCTTCTTCGTCCAGCAGCAGCACTATACGTGGCTCGCCGGCGGGTCGATTCAGCGTGGAGGAGTCTGCCAAAATGGACGAGATTCGCTTGGGCGCGAATGGCGAGACGGTCACAGGCGCGCGTGAATCCGGGGCTTCGTGGAACATTTCACCGACAGACTTGTCTGCGACCACCGACTCGCCCAGTCCCCCGAATCTAAACGAAAAACGCCCCTCCCTGGACCCTTTCTCGGCTTCTTTTTCACAGGCTACGCCGGCAGACCGAGCCTCGACCCCGAGCTCGCCATCTCTTAGCGGCGACGTCGGGACGCCTCGTCTTTGAAGCGCTCCCCCTTATAAATCATATAATTGACTACACCCATAAAGCACACCGGACTCGCGATTGCCTACGTTTCATACACCGCTCGACAAGTAGTGAGCAAGAGGGAGAGCGGGGGAGGGAGAGACGTTGTTCAGTAATAGAACTCATACCACTGTAGCCATTACTCTCGTATTTTGCCCGTCCTCTCATCTTGGCCCGCGCATACGATGCGCCTTCATGCACTGGATGGATCATGCCACCATTGGTTGATTTGGTCAAGGCGGAGGACGGAAGTAGCATCGTGTGGGACTGTGGCTGGTTACGACTTTGCCGGTGAGGTACTGGTCGACAGTAGACATGCCGCTCATGTGGTTCTGCAAGGCGGGGGAGAGTGCGAAGGGGCAAAGCGGAAAGGGATGAAGCAAGGGCGAGGCGAGGGGAGGAGGATAATTCCTAGAGAAGAGAACAGGGCTGGGCTCAAGGACTCCGTCGTCCTGAACATCTCCCAACCATCTCCCAACCATTCCTCTCTCTCCTCCCGACTTTCCTCTGAGAGTCGGTGAACGCTGTGCCGTGTCAGGCAACATCAAACCTCCGGATTCACACTTCTCCTGGTGCCCATAGTTTGCACGATCATAAAACTACATCTACATGTCTCAAGTCACACTAGCTCCCCACGCTGACAGGCGCGTACCGCCCATTAGACGTCTCCCTCATCGAGCTACCCAGGCCTGTCCGCTGACCGCCCGGCACACGATCCAAGATGGATGCTGAGATGGGGTGGAGTCGCTGCGGTAATAGAGCCTGGGCGTCAATGTGGGATGAGAGATTCGCCAGGCTGTGCGCACCTCGCTCCATTCGCGGAGATCTGTTGGACGCCCTCGGGCCTCGACTGCCTTGCGTAATCTGTAGTTAGGTCCAGCGTCGGGCGGAGACGAGGCTGGGACACACCTGATCCTGATGGCTTGAAACACAAGTAGCCCGACGACGATGAGCAGGAAGAACGTCACGATGAGCTGGTCCCTGGGCGAGTCGCGTTCTTCCATCAGCGCTGAAGGTGCTTCATATACGGAACACGAACTGAAGCATCGCGCCTCGACGTCGCCTTCGGTACCGGTGCCCACGTCCGCATCTAGCTCGGGGACCTTTGCATCTGCCATCAGCGGGCCGCGGGTCCTATCCCCAGCAGGGAGATGTGGGGCCCGCACGCACCTTTACATATCGGCAGCTTCTGGTCCAAGCAGAACTGACGGGTACATGACAGGCATGGCTTGCGCGAGTCCGCGGGGCGGAAAAGCGGGATAATGGTCGAGTTGGAGAAGCAGATACCTGGCGGTCAGACGCGGCCTTTGAAGATATGATGCAGGACGGATGGACTCGCATTTGCAGTATGATATCGCCGGTTCAGAGAGCATGGAGGCCGAGACGAGCGTTGACTGCACGATCAGGCGGTCCGGCTGCGTCACAGGCAGAAGCGCTCACGGAGATCAGCACAGCTACAGCTATCAGGGCCGTCAAAGAGAGCCGCATGATCGGATGGGTTATCACACGATGAGACTGAACCTGGCATACAACACGAGCTCAATGTCAATACGCGTCCGTCAGAAAGGCGGTCCGAAGGAATCGTTACGTAAGTGAACTCCCGGATCTGTGTCAGGGGGCCCGTACCGGTTCATGATGATGACAGGCTTGGGATCACTCTAGAGCTCTCCGGCAGCCCGTAACCGTAGGTCATACACTCGGGTCGTCGATACCCCGATAATCATACGAGCTGGACGTAGCGAGCTGGACAACAATGGACTCACAATCGCCGATGACGCGACTCCCTCCGTCGCCGTCGTCCTCGCTCCTCTCGCTGAGATCCGACCCAGACCAGGAGGTCAACGAAAATCCCAAGCGAATCATAGGGGTACGGGAACTCGTCGGAATGGCCCGCTCGGGAAAGGTCAAGACCACAGTGAGGGACAGGCAAGCGATCGTGATACACGGTTTGCCGGACGGCGACGAGGGCTTATCTGAGATGGCGGGACCGCCGATGGCGCCGATCGATGCATGTTTCGCTACAGATGTCGCTATCCGAGGATGGAAAGTGGTCGGAGGGAGCAAAGGGGGAGAGAAGGCTAAACTGGGGGCATATGTCGGTATGTCTTGATCTGGGGTGGACGGGGTCCCCCCCCCAACCCACGTAGATGTCTGCCGGGCGTCTTACAAGCAGTTTACGACATCGTGATCGATCTGCGATCAGTAAATCGCGATCCCCAAGCAAGTCTTTGTGTGCTCGAGTGCTGACGGGGTGAGGGCGGTGCAATCAACATCCTGCGTCGGTACACAGACTTCGTCACCCTCCGACAGCAGCTCAAGGCTTCGTATCCGGTGAGCCCGTGAAGCAAGGTGTGTCAACCATCCGTGCTGACAGATAGGAGCTGAGAAACGTCATCCCGCAGCTACCCGGCAAGGCACACATGTGTGAGTAGGAAAGGAAACCGTTGGGCTGGGCCGTCCACCCTGATGCCGCAGCCAAATTCTCGCCCAAGTTCCTCGGCGAACGTCAACCGCGCCTACAGCGCTTCTTACGCACTGTCATGCTACACCCTCAGATGGGTGTCGGAGGTCGTGGAGACAGCGTGATATACCGGTGGATCACATCGAAGGATCTCGGCTGACGGGGCACTTTAGGCAGCCTCCACCCCCGCGCCGGCCTAGGACAAAGCTCTGCCACCGCTTCTGCCAATTGTGGAGATCCGTGGTACTTGGCCCCGCGCGGCGCGCGCCGAGGACCGTCAGAACGGGCAGACTCAGTGCATTCGGGTCGAGGCCGAGTTCAGCTGAGCCTCATGTGATTTATCCCGCTCGCTTATACCAACTCAGGCCCGAGTGGGAGAAGCCCGGGGGGATTGGTATTCTCGGCAAATTGGCACAACGTCTTCTCCGTCTTTTCCCCGACGCCCAGTTCTGGCTCTGTATAATGCCTGGACTCAGCATGTAAAGCGAGTGATGCATGCCAGTGTCAGTGTCAATGCTTGAGATATGTCTGCTGGGGAGAACGAGAAGCATGCGAGAAAACCCCCTCAGTGAAAGCATGACGTGGGGGTAAAATGAATGGAAGCCCTTGCCTTGCCGGCCCGCTCCGGGCCGAACCTCAAGTCGGTCCGTTGTCATCTTTCGGCTCGCCCCTGACACGGCTGTAGAGCATCAAATCGAGGGCTGACACTTTATCTTCCGCTCCATATCTACTCTACCTTCAAGTCGCACTGTAAAGGAGCTTCAAAATGGCCATCACTCACTCTACCGGTCAGTATGCGGCCGTTTGGTCCGAAACTGAGGTTGACGGGCAGGTTACGCTATCCACGACGCGAAGAACTACCTCGTGGGTTGAGTGGAGCGGAGGTCTTCGATCAGTGATGGGTGATTGACATTGACCTCAGGACTTCAAGTTGACCAAGTACGAGCTTGAGCCTCTCGAGGACGACCGAATCACTGTCAATGTCGAGTGCTGCGGTGTCTGCGGATCGGTACGTCATCTATACTCCTATCAGCTGCCCTTCCTCAGCGAGATCGAAGGGGCAATCAGATTGACGACAGGACCACCACACTATCTCTGGCGGTTGGGGACCGTGGGAGACCAAGTTCGTCGTCACGGGCCACGAGGTCATCGGCAAGGTCGTCGAGGTTGGCAAGAATGTGACCGAATTCAAGGTCGGCCAGCGGGTCGGTGTTGGCGCTCAGGTTGGCTCGTGCGGTTCGTGCAAGGCCTGCAAGAACGACAATGGTGCGTTTGAGACCATCGCGCCCTTGGGATCCAGAGCTCGGCTGACGAGCAGAGAACTACTGCGTCTCGCCCGTTCACGGTTACAACACCCTGTGTCAGCTGCCCCGATCTTGCCGAATGGCGACCGGCTGACGAGCAGGGCCCGATAAGGCGGAGCACCAGGGTGGATACTCGACTCACGTCCGAGCGCAGGAGCGATTCGTCTTCCCCATTCCCGAGTCTCTGGCTTCTGTCAAGGCGGCGTCCATGTGAGCGCGGCCGGATTCCGCTCGCGGCTGACTGAGCGCTGACTCTAGGCTGTGCGGTGGTCTCACCGTCTACTCCCCGCTCGTCCGAAACGGCGCTGGACCAGGGAAGAAGGTCGGTGTTGTCGGTCTCGGTGGTCTGTAAGTCTCAACACAAGTCGGCGTGACTGGTGCATAACCACAGCGGCCACTACGCTGTCCTGTTCGGTACCGCGCTCGGCGCCGAGGTGACCGTCTTCTCCCGATCCGACGCTAAGAAGGAGGACGCGCTCAAGATGGGTGCCAAGCGATTCGTCGCGACCACACCCGGCTTCGAGAAGGACTTGTCCCTCGAGTTCGACCTCATCATCGTCACGGCCTCGTCGTCCAAGCTCCCGCTGGACGAGCTGTTGTCGACCCTCGACGTCGAGAAGAAGCTGGTGTTCGTCGGCATGCCCGAAGAAGGCCTTAGCAACGTCACGTCCCAGACTCTCTCCGGTAACGGCGCCTCTCTCGCCTCGTCTCACCTGGGCAACAAGCAGGAGGCGATTGACATGCTCAACCTCGCGGCGGAGAAGAAGGTTGAGCCCTGGATCAACGTCCTGCAAATGAAGGATGCAGCCCAGGCTATCAAGGCGGTCGAGGACAACACGGTCAGGTACAGGAGCATCTTGATCCAGGACATCGAGCCGGTTCAGCAGTAGACGGAGGGTCGAGCTGATGCCCGCGGCAGTATAGAGTATCTGTTAGTGTCAGTAGCATGCAAAGTTTGTCCGGCTTGCCATCGAGCCCCTGGCGCGTGAACCAGACCGAGGTCACCTGAACACACACTGAGTATGATATGATGTAGAGCTGCATATTGTGTTCGCAAGACACTCGTGTGCTATGGCTTAGCATGACTGGCCTGAGTCCCTCTGGCAAATCCATAACCCTTGTCAACTTGGCGGCTCGTCTCGCATCTCCTCCTTGACCTCGATGACCTCGAGCTTGACCTTCTGGTCCTCTTGATGCTCTGGATTAGTCAAATTTGCCTTCCTCTTCATTTCCCCTCTTGCTTGATGTGGCTCGCCTGGATCGAGAACGGATCGGCCTGCTCGGGCTTGGCAGTGACGGTGATATCCGGGGGTTTCGTTTGCGATGGTTCGGGTCGCTCACGGCTAATAGTGACCGTTGAATGACTTCCGGAACGTGAAATGCGTACGTGTGAGGGGCTGAATAGATCGTGAGTTGCCGTGGGACGGACTGCGGTGAGAGTAAGTGAGCCGGAAGAAATGAGGAGAGATCAGCTTCTTATAGTCCAGTCCCCCGGGTCCCAGGTGACCGGGGTGCTGTCGCCGACCATCATACCGTCATTATTACATTCATTTACAATGCCATGATTACCCAGCGTGTACCTATGTCTTGAGCATGCAGATCGTCAAACAATGAATTCTAGACAGGGTCCCCCTCATCTACTCGCCTGTAGTCATGGTGCGTCAACTCCTCCCGCGTCTTCATCCCCCTTGACCGCGTACTGCGCCCTGGCCCTCTCCCGTCCTTCCTGCTCTTCTTTGGCGTTCTGCGCCGCTTCCAGCTTCCTCGCCTTCATGTACCTTTCCATCACCCCAATCTGCGCTCGGTACCCTTCCAACAGCCTGTCCACCCATCCACCCTTCGGGAACTCCTTCCTCCACTGGTTGTGCAGGTGAACGGTCCACACGTATCCCACCTTCTCCTCCAATAGCTCCTTGCCGCTTCGTCCCACCTCGCCCTGACCCTCCCAGTGTCGGCCACCCCAGTACTCTGGGTCCGGGCCGAATGGATCGGGGAACCGGATGTCGGCGCGGCAATTGCGCGGGTCGGCAAAGCACCAAGGGAGAACGGTGAATGGGCGTTGGCGCCCGGCGAGCAGGCGACGATGGAGCTTAGCGTAGAGATGAGAGCCCCAGGTGAACGTGTTGGGTTTCGGCAGCGGGGAGGTGGCCATGATGTGGAACGCTTCGCATAGGTAGGGCGAGTGTTGGCGGAAGTGCATGAGTGCGCCGTTGAGACTGAAGTATGGTTTGTCTGCTGTCAGCGAGACTTTACAGGATCGCATAGAAGCGTACCGTAGCAATCCCATTGGGTGACAAATTCGTGCTCGACAAGCGGATGCAGATCCCGTGTCAACACCTGGTCCATGTCCATCCAGACACCCCCGTAATGCCACAGCACCAGCAAGCGCAGGAGGTCGCCATCAACCCAAGCCCTGGCGTCGAACAGCCCTCCGCCGTCCTTGTTGCTCAACAGTCCGTCCAGCTCGGTGCCCTTGGTCAGAGCCGTCATGTCCACCTGCCTAACCTCGATGTATTCTCCCCACTTCTCCACGATCGGCTTGACGAAAGTGCTGTTGCCGATGGTGTCTACGCCGTTTGTCCAGAGGATGAGCTTGGAATGAGACAGCGGTTGCGTCGCGAGGAATGATTCGAGCGTGGCGAGGTGTCTCTCGCCGAATGGGATGAGGTCGGATCGCCAGTAAGTATGGTACAACAAGTGCTCGGGCTCGACGCCAGGGATGGGTTGCACCGTGGACGAGAAATCGTAGCATGCCGTGCCGCGTTTGAGCGAAACTCCGGGTGCCAGCGACTGATACTTCGGTTTGAGGTGCTTTTCGATATCGTACAGCGGGGAGATACGGGCGGGGTCGAAACAGCCTCGCAAGGGCATGATCACGTCAAACTCGTCCTTGACCCACCTATGTGAAAACCAGGAGAGTTCGACCTGAAGCTCGTACGTCCGGCGCCAGAGTATCACCAACGTCAGACAGGCGAACAACACCGTCCCGAGTAAAGCCCATCGTTTCCTCCCTTTCGAAAAGGCCCACCACTTCAGATGCCCCATATACCCGGCATTGCTCATCCTCCTGCGCCGATGAAAAGGGAGCGAGAATGATGCCGTGCGTGTCTTCTTCTTCTTCCCCTTGCCCATAACCAGCTTCTCATCCGAGCCGTCGGAGTCAGCCACGGTCGGGACGCTGACAGACTTGCGCCGCGCGCGAGGATAGGCTCCGGAATAAGCAGAGTCGGGGTAAGGAGGGGGTTGGCCAAAGTTTGACGACGTAGCGGTCGCTGGCGACGCGGAGGTATCGACGTTGAGGACGGTATGGTTCGGGCCCATGGTATCTAAGACGAGGTTGGACCCGGCGGTGTGCAGCCCTGGACGCGTTACGGTGCTGCGCCGTTGAGAGATGTGTTGGAAGCTGACACCTGGTCGAGCGGCCATGTCGTCTTCGCCAGAAGAAAGGGATGGACGTGTGTCGGACCCGCCTCTCCTGGAGGGATGTCAGCGATAGCTCAAAGGTCAAACTGGCTGTTCGGCCGGATGTCCGGCGCTTGGTCTCGATCTCGAAAAGACGGACAGATTCTTCAAGGGGCCAACGGGGAGAGTAGGCTCATCGTCGGCGATGACGGGAGAGTCCTCGGTCACCAAAACTCACCATTGGTCAGACCACCCTTGATAACTGCTCTCTGCTTCGCTCTCGGTGCTCTGCTCGGCATCCTCGGCGCGGAGCAGAGGACGACCATGATTTGTCGCCATTTCGTGAGGTCGACGTCGTGTCCGAGGCGCGTAGTGGTGAGTGACTACGGCTAAAGCCGGTCAAGCCGGATCGGTTCGCTCTGATCGCTTTCAACGTTCAAAGTCGATGCTCGCGGCTGTTGGGAGCAGAAGCGGATAAAGCGACAAGGAAAAACAACAGCTAGCTCGGGAACAAGTGTGATGATATTGGTCGATTGTTGTTTGTCCCATGCATCCACCCGCGACCTGATATATATGCCATCATTCATGTGTTCAGGATCGGTTGAATTGCGCAGTCGCGCATTGGTAGGATTAAACTGAAATCTCAGTTCTCGCGTGTGTGTGCCTGGGGGGTCATTAAACAAGTCCCGCCTGGTGATTAGATTCCGTTCAGCACTCGAGTGCCACACTTGATAACACCGCGGCGGTCTCATCGGACGCGTGTGGCTAAGGGTAGTGGGTGATGACGCGGAGGGTGTCAGGCTAGCAAGTTCCGGCAGGCGAGCACGACAGCGACCAGCTCCGGCATCTCCTACCTTGGCCCACTCTGGCTAGATCCCTTTCAGTTTCATCCTATCCAGTCCCATCTTCATCCCACTTCACCTCGCCACCGCCTGTCCTACCCCAATCAGCCTACTACCCCATCACTCTTTATAAGGTGAGCCCTAACATCGTCTCGTCACTCGGCGTCTCGCTGACCCCAGCCAACATGTCTCAACCCGTTCCCCCCTCTTGGCGCGTACGTCCAACGTCTCACTCGTCTTACACCGACAATTCCATTCCCCCCCCCGCCATCCACCCGAGCCCGCGCTGACATGACAGGACCTCGGCAAGTCCGCTGGTGACCTCCTCCAGAAGGACTACCCCATCCAGGGCACCTCGCTCGAGGTCAAGACCTTGACCCCGTCCAACGTCACTTTCAAGGTGGCCGGTCAGCGATCCCAGGACGCTCAGATCACCGGTGACATCGAGGGCAAGTACGTCGACTTCAAGAACGGCCTGACCGTTACCCAGGTGAGTTTGCGTGCTGTTGTGTATCGCGCCATTGCCATCGTCAACCCACGTTCGTGTTGGGCCGTTTGGAGCGGGCGGCCCTGAGCCGTCATCGGTTTAACGCGGACATTTCCGATGTGCCGTTCGGGTTGGATCAATTGTTCTATTCCCGCTCCTCTACATCTTCCTTTCCTACTGGCAGACTCTTTCTCCTCCCTGTGCGCTGGTCTCCCATTGCGCGGTCGACTGACGCTAGGCCTGGACCACCGCCAACCTCCTCCGAACCCAGGTCGAGGTCGACAACCTCGTTGCCAAGGGTCTCAAGTTCGACCTCGCCACGGCCCTCAACCCGGCCAAGGCCCAGAAGTCGGCCATCCTCACTGCCATCTACAAGCAACCCTCGCTCCACACCCGAGCCACCGTCGACCTCTTCAAGGGTCCCACCTTCACCGCCGACACCGTCGTCGGCCGGGACGGTTTCCTCGTCGGTGCCGAGGCCTCGTACGACGTCACCACTGGCGCCATCACCCGATACGCCGGTGCCGTCGGCTTCTCCGCCCCGGAGTACGCCGTGACCCTTCACGGTCTTGGCAACCTCTCCACCTTCAGCGCCAGCTACTACCACAAGGTGTCCAAGGACGTCGAGGCCGGTGCCAAGGCCATCTACGACACCAAGTCGACCCTCAACGGCGTCGCCATCGAGGTCGGAGCCAAGACCTACCTTGACAACGCCGCGTTCATCAAGACCAAGATCAACAACTCGGGTGTTCTCTGCCTCGGCTACACCCAGGCCCTCCGACCGGGCGTCAAGGCCGCTTTCGGTCTTGCCCTCGACACCACCCGAATCAACGACCCCACCGCTGGACAGGCCGCCCACAAGGTCGGTGCCTCGTTCACTTTCAACTCGTAATCGTAGCAGAGGGAGTCATGGGGGAATAGGATACAATGGGAATAGCAGTGCAGATGCAAATGTTCAACACATGTCGGTGCGGTTTGACGATACTTTGCCTTCTGAGACGCAACAGCCCGCAGGTCTATCCATTTAGATGAAACAAGCGATCTTTCTCGCATGGTCGCATATGTGCCGCTCTTACAGATTGCTGCACAATGCTGCTCGGAAGGTCCCCGCCGAGTGCCACATGGAAAAGGTTCCGTCGCGGTTGGCTGTAGCACACCTTTGACCGGCTCTCTCAACTCCAGTCCGCATCATACATCTCCCCATCACCGGTTCCAACATGTCAGATAGAGGACGGTCTCGCTCGCCCAAGCCACTCTCTTCGTCCCCTCGAGGGAATGCTGACCGGGACGTCTCGATGTCCCGCTCGCCAGCTCGACGACCCCGCTCCCTGTCCCGCTCTCGCTCTCCGTCTCGGTCACCCCGCCGGTCGCTTTCTATCTCTCGCTCGCCTCGGGCGCCGTTGAATGGGAGCAAGCCGCCTGGCAACCGCGTCGTGGTCGTCGAGGGTCTGTCGAAGAACGTGCACAAAGGCCATCTGGACGAGATCTTCGGCGTGTACGGCAAAATCCTTCGGATTGACTTGCCCATCTTTGCTGTTTGTGAGTCCTCCTTTGGTCTTGAGCCGCCGCAATGGGATTTCTATATCATTTCAAAGATCATGCTTGCTAGTAGCCTATGGGTTCGCTGACTCGCAGCGGGGTTGAACAAGGGCAAAGCAGCCATCGAGTTCGACCTCCCCTCGCAAGCGGACAAGGCCGCCACGCACATGAACGGCGGACAGCTTGACGGCTCATATCTGAAAGTCAAGGTAAGTTCGTCAACCTCCCCATCCGGTACGAGCTCACGTCAGACATCCGACATGGTCATCCGCGATGATCCACCCTCGCCTCCTCGACCGTTATCCCGGTCGCGGTCTCGTTCGCCAGTCCGCCGACGCCGTTCGCCAACCTACTCCCGCTCGCCTTCGCCGAGAAGAGGTTCATTCCGGCGCCGATCGCCTTCGCCGCGGGGCTTCAGGGGCCCACCTGGTGGGAGGGATACGTACATCCCAGGTGGCGGGCCTGGGTACGGGCGAGGCGGATATGGTGGACGAGGCGGATACGGAGGCGACCGAGGTGGGTATGGAGGCGACCGCGGGGGCTACGGCGGGCGGGGAGGATTTGGCGGTCGAGGGGGATATGGCGCACCTCGAGGCGGCTACGGCGGGGACAGGGGAGGGTACGGCGGTGACCGAGGAGGATACGGTAATGGCGGTGGAGGACGATACCGCTCCCGCTCGCCTATTCGTCGACCGGATGACCGAGGCATTCGACGACGAAGTCCGAGTTACGGTCCTCGAGGCAGATCGCCGTCGAGATCGAGGTCGAGGGCAAGGTCGTACAGCCGTTCGAGGTCTAGGTCCAGGTCCAGGGGGACGTCATACTCCCGCAGCATCAGCAGGAGCCCGCCGCCGAGGAAAAGGCGATCGCTGTCGAGGAGCGTCAGCCGAAGTAGGAGTCCGGTCCGAAGGAGGAGCTATTCGAGGTCCGTCAGCAGGAGCCCAAAGAAGTGAGGCGGGCGGCGCAAAGGAGGGAGGATTGTATCCCATTGGAGATGCGCCAAGAAGCTTCAGGCGCCAGTAGCCACAAAATGCAACACCATGCAACATTATGCAGCGCCATGCCTGTTTTCTGATCAGGCAGGTAGAGTGCAGTGTCGTGAGTCGTAACATCACTCATCTATGGCGGGTGTATGTAAAATCATATATGCTAAACCTTCTCTTCCCTTTAATCTATTCAATGTTGAGGTTCTTGTTCACCGCCTTGTCGGAAGGCAATTGCAGGCTTCCTCCAGGAAGCTTGGAGGCGGACAAGTACGGGTCCGAGGCGTACGAGGCGTACCCTGGTCGAGCGAGACTATTCAATGCGACCTTTACGTCGAAGTTGATATCGTCGACGAGTGCATCTGCGCATCAGCGCAATGCCGTTCTGACACCGGATCGCACACACCTCTTGAGATATAGTCCAGCTCGGGACGGATGTATCCGAGCACCAGCACGCTCATATCGTGTCCATAGAAGTCGTGCGCAAAGGGGTGGATGATGTGCACCTCCTGCCCCGTCAGCCCAGTCTTCGGTCGTATGTGCGCCGACTCACCGCGGTGATCTTCTCGTTCTTGAAGTACGGGTTCCAGCCCACGGACATGACCATGGGCCAAACCCTCGCGTCTTGCCGTTCGAGCCGCTTGGCCTTGTTGTCTTCCTCACCGGGGACCGAGTCGGGCGGGTATGGTGCGGTGTGGCCCGGCAGGCCGGCGATGGCTTCTGCCGAAAGAGCGCCTTTGGACGAGCTGCCATTCGCGGACGTGAGCGCAGCAGACGAGGGCGTGCGGGATATGTTGGGCGTGGGGAGGGGCGTGGATGTGGAGGGGTGGACTCGGGCGAAGCCGTAGTAGATGCCGGTCATTTGCAGGTCGTTGAGCGGGCCGAGCGACGAGTCGGGCAGGTTAGCTACCGGTCAGCGCGGCGGGCATACAGCCAGACACAGAAGTGATGCACGTATACGTACCCGTTGGGATGCCCAGGAACCTCGCACCGCGGCCAAACCCCTTGGTCACCACCCCTTCGAGCTGTAACGGATACGGTGATTCTGGCACCTCGGGCCCGACGATGCTCGGCCGGTTCTCCCTGGAGATGGGCGCCATCTCAGCCTTTGGTGGTGGTGCTGTCGACATGCTGGGTCTGGGTCGTATGATGCAGTCGACTTGATACGAATGATAGGTGGAAGAAGACGGTAGAATGATAGGGCCATTAAACAACTTGGATCGTCCAACTCGCTCGGGCATCGCACAAAGCCGACCGGCGGCCTCGCTACGAATGGAATTTATCGTCGTCATATCGCAACATCGCATCGGTCATGCTATCGTCCACAAACTTGCTCGCATCGACGCTGAAGCTTTCGAGGGATGCGTTGAGAGCAAGCGGAGCATGTTGCTGTCGGCGGTACGCCGGCTCGACGCCGGCTGCAGCGCGGCAGACATTGAGCTCGGGCTCGAATCTGGTCCGTCCCATCGGACATCCTGATGCTGCCGGGCTAGAGGACGACTTCGCCTTGTATCCCGGCTTTTTCAGCCTGGATGAGAGTCGGCAGCTGCTTGCGGGCGCTCTGTGGAAGCTCGACCGCGTGGATCCGGTGCGCAAACGGCGCAGACGAGGTCCGCCGGGATCGTCAAACTCTGGTGCACCACCGCCGAGCCGAGATGGGGTACTGCAGGAGTTGTTCTCGGGCGAGTACGGCTTCCAGGAGGTAGGCCACGGCCCTGTTGTTCAGGCACGCAAAGCTGACGGAAAGGGTCACTACGACTCGGTCATTCACGACTACCGAGAGACAACGATATCGTCCCTGCCTCCGTCAGCCTCGTACCCGGACATGCCAGCTTTGCTGGATCGGGCGTTCGCCCTCCTGCCCGGCCAGCCACGGATGCATGGCGATACACTTCCGCCAGAGACAATGTCCCATCTGCTTCATCTCGCGCCGAGCGGTCGCATCCTGCCACACGTGGACAACCTCGAAGCATCGGGAAAGGTCATCATGGGAGTGTGTCTGGGCAGCGAGAGGATACTGCGGCTGCAGAGGCCGGGAGGGGGCGATGGCTGGGAGGTGCTCCTGCAGAACGGGTCTGTATATCTGCAAAAGTAAGTCCAACGCATCAACGGCAAGTTGCTGCCCAGTCCCTGTAGACTTGGTCGGGTCGTTCCGGGACCTCCCGCCCGTGGGCCAGTCTCATGTCCCCCGGCAGTGAGGACTCGGTTGACAACAGGGACAAGATGCGATACGAGTACGAACACTCGATCCTGGGCTATGATGAGTCCGAGTGGGAGGGCCGGAAGCTGTCTCCTGGACATCGACTTAGTTTCATGATCAGGGTGTGTACAGTTTTGCTTGCTAGAACGCAGCTGGCTCATGAGCAGGACGCCCCTACACGACCGCCTAGATAAGGTACGAGCGTATCACTCCCCTAAGCCTCGACGGAGTCAATATCTCACTCCGCTACCCCGGATGCACTGAATGTCTCCCTTCGGTGTCGCTTCAAATCAAGGGGTCTTCCAGGCCGCCGGCCACGGGAGGGGAGGGGTGTCCTTGTGACCTTGCCCAGTGGAGACATTGATCATCAAATATGACCCCGCTGCGTGGACGATCTTTGAGGAACCGGGCTAACATGCCTGAACAAGGAGAACTGCAAGTTGCTCGACTGTGCATCAGATACTATACAGTTTCTCTGGCCTCTCCCTCGGCCCATGCTATTATACACAACGGTTGCGCTTCCATCCCGTCCCATGCCTACTTCCTTCCTTGAGTTTCGCACATTGACCAATCCCAATCCCTCTCATGGGTGAGTCTTCTCATCGAAGTATCCCTTGATATAGTATGCCGTCGATCCCGCAGCGAGGAGCGAGATGGTGATGGGAATAGGACCGCGGGTCGCCACGGCTCTCCTGAAGGTTAGCCAATCCCGTCCGAGCCATTTCGAAGCTACAGGCCTACTTGAGCGTTGGCGCGAGAAGTGCCGCAGACGTCACTGTGAATCAGTATGGGTCCATATTAGCTCGACTCCCGGCCGGCGACTCACAGACTGCACCCTCGTACCCTCCCGCGAGGCCATCGCGTATCCGCATGCTGCTGATGGACATGCCTCCCGAAATGAGCATGCACGCGACCAGGCTTGGCACGCTCCCTCTGCGGGTATAGGCGAGGATACCGCCGAGCATAGAGACACCGGCCATCTGATATTAGCTCCTCTGTGCCGAGCAACGCCGGGTTTCGGTGAGAGCGGAATACATACTCCGGCGATCGGTTGGTGAGACTGTCGTGAGCTGCACTCCCTGAACACTCGACTCAGCTCACCATGACGCTGTTGAGGAAATAAGATGGTCGTATGGGTGCCGTGTGGGCAGGCCGAGTAGAAGAGTAGGGGGATGCTTGCTGCATGGAGTGTAGAGGGAAGAAGGGAGGGGACACACAGTCGGTTGTGGTCGTATTTGGGCCAATGCGCTCATCTCCGTTCTTCGCAGACGTCGATGACGGGGGCAAACGAGGAGACCCCAGGGTTCCGGCTCCTTCCGTATGCCGGAAATAACCGGCAGAATCGGAGAGCGCCGCCATATCACGTGACAGAGGAGGGAACTTGGTATGCGCAATGTATCACAGAGGCTACTTTGGTTCCTCCTAACTAAACTCAAGTCGGAGGGACCGAGAATGAAATGCACAGGGAATTGGAGGGGTCTGGAAAGAGGAGAGGTCCGGGGGACGGAGAGGTCTGGGGAGCGGAGAGTTCTCGACGTGCTAATCGCCATCTTCCTCCTCTGATATCTACACTCCCTCTCCCCCGCAACCCCCCTCCTCCCTCCTGCTTC
>Ga0308169_10002200_pt1 | contig 20658 bp, 15 predicted proteins | sample PhyBR1_2_FD_202139 | JGI IMG/M metagenome (GOLD analysis project Ga0308169, IMG submission 202139) | Phyllosphere microbial communities from UC Gill Tract Community Farm, Albany, California, United States - DLSLSB.R1 | ecosystem: Host-associated > Plants > Phyllosphere > Unclassified | place...
TGCACCCGTCGCGCTTTCTCCCGCGCTGACGGCCAAGGCCATCAGCTCGGCCAGGCTGGGGAACTCAGCCATCATGCGGGCCTCCCGGCGTCGGACTTGGGCGCCCAACCAGTAGTCCCGCAATACAGAACCTGCCGCTGCGCTGCCGATGGTTAGGGCAGCCGCGAAGAGCGGGCTGAACCTTCCTGCGGCGGCTCCAATGACTGTGAATGTCAGGGATATGGCAAACCCGGCCGCTGCCCAGAGCAGCTGTTCCGCACGGAAGTCAAGGGGCGACTTGCTGATCTCCGCCTGGGCAAGCCGCCGCTCCGTGGCTCCCGGCGACGGATTCAACCGGGCCAACGCGGAAAGCCAGTCACGGAAGACGGGACGCAGAATTCGTTCCAGCGGGCCGAATGGTGTCAAGGTCTGTTTGCCCGCGTTCAGGAGCCGCGACTCCAGGTTCTGGGACTTAAGCTGGGGCTCGATCCGTTCAGAAAGTGTCATGGCACGCATTGGCGGGGACCTGAAGATTGCCAGCCACAATCCGAGTCCAAGGCCCATTCCACAGACAACAGCAGCGGGCGGGATGACCATCATCGGAGCACCCTTTCGTCCTGGGGCAGGGCGCCGATCTTCAACATGACGGTGTAGCAAATGAGCGAGACAACAAGGCCGCCAACCAGGACTGCGGCGCCCATGGGCGTGTTGTACGCCTGGATTGCTTCCGGTCTGGTTGCCAGCAGGACCAGTACGATCCACGGCGCGGCAACAGCAAGCCGGGCCGCATTGATCGTCCAGGACTGCCGCGCTTCGAGCTCACTGCGTGTGCGGGCGCTTTCGCGGAGGAATTCTCCCAAGGTACCGAGCAGCCGGCCCAGATCGGAGCCGCCCACTTCACGGGTGAGCCGCAGTGCTTCCACGATGCGGTCTGCCACGGGGTCGGCGAGCCGGTTTTTGAGTTTGTTCAGGGAGCCGTCGAATTGGCCGCCGGCGCGGTAGTCGGCGCCGAACTCCTTGAACAGAGGCCGAAGCTCTTCGGGCCCTTTGTCGCCGAGTTGGATGAGGGCTTCAGGCAGCGGGAGGCCGGCGCGGATTGCCGAGCGCAGGTGGTCAACGACGTCGGGCCAGAGCTGGCGCAGCAGCGCCGTCCTTTTTCGTGCCCGCCAGCGGAGCAGCGTGATTGGCAGCCACGCTCCGAAAAGTCCGAAGCAGCCGGCGATCGGCCATGAACGGCTGATCGCGAAGAAGGCAAGGGCAATGAACAGTCCCAGGCCCAGGCAGGTCCCCACCAGTCCCCGGGCCGACACTTTCTCGACGCCGGCGGCATTGAGCAGGTCGCTAAGGCGTCCGGGCGTCCGCTCCCGGCGGCCGGTATTTGGGGTCTCCCAGCACGACCACCAGATGAGGAAGAGGCCAACCCCCGCAGTGGCCCCCAACATCGCGGAATTCATCGAGCGTCCAACAGTGCGGCGACGTCGTAGCCGGCCCGGGTGAATTTTTCAGCCGCCGGCATGGCGTTTGCCCTGGGCTGCAGAACGCCGTTCTCCAGGGAAAAGACAAGCGAGGATTCTATGATGCCGTTCTCCACGCGTCGCCCCAGTGAGAGGATCTGCGTGACCTGTCTCCGCCCGTCTGCCTGCCTGCTGCAGTGCACGACGAGATCGATGCAGGATGCGACTGTGGGCAATACGAAGGCGCTCGAGATGTTTTCCCCGGCCAGCAACGGCAGCGTGCAAATCTTGGTGACGGCGTCGTGGGCAGAGTTTGCGTGGACGGTACACATCCCGGGAAGTCCACTGTTCAGTGCAATCAGCATGTCCAGGCTCTCCGCTTCGCGGACCTCCCCCACCACCAGCCTGTCGGGCCGCATCCGGAGCGCTTCCTTCACCAGGCGCCGGAGCGGGATCTCGCCTTCACCCTCCAAGTTGGGTTGGCGGCACTGGAGGCCGACCACATCGCGCAGCGGGAACTGGAGTTCGAAGATTTCTTCAACCGTGATCACGCGTTCCCGGCTGCCGATACTAGCCGCCAGGCAATTCAGCATGGTGGTCTTTCCGGCCTGTGTTGCGCCGGAAACCAGGATGTTCAGGCCACTGGAAACTGCCGCCCCAAGGAACCGGGCAGATTGGTGCGTCAGCGTTCCGAGCTCGACAAGGTGCTCAAGTCGGCTCGCCTTCACCACGAATTTGCGGATGTTGACCGCCCAGTGGCGGCGGGTGACGTCCGGGATGACGACGTGAAGCCTGGAGCCGTCCGGGAGGGCAGCATCCACGAAGGGCGACGACATGTCCAGGCGCCTGCCGGAACTTTTCAGCATGCGCTCCACGAGGTCGCGCACCTGCTGCTCAGTGAAGCTCAATGATGTCAGCTCGGACTCGCCATTACGCGCCACGAAGATTTCGTTCGGGGCGTTGAGCCAAATCTCCTCGATCGAAGGATCGTCGAGCAGCGGCTGAAGCACCCCGAACCCTGCAACCGCGTCGAACAGGAATCTGCGGGCTGCGTCCAGCGGCCCGATGGGCGGAAGCGGTCCGATCAAAGCCCGCTCGTCGTAGTCCGTGACCGCAGCTTCCACCAGGCGCCGGACTTCGCCCGCTTGCCGGAGCGGATCCAATCCGCGGCGGCGGATAAGTTCGCGGACCTCGTCCTCAACTATTCCCAGCGCGTCCATATGTCCCCCATACAAATGCCACCTCCATCGGAGGCAGTGCGACTGGGTAACAGCCTAGGGAGCGTACACCATGCTGCCAAGTCATATGGGTGGGCCTGTGGATAAAAACGCCCATCCTCCGGCGGCAGGCGCAGAAGGTCAGCTAGCGGACGCTGGGAACACGATCTTCAATCGACAACGCCAGACCAATGCCGACATGTGCAACAGCAATGCACTGGCGTGGAATTTTCGCCGGGCTTGTCAGGCGCCGATGTTCTCCGGACCAAGCCAGGCGTTTCACCGTCGCAAGATGGCGCAAGGCACATCCACCTTCCAGTTTCCCGGCGCCGTTGCGACCGCGTGCGCAGCCAGCTCCGGGTTCTCCGCGCAGGCCGCGCGGGCGTCGGCAACTCCCACAGCCCAGATGGGACCGTCTTGGCGGAATGAAAAAGAGGGGAAGAAATACAAGCACTGCAAGAGGGCGAATACGGCCAGCACCGAAGTCGCGGCCTTGGCAGAAGTTTCTTCCAAAGCGACAGCTAAGAGGGGAAGGAGGGCAAGAAGGAACATGGACGGCAATACGCTGTATCTGCCCAGAAGGAATTCATGCCACTGGGCGGCCTGGAATTCCGCGTAGTTGAACTCTTTCGAGAAATTGAAGAGCACGGCCGCAGCCCAAACGCCCACTGACGCCGCAACAGCGACCAGGGCAACGAAACGATGGGCAGCAGTGCTCCGGAACAAGAGAAAGAGAAAGGCCGCGAAAAAAGGGAGGGCCGCCAACACAATAGGGAGTGCCCCAAAGTTCAAAATGAGCAGCGCAATTTGATTGGACGTACCGAACATTACTGCCGAGCTGCTGTTGAGGAACCAACCGGCCACGACAGATAAAAGGTTTGCCGGTTCAAACGGAGCGGAACGCGGATAACTTACGGTCGTGAAGACCTGGCATGCGATACCGATTAACAACCCGGCCCTGGCAGGCCACAACTTCCCTTCCCGGAACCGGTAGAGGAAGAGCGGCACGAACATCAGCGTGAGGATCTCAGTCAGGGACGCGAGCGCAGCCACAACAAACAAAACAATTCCTTCGGCCCCGTTCCGCGCCGGCTTAATGAGAAGCCAGGGAGCCAGCCACAGCAGGTACCAGTGGACGTTGGCAAGGTTCCCCGAGGTCTCCAGCGCCGCAGGTGCCACGAGGATCGTGATCGATGCCCACGCCAGCCTCGGCACAAGTCGTGTCGAGATGGCACTGGCACAAAGGAAGACCATGAAGGCTACGAGACCAACGATCAGGCTGCTCAGAAGTGAGATAGCCACGGCATAAGCGTCCACGGGGAAAAGCCGGACAACGAATGCGGCCGCAAGTCGAGGCACCACGTGCAAGTAACCCTGGTAAGGGGAAAAGACTCCGAGAATTCCAGGACGTGCCAGTGCATCCTGAACGAAGACAGCTCCATCTTCTGCCCAGATGGTCCCTTGGGCCGTTGGGCTCAGCCTGGCGAAGGCAATAAGGCCCGCCCCCAAAACAGCGACCGGAGCTGCTGCCATTCTCCAGCCGAGCGCCATGGAAGCTTTTGAGCCGTGGTTGCTGTTCATCGTCCCCCATGACCCGCGGCGTTGAACGCACGAAGCCAACTAGATCTGGATGCGCGGTCAATGAAAGCCATCTGCGGACGCGCCTCATGAATGGTATCGGATGCGCCGGCGATTCAATCAAAGCCCAGGTGGCGGCGATACCTCACACGAGCCCCAGCAGAAACACCCATACCACTAGTCCCCCACGCAACACGATGCTATGGTGAGCGCGTTAAGTGTCAATAACCCTGTTCCGCGCGTCCCTGGGGGGACCACCGGTGCAGCAAACCAGATGGGCGTTCGGGGGAGCGCGCATTGTCTTCCGGAGCCAATATGAAGCGGAACCTGTCTCAGTCCCGTACCCCATTCCTGAAGTACCTAGGGGTGGTTCCGCTCGCGCTTGCTCTTGTCGTTGGCCCGGGTCTCACCGGACCCGCCTTCGCTCTTGAACCGAGCCCGGCGCCCACTCCACCCGCTCCCTCGGCCTCAGCCACGGCCTCCCCGGCTGCCTCACCGCTTGCCTCGCCGCCATCCGCCGCCAGCAGCACAGCGCAGCCCTCACCGCTTCCTACAAAGAGCGCGGCGGCTGCCCCATCCCCACAACCCCAATCCATGGCCGACGCCATCGGACCCGGTGGTGCGCAAATGGGGCAGCGTTCAGCCAGGGTCACCTCCTCCAAGGGCCCGGCAAGCACCAAATCGGCCAGCATTGAAACCCTCTCAGCCCAAGGCACATGGATGCCGACATTCGGAGTCCAGGGGCTGGACGTCAGCTACTACCAGTCCGCTGTCGACTGGCAGCAGCAATGGAACATGGGAGCGCGCTTTGCCTATGTAAAAGCGTCCGAGGGCAACTACTACACGAACCCGGCCTACAGTTCGCAATACCAGGGATCCCGAAACGTAGGAATGATCCGGGGCGCCTACCATTTCGCGATTCCAAACTGGTCTTCCGGAGCCGACCAAGCCACCTATTTTGTCAACAACGGTGGAGGGTGGTCCCCCGACGGATACACTCTCCCTCCGGTCCTCGACTTTGAATTCAATCCCTACGAGGGCAGGACCATCAACGGCTTCTACTTCGGCGATACCTGCTACAACATGTCGCCAGGCCAGTTGGCAGCCTGGGTCCAGGACTTTGGCAATACGGTCAAGTCACTCACCGGCAGGTTGCCCATGATCTACACCAACACGAGCTGGTGGAATCAGTGCCTTGGCAACCAGACAGGTTTCGGCGACTACCCGCTTTGGGCAGCTGCATATCCCGGCTCGCCCAGCAACGACGCCGGCGCCCTTCCCGCGGGCTGGTCGACGTACAGTGTCTGGCAATACAGCAGTACCGGCCCAATGGCCGGCGACTCGAACGTATGGAATGGTGATTACGCGTCGCTGCAACGATTTGCCGGATTTGCGTTGCCCACCGGCAGCTTCGACGACCTTTCTGTCGTCAGGAACGGGACCGACGTCGGCCTTCGGGCCAGGGGCTGGTCGGTCGATCTGGCCAATATCCCGGCCTCAAACCAGACACACGTCTACATCACCGGCCCTGATGGCACGACAACCGGCTATCCCTGGACTGCCAATGCTTCCCGTCCCGACGTCAACAATGTCTTTGGCTATGGATCGTCCCATGGCTTTGACGGCACCGTGCCCATCACCAAGTCGGGAACCTACAAGGCCTGCGCTTTCTCCATAGGTACCTTCGGGAACACCGCACTCGGCTGCAAGAGCATCACGGCTACCGGCGTTGAAGCCCCGATTGGAAATTTTGACAGCCTCAACGAGGTCAGGACGGCTGACAAAGTCGCCGTCCAACTACGCGGATGGGCAGTTGACTTGGCTAACCCAGCCGCCAGCACCTACGCGGATACCTACATCACGGGCCCGGACGGGGTCACGACCGGCTACCGCATGACCGCGAACACTTCCCGGCCCGATGTTCAGACAGTTACCGGCCTTGGTTCCAACCATGGCTTCGATTACCAAGTGACCTTGACAATGCCGGGGACCTATCAGGCGTGCACCTATGCAATAGGCCAGAACTCGAATCTGCCGCTTGGCTGCAAGAGCATCACTGTTGCTGCCAGCCCCGCACCAATGGGTTCCTACGACGCTGTTTCGCTCGTTCAGGCGCCCAACACCGCCAACCTCCAATTGAACGGCTGGACTTTGGACCCGACCTACCCGGGGAAGAACAACACGGTGAACGTGTACGTGTCGGCCAAGGACGGCACGCCCATAGCAAATCCAGTCATGGTGACGGCCACGGCAAACCTTGCGCGGCCTGATGTGAACGCCGCCTTGAACACGATCGGCAACCACGGGTACCAAGCCCAAATCGCGATCAGCACCCCGGGCACCTACACCGTTTGCGCCAAGGCCGTCGGTGTTGCCCCCCTCTCGGCCGGCCCCACGCCGCTGGGCTGCCGCGACGTCACCGTGCGGTCGACTCCGCCCACCATGGGGAGCCTCGACGTTGCGGGCATCCAGGTCTCCAACGGCCAGGCGTCGTTGACCACCCAGGGGTGGACCCTTGATCCGGCCATGCCTGGTTCCTCAAACCCCGTGCACGTCTACATCACCTACCCTGACGGCACCACGAAAGGGTATCCGTTCACCGCCAACCTCAAACGGCCGGACGTCAATTCTGCCCTTCAGACCATCGGAGACCACGGATACTCCACCACCGTGCCAATTACCGCAAGGGGCCAGTACACCGTGTGCACATACGGCGTGGCGGTCTCAGTGTTCAGTACCCTCAACACACAACTGGGGTGCCGCAGCCTGGTGTACTAGGGCAGATCCCGGAATAACGGACAGGCAGGCGCCACCCTTGGAACTTAGGACGGACGAACGGAGCCGTCGCAGCACGCGATAGGATTCAGGACTGTACTTTGTCCGTCGGCACCTGCCGACGGACACTGTCCATCCCATGATCGGAGTCCCCACCTTGGCTGTGAAGGCCTTTCCCGCCCTGCTGACCCGCTTCGGCGGATTCGCGGCGTCCCTCGTCTTCTCGACGGCCATCAATCTCCTGGCAATCCCCTTCGTCATCGTCACTCTTGGCAAAGAGACGTGGGGTGAACTGGCACTGGCCCAAGCCACTGCAGCCATCTTTGGGATCATCGTTGCGTTCGGGTGGGGAACCGTCGGAGCGGCGCTCGTCGCATCGCTGACTCCCCCGGAACGACCGCAAATGTACGTCGACTCGTTAGTCAGCAGGATCTACCTCTTCCTGATGGCGGCCCCCGTGATGTACGTCGTTATGTTGCTGATCACACAAGACAGCCCGCAAGTGGCCGCGCTTGCATCCGTCAGTTACGTTCTGCCGTTCGTGGGCGCGTCGTGGTTCTTCATCGGCCAGGCCAAGCCGTGGAAACTGTTCTTCCTGGACGTCCTCCCCCAGGGGCTGGGGATCATCTCCGGAGTTCTGCTGATCCAGTTCGTCCCCGAGCCGATCGTATTTGTCGCATGCTTGCTGTTTTTCAATCTCCTCGCCGTCCTGCTTGGCGCAGCCGGGGCCACCGCAAGAACAGGGCACCACGTCAAAGCCGACTTTCGCTTCACAGCCGCAATGGCGCGACTCAAGAGCCAAAAATACGGCGTCATCGCTGCCGGGACGGGCAGCCTGAACAGCAACCTCCCCATGCTGGCCGTGAACCAGGTCGTGACGGCGTCGCTCCCCCAGTACGCACTGGCAGATAAGCTGTTCCGGTTTGCCGTGGCCGGGTTCGGCCCCGTGCTGCAGGTTATCCAAGGGTGGATACCGGAAGGAGGCCCCGGTCAACGGGACCACCGTATCCGCACCGTCGCGAGACTGGCTCCCGTGGCGGGCTTGGTCGCCGGAGTTCTTCTCGCAGCGCTGACGCCGTGGGCCAGTGCGCTGTTCTCAGGCGGGGAAATACTCATCGGCTACAGCCTCAGCGTCCCGTTCGGCCTGATACTCGGGGGCGTGATCGTGGCCCAGGTTGTAGGCCTCGCGTGCCTCATCCCGCTGGGAAAGGGCGCAGCCCTGGCAAAATCGACAGCTATCGGGGCAGCGTTCAACGTTCCGCTCATGTTCGCGCTGGGCATCGTCTGGGGCGCCCCCGGCGTCGCGTGGGCAGTTGGCGTTGCCGAGCTCATCGTGGCGGCCTACCAGCTCAAAGTTGTCCACGACAGTCTCCGCAGCTCTGCCCCGCTCACTGACACTGCAAGCAAGGCACCCTAAACGCCTGATGGCTCGGGGTGCCTTGCCCTGCAGTCTCCAACTAGTTCTTGCGTCCGCCCAGGCGGAAAAGCTCAACCGGGCTGCCGGCGACGAATTCGAGAAAGCATGGCCTCGCGATCTCACCGCGGCGCAATCCGGAAAAAAGCGTCCGCATGGTCGAGGCCCATGAGTGGCCCGATTCAAAAGAAGCAAGTTCCCCGCCGGCACCCACACCAGCCGGCCCCACCCGTCGCACCAGCTCGTCTGCCATGGTCCGGCGCCAGCCGAAACTCAAGTCATTTGCAGTGCGAAGGAGGTCAAGGGGGCCGCTGCCGCCGCGGTACTTGCGGGACATGGCCGAGACGTTCTCCAAGGACTTCGCCAAGCTCCTGCGGACCTCGACCTCGCCCAGGACGTTGCCGGCGTGCTGTACGTAATCCTGGACGACGTCGTCGACGATCAGCGCTCCCCCTGTGGCCTTGGCACACACGGCGAGCCAGTGGTCGTGCACCTGGGTGATCGCCGCGAACCGGGGAAACGGCAAGGCCAGGTCCAGGAGGTCACGCCGGAAGAGGCAGAGACTTCCCGTCACCTGGTTCTGGGCGATCAAAGATCCGAGGCTGACGTCCTTGCGGTACGTTGACTCGGCCACAATTTCATTCCCGGGGCGCCTGACCACACGGGCCTGCCCGGCAACGAGGCTGACGTCATCCAGGTATGGAAGAAGCGTTTCGATCTTTGCCGGGTACCAGGAGTCGTCCTGGTCGGACAGCGCAACCCACTCGGCGTTCTCCGGGACATGCTGGAGAACCCGTTCGAAATTCCCGTAGAACCCCAAGCGGTCCGGGAAACCGAGGACCTTGAAGCGCTGATCCCCGTTCAGCTCCCGGGCGACGAATTCCTGGACCTCAGCGTGGCCGCCGTCGGCAGAAATCAGGCACTCAAAGTTGGTATGCGTCTGCCCCTGAATCGACAGCAGCTGGGCGCCGAAGAGGTCCCAGTCAGGTTTATATGCCGCCAGGGCGATGATTCCAAAGGAGCGGGAGTCAAAAGGCATGGTGAACGGCTAGACAGTCGCCGACTGCTGGGCAAGGTAGGCTTCGAGACCGTCACGCGCAGTCCTCGGAGCGAAGCCTGCTGCCTTGATCTTCGAAAGATCCAGGACGCTGTTCAGCGGCCGCGGGGCGGCATCCTTGCCCTTGAAGTACTCTGCTGTGCTCACGCCGGAAACTGCGTCACGGGACCCACCGGCCAGCGCGTAGACGTCCTTTGCGATGTCGGCCCAGGACTGCGGCTCACCGTCGTTTGTGAGGTTGTAGGTTCCATAGTCGGCTGCGGTATCGAGAAGGTGCCGGATTGCCGCCGCAATGTCCTCGGTGAATGTCAGGCGGCCGATCTGGTCGTTGACCACTGACGGCTCAACCCCCCGGGCGGCGAGGGACGCCATCGTCCTGACAAAGTTGTTGCCCTCGCCGATGACCCAACTCGTGCGGAGGATGTAGTGGCGCGCAACCGTGCTGACGATCGCGTCACCCGCTGCCTTGGTCTGCCCGTACACCCCCAGCGGGCTGAGAGGCTCGTCCTCGGAGTGGATCGCCTCGGAACCATCGAAGACGTAGTCAGATGAGACGTGGACCAGGGTCAGGTCGTGCTCGACGGCGGTCTTGGCCAGGTGCGCGACCGCGGTCACGTTGTTGGACCAGGCGGCGACCCGGCCTTCAGGAGTCTCGGCGGCATCGACGGCCGTGTACGCGGCCGCATTGATGACGGTCGAGTAGTTCTTCCAGTTCCTGGCTGTGAATGATTCGGGATTGGTGACGTCGAACTCCGCCCGCCCGGCGAACTCCACGGACGCGTCGTCGGCGTAAAGGGTCCGCAGGGCCTTGCCCAGCTGACCGTTCGCCCCCACCACCAGCGTCTTCTTCGCAGGCATTGGCACTACGTCGGCCAACCGTGGGTGGGCTTTGTCCTTGTCGGACAGTTCGGCCTGGGCAAGCGGGATGGGCCATTGGACGGCTGCGGACTCATCGGCCAGGTTCAGGAAGGTGTATTGGCCCTGCGCATCGGCCGACCAGTGGTCATTCACCAAATAGGTGTACGCAGTGTTGTCTTCCAGAGTCTGGAACGCGTTCCCTACCCCGCGGGGAATGAAGATGGCCTGGCTGGGGTCGAGTTCGGCCGTGAATACGCTGCCAAAAGACGGGCCTTCGCGAAGATCGACCCAGGCACCGAAGATGCGGCCGGTGGCAACGGAGATGAATTTATCCCAGGGCTCTGCGTGGATCCCGCGGGTAGTGCCGGCCTTCTCGTTGAACGAGATGTTGTTCTGTACCGGCCGGAAGTCGGGCAGGCCGAGGGCGAGCATCTTCTCACGCTGCCAGTTTTCCTTGAACCACCCCCTGTTGTCCCCGTGGACGGGCAGGTCGTAGACGACGACGCCGGGAATCGGGGTGTGGTGGGCGGCAAGCTTTTTAGAGAACTCGATGGTCATCGTTTACTGGCCCTGATCCTTGTACTTCGCTTCGGTCTGGGCCTTCTGGGGACGCCACCAGTCCTCGTTGGCCCGGTACCACGCAATGGTGTCCTCAATGCCCGCATCAAAATTCGAGAACTGCGGGGACCATCCGAGCTCGTCGCGCAGCTTGGTGGAATCGATGGCGTAGCGCAGGTCATGGCCCGGGCGGTCCACCACGTGGTCGTACGCATCCGGGGACTCACCCATGTGCTTGAGGATCAGCTCGACAACGTCTTTGTTGTTCTTCTCCCCGTCGGCGCCGATGAGGTAGGTCTCGCCGATCCGGCCCTTGGCAATGATCGCCAGGACAGCGGAAGAGTGGTCGTTGGCGTGGATCCAGTCGCGGACGTTCTCGCCCTTGCCGTAGAGCTTGGGCCGCACGCCGTCGATGATGTTCGTGATCTGGCGTGGGATGAACTTCTCCACGTGCTGATAGGGGCCGTAGTTGTTCGAGCAGTTGCTGATGGTCGCCTGCAGGCCAAAGGACCGCACCCACGCCCGCACCAGAAGGTCCGAGCCCGCCTTCGTCGATGAGTAGGGACTGGACGGGTTATACGGCGTCTGCTCGGTAAAACGCTCCGGGTCATCCAGCTCAAGGTCTCCGTAGACCTCGTCCGTGGAAATGTGGTGGAAACGCTTGTTGTGCTTCCGGGCGGCCTCGATGAGGGTGTACGTGCCAATGATGTTGGTGTCCAGGAACGGACGGGGATCGTGCAGGGAGTTGTCGTTGTGCGACTCGGCGGCATAGTGGACCACGACGTCGGCGGCGGCCACCAGACGGTCCACCAGCTCTGCGTCGGCGATGTCACCCTGGACGAATTCGAACCTGTCCTCGGGCAGCCCCCTCAGGGATTCCATGTTGCCTGCGTACGTCAGCTTGTCCAAGACGGTTACACGGTCATCCGTGTTCTCAAGAACGTAGTGGACGAAGTTGGAACCAATGAAGCCGGCGCCGCCGGTGACAAGGAGATTCTGCATTAGCCCAGCTTAGCGTCTCGACCCTCCCCCTCACCGACCGCGGAGTCGTCGTGACGCCTCAACGACCAGCCGGGCGAGCATGAACCGTGCGGCCGCTATCCGCCGGAGCGAACGGAAGCCCGCCGGCGTCTCGTTTTGTTCATGAAGGCGCCGCAGGAGGCTCGGTGCTTCAAGGTGGGCAATCGACCGCGCAAGGTTGCCGCAGATGGCGATCCAAAGATCATGCGACTCGCGGACGTAGGACGGGATGGGGGTGACGACGTCAACAAAATCGCGCCGGAACGCCATGCCGCAACCGTAATAGGCGCGGTAACCAACCATGATTCCAACGAGGTTCGCAAGGCGCCGGCCGTTCATTTTCGCCGTCAAAGGGGGGATCCATGGCCGGGGGCCGCCACCGAGCATGGCAAAGTTCGTGGCGACCACGGCTGAATCCCGGAGGCCTTCCAGCATGAGGGCGACCCGGCCGGGGACCCATACGTCGTCCTGGTCGGACAGGAAGATGAAGTTGCCCCTGCTCGCACCGATGGCAGCTTCAAACGCGCGGACGTACCCCACATTGCTGGCTCCCTGAATCAGCCGGATCCTCGGGTCGTTAAAACCGTTGATGACCTCAACGGTGTTATCAGGGGACGCGTCATCGTAGATCACAAGCTCGTCCACGGCATCCAACTGGTCGAGTATTGAACGGATCTGGTCTGCGACGAAGGACGCACCCCGGTAGCTCGCCATGCAAACGCTGACACGGGTGGCGGAAGGAGCGCTGGGCGGGATGCTGGTCATGCAACCGACACTAACTGATTCACCCATATCTCCGGGTGTGGCAGCCACGATGCGCTCCCGTGCCAAGTCCCGCGCCGTCGACTCGGCTGGGCCGGCCGGCACGCGCTAGGATGCGAACCACTGGCCGACTGGCTGGCGGGACCCGCCGCGGCCTGCCGGCTGCCCGCGCAGGGTACGGACGGTGCGCAATCGCCGCGTTGATATAGTTGGGACATTATGCGCAATTTGGAAAACAACCGTGTGTTGGTCATCATGCCGGCGTGGAATGAGGCTGATTGCGTAGGGGCAACCGTAGCCGAAGTGCTGAGACTCGACGAGCCCTACGACGTCCTGGTAGTCAACGACGGCTCTACCGACGGCACACCGCAGCTTGCAGCGGCGGCGGGCGCGACAGTCCTGAACCTGCCATTCAACCTCGGTGTCGGGGGTGCCATGCGGGCTGGATTCAAGTACGCCCAGCGCCTGGGCTACCGGCAAGTCATCCAGGTTGACGCAGACGGGCAGCACGACCCACGGAATATCCGCGAAGTGCTCAACGGCCTGGAATCGGCCGATATCTCCATCGGTGCCCGGTTCGCCGACCGCGGCGACTACACCGTGAAAGGCCCCCGCAAGTGGGCAATGAAGCTCCTGGCGGGCGTCCTGACCAAACTTGCCAAGACACCCCTGACGGATGTGACGTCCGGATTCCGCGCTGGAAACACCCGTGCGATTGCGCAGTATTTGGACCACTACCCGGCTGAGTATCTTGGAGACACGATCGATTCGCTGGTGGTGGCCATCCGGTCCGGCCTGAAGGTAACGCAGGTGCCCGTGGAAATGCGGCCCAGGCAGGGCGGCACGCCAAGCCACCACCCCATCAAAGCCGCCGTCTACCTCGGCCGCTCCTTCTTCGCACTCGCCTTCGCGCTCACGCGCAAGCGGTCAAACGTGGCTTTGCCCCTCCCCCTGATGGCAGGAAAGAACTGATGCCGAACATAGCCGCATTCTTCCTGGCCCTGGCCATCGTCGGGCTGGTCGCGGAGATGCTCCGGCGCAAGAAGCTGCGCGAAAAGTACGCTATCTGGTGGCTCGTCGTCGGAATTGCCACCCTGGTCCTTGCCGCCTTCCCGCAGCTCCTGGACTACGTAGCCCAGGCCGTCGGAGTCCAGCTGCCCTCCAACCTGTTGTTCATCCTCAGCATCCTCATGCTCCTGGGCGTCTGCCTGCATCTGTCCTGGGAGATCTCGGTCGTCGAAGAGGAGACGCGGGCCCTGGCCGAAGAAGTGGCCATTCTCCGTATCCAGATTGAACGGATCAACGAGGTGATGGTTGCCGGCCGCCCCGCAGGCAGCAAGGACCCGGAGGTTGAGCCCTAGTGGTGGAACCTTCGCTGGACATTTTCGTGCCCTACTGGGGCGATCCCGACTACATGAAGACCACGGTGGACAGCGTCCTTGCGCAAACGGATCCGCACTGGTTCCTGACTGTAGTGGATGACGCCTACCCGGATCCCACGGTGGAGGATTACGTACGGAAGATCAATGACCCGAGGATCACGTACATCAAAAAGGCCACGAACGAAGGCATCACCGAGAGTTTCCGGACCTCCATCCAGATGGCCAAGCAGGATCTGGTCGCCGTGGTTGGCTGCGACGACATCCTCCTGCCAAATTATGTGGAAACCGTGCTCCAGGCTTACAGCGACAACCCTGACGCGGACATCATCCAGCCAGGGGTCCAGGTGATCGATGCGGCAGGCAACCCGGCACGCACCCTCGTGGACACCGTCAAACAACGGCTCCTCAGGCCTTCGGCAGGGGCTCCCCTGCTCCTGTCCGGTGAGAGGCTTGCCACGAGCCTCCTGCACGGCGACTGGCTGTACTGGCCCTCGCTCACCTTCAAGACCTCGTCCGTTCGCACCGTCGATTTCCGCAACGAGTTCCGCATCATCCAAGACCTCGCCCTCATCATCGACATGATCCTCCAGGACCGCTCGCTGCTGGTGGTTCCCACCGTCGCCTTCGCTTACCGGAGACATACCGAAAGCGCGTCTTCCCTCCTGCTTCAGGACGGCTCCCGCTTTGACGGCGAACGCGAGTACTTCAGCCTCGCAGCCACGCTCACCCGGTCGCGGGGCTGGCGCCGCGCGGAACGCGCCGCGAAGCTTCGCCTCACGTCGAGGCTTCATGCCTTGTCCCTCATGCCCGGACTGCTCAAAGCACGCAACCTCGGAGCAATCCGCACCATGGCCAGGCACGGGTTGGGCGCCTGATGGCCGATCGTTCCCGAAGCACCCTGACGGCCGCCGTCGTCAGCACCTTCAATCCTCACCGCAACGTCCTGGAGAATTGCGCGGCACTGCTGGACCAGTGCCTGGACGTCGTTGTCGTCGACGACGGCAGCACCGCCGCGGACGAGTCCGTCTATGCGGAACTGGAGGCACTCGGCTGCACAATTTTGCGGCTCCGGCAAAACTCCGGGATTGCGGCGGCCCTGAACAGCGGCGTCGCCCTTGCACGGTCCCGCCACCCGTCGCTTGCCTTCGTCCTCACCATGGACCAGGACTCGCTGGTGCAGCCCGGATTCGTCCAGGGCCTTGAAGACGCTGCCGGCGCGGCAACCACCGCCGGGCTCGGGGTGGGCATGGTGGCCCCGGGGAAAGTCAGCGGACTGCCACGGCGAGTGGTACGAACCCACCAGGGAGTGACCATCGGGGACGAACCGGTCCAGTCAGGCCTCCTGATTCCAACGTCCACCCTGGATGCCGTTGGGCCCTTCAATGAACAGCTGTTCATTGACGGTGTGGACAGCGAGTTCTACCTGCGCGCCAAGGCCCGTCAGCTGCAATGCGTCCTTGCCCTCGATTGCTCACTGAGCCATTCGCTCGGCACCATGGTTCCGGCCCGGCTGGGTCCGTGGCCTGTCGCCTGGCGTGGACAGCCTTTGCAGGTGAGGACGGCGTCCACCTGGCGCTATTACTTCATTGTGCGCAACCGCGTCCTGCTCGCGGCCAGGTTTGCGCGCCAGGAACCGTACTGGACCGTGCGGGGATTAGTCACGGACCTCCGGCATCTGGCCATCGTCACTATCCTTGCCCCCGGCAGGCGCCAGCGCCTCGCCGCAGCCCGCAAAGGCCTCGCGGACGGACTCCGACGGAAGGCAGGCCCAGGGCCCGCGCGGCAGCCCGGCACCTGATCCCGTTTTGGCCGTGGCTGCGTCGTGGGGAATGATTGATCCCATGCGTGGAATTATTCTGGCCGGCGGAACTGGATCGCGGCTGCACCCTATTACTCTTGGCATCAGCAAGCAGCTCGTCCCGGTGTACGACAAGCCCATGATCTACTACCCCCTTTCCACGCTGATCCTTGCTGGAATCCGGGACATCCTGATCATTACCACCCCGCATGACGCCGAGCAGTTCCAGCGCCTGCTGGGTGACGGATCGCAGTTCGGCATCAACCTTTCCTACGTCCAGCAGCCCTCGCCCGACGGACTCGCGCAGGCCTTCATCCTTGGCGCTGACCACATCGGCGACGAGACTGTGGCGCTTGTCCTCGGCGACAATATCTTCTACGGCCAGGGCATGGGAACCCAGCTTCGGAAGCACGCCGACATCGACGGCGGCGCCGTCTTTGGCTACTGGGTGAAGGACCCCAAGGCCTACGGTGTTGTTGAGTTCGACAACGACGGCAAGGCATTGTCCCTGGAGGAAAAGCCAGAGAAGCCCCGCAGCCACTACGCAGTACCCGGCCTCTATTTCTACGACAATGATGTCGTGGAGATTGCGCGGGACCTCAAGCCTTCTCCCCGCGGCGAACTTGAGATCACGGATGTCAACCGGACTTACCTTGAGCGGGGCAAGCTGCAGGTGGAGATACTCCCCCGCGGGACCGCCTGGCTGGACACCGGAACCTTCAATGACCTCAGTGATGCATCAAACTTCATCCGTACAGTCGAGAACCGCCAGGGACTGAAGATCGGTGCGCCCGAAGAGATTGCCTGGCGCCAGGGCTTCCTGACCGACGACGACCTCCGCCAGCGTTCCGAGCCTCTGGTGAAGAGCGGCTACGGCAGCTATTTGCTGGGACTCCTGGAGGACTAGGCCGCAGTGATGGCCACCGCGCCGTCCTTGGCCGCTTTCCCGTCCTCGTTCCTGGAGTTTTCATGAGCTGGTTTTCCGTCCTGCCAACCGCCATAGCGTGCCTGCTTCTTCTCTTTGTTCCCGGCACGCTCCTGTTGTTGGCCCTGGGATTGCGAAATCCTGCCTTCCTGGCCGTTGCACCTGTCCTGACCGTCAGCGTCGTCTCGGCCAGCGCCATCATTGCCCCCTATCTCGGCATCGGGTGGTCGATCCTGCCCGTGGCGGCAGCAACGATCCTCCTTGCGGCAGTCCTCTTCGCCATCCGAAGAATCCCGGCTCTCCGCCAACCTGTGCTGCCTTGGCGCACTGCGGTGGCAGGGTCGCGGCGGATGCTGCTCCTGGCGGGCGTTGGCTTTGGCATTGGCGCCCTGTCCATAGCGGTTCAACTCCGGACCGCCTTCGGCAGGCCGGACAACATCTCCCAAACGTTTGACAACGTCTTCCACCTCAACGCCGTCCGGTACGTCCTGGATACTGGCAATGCGTCATCAATGACGCTGACGGCAATGACCAACGGCGACAATCCGCCATACTTTTACCCGGCGGCATGGCATGGGTTGGCCTCCCTCCTTATCCAACTGACCGGTGCCCCTTTGCCGGCCGCTGTCAATGTCCTGGACCTCTGCATCGCTGCCGCCGTCTGGACCTTGGGCTGCATGTTTCTGGTGCGAACCCTGGCCGGGTCGAACCCCTATGCCGTGGGTGCAGCCGGGGTCCTGGCGGCCGGTTTCGGCTCCTTCCCGATCCTGCTGCTCGACTTTGGCGTCCTGTACCCCAACTTCCTTTCGGTCAGCATGCTGCCGGCAGCTTTGGCTTGCGTGAGCATCTTCTTCGGCAACCGGCAGTTCGTGAACGTCGGTCCGGCAGCCCGCTTCCTGCTGGCTCCCATGGCGGCGCTTGGCGTGGCGATAGCGCACCCCAACGGTGTCATGTCACTTTTCGCGCTCTCCGTACCCGTCTTGATTGCGGCCTGGGTCTTCCTTGCCGTCGACCGGCGCAGGGCCGGGCGGTCGGTCAGGCTCACCCTGGCGGCCGGGATCGGCCTGCTTGCCACGTTCGGCATCATGGCTGTCTTGTGGAAGATCATCAGGCCTCCCGCTGTGGCGGCGTTCTGGCCGCCAATCCAGACCCAAGGCCAGGCCTTGGGCGAAGTTCTTACCAACTCAGCCATGCAACGTCCCGTTGCATGGGCGGTGAGCGCCCTGGCCATCGCAGGGCTGGCAGTCGTGTTCCGGCGTCGCGCCACAGTCTGGCTCGCGGGATCCTTCATCATCGTTGCCCTGCTCTTCGTCGTTGTGTCAGCCGGCCCGGCAGGGCGGTACAGGGACCTGCTGACGGGGGTCTGGTACAACGACAGCTACCGTCTCGCGGCCCTCCTGCCCGTCGTCGGAGTGCCGCTGGCAGCGCTCGGTGCCGCCTGGCTGATCGAACGGCTGCAGGCACAGACCCTGAGGTTCCGGGGTAAAGCGGCCGCCGTGGGCGGTCCGGGATTCCTGCACAGTGCAGGCCCCGTTATTGCCCTCGTGGCCGTTGGCCTGCTGCAGGCACCGCCCATGGTGACCCCCGTGTTGTCTGCCCAGGCGAACTACTCGACGACCCCGGATTCTCCGCTGGTCAGTTCAGATGAGATGGCCATCATCGATGAACTCGACAACTACGTGCCGGCGGACGCAACCGTCGCAGTCAACCCTTGGACCGGCGGAGCCATGGCCTTTGCCATTGCCGACCGCAACACTACGTCGAAGCACACCCTCACGACCTACACGAAAGCCACCGAACTGCTGAACGACAAATTCCGTGAAGCAGCCACCGACCCCTCGGTGTGCGCGGCTGCACGGGCCGGCAATGTCCGCTACGTCCTTGACTTCGGCACGCGCGAGGTCCACGGCGGCAATCACGGTTTCCAAGGACTGCAAATCCCCGACGCGACTCCGGGCTTCAGGCTTCTGGACCAAAAGGGCGAGGCAAAGCTTTTCCAGGTAACTGCGTGCCAGTGACCTCCGTCCGCGGCCGGTAGCCCCTCTGCAACCAGTGGTCCTGGGCGGTCAGGGCTGTCGAGGTCTCCCCTGGGCAGCCGACTGGAACGGCGGTTCTTGCCTAGAGCCTCAGCTTCCGCGAGAGGACCGGAGCCAAGGACTTGGCAAAGGTGTTCGTGAGGTGGTTGTCACGGTACACGAGCACGTTTCCGACTACTGCGGGGCAGGTTTCCTGCCGACAAAGATAGTCGGACATGTCCAGCACCTCAACGCCCGGCACTTGGTCGGCTGCGCGTTGCAGCGGATCGTCCCCTCCGCTCCTGGCTACCTGGCACTGCGGAGACTCCGGGCCTCTCCGCTGCACGCAGTCGGGGACTGAGAAGGTCGGGTACGGATTGTCGAGGATAAGGGCGACCCTCAGACCCGCGGTCCTGAGCGGCTTGATGAGGTCGACGTAGCCTTTCACCAGCGCATCCGGGGTGTCCCACTTCCAGTGGAGTGCCTGCTCATATCCACGGGGCACCATCCCGGAGATCACCACCAGGTCCGGCCGGAGGTCCAGGATCCTTTGCAGGGACACTTGGTTCTGCGCCGAACAGTTTGAATAGACTGTTGATTCATCGGCCGGTGGCACGGCACTGAACGGACACCCGTTACGGACCATCGCATGAATCTGCCAGCCAGCCGGTTTCCCGGCGAGCACCATAGGGTCCACGAACTGGGCAGCGTGGGAGTCACCCACGATCACCATGCGCCTGGATGAGTCCGGGTCGCCATAGACGCACTTTTCGGGACCCATGGCCGCAGGATCGTAGACGCCGCAGCCATCGCCCGCCGTCATCGGGAGGTCTTTCAACGCCAGGGAGGCTTCCGGCCGTATGGGAAGTCCGGCCGGGACTGGCTTTTCCTGCCCGGGATCAAAGGCCATGGCCCCCGGGTATTCGCGGGTGTTGAGCAGACTTTGGAGCTCTTGGGCTTTGGCTTCCACGATGCCCCACGGAACCAGCGCGGACCCCGACGTTGCAATCACTACACCCGCTGCCGTCAGGAAGGTGGCTGCGGAACGAAGCCGGACCCATGTGGTCCCCGCCTGGATTCTCTTGGAAGTGGGACGAACATGCCTGAACCGCTGCTCGACGAAATGGTAGGAGAGGGTTGCGCAAAGGATGCTGAGCACCACGATCGCAGCACCGTGGAAGATCCCTGGTTCACGGCCCAGGAAGTACACGTAGAAGACGACAATCGGCCAATGCCACAGGTACAGCGAATACGAGATATCGCCAATGAAGGTTACTGGCCTCCAGCTCAACAGTGCAGGCACGGAGAGGAATCCGGGCGCCGGATCCTGGCCTCCCGCACACAGAATCAATATCGTCGCCATGACTGGGATCAAGGCCAGGTAGCCCGGGAACGCCATGGACGTGGAGAACGTCACGGCCGCGAAAGCAATGCCCGCCAGGCCGGCCCACCCGGCCAGCAGCTTGGATTTGCGTCCCGGCAGGCCAGCCTTGAGGAGCACGGCAACCAGGCCTCCTGCCCCCAGCTCCCAGATACGGGTGCTCGTGGCAAAGTAGGCAATGTCGTGATCGGAAACCGACAGGAAAATGCTGTGGACGAACGAGAAGGCTGTGAGGACGGCGAGGACAGCGACGCAGGCAGATGCTGCGGCCCTTTTGAACTTCCGTGCGAGGAGAACCCCGACAAGAAGCAAAATGGGCATGAAGATGTAGAACTGCTCCTCAACGGCCAGGGACCAATAGTGCTGGACCGGCGAAACCAAAGCTGTGGCGTGCGCGTAGCTGTTGGCACTGAACGCCTGGTTCCAGTTCTGCACCTGCAGCCCTGACGCGATCACGTCCAGGCTGATCGACTGCCATCTGCTTT
>Ga0308169_10002201_pt1 | contig 20649 bp, 18 predicted proteins | sample PhyBR1_2_FD_202139 | JGI IMG/M metagenome (GOLD analysis project Ga0308169, IMG submission 202139) | Phyllosphere microbial communities from UC Gill Tract Community Farm, Albany, California, United States - DLSLSB.R1 | ecosystem: Host-associated > Plants > Phyllosphere > Unclassified | place...
AGATTGCCGCAGACCGCTGTGACGTGTCCCGGCACGACCAGCGACAAGTATGTGAGAGCGACTGCACTTACTAAGCACAATGCAATCGACTTCACGCGCAAAACGGTTCCACTCATCGGAGCTCTTGCCATCGTTAAGCTTCCTTCCCCTTCACCTTGGTCCGCTTCTGGCCGACTGCGGTCCTACCGCTGAGGCCGCTATCGACCCATTGCGGTCAGTCGCAGAGACTCCCACTTGAAGAGCTAACTACGCAGTAACGTTGTCGAAATTACGCCGAGTAGAATGCCGCTGAAGATCAACCAGGTACAGAGACGTGGGAAGTCAGCAAGTTTGTTTTGGCTCGGCCGGTAGAATGCTGGATTTAGGATGGACCCAGCTCCGATTAGGCACATCGCAGCCGCGCTAACCCAATCTCGAAGTGAATGCGCACGTTGATACTCTGCGAGAGCCCCAAACATAAAAATCGACGCCAATAATACGCCACATATACGTTGTTTGAACGTCAGTGCTGCCCAGTTCAACATCGCTGCTCCTAAATGGATTGGGGGTTGTAGAGAGAGTCCGCTTCTGGCCGACTGCGGTCCTACCGCTGAGGCCGCTATCGACCCATTGCAGACGTCCAAGACGGCCAGATTTACCTGATCATTAGAACTTTTCGATTCCTTCTAAAACCGCTTTTCCTGGTTCGCTGTTGAGCAGGTTTTGTAGGTCGAGAACAAATCGGTCAATAGCATTTGGCTCAACGCCCATGTCTATCTGGACTCGGTTCTTGCTTTCAGGGCCATAGGTTGGGAGGTAGTTCGACTCCAATTGCACTCGACAGGCGCAGCGCCCTGTTGCATCAAGGACCGAGAACGCGAGGCTAAGGTATCCGTAGCTATTGGGCATCCCAAATTCGAACTCAAGGGATTTTGTAGGGCCTTCAGGAAAGAGTCTGAGTCGTGAGGACAGCTCCTCGAACGCTTCTGCAGTCGTGTAGACCTGTGATACTCCTTTGAACCCCCGGCTAGCTACATCGACGGCTGCAGTGATCATGCCATCATCTGCGCCAACCCCAACAATACGAATCACGACGCCAAATTCCATCGCCCCCCCTAGGTCTGCGGCCAACAATCTTTGAAGTGCCGTATGCTGGACTGCAAAGGCCGCTCCTGGCCGGTCTCGGCCGATTGCAGTGTACGGCAACTGTCGACCCGAAGCGGACGTCGAGGTCAACGTAAATCCAGCACAAAAAAATAGATAAACGGCGTAGTAGTTTGCACAAAGGCGTATATGAGACTGAGCCATTGCCACCAATTCGGGAAACCGTGGTATCTGATCGCTTTGAAGATGAAATAACTGACTCCAGCGACGCAACTGAGAAACGCGATCGCATACGCTAGGAGGGACATCATCATTAACCCAATTGCGTCACCACCCGATGAATATCCTGCTGCTGCGCGTGAATCATGTGTGGCTGAGAGAAAGGCTATCAAAAAAATAAAGAATGTCAGTGGGATGCCACCGACTAACATTCCTACTCCGAGCATTTTCGACTTATCAGACACCATGCCTCCTTAGGTCTGCTTCTGGCCGATTTCAGACCGTCAGCAATGTCCACTTTCGACTACGCACCGAAATAGTCGTCGTATGGCCGCCGCAGTCGACGACACCGCCATTGAAACCGCCAAAACGAATATCAGCGCCGCATTCGGTGTCATGAACGACCACAGCGCCAACTGATACGGTTCGACTATGTGGGCTACAGGCTCTGATTCACTGAAGCCGAACCAGTGATACAGAACCGCACCGAGGAGAATTGCGATGGGGCCAGCAATAGCCGCAGTAACAATTGCCGATACTACGCTACGTCGCACTCCAAGCTGCTCCATATAAAACTCGTTGAAGCGCCAAGGGCACCGCCAATACCGTGCAATATAGATTGTTTGGTACATAAATAAGGTCGCGAAGGCAACAAAAAATGTTTCGCCAATTACCGCCTCGTAGAAGCCTTTGCCAAGTTGCCCTGCGAACTGAGAGCGGTAAGTTGGGTAAAGCCGAAAGACGATTTTGGAAATCGGTGACACGGCAACCGCCAACAGTCGTGCTGCGGCTGGAAATGCGGATCCCAACACCAGAACAGTGCCGCAAAAACACATGTGGATCATCAGAAGGCGAACCCACACCGTATTCAGTCGCTCGACCTTCGGCTGGCCAGGTAGCAAGAGGTCGCGTCGCGCGATCTGCTGTTTACTGATGCGATCGCTTTCTACGCTTGGTTCTACGTTGTACACCTGATGCGTCCGCTTATTAAGTTCAACTCCCGTGTCACTGATTTTACAGAAGAGCATCGGCACAGTGCAGGTAATCGGTTCCCATTGAATGCGCAGCCGATAGCAGACAGTCAGCATGGCTCAGTCTACGAGATTGATGCTGACAGGACAAGTCGCAGGGCGCCAGTAGCACTTGGTTATTGCGGCAGACTTTATCGGTTTGTAGCGAACGCCATTAGTGCGGCAAAAAACCCCGATCGCTCGGCCAAAACCCTGTCGTTCCCGCTTTCGCGGGTAGTCGGGTCGGGCAATGCCCGACCCGACGAGTGGGGAGCTCAGGCAATACGTCGCACAGACTCCCGCACCACCAGGCTGAGCTGGGGCAGCTCGAGGTCCAGTGCTTCCTGGCCGATCATCCTGACGATCGCCTTGCCCAGGCAGCGGCCGACGTCGAACAGGGGCTGACGCACCGTGGTCAGCGGCGGGGTCGTGTACATCGAGCTGTGCAGATCGTCGAAGCCGATCACGGAGATGTCTTCCGGCACGCGGATGCCGCGCCGGTACAGGGCCAGGCGGGCGCCGTAGGCGGTCAGGTCGTTGGCGGCGAAGATGCTGGAGAAGCGCTGGCCGGATTCCAGCAGGCGCTCGACCGCCAGCAGGCCTCCGGACTCGGAAAAGTCGCCGCCCACCACCAGCTGCGGGTTCTCCTCGATCTTGTGCTTCGCCAGGGTGTCGCGGTAGCCGGCCAGGCGCGCCTGGGCATCCTGGTGGTCGGACGGCCCGCTGATGAAGGCGATCTGGCGATGGCCCTGCAGGACCAGGTGCTCGACCGCCTCGCAGGCGCCACGGTAGTTGTCGAGGCTGAAGCCGAAGGCCTGCGGACCCTCCAGGCTGCGGCCGAAGGCGACGATGGGAACCCGCTGCGAGAGTTTCAGGATCTGCGCATCCTTCAGCTTGCCGCTCAGGATGACGAGGCCATCGACGCGGCGTGCGATCAGCAGCTCGATGCGTTCGGCTTCCTCGTCCGCATGCCAGTGGCCGGACACGATCAGCGGCGCATAGCCGGTGCCCTGCAGGGCTTCGTCGATGCCGGCCATGGCATCGGCAAAATAGCCCGACACCAGCGACTGGGTCAGCACGCCGATGGTGCGCGAGCTGCCGGTCTTGAGATTCCGCGCCAGCACGTTCGGCTTGTAGTTCAGCTTGTCGATCACGCTCTCGATCGCCTGGCGCTTTTCTTCCGAGACCTTGGCGGTGCCGTTCAGGAAGCGCGAGACGGTGGCCGCCGACACGCCGGCGATGCGCGCGACCTCGTGCACGGTGACCATCGTCGTGTTCCCGGCGGCCGGGCTGGATTCTTTTCTCATTCGCGCAGTATAGCAGGGAAAGGGGTCTATGAAACCGGTTTCAGAAATCCTTTCAAAATACTGGCTTCAAGCGAACTCCTTCAAGGTGCGTGCGCCGGCCGCCTTGCGGTACATCTGCTCGACCATCGCGCGGTGCGGCGGCAGGTCGGCCAGGGCCCGCGCCGACATCTGGGCGATCATCGCGAACTCGCGCCGCGCATCCTCGCACCTGGTCCGGTCGACGACGCCCGCCCCCGGCGTCGTCTCGAACTCCATCCCGTACAGCACGTACTGCCAGCTCGAGGGCGGATACATCTCGAGGTCGGTGACGAAGTCGAGCCGGTGCGGCGGCCGGCTCTTCCACATCGCCAGCTTGTCGCGCAGGCCGGCCGGGATGCTGGCCGGGTCGGCGTTGTCGATCCAGAAGCGCGAGTCGCGGCGCCGCGTCAGGCAGTAGTGCAGCTTGATGAAGTCGACGATGCGCGCATAGCGCTCGCGCATCAACTCGTTGAACAGGCGGGCCGTCGGCTCCATCGCGCCGTCGTAGGGGAACAGGTAGCCGACCAGGTAGGCAGCGGTCTCGATCAGGCCGATGCCGGACGACTCCAGCGGCTCGAGGAAACCACCGGACAGGCCGACCGCCACGCAATTCTTCACCCACTGCACTTCGCGGTAGCCGACGTCGAGCGTCAGGCGGCGCGGGCTCAGGCCCTCGGCCTGCGGGCCGATGTAGTCGCGCAGCACCCGCTCGGCGCGGGCATCGTCGGTATGGCGGCTGGAGTAGACATAGCCGATGCCGCGGCGCTCGCGCAGGCCGATGTCCCAGGTCCAGCCGGCCTCGTGGGCGGTCGAGATCGTGTATGAAGGGATCGGCGCATCCGGCGTTTCGTAGGGCACTTGCAGCGCCAGCGCGCGGTCGACGAACAGGACGTCGCTGACGCTCTTGAACTTTGAACCGAGCGCTTCGCCGATCAGGCGCGCGCGGAATCCCGTGCAGTCGACGTAGAGGCCGGCCCGCAGCGCGCCCTGCTCGCGCGTGTGGACCGCGGCGATGGCGCCGTCCGCTCCCAGCTCGACCTGCTCGACATTCGCCTTTACATGCTTCACGCCCAGCGCGCGGCCATGCTCGGCCAGCAGCGCGGCGAAGCGGCCGGCATCGAAGTGGTAGGCATAGTTCATCGGCCCCAGGTAGTCGGCATCGTGGGCGCGCTTCGGCGCATGGAAGGCCTCGGCCACGCGCTTTTGCATCGTCACCGCCTGGGCAAAGGGCACGCCGGGACCGGCATCGCCGATCAGCCAATAGGGCAGCAGCTCGAAGCCGCCGGCCCGCTGGCTGGGCTGGCTGAAGGGGTGGAAGTAGTGCTCGGCACCCGCTTCGCCGGGCGCCCTCACCCAGTGGCGGAAATGCACGCCCTGCTTGAAGGTGGCGCCACACTCCTTGACGAAACGGGCTTCGTCGATGCCGATCGCGGACAAGGTGCCGCGGATCGAGGGGAAGGTGCCCTCGCCCACGCCGACGATGCCGAGATCGGGCGACTCGACCAGGGTCACGCGCACGCCGCCGGGCTCGTTCGTCGCCAGCTTCTTGGCGAGAAAGCAGGCCGTCAGCCAGCCGGCGGTGCCGCCGCCGACGATCAGCACTTCGTTGATGGGTGCGGCAGGATGCATGAGGGTCTCCTTTGATCGGCGTTGCGTTTTTGTCGGAAAAGAGTTTGACATTCAATTAATCGTGAATGTACTATGAAATCGATTTCAAGAAAAATGAAATCGATTGCAGCACTCGATTCCATTCGAACCCGATCGCAGCAAGACCATAACTAATCTGGAGACAGTATGAACAGCACCGCCCTCGCCGGCCGGCGTTCCCTTACGCCCATCCGCCTTGCCATCCTTTCCCTGTGCGCCGGCTTCGGCGCCGCCCATGCCCAGGCCACGGATCCGGCCGCGCCCACCGTTCAGGCCAGCGAGAGCGGCAAGATCGCCGAAGTCATCGTCACCGCGACCAAGCGCTCGACCTCGCTGCAGAAGACCCCGATCGCCATCACCGCCCTGAACGCGCAGACCCTGGAAGACAACCACGTCCAGACCCTGCTCGACGTGGTCAACCTGGTGCCGGGCTTCCAGGCCACCGGCCAGGGCGACCACGGCGTGACCACCATGACCCTGCGCGGCATCGGCAACGACAGCGCCAAGACCGAATACGCCGATCCGGAAGTCGCCACTTTTGTGGACGGCATCTACTCGCCGCGTCCGGAAGGCGCGACCAGCCTGCTGTTCGACCTCGACGCCATCGAAGTGCTGCGCGGCCCGCAAGGCACGCTGTGGGGCCGCAACTCCACCGTCGGCGCGGTCAATATGCAGACCGCCAAGCCCGTCCTCGGCAGCAAGTCCGGCAGCGTGGAAATGGGCCTGGGCGACTACAAGCGCTATGGTGCGCGCGGCGCCTTCAATATCCCGCTGGGCGAGACCGCGGCGCTGCGCATCGCCGCCGTCCACGAGCAGCACGACGGCTACGTCGACTACCAGGCCTTCACCCCGCCCTCGCTGGACAGCCAGCGCGCGGCCTGGGCGGCGTCCGGCGGCGATCCTTCCAAATTCCAGGCGATCAATCCGAACCTGTTCGTGCGCACCGGCCCGAAATACAGCGCCCAGGACCAGACCGCGGTGCGCCTGTCCTTCCTGTGGCAGCCCAGCAGCGCGCTGCGCTGGAACATCGCCTACGAGCGCTTCAGCGACCGCGGCACGCCGTCGATGAACCTGATGCAGACGCCGCGTCCGGGCCAGGAATTCTGGTCGGCCCTGATCGATACCGCGCCTAGCCTGAAGCGCGACACGGATTCGGTGCGCTCGCGGCTGGAATACCAGCTGAACCCGGACATGCAGCTCACGTATATCGCCGGCTGGTCCAAGTTCGACGGTTCCTCGACCTTCGACCAGGACGCCGGCGCCGACCTGCCGACCAGCTTCTCCACCGGCGGCAACCACCAGGAAAACAATACCGTCTACTCGCACTACACCAACTACAGCCACGAACTCGAGCTGCAGTCGCTGGGCAGCCGCGAGATCGACTGGCAACTGGGCCTTTATTACGGCGCCGAGGACAATGGCATCCGCTTCGACATCCCGATCATGAACGGCACCCAGCAGGGCACGGTGGGCTGGCAGGGTTCCTTCATCCAGCCGAAAGAGACCGTGAAATCCTCGGCCGCCTTCGGCCAGGCCACCTGGAACCTGGCGAACAACCTGCACCTGACCGGCGGCGTGCGCTATACCCACGACAAGCGCACCAACGAAGGCGGCAACGGCTATACCTGGGATTCGAAGGCGGACGTGCCGCAGGTGCCGCTGTCGCCGAACATCGACCCGACGAAGCCGGGCCAGGGCTACAACCCGAACGTCCCCTCGAATACCGGCGAATACAATGGCCACAAGTGGACCGGCCTGCTGCGCCTGGGCTACGACATCGACCGCTACAACATGGTCTACGCCAGCGTCTCGACCGGCTACAAGTCCGGCGGCCTGCAGGACGGCGGCCGCCCCTACGGCGACGAAACCCTGACCAATTACGAGGTGGGCAGCAAGAGCACCTTCCTGGGCGGTAAGCTGCTGGTGAATAACGCGATCTTCTACGAGAAGTTCCGCGGCTTCCAGTTCAGCTCCCCGATCACCAACGCGGACGGCACCCGCGGCCTCGCCACCGAGAATGCGGACGGCGCCAAGATCTATGGCCTCGAGTCGGAGATCACGGCCAAGATCACCCCGGACGACCGACTGATGCTGGCCCTCGCCTTCACCCCGCACGCCAAGCTCGGCAAGCTTACCGGCGGCTCGAACGACTACACCTTGCCGCCCTGCCCGGCCACCAACGGCACCACCACCTGCCTGGACGTGACCGGCCACACCATGCCGCACACGCCGAAATTCTCGGCCCAGCTCCAGTACCAGCACGTGTTCCGCCTCGGCGAAGGCTCGACCCTGGCGCCGCGCATCTCGGCCCACTACGAGGCCAAGACCTCGCTGTCGGTGTTCGACCTCGGCGAGGAAGACCGCCAGAAGGCCTATGGCCGCGCCGACCTCGGCCTGCGCTACACCCGCGACAAATGGTGGCTCGACCTCTTCGTGCGCAACGTCAGCGACGAGCGCATCAAGACCAGCGCCTTCAACCCGGGACCGCACGCCATCTGGCTGGCCCAGTACCAGCCGCCGCGCACCTGGGGCTTCAACACCGGCATCGACTTTTAATCATCACCAGGACTCACCCATGCATTTCCCCTCCAGCTTCACGTGGGGCGTCGCGACCAGCGCGTTCCAGATCGAAGGCGCCGCCCGTGCGGACGGCAAGGGCGTCTCGATCTGGGACACCTTTTCGCACAACCCGGCCAATATCGTCGACCACAGCAACGGCGACGTCGCCTGCGACCACTATCACTGCTACAGGGAAGACGTGGCCCTGATGGCATCGCTCGGCGTCGACGCCTACCGCTTCTCGATGGCCTGGACCCGCGTGCAGCCGGACGGCAAAGGCGCATGGAACGAGAAGGGCTTCGATTTCTACAAGCGCCTGATGGACGCCCTGCAGGAGCGCGGCATCGCCCCGCACCTGACCCTGTACCACTGGGACCTGCCGCAGGGCCTGCAGGACGGCGGCGGCTGGATGTCGCGCGATACCGCCGCCCGCTTCGCCGACTATGCCCACGAGGTGGCGCGCCGCTTCGGCGACCGCCTGCACACCATCGCCACCCACAACGAGCCCTGGTGCACGGCGAACCTCGGCTACGGCAACGCCCAGTTCGCGCCGGGCGTCGCCGATGCCGCGCAGGCGGTGCAGGTCTCCCACCACCTGCTGCTGTCGCACGGCCTGGCGATGCAGGCGATGCGGGCCGCCGGTGCGCGGGCCAAGCTGGGCATCGTGCTGAACCAGTGGACCGCCGATCCAGCCACCGATTCGGAGGCCGACCGTGCGCTCGCCAGGCTGGAATGGGCGCGCTCGGTGCAGTGGTTCATGGACCCGATCTTCAAGCGCCGCTATCCCGAGCTCGCCCTCGCCCACCATGGCGCCAACGCGCCGCTCGTGCACGAGGGCGACTTCGACATCATCGCCCAGCCGCTCGACTTCCTCGGCGTGAACTACTATCGCCGCGAAGTGATGAGCGCCGAAGACCCGCCGCGCAAACCGGAAGGCGGCGAAGGCTTCACCGACATGGGCTGGGAGATCTACGCCCAGGGTCTCACCGACCTGCTGCTGCAGCTGAAGGCCGAGTACGAGCTGCCGCCCATCTACATCACCGAAAACGGCATGGCCGCCGACGACCGCCTCGACCACGGCCAGGTCCGGGACGAGGTGCGCATCGACTACGTGCGCACCCACCTCGAAGCGCTGAAGGCCGCGATGGACCGCGGCGTCGACGTGCGCGGCTACTTCCTGTGGAGCCTCCTCGACAACTTCGAATGGAACTCCGGCTACAGCAAGCGCTTCGGCATCGTCTGGGTCGACTATGCGACCCAGCAGCGCATCCCCAAGGCCAGCGCCCTGTGGTACCGCGACTTCTTGTCCGGACAGCGCCATGCAGCCGCCTGAACGCCGCTCTCCCCTGCTGTGGGTGCCGACCGGCTACTTCACGATGGCGCTGGCGTATACCATGCTGTGCAGCGTGACGGCCATCATGTTCAAGAACCTGGGCATGGACAACGGACGGGCCGCCGCCTGGTCCAGCATGCTGATCCTCGCCTATACGATCAAGCCGCTGTTCGCGCCCGTCGTCGAGATGGTGCGCACCAAGAAGTTCTTCGTGCTGTGGGCCCAGGTGCTGGTGGGCCTGGGCTTTGCCGGCGCGGCCCTGGCCATGGGCCTGCCCGACTGGATGAGCGTGATGCTGCCGCTGTTCTGGCTGATGTCCTTCGTCGGCGCGACCCAGGACATCGCCAGCGACGGCGTCTACGTCACCTCGCTCGACGGCCGCACGCAGTCGCTGTACTGCGGGGTCCAGAGCCTGTCCTGGAACGTGGGACCGATCGTCGCCTCGGGCTTCCTGGTCTACCTGAGCGGGCGCCTGCATGCCGACGTCTTCCACCACGATCCGCGCGTCTTCGGCCCGGACTGGATGGATGCCTGGCGCGTGATCTTCTTCATCGTCGCCGGCATCACCCTGCTGATGGCGCTGTGGCATGCGCGCTTCATGCCCGAGGGCGCGCGCGCCGAACACACGCCGTCCGACATGAAAGGCGCCGCGGCCATCCTGAAGGATTCCTTCGTCACCTTCTTTCAAAAGCAAGGCGTGTGGAAGATGGTGGCCTTCGCCTTCCTGTTCCGGCTCAGCATCGGCTTCCTCGAGAAGATCGGGCCTTTCTTCATGGTCGATGCCGCGGCCAAGGGCGGGCTCGGGCTGTCCAACGAGCAGCTCGGCATCGTCTACGGCACCTATGGGCTGGCGGCGGTGCTGCTCGGGTCCCTGCTGGGCGGCTGGTTCGTGGCGCGCCGCGGCCTGCGCCGCACCCTCTTCCTGCTGTGCTGCGCGGTCAACATCCCGAACGTGACCTTCCTGGTCATGAGCCTGGCGCTGCCTTCCAGCCTGCTGGCGATCACGGCCGGCGTGGTGATCGAGAAGTTCTTTTTCGGCTTCGGCTCGGTGGGTTTCATGATCTACCTGATGCAGCAGCTGGCGCCGGGCAAGTACGCCACCACCCATTACGCCTTCGGCACCGGCCTGATGGGGCTGTGCGGCATGGTCACGGGTGTGCTCAGCGGCCACCTGCAGGAAGCCATGGGCTATGTGAGCTATTTCGTATTCGTGATGGTCGCCACGATTCCATCCTTCCTGGCCTGCTGGTTCGCGCCCTTCCACCACGACGACGGCAGCGGCGCCGGGCAGGAACTCAGATCGGATCCGTCGCCAGCTTCGAGCGCCGCACCGGCGCCCTGATGCCGTAGCGCAGCGCCGACTGGCGCACCAGCTGTTCGAACCAGGGCGGTGCGTCGGGCGCGATCACGATGCTGCGCAACAGGCGGGAAGGGTCGATCGGCACCACGATTCCGGACTGAAATGACTCCGGAACAGGATCGCGTCCCGTGCAGTCGATGATCACCCGCACTTCCTTTTCGTATTCATAGGCCTTGGTCTTGTAGGCGAAGATGCGCGCATAGTCGGGCGAGACGTCCAGCTTGGGATCGCTCCAGTGCTTGACGTACTCGACCCGCTCGATCGAGATGTCGTGTTCCTTTTCCACCCCGCGCAGGGTGTCCGCCAGCTGGCCGACCGTGCTGGTCAGCGCCACCGCGCATTCCGACTTGCCGTACAGTGCCCACATGGCGGCGCTGTCGTCCTGGTTGCGGTGCCAGCAATTGATGAAAACGGACTCGCGCATGCGCCGCTTGAACTGTTCGTAGGTGTAGTCGATCTCACCTTTCGCATAGGCGTCGCTGATCTGTTGCCGCAGTGAAGGCGTGAACGCGCCTTCGAACTTGTCGCTGAAATGGTCGGCGCGGCAGAAGAACAGGGTCGCGTTCTCGAAAAAGTCGAACAGCTTGGCGGCATCCAGATAGCGCCACAACACGGTGTCGGGCCTCAGCTGGTCGTTGATCCTGGGTTCGACAAAATTTCTTGCTTCGAGGGTATCCATCGCCGGGTCATTCTGTTTCGTATTACGGATAGGTTTGTACAATTCTAGTGGGACGGGCGCTGCCGGCATTGGCGGCATCTCCCGTGCGCTTGTAGGAATGCAGGAAGGGATAAGGGTTGATGGCGCCGCCCGTCGTATAGATGCCGTAATGCAGGTGGGGCGGCGTGGTGATGGCGTTGCCGGTGTTGCCGACATAGCCGACGATCTTGCCGGCATCGATGCGCATGCCGGGGTGCACGTCGCCGTAGCTGTCCAGATGGGCGTAGTAATGGCGCTGGCCGCCCGGCCCCAGCACCCACACCACCTGGCCGCCGAGCCGGTTGGTGCCGACCCGCATCACGATGCCTTCGGTGGCCGACAGCACCGGCGTGCCGCGTTTGGCGAAGATATCGATGCCTTCGTGCCTGCGGCCCTCGCTGCGCGCCCCGCCCCAGGTATCGACCAGGCGCGCGGGCTTCACGCCCGCGACCGGCACCGGCAGCGTGGTCGGCGTGGGCATGGCGCCGAGGCGGATGGCATAGGCGATGTTTTCCAGCCAGGGCCGCATCACGCCTTCGAGGGCGATCAGGGCAATGGCGAGGACAAGGGCAAGGACCAGGCGCCGGACGAAGGTAGGCATGCAGGCCATATGGGGCCGGGCGGGCGGATTCCCAGCGGTGCGGGCGCCGCCTCCCGGATGCCTGTGCAAGAATGAAAGGCCCAACCTGGATACGTACGGCGATGACTCAGACCGTTTCCACCATCGGCCATTCGAACCGTTCGATCGAGGAATTCGTCGAGCTGCTGAAGCGCAACCATATTGCCTGCGTGCTCGATATCCGCACGGTGCCGAAGTCGCGCCACAACCCGCAGTTCGGCCAGGACCAGTTGCCGGGCTCGCTGGCCGCGGCCGGCATCGAATACCGCTACCTGGCCGGCCTCGGCGGCCTGAGGAAGCCGCGCCCGGATTCGCCGAATGCCGGCTGGCGCAACACCTCCTTCCGCGGCTACGCCGACTACATGCAGACCGAGGAGTTCGCGCGCAACGTCGATACGGTGATCGAACTGGCGCAAGAGCGCCGTTGCGCCCTGATGTGCGCCGAAGCCGTGCCGTGGCGCTGCCACCGTTCGCTGGTGGCCGACGCGCTGCTGGTGCGCGGCATTCCGGTCGAGGAAATCATCGGCCCGCAAACGCCGCGCCCGCACAAGCTGACGCCCTTCGCCCACGTGGATGGCCTGCACATCACCTACCCGTCCGATACCCAGCGCCAGGAGGAAGCGCAGGGCGACCTATTCTGAGGCTCAGTCCGGCATCGCCTGCAGGTTGGCGCGTACCCGCGCCAGCAGGCCGCGCAGCGCGTCCTGCTCCCCTGCCGTGAAGCCCCGCAGGGCCTGTTCCTTCAGCCGGCCGTCATTGCTGTGCAGGGCGGCGTGCACGGCGCGGCCCTCGGCGGACAGGCTCAGGCGCGAGCTGCGGCGGTCCGCCTCGTCGGCCTGGACTTCCAGCAGGCCGCGCTCGCGCAGCGCACGGATCTGGCGCGCCACCTGGGCCTTGTCGCGGCCGGAGTGCGCCACCAGTTCGCTCTGGGTGGCGCCGGGATGGCGGGCGAAGAAGCCGAGCGCCTTCACCTCCATGTGGGCCAGGTCGTTGGGCCCGTCGCGCAGACTGCGCTGCTGGGCCGAACGGTAGAGATGCATGATCGCGTGCATCGTCTCGAGCACGTCGTCGACCGGGCGGCCCGCATGTTGGTTGACTTGATCAACTTGTTTCGGCATAATGGATGATATTATCAACTAATTTCTGGAGTAACGATGACTGACGTTCAATCCGATCAACCGCTGGTCCGGCGCGTACGCCACGAACTCAAGCTGCGCGAGCTGGAAGTCAGCAACATCGACACCCTGTCCCCCGGCTTCCTCGGCATCACCCTCAAGGGCGAGGCACTGGCCGACTTCGCCTCCCTCTCCTTCGACGACCACGTCAAGCTCATGTTCGGTGAGGGCGAGGAACAGGTTCGGCGCGACTATACCCCACGCCGCTTCAGCCGGGAAGCGCGCGAGCTGGTGATCGAGTTCGCCGTCCACGGCCACGGCAAGGCCTCCGACTGGGCGCGCCATGCAAACATCGGCGACCGCCTGCTGGTCGGCGGCCCGCGCGGCTCGATGATCGTGCCGCTGGAACTGGGCTGGCACCTGCTGGTGGGCGACGATACCGCCCTGCCGGCGATCTCGCGCCGCCTGGAAGAACTGCCGGAAGGCAGCCGCGCCTTCGTCTTCGTGCTGGCCGACGAGGCCGACCGCCGCGATTTCGCAAGCCGCGCCAAGGTCGAGCTGCACTGGGCGGCCACGAACGAGGAATTACTGGCGGCGCTGGAGCGGCTGGCGCTGCCGGCCGCGCAGACGGGCTTCGCCTGGGGCGGCGGCGAAGCCTCGCTGATGGCGCGGGTGCGCCAGGTGCTGGCCGACAAGGGCCTGCCGAAGCAGCATATGCGGGTGTCCAGCTACTGGAAACGGGGCGTGGCCGACCATCATCACGAAGAGCTCGGCTGACGCCCGCCCCGCCCGGCCGGAATCTCAACCGGCGAGGAAGTGTCCCGCGATCTGCCAGCAGATCGACAGCAGGGAGGCCCCGGCCGCCAGCGAGACGATGAGGCCGGTCTTTTTCGCGCCGGCGGCTTGTGCGGCCTGTACCGACTCGATGCGCTGGATCAGCTCCTGACGCGCCTGTTGAAGCTCGCGTTCGACAGCAGCCTGCTGCTGGCCGAGCTCGGCGCGCTGGGCGGCGATCTTCTGCTCGACCGGGGCCAGCATCTCGCCCAGTCCGGCGCCCAGCTCCGTCTTCAGGCGCACCTCGAAGCCCGCCAGCACTTCCTGGCTTTCGCGCATGCGTCTTGCCAGCAGGTCCTCGAGTCCGCGTTCCGACACAAGCCGGGCCTGGTCCAGCTGCATGAAGCCCTCATCGACCCGTGCGGCGCACTGCGCAAGGGCGTCGCGCAGTTCCGCCTGCATCGTCGTGCGCAGCAGGTCGTTGGCCAGGTCGATCTTGCGTTCCGCCTCGCTGACGCGGACGACACAGCCGACCAGCTTTTCCGCCTGTTCCTGGGTGACCCCTTTGGCCTCCATCAGGCCCTGGTTCGCGGCATTGATCTTGACCTGCTGCTCGGCGAGTTGCTGCTGCTGGTCGAAGATCTTTTCGTTCTGCCCTTTCAGTTCCCGTGCCTGCTGCTCGAGTACCTTCTGCTGCTGCAGCAGGATATTCTGCTGGTCGCTGAGCACCTTGGAAATCGCCGTGTTCACCACCAGCAACCTGGATGAGGTCTGGGTCAGGCGGCCGATCGAGGTGCTCAAAGTCAGTTGCGCTTCCTGCAGCTTGTCGTCGCGGTCGTTCCACCAATTGCCGAAGAAATTGCCGTCGCTCTTCTCCCGGCGCAGGCGCTCGAGCTCGTCGGCATCGTTCCCAACCTTCTCCTGCTCCCCGAGCATGGCCTGGACGAGTTCCTTGATTTTGCTTTCCTGCATGATCTTCTCGGGGACGGAAATGGCCGAGAAGGCCTCCACGATCTGCAGTTCCTGTTTGTTGCGTGCGTTCACGTTGGTTTCTCTTAAAGGGTCTTCAGGAAGTCTTCGATTCTCGACTGGCTGCTGTTGATGTAGTCGACGGCTGCCGCGCTCTTCGCCACCTGGTCGCGGGTCTGCGCCACCGACTGCTCGAGGCTGGCGAGCGTGGCGGCGGCTGCGCTGCCGGCGGCACCGAGCGTCACCCCGATCGCCTGGTAAAAGGAAATCGACTTGGCATAGTTGCCGACGTTGTTCAGCGAGCTTTCGGACAGCTTGACGAGCTCGTTCGACATTTCCTCGCGGCGCCCGGCGTCGGCCATGAGTTCATCGAGCTGCTTTTCATCCATGGCGTAACGGTAGCGCTCGAACATGCAATCGATCTGGTAGGCCAGGAAGGCGGACAGCAAGCCCGTCATTATTCCCATCAGGACTGGCGTGACGAGGTCGGCCACGGGCTTGAGGAAAGGCACGGTCAGCATGAAGGCCGCCACGGTCTCGTTCAGGACCAGGCCGATCGAGCTGATGACGACAGCGCCCAGGATCTTCAGGCCTTCCTGCAGGGCCTGGTCGGCCGTCATGCCCTTCGGCGGGAAGAAAATCATCTTGAAGGCCCGGAACAGGCCCAGCAGGCCTTCGCGGATGACCGTGACGAAACGCTTCGCTGTCGACAGGAAGTTATTCAGGAGAAAGGTCAGAAGATTGCTCATGAAGCCGCTGACGCCGCCCTGGAACAGTTGCGACACGGCGTCCGGAATCTTCTTGACCACATTCGCGATCACACGTTCCAGCCGGCTGCGGATTTCCTCGAACAGCGACTTGCCGGCTTCCACGCCGTGCCTGATCAAGACCTTGAACTCGTTGAACAGGCCATTGACCAGCTCCGTCAGCAGCACGCCGAGCGCCTGGCGCAGGCCCATCTGCACGGCCTGCTTTCCGCCCGTCTGCAGCAGTTCGGTGGCCTGTTTCTTGAGAAGGGCACGGTTGGCGGTACTGTCGATGTGCTGCTTGGCGGTCTCGTATTTCTTCTGCATCGCCGCTTCGTCGACCTCGAAGTGGGTCTTGTTGTCCGTGCCGTCCTTGCGTTCCCGCTCCGACCATTCCTTGAGGTCGTGGTCGCTTTTCGATCCGTTCAGGGATTGGTTGGTCAGGGCCAGGTTGTCGTCGTGGTTGGCGATCTCGCGCAGGCGGCTGACGTCGACCCTGGCCTGTCCGGTTGCGGGATCCACCGTCACCGTCCCGAGGGCCAGGTGCATCTTCGGATCCTGGTGGATTTCGCTGATCGAGACCACATGATCGAGCTCGGCACCCAGGACCTTGCCGCTCTTGAGCGTGACCTCGCCGTCCTGCGAGACGGGGGCGCGCGTGTATTCGTCGCGGCCCAGTCCGATTTTTTCGTCCCGCTTCTGATCCCAGGTCTTGCCGCCGGCCGTATTCGCTTTCGCCTGCGTATCGACCTCGTATTCCGACCTGACGCTCGCGTCATAGGTCTTCTTGGACTGTTCGTGCAGCCTGCGGTCCGCTTCCGTCGCCACGTAGCCGTCGTCGTCGCGTTTGAAGTTGTGCAGGGTCGTCACGTTGCCGCCGTTCTTGTCTTCGAACATGGCGGTGGACAATCCAAAGGGACCGATGATCTGTGCGATCACCTGCTGGCGGCAATCGGCGAACAACTGCTGCAGGCGCTCCTCACGCAGGGCGCTCAGTGTCTTTTCCATTTTTTATGCTCCAAAGCGATCGAACCAGGGGCCGAATCCGGATGCGATCACGATCCGGTCCGCGACATCGTGGAACACGCGGATGATTTGTCCGCGCTGCCCCTGGGGCGGCGGATCCATGTCGATGCACAGGTAGTCGCCGCCGCCATTCGATGCGAACGGCACCCATCCGGGCGACCACCAGAGCGGCTTCACCGGCCCATCGGTGCGGCCTTCGCGGCCGTCGAAGTCGCCGCCGTCGAGCAGCTCGTTCCAGCTCGACCAGCTCATCAGGATGCGGCGCGCGGGAAGAAAGGCGTAAGCGTCGAACAGCGGCGCTGCCTGCCCCTTCTGTCCATCGTGGCCCCGCAGGCAGGCAATGAAGTCCTCGGGCAGCTGCAGGCCCAGCCTGCCCTGCAAGTCGTCGATGGCAGCCGTATCGGCGCCGGGATTCAGGTCCGCCAGCACGGCCGGCCGATTGGCGTCCAGCCAGGTTTCCAGCTTTCCCCACTGGCAATACATGATCCTTGCCCCTTACAAAGTTCCGGTAACACTTAGTCTAACAAATACTGAACAACAAATGTAGCCCTGCGGCAATTTTCTTATTGAATTAGAACGAGCCGCCCGTCCCGCTCCAGCACAAAGCGGTCGAAATCGCTGGCCAGGAACAGCTGGCCGGCATACACCTCCCGGGCTTCCCGCTCCAGGTCGCCCATCGTCAGGCCATTCTTGTCATTCTGCTGGTAGCGCGGGCTGAAATGGGTCAGCACCAGGTTCGGCACCCCGGCCCGGCTCGCTGCCAGCGCCGTCATGCGCGCGGAACTATGCCGGGGCCCCGGCCCGACCTTCTTCAAGACCTCTTCCGTGTAGGTCGCTTCGTGGATCAGCACTTCGGCATCCCGCGCCTCCGCGGCCAGCAGGTCCGGGCTGTCGTTGTCGCCGCCGACGATCACCTTCCTCGGCTTGCGGCCAGGCAGCAGCCAGTCGCGCGGGTCGAGGACGCGGCCGTCGTCCAGCACCACCTGGCGGCCGTGCTGCAGCTCGCCCCAGGCGGCGCCGCGCGCCACCCCGCCCGCGTCCAGCTTCGCCGTATCCAGCTTGCGCTCGACCTCGCGCTCCGTGAAGCTGTAGGCCCAGGAAGGCATGCGGTGCGACAGCGGCGTCGCCGCGACCCGCAGGTCGGGCAGCACGTCGATCTCGTCGCCCTGCGTGACGTCGACGTAGTCGACCGCGAACGGCAGGCCCAGCTCGGTGGTCGCCATCACGCCCTCCAGGAAAGGCCGCAGCTGCGGCGGCCCGACCAGGGCCAGCGGCGCGGTCCGGTTCAGCATGCCGGCGCTGGCCAGCAGTCCGGGCAGGCCGTAGCAGTGATCGCCGTGCATGTGGGTGATGAAGATGGCGCGCAGCTCGTGCAGCGACCAGCTGGTGCGCAGGATGCGGTGCTGGGTGCCTTCGCCGCAGTCGACCAGCGACCAGTGGCGTGCCGCGCGCGCGCCGCCCAGCGAGCGCAGCGCCAGCGCCGTCACGTTGCGGGCTCTGCTCGGAGTGCCGGATGAGGTGCCGAGGAACTGGAATTCCATGCCTTGTCTTCCTGTGATGGGTATGGAGCGCATTATCGGGCCGTTTCGCTCCTCCCGCGGCCGGTTTCGCGCCGCCAAAACCGGGCTTCGTCATTTCGCGCTTGCCCGCGCCGCCCGCTCTGGCGACAATTCCATGCATATTAGCAATCAGGAAAGCCGATGAGCACACTTTCTCCCAGCGCCGGTCCGAGCCCGGCCCCACGCCGCCCCCTGCTCGCCTTTGCCGGGATCTTCGGCCTCACCGTGCTCATCAGCGGCTGGGCAGCGGTCCTGATGACGCTGGCGGCGGGCCGTCCGGATCAGCTGTACACCGAACTGATCGTCTCGCTCTGCATCGGCATGGTCGCCCTGGTGGTGGTGCTGGGCGCGCGGCGGGCCTTCTGGCGCGACTCGGCGCGGCACCGCCGCTGGCGCTTTGCCCTGCTGGCCCTGCTGGTGCCGGCGGCGCCGGTCGTGCACTTCCTGGGCCTGAGCATCGGCAGCCTGATCCTCGGCCTCGACATGCCCAGTCTCGCGCACTACTTCACGGTACCGCGCTTCAGCATGATCCTGTTCACCATGCTCAGCTCCTTCGGCCTGCTCGGCATCGTCGTCGCCCGCGAGCGCATGGACCGCATCAAGCTGGAGCGCAGCGAAGCGCACGCGCGCGCCGAGACCGTCGAGCGCCAGGCCCTGCAGGCCCAGCTGCGCCTGCTGCAGGCCCAGATCGAGCCGCACATGCTGTTCAATACCCTGGCCAACCTGCAGGGCCTGATCGCCATCGACCCGCAGCGCGCCGGCCAGATGCTGGACCAGCTGATCCAGTACCTGCGCGCCACCCTCAGCGTGTCGCGTGACGAGACCACCACGCTGGAACAGGAATTCGCCGCCCAGGAAGCCTATCTCGGCCTGATGCAGGTACGCATGGGCGCCCGCCTGGCCTACCGCTGCAGCCTGCCGGAGGAGCTGCGCACGGTGCGCCTGCCGACCATGCTGCTGCAGCCGCTGGTGGAGAACGCCATCGTGCACGGCCTCGAGCCGAAGGTGGACGGCGGCACGGTCACGATCGCCGCCGCCCGCAATGGCGACATCCTGGAGATCAGCGTGTGCGACACCGGCCTCGGCCTCGGCAGCGCCCCATCCCGCAAGGGAAGCGGCGTCGGTGTGACCACCACCCGCGAGCGCCTGCAGGTGCTGTACGGCGCGCGCGCGAATGTCGAACTTTCCCCGGCCGCGCCCCAGGGCACGGTCGCCCGTATCCACCTTCCGCTGGAGTTCCCATGACCGCACCGATGACCGCAACCCGGCCCGTCCGCGCCCTGATCGCCGAAGACGAACCCATACTCGCCGCCATCCTCGCCCAGTCGCTGCAGCGTCTGTGGCCCGAACTTCAGGTCCTCGGGCCCGCGCCGAACGGCCTGGCGGCGGTCGAACAGGCGCTGGAACTGCGTCCGGACCTGCTCTTCCTCGACATCAAGATGCCCGGCCAGACCGGCCTCGAAGCCGCCGAGGAGCTGGCCGAGCGCTGGGACGGCGCCCAGCCCTTCCCGGAAGTGGTGTTCGTGACCGCCTATGACGACTATGCTTTGAAGGCCTTCGAGCAGGCCGCCGCCGACTATGTGCTGAAACCCGTCAGCGACGAGCGCCTGCGCCGCACCGTCGACCGCCTGCGCCAGCGCCTGGGCAGCGCCGCCGGCCCGGCCCACGACGGCGGCATGGCGGCCCTGGTCGAGCAGATGCGCGCCCTGCTGCCCCAGGCCGCGGCGCCGGAGCGCCTGAGCGTGATCCGCGCCGCGGTCGGCAATGTGGTACGCATGATCCCGGTGCAGGACGTGGTCTACTTCCAGGCCCTGGACAAGTACGTGACCGTGGCCACCGCCGATAGCGAAGCCCTGATCCGCCTGCCGCTCAAGGACTTGCTGTCCCAGCTCGACCCGGAACAGTTCTGCCAGGTCAGCCGCGGCGCCATTGTCAACATGAAGCAGGTGGCCAGCGCCAGCCGCGACGAGATGGGCAAGCTGACCCTGGCCCTGCACGGACGCAGCGACCGCCTGAAGGTCAGCCCGCTGTTCGCCCACCTGTTCCGGCAAATGTAGTCGCTCTCAGTCCTCGATCTCGTCGGGCGATGCCTCCGGCGCCGCCAGCACATCCTCGATGGCGGCGTCCGGCGCTACATTGGTCACCTGCAGCACGTTGGAGGCGATGTTCACGAAGGCCGGCGCCGCCACCTGTCCGCCGTAGTGGTAGCGCCCCGAGGGCTCGTCGATCATCACCGCCACGATGAAGCGCGGTGCCGACATCGGCAAGATGCCGACGAAGGACGCGATGTACTTGCGGGGGAAGACATAGCGCCCGTTCTCGGCCTTGTACGCGGTGCCGGTCTTGCCGCCGACCCGGTAGCCGGGAATCCGCCCGTTCCTGGCGGTACCCTGCACCACCACGTTCTCCAGCATCTCGCGCATCGTACGCGCGGTGGCCGGGGAAATCACCCGGGTGCCGGCCGGCGTTCCGGTGCCTTTCTCCAGGGTCAGCGGGACCACCTTGCCGTCGTTGGTGAAGATCGTGTAGGCGCGCGCCAGCTGCAGCAGCGAGACCGCGATGCCGTTCCCGTAGCTCATGGTGGCCTGCTCGATCGGACGCCAGGAGC
>Ga0308169_10002202_pt1 | contig 20639 bp, 18 predicted proteins | sample PhyBR1_2_FD_202139 | JGI IMG/M metagenome (GOLD analysis project Ga0308169, IMG submission 202139) | Phyllosphere microbial communities from UC Gill Tract Community Farm, Albany, California, United States - DLSLSB.R1 | ecosystem: Host-associated > Plants > Phyllosphere > Unclassified | place...
CTCTAGTGGGAGAGGATGCCTGAAAGGCATGTTACTTCTGCACTGCAACATTGGTAAAGACAACCGCAATTTCTCTACCACCATTGCGAAATGGAAATTGTTCGCTTGTCGTTTTTTATCACCAACGACAATATAATATCATACACACCCGCCTCGAGGGGACTAACTAATTAAGTTGCCAGTCCCTATCTGAATGAAGGTTGGCAAGAGCTTTTGAAGGTTTGCCAAGGTGAAGGAAGATGTGAGCAATAGATCTATGCAACCTTGCTTATCATGCGCCGGGAAGGCGCAATCAAAACTTCACGCCACCACGCACGCCGTAAAGGCGCGGATCGGCGAAATTCGCAGTCGGGAATGTCCCGGGGATAACTGTAGTCACGACGACCGCGTTCTCGATGTTCTTCACAAAGCCTTGGACGTAGAATCGGTCGCCCGGTGCGTTGAAGGTGATGCTGGCATCCGAGCGCATGCTACTTGGTACTCGGTACTGGTTGAATGTCGCGAGCGCTGCCAATTGGTAGTTGTCCACGACCCGGGTGCGCACATTCGCCTCGATGTTGCTCCCACCGGGTAGGTCGAAGGTATGCGTGTACCCCGCGGTTACGGTGAACCCGGGTGCCCGATCAAGGTTCCTGCCGCTGAAATCCACGGTAGGAGACAGCAGGAAGCGATCGTAGGTTGCGTCAAGATAGGCGAAGGAGAAATCGAACAGCATGGGCCGGGCTGGCTTGATCGAACCCTCCAGCTCCACGCCCTTGACCGTTGCCACGGCAGCATTGGTAGTGACCGAGCAAGGACCGCCACAGATGGTCGATATCTGCGTAAGCTGAATGTTTTTGTAGTCATACCAGAAGGCCGCGGCGTTTAGGCGGATGGCGTTGTTGAGTAGCCGGGTCTTAAGGCCGATCTCATAGGAGGTCAGCGTCTCCGGCTGATAATAAAGCGCCTGCTCGACCACCGGGTTGAGACAGTTCGGCGTGCCGACCGCACACCCGTCGTTGAACCCGCCCGCCTTGTAGCCAGTCGAGACGGTGCCATAGGCGAGCGTCCGTGGGTTGACGTCAAAATCGACCCCGGCGCGCCACGTCACCTTGTCGAAAGTGCGGTGCGCATTGTCCGCCGTCGCAAGGTCGCTGGTCCCCGTGCAGGTCAGTGTTGCACACCGCCGGGTCGCGCCCACTCGCGACTTGTCGTCCCGCGAATAGCGCACGCCGCCGGTGACCCGCAGCTGGTCGAGAACGCTCCACGTTACCTGGCCGAAGCCCGCATAGGACTTGTTTTTGGCCGGATCGCGATCGAAACGATAGACATAGCCAACGGTGTTCGGCGTCGCCGCAAGCAGTCCGTAAAGATCCTGGCGTAGGCTGCTCTCATCGTAGAAGTAATACGCGCCGGCCTGCGCCTTGATCGGACCGGTGCCGGTCGTGTAAAATCGGAGCTCCTGACTGTTCTGCTTATAATGGCCGTCCAGCCGGCTACGGATAACGGTGTTGTTGTTTCGCAGATAGGCGGTGTCCTCGCCGCGATCGAGTTCGCGGTAGGACCCGAGATAGGCGACGCCGATACCGCCCAAGTCGTAGTTGAAGTCGGCCTGCACGCCCCAGGTGTCGTTGCGACGGTCGAGGCCGAAATTGATCGGGTCGTTGAGCGAGCGCAACGTGCGGCTGGATACGTCCTGCCCAACATAAAGCGGTGTCTGTCCGCTGGCAGTGTTGGCGTAGAAATTGCTGAGTCGCACGCCGTTCTGCAACTGGCCGCCGAGGTGGGAATAATCGCCGCGCAGGACCAACTCGCCTTTGTCCAGCTTTACCAGACCAGTGACACGGCCGGAAATGTTGTCCTTGAACGGATCGAGATTGTTGCTGGCGTTCGGGCCGTTGGTGACGAAGCTGTCGCGGCGATCATAGTTGACCGCGCCGCGGATGGCGATGGTGTCGGACACGGGCACGTTAACGACGCCGGTGACCTGCGCCTGATTGTAGTTGCCGTAGGTCGCATCGACCCGGCCGCCGAGCTTGAAGGTCGGCAGGTTGGTGATGACGTTGACCAGACCGGCGGTGGTGTTACGTCCGAACAGCGTCCCTTGCGGACCGCGCAGCACCTCGACGCGGGCAATGTCGAAGAAGCTCGCCTCCTGCGCCTGTGGGCGAGCGATGTAGATGCCGTCCAGCATGAAGGCGGCGGAGGGATCGCCCTTTTCTGTGCCGTCGCTCGACGTGATGCCGCGGATAGTGATCTGCAGGCCGTTGCCGTTGGCACGATCGATTGAGATATTGGGCACAACATCGGCAATCTGCGTCGGATTAGTGACGCCGCTTTCCAGCAGCGAATCGCCCGTCACCGCCGTTAGTGCGACCGGCGTCTTTGACGCCAAACTGGACGTGCGCTGCGCCGTGACGACGATGTCGCCTTCGCTGACCGCACCGCCAGGCACGCCTTGGTCCGACGACGTTGATGCATCAGCGGTACGGTCGGGAGCCACCGATGGGTCGGGGGAGCCGTTGATCTGCGCTGTCCGCTCATCAGTCGATGGGGACGGGGTGCCGACCTGCTGTTGCGCCAAGGCGGGCGCCGCATACAGCGGCAACGTGACGAGAACTGTCGAGCACAGCAAGCGGGGGAATTTCATCAAGCCTCTCCTGAAAGCGGTTTCACCACACGCGCTGTTGCGCCTGGTGTTGGTTGAAGCCCGCTTCCCGATCTTCGCCGGGCGGTCCGTGCTTCCGCATTCACACGAGCTAGCGTGACTACATGACAATTGCAATCACTGATGAATGATCTGTTTGAGATATGCATTTACCGTGGTTAGCGGCAATGCCGCTTTAAACCTCGGCGGGCCGCACACTTTCGTCAAACATGCGGACGAACACGACTAACATGAATGCCGTGACGATCGCCGGGGCCAGCCAGATCGATGTCCAGCCGTGCAGCATCGAGGAAACAGTAAAGCGGGCATAGACAAAGCCCGCGACGTTGGAGCCTAGGACGACCCCCACTCCGGACAGGATGAACCAGTAAAATGCTTGGACACGGGCCCGCGTGATCGCGGGGAAGCGAGTGTCGAGCCAGATTTGCGCGGATACAAAGAAAAAATCATAGCTTACGCCGTGCATCATTATACCGAGCAAGATCATCGGCATGATGCCTTGGTCGCCGTGAAAGCCGTACGCCCACAACAGGAAGCGGCCGATCCAACCGAGCATGCCAATGATCATCACCCGCTTGATGCCCAGCCGCGCGATCAGCAGCGGCAGCAGCAGCAGCGTGCCCATTTCCACGATCTGACCGATCGTCTGAATCGCCGTTGGCTCGACTCGGATTCCACCAAAGTGGAACGCAACCGATTTTTCGACGAGATAGTTGTTGAAGAAGCTGTCGTAGAACTTTTTGGGGACGACCATCACGAGCACGGCGATGATCAGCACCCAGAAGCTCAGGTCTCGCACGCCGCGCACCGCATCAAGCCCGAGCGCGGACAGGACGTTCAGTCTTCCCCGTTCCGCCCGCGGCGGCGTGTGCGGTAGAGTCAGGCAGTATAGTGCGCCGACGATGTGCACGCCTGCACCCATCCGCATCGGCAGTGCGGACGCGCCGGCACCGGGGATCAGGCCGATCACTAATCCCGCGACGATGAAGCCGATCGACCCGAAGATGCGGATCGACGGGAATTGCCGCCCCGGATCCGCCAGCGCGTTGAACGTCAGCGCCACGCCAAGAGGGATGCCGCAGCTGTAGAAGATGCTATGCAGGAACATAACGCCCAGAAAGGCGGGGCGGGAGGCGTGGATCGTCGACATCCAGAACAGCGTGACGCCGCCCAGCAGCATCGCCAGCGCGAGCAGCCGCTCGGTCGCGAAGTAGCGATCCGCCAGCATCCCCGCGAACAGTGTCGACAGGATCGTTGCTAGCCCGATCATGCCGTAGGCGGAGCCGATGATGTCGTCGAACCCGAGGCTCTTGCTCATATACGTGCCGAGCGTGACGAACCACGAGCCGGTGGCGAGATATTGCAGCAGGAATAGTGCGGACAATCGCGACCGCAAAACGACAGGCAGGGAGGACCCGCTGGTCATCGGCCGCGCGCCGCATCCATGAGCATGACCGTCGCGTGCCTCATCACCCGCTCCTTACCGCACCTCTTGCATGTGTGCATATGCGCATGCATAGTTGCGTATATAAAGCACGTCGAGTCATAACGGCGAGCGCGTGACCCCGCACCGGGGCAAATGGCTGACGCTCGATCGGGTCCGGTCGGCGTGCGAGGCGGAAAGGAGCAGGATGCCAACGAAGGACAGCGGCGGCCGGATCAGCGTTGCCGCGCAACGCGCGATGGCGGGCGGCCCCTTCCGCTGCATGGCGGGTGGGGTGTCGCAGGTGCGGATAATCAATCGCGCCGACCGCACCGACCGCCTGCTACTCGAAACACCCGATTTAGTTGAGGCACCCAACTGGACCCCCGATGGCGCGGCGCTGTTGCTAAACGGCGGCGGCGGCTTGTTCCGGCTCGACCTCGCCGCCGCGCCGCCCGCGCTTGTGCCGATCCCGATTGGCCAGGTCGAGGATGCCAACAACGACCATCTCGTCTCCCCCGACGGCCACACATTGTATATATCTGCGGGCGGCGCGGTCTATGCGCTGCCGGTGGCGGGGGGCGAGCCCGACCAGCTAACGCCGGAGGGGCGTGTGCGCTTCTTCCTGCATGGGGTGTCGCCCGATGGGCGATGGCTCGCCTGCACCACGATCGACATGGGCAGCGTCGCCGGGCGCTGGGGCATCCAGCTAATCCCTGCGGATGGGGGCGATCCCCGGACGCTGATACTAGGCGACCGTCCGGTCGACGGCCCCGAATGGTCGCCGGACGGCGAGTGGATTTGGTTCAACGGCGAGCTCGATGCAGAGGTGCCCGGCCACGCGCAGATATACCGCATGCGCGGCGACGGCACCGGCGTCGAGCGGATGACGCATGGGCCCGAGGTCGACTGGTTCCCCCACCCCTCTCCCGACGGACGGCACGTCGGCTTCATCCGCTATCCCGTCGGCACCACCGGGCATCCGGTCGGCCGACCTGTGGAGATCTGGCTGCTGTCGCTGGCGAATGGTACGCTGGCGCGGCTTGCAGCGTTCCGCGGCGGCCAGGGATCGTTTAACGTCAACAGCTGGTCCCCGGACGGCACGCGGCTCGCCTATGTCGCGTATCCACCTTCCCCGCCTACCGGCACGCAAGAAGGACTGGCATGACGACGATCGACAACGGCGGAACACGCGCACCGATCCGTGTCGGGATCATCGGCTTCGGCAATGCCGGGCGGTTGATCCACGCACCGCTGATCCGTGCGACGTCGGGCTTCGCACTCGCTGCCATTTCTAGCTCGCGCGTCGAGTCGGTGCGGGAGACGGCGCCCGACGTGACGGCCTATGCCAACGCCCATGCGATGCTCGCTGCGCCCGACATCGACCTGATCGTGGTGGCGACCCCACCGGAAAGCCACGCGACCTGGGCAAGCGCCTCGCTACGGGCGGGTAAGCATGTACTGGTGGAAAAACCGTTCGCCGTGCATGCCAGCGAGGCGGCTGGTATCCTCGCCCTTGCCCAGTCAGTCGACCGGATGGTGACTGTGTTTCACAATCGCCGCTTCGACAGTTGCTTCCAGTCGGTGCGTGCGGTGATCGAAAGCGGCGCCCTAGGCCGGATCAACCATTACGAAAGCCAGTATAACCGCTTCAATCAAATGGTGAACAACGACTGGAAGGCACCGGCGCAACCGGGCAGTGGACTATGGTTCGATACCGGCGTGCATATTGTCGACCAGACGATTCAGCTGTTCGGCCTGCCCGAGGCGATCGGGATGGCCACTGCGCACAACCGCTCCGGCAGCGCTGCCGACGACTGGTGCCACGCGGTGCTGCATTTTTCCGACAAGCGCGCGGTGCTGCATTGTTCGATGCTGGTGGCAGGGGGCGTCCCGCGCTTCGCGGTCCACGGCGACACCGCCAGCGTCCTCAAGCACGTCGCGGATATTCAGGGCCGCCAGTTGTGGAGCGGCATGGCTCCCGATGCGCCGGGCTATGGCCGGGATGACGATCCGCCGGTATTAATTGGTGCGGACGGATCGCGCACGCCGCAGCCGGTAGCCGCTGGCGACTACCGCGGGTTCTTCCGCGCGCTGGGCCAGGCGATCCGCGGCGAGGGTCCCAATCCCACCACGCCGCGTGACATGCTGGGGGTGATGGCGGTGCTGGAAGCAGGCGTCGCATCGGCACGCGGAGGCCGCGTCATGCCCGTCGTTCTGCCCGAGATCGCCGCATGAGCGGCCCCGCCGACCAGATCGCGGCGATCGACCGGGCCGAGCGGGCGCTGGAGCTGGCGCGGTTCACCGCCGACGATGGCTGGGCACTTGGATCGCGGTTGCGCGAGGTTGCCGGCGAGCGGCAGGCGCCCGTCGTCATCGAAATCTACCGCGCAGGCGGCCTCACCGTGTTCGCGACAGCGCTAGAGGGCGCGACCTCCGACAATGCTAGCTGGGCGGCGCGCAAGATCGCCACAGCGCTGCACTTCGAACGGTCGAGCGCGGCAGTGGCCCTCCACCTGCGCGCGCGTGGCCTCAAGCTCGACGATTACGGTCTGTCACGCGATCGATACGCCGCGGCGGCAGGAGCCGTCCCGCTGCGCGTCGCGGGCGCGGGCTGCGTCGGCGCGGTCGCTGTCAGCGGCCTGTCGGGCATGGAGGATCACGAGCTGGCGATCGATGCGATCGGTTGGCTGCACCGGCGCCAGGCGTGAGCATCGACCACGCCGATCAGGACAGGATAATTGATGGCAACCCATGACACCCCCACCACCTTGAACGAAACCGCGTTTGAGGACCTCGCCCGATTGATGGTCGGCGCCGATTACTGGACCACCGCGACGAGCGAGGCGTTCGGTGTGGCGCGCATCCGCTTAGCGGACGGACCGCACGGCCTTCGTGTACAGGACGATAACAATCCCGACCTGCTTGGCCTAGGGCGCAGCGTGCCGTCAACCTGCTTCCCGACCGGCGCGACGCTGGCGGCATCGTGGGACGAGGCGCTAGTCGAGGAGGTCGGCGCGGCGCTCGGCCGCGAAGCGCGCGCGCTTGGCGTCCACGTCGTCCTCGGCCCCGGGCTCAACATCAAGCGCAGCCCGCTGTGCGGCCGCAATTTCGAATACTATAGCGAGGACCCGCTGCTCGCTGGCCGGCTCGCCGCCGCCAACGTCCGCGGCATCCAAGCGAACGGCGTCGCTGCTTGCCTGAAGCATTTCGCGGTCAACAATCAGGAAACCGACCGGATGCGCGTCAGCGCCGACATCGACGAACGCACTTTGCGCGAAATCTACCTGCGCGCATTCCAGATCGCAGTGCGAGACGGGAAGCCATGGACGATCATGAGTGCGTACAACCGCATCAACGGCGCGTCTGCCAGCGAGGACCCGTGGCTGCTCACGCAGGTGCTGCGCGAGGAATGGGGCTTCGACGGGGTCGTCGTCTCCGACTGGGGGGCGGTACGCGATCCGGTGGCGGCGGTGCGCGCGGGTCTCGACCTGCGCATGCCGGGGCTGGAGGGCAATCCGCGCGTGCTCGACGCCCTGCGCTCCGGCGCGCTGGAAGAACGGCATGCCCGGCTGTCGGCGGAACGCCTGGCCTTGCTGTCACAACGCACCGGTGCGGGGACGGGTGCGCGCGCCGAGCCTCCGTCGCTGGACGATCATCATGCCATCGCGCGCCGCGCCGCCGCGCAATCGTCAGTGCTGCTCCACAATGACGCGGGCTTGCTGCCGATCGACTCGGATCGGCCCGGCACTTTTGCAGTGATCGGTGAACTCGCGCGCACGCCGCGGTTCCAGGGGGCGGGCAGTTCGACGGTGAACCCGTTCCGCGTCGTGCCCCCGCTCGACGCGTTGCAGCACAGGCTGGCCAGCACGGCGTTCGAGCCCGGCTATCGCCTCGACGGCGATCCCGACCAGGCGATGCAGGACGCCGCCGTTGCACTGGCGGCGTCGAGCGACACGGTGCTGCTGTTCCTAGGCCTGCCGCCGGTGGCCGAGTCGGAGGGGTTCGACCGGCAGACCATCGACCTGCCTCCGGTGCAGGTCGATCTGCTGCGCGCAGTCTCGGCGGTCAACCGCCGCGTAGTCGTCTCGCTCAGCAATGGATCGGTGGTGACCACCGCGCCGTGGCGCGCGCAGGCGGGCGCGATCGTCGAGTTCTGGCTGGCGGGACAAGCGGCGGGTGACGCAGTTGCCGACGTGCTGACCGGCGCGGTCAATCCGTCAGGCAAGCTGCCCGAGACGGTGCCGGTTCGACTGGCGGATACCCCGGCCTATCTCGACTTCCCCGGCGGCCTAGGCCATGTCCGCTACTCGGAGGGGGTGTTCGTCGGTTACCGCTGGTACGACGCGCGCGACGTGGCGGTGGATTACCCGTTTGGCCACGGTCTGTCCTATACCCGCTTCGCGTACGCCGACCTGACGGTCAACGGGTTCGGAGAGGGCGATCTGCGTGCGCTGCACGTATCTTGCACACTCAGCAACATCGGCGACCGCGCCGGCGCGGAAGTGGTACAGCTCTATGTCGGACGGCCCGTGGCGGAGGTGAGACATCCTCTGCGCGAGCTGCGCGGGTTCCGCAAGGTCACGCTGAAGGCGGGTGCCAGCACGCGCGTGGACTTTACTGTGTCGCGCGACGACCTTGCCTATTTCCACGCCGATTGCGGCTGGGTATTCGAGGGTGGCCGCTACGACTTGGCGGTGGGCGCCAGCGCCGGTGACCTGCGACTCCGGGCAGTGGTGGAAATTCCCGGACCGGTGGTGAAGAGTCCGCTGACCTTGTGGTCACTGTTCGGAGACTGGCTGGATCATCCCGTTGCCGCGCCTCTGCTATGGGCGATAATCGACACGCGCGGCGGCCTGCGCGGCCGGATCGGCGACCTGTATAGCGATGACGCGGGGCGCGGCACGGTACGCGGCATTCCTTTGCTGACGATTCTGCAACTGCCGGGCATCCCGTTCAGCGAACAGGAGGCAGCGGCAATCGTCGCGCGGGTCGAGCAGGGCGGGGCGGAAGCAGCGTGAGCCCCCGCGCCGCCCCACCGCTTAGCGTTCGGTGAACACGGCCTTCCCGGCGACCAACGCGTCGATCCGCGCTGGGTCGAAGCCCAAATCAGCCAGCACCTCGCGCGTTTCCCAGCCGCACGGCTGCGCGAAACCAGGTGTCTCTGGATAGGCATCATCAAACCGGATGGTAGGGCGGATGGCGATCGTCGGCCCTTCCGTCGGATGGTCGTCGTTGGACAGAAGCCTGACCGCGGTCAGATGCGGATCACGCGGCAGAGTGTCCAGCGTGTGGCACGGCTTTACCGCGATGTCGGCGGCGGAGAACAAGTCGAGCCACTCGACCGTCGTGCGGCCGGTCAGCGGCGCGCCGCGGATCGCGAACCAGGCGTCGACATACTCCGCGCGGCCGCGCACAGTCGAAAAGCGGGGATCGTCCGCCAGCTCGTCGCGTCCTACTGCGTGCAGGAACGCTCGCACCTGCCGATCGGTGTTAACGGTAAACGAGATCCAGCCATCGGCGGTCTGCACCGGCCGGTTGTGCGGGTTGAGCAGTCGTCGATCGCCGGCGGGGCCGACCGGCGGGCGGAAAGAATGCTGGGCCAGATGCTCCTGCATGACGAACGCCGCCATAGTCTCGAACATCGGCACCTCGATGCTGCTGCCCTCGCCTGTCACGGCGCGCTGGAGCACCGCGGCGAGGATCGCGCCCGCCGCGATCTCTCCCACCACATGGTCGCCGATTAGCATCGGCACATAGGCGGGCGCCCCATCGCGCTCCAGCGTCAGCCCGGTGACGCCCGATACCGCCTGCACAACGCTGTCATACGTCGGGTCGCCAGCATAGGGGCCATCGGTGCCATAGCCGGTGATCAGGCAATAGATCGTGTCGGGATGTCGCCCGCGAACGGTGTCTGCATCGAGCCCCAGCCGCTGCAACGCCGAGGGGCGCATGTTGGCGACCACGACGTCGGCGGAGGCGACCAGCGCATCGACGATCGCGCGGCTGTCTGGATGCTTCAAATCGCAGCAAATGTTGCGCTTGCCGCGATTGAGATGAAGGTAGGTTCCCGAGTGACGCCCGGTCGGCGACACGCCGCCCAGCCCACGCATCAGGTCGCCCTCTGGGCTTTCCAGCTTGATGACTTCGGCGCCGTAATGCGTAAGCCGTGCGGTGCTGACCGGGCCGACGACGACGCTGGTGAGATCGAGGACGCGCAGTCCCTTTAGTGGCAGGAAGGACATGCGATTTCCACTTCTGCATCAGCGCCAAGCGTGCCCATGTCGTCATAGGCGCGCAGCCGCGTTTCCTCGGTGCCCAGCGTCGCCGCCAGCGTCATCGGCCGCCCGGCGAAGAGGGGCGCGGTGTTCTTCATTCGCAGCGAGCGGATCGTCATCCCTAGCCCCGCTCGGGCAAATTCGGTCAGCAGTAGCGTTGTCAGTCCGCCGTTGACCACCAGGTCCGGAAACCCCTCTACCCCCGTCGCGAAATCGCGATCGATATGGATACGGTGCGAGTTGAAGCCGAGCGCAGAATATTGGAACAGTAGTGTGGCATCGGGTATAAAAATGGTGGTCCGGTCCGCCGCGACAGTGCGCGCAATCCGATTACCCTCAGAAAAACGGCCACCGGCAGGGAGCAGCATGTAAGTCTGCGTTTCAGTGACCGCGGGACCGTCGTGCCCCGCGACCGACAGCGTATGGCCGATGGTGACCACCGCTCGCACGCCGCGCTCGTCGTCCTTGCGGGTCAAGTTGCGAACTGCGCTGACCCGCTTGATCATCGCGCCGATCGGCAGATCGTCGTGATAGGTGACGTCACGTCCTGCGAGCAGCAGGCGGGGCAAGCCGAGATCGGGCATCGGCACGCCTAGGCCGGGGAAGCCGTCCTCGCGCAACTCCCGGCGTGCAGTCTGCGCGCCGAGCAGAGGGAAATGCCAGCCGCGCGGCAACGGCACGCCGTCGCGAAGGCCGGCAGGATCAAGGTCGAGCATGGCCGCTACGCGCCGGGCCATGGCGGCGGTGCAGGGCTCGTGAAGCGTCACCGCGCCGTCTGGGGGGCTGCTCGCCATTGCCTCTCCTATCGTTTCATTCATACATCGCTTGTTTCAGATACGCATTGCTATGGCCATCGGCAAGGACTATCCTATGCTTGCGCGACCCGGAGGGGCAACTTGCGGGCGCTCTCCTCAAGAGGATGCAGGCTCATGGAATTCAAGTTTCACCACCTCAATCTGTGCTCGGAAAATGTTGAGCGACTCTCCACGTTCTACCGCGATCTTCTCGAGCTCGACCGGATCGACGACGAGGAACACAAGCGGTCAGTGCCGACCGAGGGTGCCAGCTATTCCGCGCCGGTTGACTTTGTTACCGATGGCGCGGTCGAGTTCCACCTGGCCACCAAGGATCACGAGGTCGGCTTCCGCTTCAACCAGCCGCTCAACCCTCTGCATGCTGGACACATGTGCTTTCGCACCAACGATATAGAAGGTTTCAAGAAGCGGCTGGAGGAGAAGAACATCCCTTATGCCGACTATGGCGTCTGGGCGATGGCCAACTGGTACCAAATCTTCTTTCAAGACCCAGATGGCAACATGATCGAGGTTCATCAGCCGATGTGATCGGAGCGGCGGGGCGCCCAGCGTCCCGCCTTACCCATGTAGATTAGGCGGCACGCCCACCTACTCGTTGCGACAAATTTTGCGCCGCCATGCCCAGTGCGTCTATGACGTCGGTAATCGACGTGCGCTGCGTCTGGTCGAGACGCTCAGCGTAAGGCACCGTCAGCGCCGCGATCGCATGGCCCTGCGTGTCAAGAACCGGGAAGCTGGCGGCAAATAGCCCGCGCACTTGAATGCTCGGCGCGGCCTCGTAGCCCCGCTTGGCTATGGCATTGAGGATGGTGCCCATCTGCGGATCCTCATGCTCGGGCTTCCGCGCTAGCGTTTCCGACAGGCGCCAGCGTCGCGTCTCGGCTTCCTGGAATGCGAGCAGCACTCGGCCCGAGGCAGAAATCAAGACCTCCAGTTCCACCCCGACACGTACCGCAAAGCCCATGCCGGTGGGACCGTCGACCTTGGCGATGACTAACTGCTTGCCTTGGCCATAGACCGTGAGGTGGCACGACTGTTCCAATGTCGCCGCCAATTGCTCCATGATTGGCCGTGCCTCAGTGAGCAAGCGGTGCGTCGGCGGGCGCTGGTGCGCCAGCTCGAATAACTTGGTGGTCGCAGCATAACTGTCGTCGACCTGGCTAAGGTAGCTGCGCCGCACCAAGCAGGTCAGCATGCGGTAGATCTCGCCCACCGATCGGCCTAGCTGTTGCGCGATCTCGCGCTGCGACAGCGGCAGCTCAGTCGCATAGAGCAGCTCAATGATGTCGAGACCCTTGTCGAGCGCAGGTGCCGAATAGGTCGGCGCCGACCCGTCTTCATTCGGTGCTGCCACAGCCTTTGCCATTCCCGCCCTTCGTCACGCTGATACGTTCACCGGTAAAACCCGCAAATGCCGCGTTTGCCCTGCCGGTGTCCAGCGTCTCTCGAATTTAGAGCGTGACGAACACGCCCAGGCCGAACACGGTAATGCCCTTGCGCCCCACGACTGCGCCGGGATTGATGTAATATTGCAAGCTGGGGCGCATGCTCAGCCCGGGCACGATGTTGAGCGCATAGGACCCCTCAACCGCAATTTCGGCGCTCTGGACGCCAGGTCCCTGCCCAGGTGCGGCGACGGCACGTTGCGCTCGCTGCAGATCGGCAAGCTTGCCGTTCATGTTGATCCGCCCGACCGCCAGCCCGACCTTGTCGCGGGGGCGCGATGCGAGGGGACCGGTGTAGATCGCTTGGAAAGTCATCAGATCGCGGATCGGGTTGGTGCGTGGGTCGGCGAGCACGCCGGTGTAGACGAGCTCCAGGCCGCCGCGCCCGTCGGCTCCCGCGGCTATCACCTGCTGGTCGACGATCAGATAGCCGCCGAAGCGGCCACGTCCCCGGTCGAGCGGTAGTCCGCTGATCGCCGCTAACCCGCCGAGACCATCGCGCACTAGGTCGTTACTGCGCGACGTGTCGTACCAGACACCCATGCGATAGGTGCCGCTCAACCCCTTGTTGCCGCCCAGCGCGACGGTGAAAGCACGTTCGATCGGGAGCAGCACGCCCGTAGCGCCCGCAAAGCTGAACTTGAAACCGTCGCGCCCGGTGAAGTTGGTTGGGTTCTGCTCGTACACCCCGCCCTGGGTATAGCCGAGCTTGTCCTTGACCAGCACCCGACCGCCCCAGACCGAAGTCGGCGGCGTGTAGAAATATTGATAGGCGGCGTGTGTAGGCACGTTGCCACAGAAATAGGTGCTCTCGAAAAAGCAAATGCCCGAGCCGAAATCCTCGTTGGGGCTAGTGCGGCCTAGCTTGACGTTCACCGACCCCAGCTGCTGCGAATACCACAGATCCGCCAGGCGCCAGATCTGCCCGGCGCCGAACACCGCCTGCGGCCCCTCGATCAACCCAAGCCCCGCCACGGCGTTGAGTGGCGCGCCGTGGCGATCAATCACCAAGAACTGAAAATTGCCGCCCTTGATCCCCAGCAGCTTGTCCGCATCAACCTTGATCCCGGCGGAGAACTGGCCCTGCTGCGTCGCGGTTCGCTCGGTACCGCCGTCTAGGTTAGTGGCGGGCTGCCAGATATATTGGACGATCGGCGCGATACCGACATCAGCCAGCCGTGGCCGGATTCCAAACCAGTCGCCGAACAGGTGCGGATCCTTTTCCGCATCGCTGCCCGCGGTGCCGACCGGGCGGATGACATAGGGGCGCGACGTCGCCGACGGGGGCGGTACGTCGTCGGGGCGCGAGGCATCGCGCTGCTCGCTTACGGGAGCGTTCGCATCCGCTGCGGCGGTCGCCTGTGCCCGCACCGCGGTCGGCAACGCACAAGCGGCAAGCAGCACGGCGATGGTCTTTCGGATCATTAATGATCCCCTGTGCACGCGAGGACAATGGTACGCTGGCTGGCGCCTGCCGACCCAATCAATGGATATGACTGCCGCCGTTGACGTCGATCGTCGCGCCGGTGACATAAGCGGCGAGGTCGGAGGCCAGGTAGACGCACGCCCCGGCAACATCCTCCGCCCGGCCGGCGCGGCGGAGCGGGATGCCCGCTACGATCGCGTCATACTTTTCGGCCGTGAGATTTCCGTCGAGCATTCCGGTCTGCGTCATCGACGGGCAGACGATGTTGGCGCGAACCCCGCTGGGCCCAAATTCACGTGCAATTGATCGGGTCAGGCTCATCACACCGCCCTTGGACGCGGCATAGTCCGCGCCGCCAACCAGCCCGCCGCCACGCTGTGCGGCGACGGAGGCGACGTTGACGATCGCGCCGTCCCCTTGCGCGATAAATGTCGGCAGCACGCTGCGGCAGACGTTGAACGCGCCTTTCAGGTTGATCGTCAGGATGCGGTCCAGATCAGTCTCGCTGATCTCCAACAGCGGCTTGGACTGGACGATGCCGGCGCAGTTAATGAGGCTGTCGATCCGACCGAAGCGAGCCAGCGTTTGCTCGATAACAGCCGCGCAATTCGCCGCACTGGCAATGTCGCACGGCAGGCCGATCACCTCGGCTGCATCGGGGACACGGCTGCGTAGCGTTGCCTCAAGCGCGGCAATAGCATCGGGCGTCATCGCAACGTCCACCATCGCCACCTGCCCGCCCTCGCGCGCTATGATCTCTGCACAGGCGAAGCCGATGCCACGATCAGAGCCCGCGCCGAAGACGATAGATACCTTGCCTTTGAACAACATGTGTTTGGTTTTCCCGTTGAAATAGCAATTAGCGCGCGAGATCGACGCCACGCGTCTCCGGCCCGATCAGATAGGCGACGGTGGAGCAGCCGATGACGATCACGCAAAAACCGGTGAGCACCCAAGTCCCGCCATGCGCCCATTGTAGCAGCCACGCGGCGACGAAGGGCGTCGGGCCGCCCGCGACGAGGTTCGCGCCGGTGTAGGCAAGTGCTGACCCTGAATAGCGCATATTGGTTGGGAACGGCTCCGCAAAGAACGCTGGTTGCACCCCTGACTGGATTTGCAACGCGCCCAGGAACAGCGTCATCGCCAAGAACACGACCCAGATGTTGCCGGTGTTGAGCATCGGAAAATAGGCGAAGGCCATTATCAGGCCTAGTCCGCAGGACAGGAGCATCACCGGCTTGCGTCCTATTCGGTCGCTCAGCGCGCCACCGGCAATGATGATCGGGACCGCAATGACGTTGGCGGCCATTAGACACAAAAAGACATCGCGGCTTGGCAACCCAAGCTTGGTCACTGCATAGGTCAGCGAATAAACCGTGATGACGTAGAAGCTGGCAGTCAGCCCGCACCACGCGACCAGCAGCCGCAGGATGATGCGATACTGGGCGCGGACCATCGCGAGCCAAGGCACCTTGACGCGCTGCTCTGCCTGCGCCTGCTCGAACGCGGGCGTCTCAGCAACGCGGCGGCGAATGTATAGACCGATGGCGACCAGCAAGAGGCTGGAGATGAACGGGATGCGCCAGCCCCAACTCTCGAACTGCTCGGCGCCCAGTGTCACTGTCAGCACAAACATTACGCCGTTGGCAAGGGCGGCGCTGAGCGAATTTCCGGTATTAATGAACGCGCCAAACAGCCCGCGGCGGTCGACGGGCGCATGTTCCATGGTGAGCAGTTGCGCGCCCGTCGCCTCCCCGCCGAGCGCCACACCTTGAAGAAATCGGAACAGCACCAAGAGCGCCGGCGCTGCGAGGCCTATTGTCGCATAGCTGGGTAAGCAGCCGATCATGAACGAGGCCAGGCCCATAAGAGTTAATGTATAGAGCAAGATGTTCTTGCGCCCAATCCGGTCGCCCAGCACGCCGAACAGGATGCCTCCGGCGGGACGTGCGAAGAAGCCAACTCCGAATGTGCCTAGCGACGCGAGGATCGCAGCATTACCGCTCATCGAGGCAAAAAAGATTTTGGGAAATACCGTAGCCGAGACCGCGCCGTAAGCGGTGAAATCGATCCATTCGACGGCGGACCCGCACGTACTGGCGACCGTTGCCCGGATCGCCATGGTCTTTCTGGCTCGCGTTGGATCGGCATAGGCCGCAATCTTGGTCATCAGGATCATCTCCGAAGCGCTTACTATTTTTTATTTTTTTGGTCTGCGGCGCCCAGCTCTCAGCCGCTCAACCTGACACGACCACTTTCGGCTTCGTCATGACGCCTGTCAATGCATATGTGCATCAAACGTTTTGTATATGAGTTTGAGTGAGGGTATGACGGCTAGGTCATCACACGCGATGGTGTGCACCGCTAAGGAGGGGACATGGATCGACCAAAGCAGAAAATTGGGGTTGTTGGAGCCGGTACAATGGGCTGCGGGATGGCTGAAGTGGCGGCAACTGCGGGGCATGAGGTTGTCGTGATCGACGCGTCCGCCGACGCACTTGAGCAGGCCAGCATGTCGTTCAGGCGGTCGCTGGCGACGCAATCAACGCGCGGAAAGGTCGGTGTCGAAGATGCGGAGCGCATCGCCAGCCTCGTGACATGGTCGACGAACCTGTCGTCGGCGAGCAACGCGGTGCTCCTTATCGAGGCCATCGTCGAACGGCTCGATATAAAACAACGGTTATTCGCTGACCTTGTGGCGTTGACAACCGCCGACACCATTCTTGCCAGCAACACATCGTCTTTATCTATCGACGCCATTGCCAATTGCCTGCCCGACCCTGGCCGGTTGGTGGGGGTGCACTTCTTCAATCCCGTTCCGGTTATGCCGCTAGTCGAGATCGTGGCGGGTCCGCGCACTGATCCGCTCCTGGTAACTCGAGCTGCGGCGATGATGCGCGAGTGGGGTAAGCACCCAGTCATTGTTCGCGATCTGCCCGGTTTCATCGTCAACCGCATCGCCCGACCCTTTTATGCCGAAGCGTTCATGGCTTGGGACGAGGGACTTGCGCCTGATGACATTGATCTTGCGCTTAAAGGCGCAGGAGGCTTCAGGATGGGACCGTTGGCGCTCGCGGACATGATTGGTCACGACGTCAACTACGTGGCGGCAAAGACCGTGTTCGACGCGTTGCAGCCCAACACCCGCTTTCGTCCTCAGCCTATCCAGCAACGGCTGGTCGAGCAAGGGCGGCTCGGCCGCAAGAGCAAGAGCGGTGTGTTCGACTATCCGCATTCAGCACTGAAGGTGCAACCGATCACGGCATCGCACGCACAGGAGATCTTGGCCGGCGCCGACGCCGACGCGTTCAACTGGTCGAATGCGCGTATGTCGAGCACGGTGCCCGACGGCTGTATCCGCGTGGACGACGTTGTGATGGCGCTCGGTGACGGCCGGATGCTGCGCGAGCGGCCCGATGTCGATGTGCTGCTGGATGATGGTCTCGATCCTACCGGTGCGTCCGTGCTCGTCGCAACAGCACGCAACGCCCACGCCTTAGACGCCGCGTACCGCCTCGCCGCCCGCTTCGCAAAAAAGCTCGTGGCCGTCCCGGATCGCCCGGGGCAGCTGGTGCTGAGAACGTGGTGCCAGATTGCTAATGCGGCAGCGGACGCCCTGCGCGACGAAGTTGCTTCCGCTGATGCCATCGACGAGGCAATGCGCTTCGGCGCCAACTATCCGCTTGGACCGCTCGAGTGGGCACGGCGACGTGGCGTCGCGTCGATCAAAAGGGTGCTCGGCAATATACGTGCCGCCACTCGTGACCCCATCTATGACCCTTCAGACGGCTTTGATCTGCTCTAGCCGTACCTTGCCCGTCTTATTCTTCCTCGATCGCTCCCCTTGCCATTTCTTTATAGGAGTCCAGCATGCCTGAAGCGTTCATATGTGATGCCGTCCGTACCCCCGTCGGTCGGTATGGCGGCATCTTGGCGGAGGTGCGTGCCGACGATCTGGGCGCGGTACCTTTGACCGCTCTGTTGCGGCGTAACATGGCCTTGGACCCGTCGGCTATCGATGAGGTCTTCTACGGATGTGCGAACCAATCTGGCGAAGACAACCGCAATGTTGCCCGCATGAGCCTGCTGCTCGCCGGTTTGCCGCCGAGTGTTCCTGGGGTAACGATCAATCGACTTTGCGCGTCGGGCTTGGAAGCAGTGGGCGGAGCCGCCCGCGCCATCCGGACCGGCGAAATGTCGCTTGCGATGGCGGGCGGCGTCGAGAGCATGACTCGAGCGCCGTACGTGATGGGAAAGGCAGACCGCGCATTTGGTCGCGCGCAAACGCTGGAGGACACCACCATGGGCTGGCGCTTCGTCAACCCGGCGATGGAGGTCCTTTACGGCACCGAGACGATGCCGCGTACCGGGGAAAATGTGGCGCACGCTTACGGCATCAGCCGCGCCGATCAGGATGCCTTCGCCCTACGCAGCCAGCACCGCGCGGCCGCCGCTCATGCAAGCAAGTTCTTCGCAAGCGAGATCGTCCCAGTGGCCGTGCCGGCGAAGAGAGGATCGAGTATTGAGGTGTCGGTCGACGAGCACCCACGACCTGACACCACCTTGGATGCGCTTGCCCGATTGAAACCACTGTTCGGTCCGGACGGCACCGTGACGGCCGGGAATGCCTCCGGGATCAACGATGGCGCAGCAGCGATGTTCGTGGCTAGTGAGGAAGGGGTCCGACTACATGGCCTTACGCCGCGAGCAAGGATCTTGGGAATGGCATCGGCCGGCGTCGAGCCGCGGGTGATGGGTATCGGACCGGCACCGGCGACGCGCAAGCTGCTGCAGAAATTGGGCTTGTCCGTTGGTGATATTGACGCCTTCGAACTCAACGAGGCATTCGCCAGCCAAAGTCTCGCTGTTATGCGTGAGCTTGGGCTCCCGGACGATGCCGAACAGGTCAATGCCAATGGAGGTGCGATTGCGCTTGGCCACCCGCTGGGCATGTCGGGCGCCCGGCTAGCAATGACGCTTGTCCATCAGCTTGAACGAAATGGCGGCAGACGAGGGATTGCAACTCTGTGTATTGGCGTGGGGATGGGCCTCGCCCTTGCTGTCGAGCGAGTTTGAATTTACGCTATTCTAGGGTCAGGACTCGTCGATAGCCAGAAGATTACGGTGGCAGGAAGGACAACGTTGGAGAAGAAGACGGACTCCCAGACGCAGCCGACCCGACTATGGCTGTGGGACAGCATCCTTCTGTGCAGGCGCTTCGGCCGCTTGCGCCTTATTAATGCTCTCGACCTGCGCTGTCGTTTTAAAGTCCAGGAGTTCGACCTGAAACACAAGATCGGAGTTGGCGGGGATCGGGCCTGACGCTTGCGACCCATAGCCCATCGCCGCAGGAATACAGAACCGCGCGACGCCAGTCCTGGCTAACATCTGCAGTCCTTGAGAGAAGCCCGGGATCACTCCGTTGACCGGCAATGGCGAACGCTTCCCCTGATCGAACACTGCCCCAGTCGTTGCCAGATAGCCGATGTAGTTCACTAGCGAGACATCGCCTTGGGTGGGCTTTGCTCCAGATCCAGGGCGCAGCGTCGTATATCCGAGCCCGGTAGGCGTGCGTGCCGAACACAGACGCTGCCCCTTTGGCACTATGGGGGTCAAAGGTAGTGCGATGATGGCACTGCTCGCCTTGCCCGGCGCAGGTACTGAAGCGCGCGACTTCACTTTTTGAAGCGTCGCTCCGCTGACAGGTAACGGTGCCGCCAGCAACGGCAGGACAACGGCAATAATGAGATGCCGCGAGGCAGGTAGGGAAAAGCTCATCTCCCGGGCTATATCCAGGGCACGGACGACGCGCCACTGGTTCCGTCCCGGCGTCATCGCCGGCAAATTGGCGGGCGATAAGGCTTGAAACGGGTTAAAAGGACCGTGCCCTCGTGGGGTGCACTCAATCCGATTCGTCAGAGCCGGTAACGGGATAGATGGCCGAAGGGCACCGGTATTGTCCGCCGTTTCGCAACCGAGCGGTTTCCTGGATCGTTTTGTTTGATGAAGGAGCAACCATGATGACCACCCCGCCAGACGAAGAACCCGGTTTCGAAACCGACGTCAACGAACTTTCGGACGGCAATAACGGGCCAGAAGATACCCTTGAGGATAAACCAGTCGCCGACGAACAAGAGCCAAACGATCTTGAGGAAGCGCAGAAGGAAGGCGCTGAAGAGCGAGAAGAAGGCGGCTTATATTACTAAAACAAGCATGTAGCCGACGTAGGCTCGGAGCGTTAGCCGCTCCGGGCCAATAAACCGTTCGGATTGCGACCGTGCTTTTGGCGCTAGAGCGCTACATCGGCAGTCGTTAGTAGGATCGGTGGCTCCCCGCCGAGGCGTTTCACAAATTCGCGCTGGGCGATGCGATGAATGTCGCTTTCAAACTCGATGAAGACCTCGACCGCAGTTTCTGGGTCAATTCCTTCCAGCTCCGGGTTAAGCATTTCGGCCAACGCTTCGCTGGTGATCAGAAACTCGACAGGACCAAAGTCGGTCGTGCCGGTGAAGCCGATGCTATCACGCTCGGCGACCCAATATCCGTCGCCGCGCTCGAACCGGACGCTGGATTTCACCATAGTAATTACTCCTCTACGGTTGGAG
>Ga0308169_10002207_pt1 | contig 20602 bp, 23 predicted proteins | sample PhyBR1_2_FD_202139 | JGI IMG/M metagenome (GOLD analysis project Ga0308169, IMG submission 202139) | Phyllosphere microbial communities from UC Gill Tract Community Farm, Albany, California, United States - DLSLSB.R1 | ecosystem: Host-associated > Plants > Phyllosphere > Unclassified | place...
GAGCGTGCGAGTGGGCGGTACGAGGGCGAGGGGAGGGTCGGGGAGGGTCAGCTCGGCGTCTGTGTGGGTGCACGGGTGCAGCTCTGCAGCAGGAATGGAGCGTACGGCGATAGCTGCGTGACGAGGAGAGGAGGAGAGGGCTGGCCGCGAGCTTTTGCCGACGCGAGCCCTCGCCCGCACCACAGCTCAACTCGCCGCTCCCTCCTCCTCTCCTAGGTGCGCGTTCGAAGGCTCGTTGCAATGCAAGCTCCCCATCTGCTGGACTGACCGAGTCTAAGAGCTTGCTGAGCGAGTTGCGGCTCCCTTCTCCTCCTCGCCTCTACTCCCCGCTCGAGCTGCCCAAGGCCAACTCGCTCGCGCTCCCTCTCGCAGCTCTCTCGCGGGCGTCGGAGCTTGTGCAACATGATCACTGCGATTCACACTGCTCGTTGCTGCAGAGAGGGACCCTGCTCAAGCCGCCGCCGCCGCTGCTCCGCCCGGACCGCCTCCCTCGCCCAGCTCGTCGTCGAGGAGCGCCTCGAGTCCTCGGTACACGCTCGTCGTCGGCAGGCCGTAGAAGCGCGCCGCGCCGCCCTGCCCCTCGCCGCCACCGCCGCCGCCGCCGTCGTCGCCGTCGAAGAAGGGCTTGAACGTCGACACGAGGCGGTCGCGCTTCTCGACGGCCTCGCTCAGCTCGGCGGGCACGGGCGCCTTGGCCGGGTCGTCGCTCGCGAGCGGCGGCGCGCCCGGCCTGCGGTACTCGCGGTCCTTGTTGCCCTTCTTCTTCTTCTTGACGTCGGTCCGGGTGCGCTTGGTCCAGCCCGCCTCGATGACGCGCTCCTGGGCGTCGCGCGCCGTCTCAAAGTCCTGGTACGCCATGCGGTCCTTGACGAGCGACATGAGGACCGACTTGCGCGCCTCGTTGAGCTCGGTCTGCTGGTGCAGCAGGCGCTGACACGCCCGCAGCGCCGACGAGATCTCGTCGTCCTCGCGCGTCGACCAGTCGACCTGCAAGGGGAAGAGGCCGAGCGTCAGTCTCTGCAGGTCGAGAGGGACGACATGTGAGAGAGGAAGAGAGGAAGGGGGACGCACATCCTCGTCCGGCAGCACGCCGAGGTACCGCAGCTCGCGCTTGACCCGCTCCTCGAGGTCGACAGCGTCGATCGGCATCTTGGGCTGCGGCTCGCCGTCGTCCTTGTCCGTGTCGTCGGCCGCCCCTGCGGCTCCCCCCGACCCGCTCGCCGCGAGGCCCGGCTCGATCGCGAGCGCCGCCATGAGCCGCTCGCTGAGCGGGCCGAGGAAGACGCTCTCGCCGCCGAGCGCGTCCTCGGTGAGGGCGTCGGGCCGCAGGCGCGGCAGGACGGGCGGCTCGAGCGGTGACGCGTGCCAGTGCTGCTGCTGCTGCGCGTGGTGCGCGTGCCGAGGGTCGCCGTCCTCGTCCTCCCACCGGTCGAGGTAGTGCTTGCCGAGCGGCGGGATCAGGTACGCGTTGATGTCCTCGGGCTGCGAGCGAGGGAGCCGAGAGTCAGCTGGAGATGCTCTTGTCGCCGCGAGGGCGAGAAAGGAGAGAGAGCGGGCGCACCTTGGGCGCGAGGAAGGCAAGGTCGTCCTCGCCGAACGGGCGCAGGTAGGCGTCGACCCAGTTGGTGAAGGTCGAGTGGGCGATTTGCTGACCCGGCTTGGCGTTCGAGAAGTCGCCGCGCACGTCGGCTTGGCGTTTCGGCGTCGGCGCGGGCGGGACGGCGGGTTGTCGAGGAGGGGCGAGCGGCGTGGACGGGACGTAGAAGGCGCTCGCGGCCCCGGGCGCAGGAGGCTTGATCGGGATCGAGTGCTGCAGAGGGGAGGCGAGGAAGTGTCAGCGGCGAAGGCAGAGCGGACGGGCGTTCGGCGAGTCGAGACGCACCTTGGTGAAGCGCTCCTCCTTTAGCTTGCGCTCGATGTTGCTCAATGTGTCGGTGCCGTTCTGGTGCGGTGCGTTGGCGACGGCGTGGGAGGGGTACTGAGGGGTGAAGGAAGTGGAGGGGGACGATTCCGAGATCGAGTCGAGCGTTCGGACCTTTTGCAGGAGCGGGCGATCTGCGACGAGCCGCACGTCAGCCGTGCTCTGCGAAACGAGGAAGGGGAAGGAACGCACCGTCATCGGTATCCGAGTTGTCCGACTCGACGACCTGGTCGCGCTTGCGCTTCTTCTTGTCGAGGCTGCGGGCACGAGGAGGAGGTGAGCACGACGACCGGCAGCGCGAGGATAAATGGGCAGGACGCACTGTCGAGGCGGTTTTGGCTGCATCGGCTCGTCGTCGAGGTCGGGCGAAGCGGCTGTCGGACGCGCGCCTGCGGGAGCGAGAGTCAGGATGCGCTCGAGGAAGAGGAAGTCGAAGCGGGAGGCGGACGCACCCTTGGCGGGCACTTTTGCGGGCGCAGGCGTCGCGACCGATGTAGGCGTCGCTGCAGCCGATGTCGATGTCGAGCCGTCGCCCATCGGCGTGTCGCCGTCTGCGTCTGCCCCTCGTCGCCCGGCCTCGCTGTCCTGCACGAGCTGGAGGACGTCGAGCGCGCGCTGCTTGTCCTTGTGCTCGCGCACGCGGCGCTCGTCGTCCTCCTGCTTGACGCGCCCTTTGCCCGCCGCCTTGGCCGCGTGCCGCCTCGCTGCCGCCTCGCGCTCGTCGTCCTTGACGGCGCGGTCGCGCTCGGCGGTCGCGCGGCGGTCGTCCTCGTCGCGCTTGCGCTTGCGGTCGCGCTCGGCGTCGCGCACCTTTGCGTCCTCGGCGGCGGCGGCGCGGCGGTCGGTCGCGGTGCGCTCGCCGAGGACGTGGCGGTTGCCGTCGACGCAGGAGGAGCGGTCGGCGGCGACGATGCGCGAGAGGGTGAGGCTCGCGCGGAGCTTGGCGAGGTCGGACGAGGGGATGGCGCCGCTGCCGGATGCGCAGACGGTGAGGGGGGCGTTGGGCGGTGGGGCTGGCGGGACGTTGAACCGCCGCAGCTCGTTCGAGGGCGAGGCTGAGGCGGGTGGAGGAGGGGCCGGGACGGGCGGGGGCGCCATGCTGGCTGCGAGGTCGTGGTAGCTGTGGACAAGGAGGACGAGGCGTCAGCGTCTGTCTTGAGCGTCTGCGGGCTGAGTGGTCCGCCGCCGGCTCGATCGGCAGTCGCGACGGCTGGGTGGGGCGCAGCCGCGACCTCGTCTCGGCGGCGCAGACTGGCTGGACTAGGCGCAGAAAGGTACGCTGCACGTCGCCAAGCGCGTTGCTCGTGCCCTCGACGAGGCTGGCGAGCGTGTGCCGGGGTGTTTTGCAGCTGATGGCGGGTCGGGCCCGACCCATCGCCCGAGGGTGATCCGAGGGGACAGGGATAGCAGACGCACCTCTACGAGACGAGGGAGACCATGCACAGTGCAGCCGAGGTCGAAGGCGAGTCGTGAGACGCGGCGGTGGGAGGAGGAGGCGAGGTGGGCGACCTCGACGAGTCGGCCTCTCGCAGCCGGTCTGGCGGGTGCTGGGTGGCGTCCGGGGTGGGCTGTGGTATGTACGAGCGACAGTAGCCCTGCAGCAAGGGCTCTGGCGGGAGTGGTGACGCCGAGGCTGGCTCGTGCCGGCCGCTCTCTGCGGGACCTCCGCGTCGCTTGGCTCGTCGCTCCTGTCGACCACCGTGCTGCCGTGCACCAGCTTGCACGAGCTCGTCCTTGCACTCAGACGCCGCACTTCGCACCCTCAACCCGCCCCAGGCCAGCCAGCGAGCCGTCCCTCCTCCGCCCAGCCGTCCCACCTCTCGCTCGACATCCCGCTCAACCGCGACCGGGCTCCATGGCTCCACCAGGGCCGTCCATAGCGGGGCACGCCAACGGCTACGAGCTCGCACACGCCTCGCCCCACGACTCGGCCCGCGACAAGGGCAAAGGCCGCGCCCTCGACTCGAGCGACGACCCGCTCGACAGCGACGACGAGGTCGACGCCCTCCTCGCAGCGCACCCCGAGCCCCTTGGCTCGGGCGACGACCAGCATGAGCACGGCGACGGCTCGACCGAGCAAGCGCGACCGTCGTCAAGGAGGTCGAGCGCCGCCGCCGACCATCCACCGCCTCGAGGAGCAAGGTCCGACTGGCGCACGCGCATCCTTGGCGGCATGTCGGCACAGCAGCGCAAGGTCTTTCGGCGCGAGATGCTGCGAGAGGTGCGTCGAGTCCTCCACGTCCGGTCGCGCGAGCCGTGTCGAGCGTGAACTGACCCTCGCCTCGGCACAGACCCTCCCCGTCTTGCTCTTGTCCCTCGTCGGCGCCGTCTTGACCGGCGAGCTCCTTCAGCGTCTACAGGTGCGTCTCATCCACCTGCTCTGAGTCTACTCAGCTCCTCGCTGACTCACCTCCCTGCAGACCTGGCGCGTCTTCATCCGCATCGAGGAGCTCTTCATCCTCGTCCCGATCCTCCTCAACCTCAAGGGCAACCTCGAGATGAACCTCGCAGCACGCTTCTCGACCTCGGCCAACATCGGCGAGCTCGACCTGCGCCTCACGCGCCGCTCCCTCATCCTCGGCAACCTCGCCCTCCTCCAGGTCCAGGCCCTCATCGTCTCGCTCCTGTCGGGCCTCCTCGCCTTCGTCCTCGGCCTCGCCTCGCGCAAGGGCGTTCATCACGCACTCCAGAACCCGATCCACGACCCGGCCTCGGCCGTCAACGCGGCGGCGGGCGGGCTCGACGCGAGCGCCGCCCTCCGAGGGGGCTACTTCGAGGCGCTCCTCGTCCTGTGCGTCAGCATGCTCGCGGCCGGCATCAGCAGCGGCGTCCTCGGCAGCTTCATGTGCTCGCTCGTCGTCCTTTGTCGCCGGTTCCACGTCAATCCAGGTGCGCTCTCGCCTCGTGCCCGCTCAGACCCTGTACTCCTCGAGCGACCGAGACTGACTCCTGCCCGGCCGCCGCACAGACAACATCGCTACGCCTGTCGCATCTGCACTCGGCGACATGGTGACGCTCGTCATCCTCGGCGGGCTCTCGAGCCTCTTCATCCTCTTCATGGGTCCGTCCAGTCCCTCTCCTCGACCTCCTCTCGCACTCAGAGCTCACCTCGAGCGCACTCTCCACAGGCACGATCGTCTCGACGCTCGTCTTCATCGCGCTCCTGGGCGTCATCGCCGTCAACATCGTCCTCACGTTCCGCAACGCCTACGTCCAGGAGCTGCTCACGATCGGCTGGGGCCCGCTCTTTGCGGCCATGGCCATCTCGAGGTGCGTCGCCTTGCCCTCTCGCGGTCTCTTCTCCTCGCGCGACCTCGTGCTGACGTTCTCGCTGCGTTTTGTCGCCCGCAGCGGCTCTGGCGTCGTCCTCGAGACCTACGTCAACCAGCTCCCCGGCTTTGCGCTCGTGTCGCCCGTCGTGACGGCCCTCTCGGGCGCCGCCGGGTCCATCTCGGTCTCGCGCATCTCGACGGCGCTCCACTCGGGCCGCAGGGAGCCGTACCTCGTCGTCGCGGCGACCCTGTTCGCGCTTGCGTGCCCGACCCTCGGCCTCTTCCTCTTGTTCCTATGGGCGACCGGCCAGGCAGAGGTCACGGCCCTGTTTGCGGGCGGGTTCATGGTCGTCGTCGCGATCCAGGTGCGCTCGCTCATCTCCATGTCCGGCTCAAGGGCGAACAGAGCTGACGCCGCTCGAGCCTTTCCTCCTTCTCTCCGTTTTGAAACAGGTCGCCCTCGCGCTCGTCCTCGCTCAGCAGGGTGCACTGCTATTGTGGAAGCTCGACTACGACCCAGACGGTGCGTCGTCCCTTCCGTGTCGTCCTCGCGCCGCACGAACCCGTCGCTGACGCTTCTCCCTCTCGTCGACAGTGTACGCCCTCCCTCTCCTCACCTCGCTCCTCGACGTCACGGGCCAGCTCCTCCTCGTCGGCGCGTACGCCGTCGCGGGCCTCAAGACGGACACAGCTGCAGCAGGACTCGAGGGTGCGAGCGGCGAAGCGGCAGCAGAGTTGGCGAGTCGGGTTTTGACTAGGTCCATAGGGTAGAGCATCTTGGGCATCATCTGCACTGCATCGAGTCGCACTGTGCGCTGCAAAACAAAGAGGTCTTGGTCTCGGGCAAATGGTGGCGCCAAGGGGCGACGAGGTCCACGACGAAGCGAAGGTGGGGGGAGGCGGCTCGCTCCCTCGTCCACCTCTGCTCACAGCGCCAGGGCAGCGAGTGCACGACCTGCACAGCACAGCGTACCGCCGATGGCTTCCAACAGCCCGCCGCCGCTCGTCCCGCTCACCTCGCCCTCCCTCCCGCTCGCCTCGCAACTCGGCGGCATCTCGCTCGCCGGTACCCCCTCGCCCGCACCAGAACACGACGATCACTCGCCCTCGGTCTTCGAGAGCCTCCCGGCAGAGCTCATCGAGGCCGTCGCCAAGGCCGTCGCCCGCCTCGACCGGGTCGGCCCCCCGGCCCAACTCGGCACCCTCATCCTCCTCAGCCGCCGGTTCCACGACGTGCTCGGCTCGAGGAACGCCGGCTTCTACGCCGACCTGTTCAAGGAGCGCTTCGATGCAGGTTCGCTCGAGCGACGGTGGGCTCAGGTGCGTTCAAGCTCCTCCCTCTCCCCCCTCCCGCGCGCTCTGTCGCCTTTGCGCGGCGAGCCTGCTTTGAGAACGACTCGGCCTGACTCTCTCTCATCCCTGTCGCGCAGATGAGGCGCATCGAGGAGCGGCGAGAGAAGCGCTCCCTCCTCGAGACGCTCCCCGAGGTCAAGCCCGACGCCGACCTGCAGCTCGACGCCGGCATGAGCTTCACTCGCCCGTCGAGCCCCGACCTCGTCCCGGACAACAAGTCGCCCTGGCGCCCGCTCACGAACCGCGACTACGCGAGCGAGTTCAAGACCCGGTGCGCCGTCCTCGCCAAGATGCGCGCCGCCGTGCGCAACCGCGCCATCCCGCCGAGCAGCTCGCGCCCGAGCAGCCCGAGGCTGCAGGCGCTCACGCCCAAGAGCAGCAGGACGCGGCTACCCGAGCCGGACGAGCTCACGCAGAACCTGTGGACGTGCTACCTCATGCTGCTCGAGAACGGCGCGTCCCACTCCCTCTCCCCCTCCGGTCCCTCACCGCTCGAGCCGAGACTGACTCCTTGTGCCCCACCTGCAGACGGCAAGAACCTCCCGCACCTCCTCGAGTACGCCGACCTGCGCCAGTACATGCGCCTCTTCTACGACCACTCGCTCCTCAACGAGGCGCTCAAGCCCGGTTGGCCGAGGCAGACGGCCGGCCGGGCTCTCGGTCTCTGGATCGGCTGGCTTGCAGGAGGTACGTCCTCTCTCTCTCCCTCTTTCGGTTCCCTGCACACGCCGTCACAAAGCCTGACGAGCCTCGGCCGCGCACGCAGACGACCTGTCGCTCGAGACGCCGCAAGAGTCCGAGCAGCGCTTCTTCGTCCTCAAGCCCTACGTGTTCGCCGCGCACAAGGTACGTCGTCCATGTCACCTAGTCTCTCCCCGCGCAGCGCAGAAGCTGACGCTCATCGCCCAACAGTTCGACGCCTTCTTCGCCCCCTGGACGATCCCCTCGCTCCCGGTCACGCGCGACGAGTACCCTGTTCGCCCTCCGCCCGAGGGTCCGTTCCTCGCCGACCTGCGCCCTCGCACCTCGGCGCAGTCGATCCTGCACATGGGCCGCCGCTTCGAGATGGCGCCGCCCAACCTCGCCCACGCCGCCATCTTCTCGTTCTTCTTCCGCGTCGAGCAGGACCCGGCGGTCCAGAACGACCTCCTCCTGCAGGGGCAGGGCACGCCTGCCCAGCACATGCTCGGCAACCCGGCGGCGCCGGCGGCAGGGTCGCTCACGGCAACGAGCCGGCCGACCAAGACGTCGCTGCCCGTCCTCTCGTCGCGCCTGCACGACCGCGACTTTATCCGGCTCGCGTCGTGCATCGACCCGTACTCGTCGCTCGGCATGCCCAAGCTGTACACGCGCGGCGACCTGACGGGCAGCTGGGAGGGCCGGTTCTCGTTCTTCGACTTCGACAGCTACCGCGAGATGCTCGGCGGGCGCATGCGCAGCCTGTACGAGGGCCCGTTCGGCGACCAGCCCCAGGTTTGGAAGCTCGAGGAGCGCATCGTGCGCCTCGAGCGCGGGCAGCGCCCGGGCGGGAGGGGCCCGGCCTTGAACGCCGGGTTCGAGGTCGGGCAGCCGGTTCTCCCTCGGCCGGCGGCGGGCACGGCGGCGGGCTCGAGCTCGTACTCGGGCGGTGCGACGGCATCGTCGTCGTCGTCGGCGGCGGCGGCAGGACACGGGCGACGGCGCACGTCGGTCGACCTCGACCGCTCGTCGTCCGAGGACCGTGCGTCGAAGCGCGCGCGCAGCTGGACTTCGACGACCGCGTCGGGCGACGCCTACGCGCCCTTCGGCGACGGCGACGACGACGAGTGGACGCACTGCGACCCGGACGGCGAGTACGAGATCCTCCTCACGGGCACGGGCCACTCGGCGTGGGGCCAGTTCGTCCTCAAGGGCCGAGTGCGCGCCTGGGACGGCATGTTCACCATCGTCAAGGAGTACACGCCCGACAGCCGAGGAAGGTGGATCTACCGCGGCGTGCTCGTCGGCGGCAACCTCGTCGGGCGGTGGAGGGACACGCACACGTGCGTCCCGCTTTTCTCGCTCTCGCTCGCTCGCTCTCGTCGCCGTGCTCGCTCGCTGACCTAGACACGACGCGCACGCAGCCCTGTCGACCTGAGCGGCTACGAGGGGACCTGGATGTACGTCTCCTGGCTCGCTCCTCGTGCGCCGTCGAGAAATCTCGCTGACTCTCTCTCTCTCGCCCTTTGCAGCATGAGTCGCCGGTCTTGAAGCCCCTCCCTGTACAACTCTCCTCTCACTCCCTCTGTTGTCGTCTCTCGATCTGTAACGCGTTCGTATCTCGAGCCTCGCAAGCGAGAGCGACTCTCTCCAACTCGCTCAAGCTCGTCGTCCTGCGCGAGAACGCTATGTAACCTTTTTTTTGCACTGCACACCTGCCCGACGATGCACGTAATACGACTGCGAGGGCGAGAGAGAGTGCGCTCTACTGCTGCTTGCCGTGCTCGGCGAAGATCTTGGACAAGCTAGCCCAGACGGTCTTGGGGGCCTGAGCGGCGTCGACGCCGGTCCAGATCTGCGTGCGGCGCCTCGACGAGTCAGGCTCGAGCACGCACGAAAGGAGAGAGGGAGGGAGAGGGGACGCACGCCCTTCTTCTTGTAGTACTCGGCGACCGGGCCCGTCTGGTCGTGGTAGGTGTGGAGGCGCTTGTGGAGCGTCTCTGCCGTGTCGTCCGAGCGCTGGATGAGGGGCTCGCCCGTGACGTCGTCCGTCATGGCCTTCTTGGGCGGCGCAAACTCCTTGTGGTACGAGCGGCCCGACGCCGGGTGGATGAGGCGGCCCGTGATGCGCGACACGAGGAGGTTGTCGTCGACGAGGAGCTGGACGGCGTGCTCGACGGGCTGCTTGCGCTCGGTGAGCATGCCGTCGAGCTTCTCGGCCTGCGAGACGTTGCGAGGGAAGCCGTCGAGGATGAAGCTGCGCGGAGAGAAGGCAAGAGTCAGGTCGAGCGACTCCAGGGCGGGGGGACGTGCGCGCGAGCGAGAGGGACGAGAGCTTGACGCACCCGAGCGAGCACTCCGGGTTGGTCTCGAGCTGCGACTTGATCATGCCGATGACGATCTCGTCCGACACGAGGCCGCCCTGGTCCATGATCTTCTTGGCCTCCTTGCCGAGGTCGGTGCCGCGCTTGACCTCGTCGCGCAGCATGTCGCCCGTCGCGAGGTGGCACACGTTGTACGCCTCCTTGATCTTGGGCGCCTGGGTGCCCTTGCCTGCGAGACGTGAGAGGAGAGAGAGGGGGATCGAGGAGAGGTCAGCTGCGTCCGGCGAGGAGCGGGCTGCTGGGGCGACGACACGGCCGAGGGACGGGCTGCGCCTCCGCGAGTGCTCCTTCAGAGTGCTCAGGGCCGCGATCCCGAACCGCGCTCGCCCTCGGAAGCCGCTCGCCGCGAGCGACAGCTCCCCCGCGCCGTCGTCCATCTCCCCCCTCGGGTAATCCCTCCCACCCCGGCGATGGCGGATCCAACGCGCGCACGAGCAAGAGAGGAGGCTCACCGGCACCGGGCGGGCCCATGAGAACGAGGCGGAGGTGCTGGGCCGGGGTGAGGGCCTCCTTGGCCTGGGCATTGGTGCCGGCGAGCGTGTCCTTGACGGCGTCCTTTGCCGACGAGAGCGAGTCGGCGACCTTGTTCTTGGCGTCGGTCGCAGTCGACTGGGCCTGCTGCTCGAGGCGCTCGACCTTGGCCTGGAGCTGCGAGATGAGCTGCTTGAGGTGGTCGACGTTGGTCTGCGAGTCGGCCATTTCTGCGAGCGCGAGCGCGACGTGAGTGGGCTGGGCGGGGTCGAGGCTGCTCTGTGCGCGCGCTGGACTCACTGTGCGTGCGAGGACGGGGATGGGAGAGAAGAGCGAGGCCTTCGCTCGCCGTCTCCGCCCTCTTGCTCCTCGCGCTCTCCGCGGCCGCCCGCCTCGACCCGACAAAACGGCTTGGCCAACTCGCCTCTCTCGCCGCTGCAAAGTGCACAAGAAGCCGTGTCATAGCATCACACGCGCTCGTGAAGCCCAACCTCGCCCGCTCACGACGTCGACCTCGTCCCCTCGCCCTCGTCGTCGCTCCCGGTCCCTCCCTCGAGCTCTCCTCCCGCTGCCGCAGCCCTCGCCTCGGCCTCCTCCCTCGCAGCCTCCATCTCGGCAAACATGCGCTCCTCCTCGCGGTTGCGCTGGCTCGCCCGAGGCGGCCGCTCGGCGTCGAACGGCGACGACGATCGCGAGCGCGAGTGCGGGCTCGTTGCGCGGCGCGTGCGCGCGGTCGAGGGGCGTGCGGTCGGCGAGTCGCGGTCGTGCGAGAGCGGTAGGGGAGGTGGTGGCGAGGAGGAAGACGAGGTGCGTGCGCGAGGAGAGGGTGAGGCCGGCGGGGAGGGGGACGAGCGCGGCGGGGGCGAGAGGATGCGGACGGTGCGCCGAGGTGCTGCCGCGCCCGCGTCGCCTGCGTCTGGCACCGCAGTCGCACTGATTGCGGCCGAGACGGCGACGGGCTCGGGAGCGGCTGCCGCCGGCTGCGCAGCCTGCGCTCGTGCCCCCTCGTCGACGTCCACCTGCATCTTGTCGTCCTGCGCCTGCGCCGGCTCGGCCTGCTGCCGAGGCTGCCGCGCCGCGAGCGCCGACGCCCTCGCCTGCGCGACGAGCTCGCGAAAGTCGGCGTACTGCTTCTGCGCGCAGGGTCCCTCGAGGCAGCGTCAGCATGCGCTCGACGAGCGTTCGTCAGCTCGACGAGCTCAGAGCGAAGACGGACGCACCAGGTGAGCCTTAGCGCTCCACTCGCCCGTCCCGCCCTGCCCGCTCGGGCCGCTACTCGCTCCCGCTCCACTCGCCGCCGCACCCTGCGTCTTCTCCCACCGCTTGAGCTCGTCGCGCACGCCCTGAGCGCTCTTGTGCGCCGGGTCGTCGGGCGACAGGTCGGCGTTGGCGTTCCACAGGACGAGGAACTGGCGGTGCCGGCGAACGAGGAGGGCGAGCTTGGCGTCGGTCGAGAGGGCGGGTGCGTCGCGCGAGGAGGGGAGGGTGGTCGGGAGGTCGTAAGCCTGCACGACGAGCGTGAGCGGCGGGTCAGTGATAATTGGCGTGGAAGGACAGGACGAAGGAGAGGAAGGAGGCCGCACCTTGAGCATGTCGTTGAGCTCCAGGACAGACTTGCGGGCGTAGCTCGCTAGCGGCAAAGGACGAGTCGTGTCGAGCTTGCCGCCGTCGCGCACGTTCGAAGACGATGAGCTGCGCGCAACAGGACTGCGTCAGTCGGTGCTTGAGCTTCGGGCGGCGACGAGAGCGTCGGCGGGAAGGGGAAGCGGGACGCACTCGCTGTCGCCGTCTCTTGCTCCACCGCCGCGCCCGTTCGCGCCGAGCAGCTTGCCCCAGGCAGCACTCGTCGACGCCGTCGCTGGCGGAGCGACGCCGTTGCAGCGCTCGACGTGCAGCGCCATGAGGGCGTTCTTGATCGACCCGCCGCAGAGAGGGCACTCGAGGATAAGCGAAGCTGCGGGCGGGAAATGCGACGTCAGCCTCGTGCGCAGCGTCAGGTGAAGCATAAGAGGGGGAGAAAAGGAGACGCACGGTCCGTCGGGTCCGCCTCCTCGAGCCTTGCCTGCCCTTTGCCCTTGCCCGAACCTCCTCTCGCCTCGCGCCCGTCTGCGCCTTTGGCCTTCTTCCTCGGCGGGGCCCTGCGCGACGTCGATGAGGGCATCGTGCCCTCCTCGATGATCTCGACGTCCGAGCTGCCGTCGTCGACGAGGACGAGCGCGGCGCGGTCGTGCGGCTCGTTCTTGATGGCAGGCGAGGAGGAGGTCGAGGCGAGGGCCGACGCTTTGCGCTTGCTCGAGGCGATGGCGCTTGGGGTGCGAGTCGATGCTGGCGGAGAGGTGCGGGCGGTAGGAGATGCGGAGGAGGGTCCGGCTTGAGCGGACGACGAGGCGAGCGACTGCAGGTGGAGGAGGGTGGCTCTGCGGGCGGAGGGGCGCGTCAGTGGAGCCCCGAGCCGACGGTGTGCGCATTGAGGGACGCACCGAGCGTCTTTCCATGCAGCGACGGCGCCTTGCAGGGCGAGGTTGAGGCGGATGTTGTCCTCGTTGCACTCGCGGAGGCAGGACGGGCAGCGCTTGTGGCCGACGAGGTACTGGCGCAGGCAGCGCGAGTCGAACGAGTGCGAGCACGTCGTGAGGATGACGGGCGCGGCGAACAGCTCTGTGCAGATGGGGCAGCGCAGGGTCGAGTCGACGGCGGCGAGGGACGGCTGGGCGTAGTCGGACGCCGAGTCGAGTTGGGCGGCTGCCGAGAGCTCTGTGCTGGTTGTTGTCGAGCTCTTGACCCGCTTACGGGCTTGCCCTGGGGCCATGGCCGTGTGTTGCGAGGGTGCGGGCGCGTCGCGGTGCGCAGGAGGAGGGCGGCGGGGCGAGCGAGTGTCGGGAGGGCGTGGTGGTGGGTGGAGTAGCTGTGGCGAGTCGAGGTGGTGCCTGCAGCAGCCTGTGCTGGTCCTCCTCGCAGCAGGTGGTCGAGGGACAGAGTGAGCCCAGCCCGCTCCCCTCGGTTGACATCGTCGGCCGCCTCTCGTGCTCCTCCCCCTCACTCGACCACGCCCAGCTGCCGCCTAGAGCAGCACAGCTATCACCAGTAGCACCTACCGCGCTCGCACGGCTTGATCCTGCTCCAGCATGGTGCGTCACCGTCCCTCCCTCCTCCTCTCGGTCCAGTCATCAGCTCCCGGTCAACCACACCTCCCACACCGCCCTGTGCACCTCGAACTGACTCGCATGCTGCACACAGGCCCCCAAGAGCAAGGCTGCGTCCACCGTCAAGGCCAAGCCCGCCTCGAAGAAGCGCACGACCCGCGCCGACCCCTCCTCGGACGACGACTCGTCGCCGCCGCCCGCCAAAAAGTCAAAGGTCAAGGCCGCCAAAGCCTCGTCGTCGTCCAAAACCTCGACCAAGCCCGCCGCCAAGGCCACCAAGCTCAAGAAGAAGACCGAGGCGATGGTCCTCTCGAGCGACAGCGACCACTCGTCCGACTCGGACGTCGTCGTCGAGCAGCCCAAGCAGAAGAAGGCCGTTGCCTCGTCGTCCAAGAGCAAAGGTGCGTCTTCCTCCCTGTCAGGTTCGCCCTCGAGGTCGCGCGCTGCCGCTGACGCCCGTCTCCTCCTCCCTCTCCTCCCCCACTTGCGTTCCGAAGCCACCTCGAGCAAGCCCAAGTCCAAGGCCGCCCTCGCCTCGCGCGCCCCGGTCGAGGCTTCGACTTCGACGCCCGCCGAGTCGCTCGCCGAGGCGCCCAAGAAGAAGAAGGACAAGAAGCCGCCCAAGGAGCTCCCGTTCGACGAGGCGCTCCCCGCCTGGTTCGCCCAGTTCGCCGACAAGGGCGACAAGACCAAGATGGACGGCGACGGCATCGAGAAGCTCTTCGCCGACATGGACCTGTCGATGGACGGTGTGCGTCCGCTTCCTCCTGCCGTGCCTCTCCCTCGCCCCGAAGCTGATCCTCGACCCGTCCTGCAGGCGTACCCGCTCATCCTCGCCTGGAAGGTCGGCGCCAAGCCCGGCACGTTCGGCGCCTTCTACCTGAGCGACTTTGAGCGCGCGTTCCGCCTCGACAAGTGCGTCCCTTCTCGCTCGTTGTGGACCCGGCGCACAGCTGACCTCGCTCGCCCACCGCTCGCAGGATCGCCTCGTCCGACAAGCTCAAGGCATTCCTCGTCAAGCAGGAGCAGGTCCTCCTCGAGCCTCGCGCCGGCGGCAAGGGCAAGGAGGTCGCCGCGCCGGGCTCGAGCAGCGATGCGGAGGACCTGTACCGCGGGCCCGACGCCGACACGGTCGCCAACCTCTCGTTCCAGCAGTTCTACGCGTTCCTCCTCCCCTTCTTCCGCGCCGAGGGCTCCAAGACGCTCCCCGCCGAGGCCGCCAAGGCCATGTGGGCTGTCGTCCTCGCGCCCAAGTACGCGCTCGCGCAGGGCTTTGTCGAGTTTGCCGAGGTGCGTCCCTGCTTCCTCCCCTCCCTTGGCTCGCGCACCCGCTCACATGCCTCGTGTATGCGCGCAGGCTCAGGGCGACAAGTTCAAGGCCGTGTCGACCGACCTGTGGACGCAGCTGCTCGACTTCTGCGAGACGGTCGAGCCCGACCTGACGGGCTGGAGCGAGGACGATGCCTGTGCGTCCCCCTCCTTTTCCTTCTCTCCCCCCTTCGCTCCTGCGCTGACTCAGGTACCTGTGCGCGCAGGGCCGTCGGCGATTGACGCGTTCGTCGAGTGGAAGAGGGAGAAGGACGGCGGCGCGTCGTGATGCTCCCCCTCTCGCCCTCTCTCGCTCTCGCACGACCTCTGTACCTTGTCTACCCCTCGCTTTACCTTGCCCGCTTGACGATCACTCAGTACCTCCTCGCGCCGGTGCGCCTCTCGAGAGAGAGAGAGCGCTCTCGTTCGAGCTCGCGCGTTTTGACCTCGGCTGCTTTCTCGGCACGCTCCGACGGACCCGGCTCGCGACCCGGCCGACTTTCTCTTGAGTCGCGCCGCGCGGCCTCGCTGCTCGCTGCTCGCTGCTCACGACGAGCACGATGCTGCACTCTCGACACAGCGACTCGAGCGCGACGCTACACGACGCACGACCGCCCTCGCCGCCAGCACCGCCTCTCGCCCCCGCCCCGCACCCCGGCTCGTCTTCCGCCTCGCCCGCTCTCGCCATCGAGCACTGCGTCGGCCTGAGCACGACCGAGGGCATCCTCGCCGCTCGAGAAGCCGACGTCGAGGCGTACGTCGCGCTCGGGCGACTGCGCAGCGCGCGCTCGAGGGGCGAGCCCGGCGCGGGCCCGGTCGACCGGACGAGGAGCGGGGACGAGGTCGAGAAGGGGTCGCTCAGCGACAAGGACGGGCTCGAGGGGGACCTTGCAGGTTCAGGAGAGGAGTGGACGTACCCGGACGGAGGTTGGCGCGCGTGGGGTGTCGTCTTCGTGCGTCCCTCCTCCTCCTCCTCGCTCGACTTGCTCGCGACGATCCTGCAGGGCTGACTCCTTCTTTGCGGCTGCAAACAGGGCGTCTGGTGTCTCGCAGCATCTCAGTGAGTCGGTCGTCTCTGACGGAACCGTCGTTGGCGCCGCTTTGCGCTCTTGGCTGACCCTTCTCTCTCCTCGCCCTCCCTCCCTCCTCCCTCTTCTCCCTGTCCCTCTCCTCTGACCTCTCCATGCTCTCCTCGACGACGCTTACGCTCTCCGAGACTCGGCTACGGCCTCCTCTTCGGCATCTTTCTTGAAGACCTCGAGCGCCGTCTCCACCAAACGCCGGCGACGCTCAACTTCATCCAGGGCCTCGCCAACCTCGGCGCCAACGCCTTTAGCTTCGTCGCAGGTCGGCTTGGTGACCGCTACGGTTTCAAGCTGTGCATCGGCGCTGGCTGCTGCCTGAGCGTCGTGAGCCTCGTCGGCGCCGCCCTGTCGTACAAGTCGCTCCCGGCGCTCTTCGTCACCCAGGGCGTGCTCCTCGGCATCTCGCAGGGCCTCGGCATGTCGCTCTTCATGGCGGTGCCGAGCCAGTGGTTCCTCAAGCGGCGAGGGCTCGCGACCGGCATCGCGATGTCGGGCTCGGGCATTGGCGGCAGTGCGTCCCCCTCTCGCACACGCGCTCGATCCTGCCCAGCGCGCTCTCGTCTTACTGACGCTCCCTCGTGCAACAGGCATCGCTGCGCTCATACTGCGCGGCACGATCAAGCTCGGCTACCGCAACGCCCTTCTCGTACGTCCCCTTCTCGTCCTCGAGTCAGCTGCGTCGGGTTGTGCAGGTCTCGGCTGCTCACATGCTCTCGCGGAATCTCCTCACGCAGATTTACACCGCATGTAACGTCGTGGCGTACGTCCTCGGCTTCACCTTGATCCAGGAACGGCATCCTCCTCTCAAGCCGGGCGAGCGTCGAGTGCCCAAGAACTGGCTGCCCAAGGGCGTTTGGCGAGACGGGCGGTTCTACTCGCTCATGGCGAGCGTCTTCATCGGTGTCTGGGGCTACTTGGTGAGTCGTCGCTCACCCTCTTCGCCGTCACGAGCTCGACGAGGTTGACCTTCTCAACCTGCGCGCAGACCCCCTTCTACTTCATCACGGCCCTCACCAAGCAGCAGTGCCCCGAGTACTCGCCGACCGGCCTCATCGTCGCCGTGCCGCTCATCGTCGGGACCGCCGTCAGCGGCGTCGGACGTGTGCGTCCTTCTCTCCTCTCGGTCGCGTCTGTCGCCTCGACTCGACCTGACGCTCCCTCCTCTCGTCGCGCAGGTCTTCGGCGGCTTCGTCGCCGACCGCATCGGGCCGATCAACACTCTCTTCTGCTCGTTCTTCCTCGGGGTGCGTGCTCTCCTTCTCCTCGCCCTTGACCTCGAGCCGACCGAGGAGCTGACTCGCACGCTCGCAGGCCATGACGCAGCTCTTCCTCTGGCCGCACATGAACTCGTTCGGCGCCATCATGGCCTTCGCCTGTCTCTACGGCTGGTTCGGCAGCTGTGCGTCCCGCCCGATCGACGTGCACGTTCCCCTTCGAGAGGGTCAACCTGCTGATCTCGTCCTCCCTCCTCTCGCGCGCGCAGGGTTCGTCTCGCTTCTCGCCCCATCGTGCGCCCAGCTGTTCGGCACGAAGGGCCTTGCGACAAGTAAGTCAAAAGCTCTCGTCGCGCTCATCGCTCTCGTCGCGCTCGGCGCGCTCGCCCTGTACACCCGGTCGACGGCACGCTGACCTTCTCATGGTCTTTCTTCCTTTCGCAGTCGTCGGCTTTGGCATCCTCTGCAACTCGCCGGGCGTATTCATGGGTGGGAGTGTCGCAGGGTGGACGCTCAGCGCTGCAGGAGGGAACTATGGGCTTGTCGGCTACTGTGCGTCGCCCTTTCCTCCCTGTCCCTCCCTCCCCTTCCTCCCCTCCCTTGTCTCGATCGTTCGCAGCGAGCTCCCGCACGCCGAGACGCTCACCGAGCTCGCGCGCCCGCAGACTCGGGGAGCATGATGCTCGCAGGGGCGCTCGCGCTACTGCCGGCACGGATCATGGGGCGAAGACAGCTGTGGGCCAAGTACTGAGCTCGTGCAATAGACTTCACGTGCGAGCTGTACGCGAGCGAGCTCGTGGAGCAGTCACCGTCGAGAGCGAGAGCCGCGGAAGGAGAGCGGCACCGGCGTCAAAGCGGGGCAGGAGGCGGACTCAGCTTCGAAGCGCCGCTGACTGTGCGCCGCCGTGAGCTGAGTAGCTCGGAGCGCTCGACGGAGCCGCCTCAGGCAGCGCACGAGCTAGCAGGCAGGAGCCGCGGAGCTCGAAAGCGAGGTTGAGAAGCGAGAGAGGAGCGACGTGCAAGCCGCAGCTTGTGGTGGCTCGCGCGCGTGTGCCAGCTCTTGTAGGAGCGGCGTCGAGTGGCTGCGCGAGCGAGCAAGGCAAGGCAAGCTGCCGAGAGCCGCGTCGTCGATGCCGAAGGACTCGGAGGTGAGCGACGACGACGACGACGACACCCGGCTCCTCGCTCCTCGACCACCTCGCACCCCGAAAAGCCAGGCCAGCACCAGACCAGAGCGCACTCCAGCACTCTAGCGTCTCCGCCCGGCACCCACCCCGTTCATCGGGTCCACCCTCGCCATCATGCAGCTCAGCCGAGCGACCGGGGCAACCGCCTCGTTCGCAGCGCGAGCGACGCGCCTGTCGCCCTTTGTGCACGCGCGCTTCGCTCCGAGCATCCGCACCGATGCCTTTGCGCGCGGTCCCGCCGTCCTCGCCTTCCACCACGCCCAGCTCCGCCTCCTCACCACCTCGCGCCCCTTCCTCGCCGCGCAACCCTCGACCCCGCCGCCCTCGGCCGCCGCCGAGAAGGCCGTCGCCGATGCGCCCAAGGACGTCGCCGTCCAGGACGAGAAGAAGGCGGCCGTTGCCAAGAAGGATTCGTCCAAGGACAAGGGCACGCGCATGCAGCGCGTGTGGGCCGTCGTCAAGAAGGAGGCGCTCCACTACTGGCACGGCACCAAGCTCCTCGGCAAGGAGGTCCGCATCTCGGCTCGCCTGTTGAGGCGCCTCGTCGCCGGCAAGAAGCTCACTCGCAGGGAGCACCGTCAGGTCCGTCCTCCCTCCCCTCCTTCATCGCGCCGGCTGCGGCCTCTCCCTCTCGTCGAGCTACGACGATTGAGCAGGACTGACCCTGTCGTCCCCTCTCCGTGTCGCAACAGCTCAAGCGCACGACCCAGGACCTCCTCCGCCTCATCCCGTTCTCCGTCTTCGTCATCATCCCGTTCATGGAGCTCCTCCTCCCGGTCGCGCTCAAGCTCTTCCCCAACATGCTCCCCTCCACCTTTGCCGACAAGTTCAAGGAGGTGCGTCGCAGGCCCGCAGCCTCTCTCGTCCAGCGCGCTCGCGCAACCTCGGCTGACTCCAGCTTCGCCCGCCCACCTCTGCTCGCAGGAGGAGAAGAAGCGCAAGCTGCTCAAGGTCCGCCTCGAGATGGCCAAGTTCCTCCAGGAGACGATCCGCGAGGGCGGGCTCAACAGCCGCGACAAGATCAAGCAGTCCGAGGAGTTCAAGGAGTTCTTCCGCAAGGTTCGTCCCCTCGCCCTCTCTCCCTCCCTCGTCGCGCCGCCTCTTTTGCTGACGAGGGGCTTCTCAACTCGTACGCAGGTCCGCTCCACCGGCGAGAGCCCGTCTACTGAGGAGGTCGTCCGCGTCGCTCGCCTGTTCGAGGACGACTTGACCCTCGAGAACCTGTCGCGCCCGCAACTCGTCTCGATGTGCCGGTGCGTCCTCTCTCTCTCTTCCGCTCTTCCTCGAAGGACGGCCTGAGGTAAAAGCACGGTGACTGACTCGGCCGCTCTCGCTCATCCCGCGCAGGTACATGAACATCAACGCCTTCGGCACCGACATCTTCCTGCGCTTCACGATCCGCAACCGCCTCCAGAAGCTCAAGGACGACGACAAGGTCATTGCGTCCGAGGGCCTCGACGCGCTCAGCACGGCCGAGCTCCAGGCGGCGTGCCAGTCGCGCGGCATCCGCACGCTCAAGGTCAGCGACGAGCACCTGCGCTCCGAGCTGCAGCAGTGGCTCGACCTGCACCTGCACTACGGCCTGTCGGGCACGCTCCTCATCCTGAGCAAGGCGTTCGCCTTCAACCGCGCGTACGGCGTCACGCCCGAGGGAGAGGCCGGCGGCGACGAGGTGCTCAAGAGCCTCAAGGACACGCTCGCGTCACTCCCGGACAACCTCGTCAACGAGGCCGAGCTCGAGGTGTCGTCCGACTCGGCGTCGTACAAGCAGCGCCTCGAGGTGCTCCAGCAGCAGGAGGAGCTCATCGAGGACGAGGAGGAGCAGGAGGCCAAGGAGGCCGAGGCCCGCCGCGTCAAGAAGGAGGCCGAGGAGGACGCCAAGCGCGAGGAGGCCGAGAAGAAGCGCGAGGCCGAGGAGCAGGAGAAGGCGGCCAAGGAGGCCGACCAGGTCCAGGAGATGCTCCCCGAGAGCGAGGTGCGTCCTCTCTCGCTCGATTCCTCACGCACCTCTCGCCGCCCTCGCTCGAACACCCACTGATTCGCTTTTGCCTCGCCCCGCAGGTCAAGGAGGCGACCAAGGAGCAGCCCGCCGAGCCCGCCGCGCCGTCGCCCGAGGACGTCCGCATGACGTCCGAGCAGGTGCAGGAGCTCGGCTCTGCGCTCGAGATCCTGTCGGCCAAGTCGGCCGTCGTCAAGGAGCGCACCGAGCTTCGCCGCCTCATCGCCGAGAACGACAAGGCCGAGCACGAGGAGGGCGGCAAGCCCAACCCGCTCAACAAGCGCCTCAAGTCGATCCTGACCAAGATCGACAAGCAGCTCGAGGAGTACGACACGAGCGTCGGCTCGCGCCTCAACATGTTCTCGGCCAACTCGGAGGGCATGATCGCGGCCAAGGACCTGCGCAGCGCGCTCGAGGTCATCAACCACCGCCCGTCCGAGGATGAGATCAAGGTCCTCCTGACCAAGCTCGACCCGGACGGCGACGGCTTCATCCCGCTCGACGACATCCTCCAGCTCGCCGAGGGCGAGGGCCTCGGCATCCTCATCGAGGACGCCGCCGTCGCGCTCAAGGAGGACGCGCAGGCG
>Ga0308169_10002209_pt1 | contig 20573 bp, 37 predicted proteins | sample PhyBR1_2_FD_202139 | JGI IMG/M metagenome (GOLD analysis project Ga0308169, IMG submission 202139) | Phyllosphere microbial communities from UC Gill Tract Community Farm, Albany, California, United States - DLSLSB.R1 | ecosystem: Host-associated > Plants > Phyllosphere > Unclassified | place...
CAGGCTCTTCTGGGATGAGATCACCAGTTCGACTGCTTCGGCACGGAATTCCGGGGTGAACTTCTGACGTTTGGACATGCACTCATTCTCCTACGAACGCGTGTCTCACAACATCATGACAGCTCATGCGCCCCCATAGTTGCGATAGGCAGAGGTGGTCGTAGGCTGCGAACCAGGCCCAGAGTTCGGGCTTCGTGGCGCCGGCGGTGAGGAATGCGTAGACCTCGTCGCGGATCTGGTGCCGTGGCTTCCACGTGGTGGAGTTGTGCAGTTGGGTGAAGACGTTTTTCATGAGCCAGGTATTCCGGCTGATGGTCCACATGTCCATGTCTTTGTTGACGGCGTAGTATTCGCGGCCGTCCTCGGCGGCTATGCCGATGCTGATCAGGTCTACGGTGCGCCCGTTGTCGTGGAATTCGGTGTCATAGAAATACTTCATGATTTCATTCCGTCCAGGTGTCGGGTTTTGGGAATGTGCCGATGCAGCGGCCGGTAGCGTCGTAGACGTACACGGTCTTTGGTTCCGGGTCGTGCGCGTGCGGGAGGGTGGCGAAACGGTGGATGATCCCAGCTTCGTGCTCTCTCAGCACAAGGCTTGCGGTTGAACCGAATGCGCTGATCGTTTCTTCAGCTATCCGGAATTGGTACATCGCGTGCCACATCTCGGAGGCGAGTTCTGCGTCGCTAAATCGCTGGCTCACGATGCGACCTGAGATTCTTCCCGCGTGCTAATGATCCGGTGAAGGGCTTCGGTGTGGCGCTTCAGGGACCAGTTCTCTTTCAGAGGTCCGAGAGCGCTCGTTAGGGCGCTTTGCACACGTTCCATGCGGTGTTGGGCTTCCCGAAGAAGATCTCGGTCGATTTCTCGGGCGAGTACCGCATCTGCAAGTAGGGCACCAAGCTTGGTAGCTTCCTCTTGGAATCGTTCGGGGTTGTGTTCGAAACGGTATGTTTCGATGATCTGACAATCACCACGCAGCATCTTCTCCGCGATAGGGATGGCCGCTTGGATTAGCTTCGCCTCTTTCACGCCTTCCTCAGTGACTCCGGCTTGCCGGAGTTGCGCTCTCATGTCGTTGATCTGCTCATAGTGGCGCTGGTCTGCGATACGGGAGTTTTCTCGTTCCATGCGGAGCCGTTCGATGTCCGCGCCGGCGGATCCTGCGAGCTTTCCCAGCAGCGGGGTCTTGTCTACTGGTGCGAGCTTGGTGCATGGGCGTAGCACGGTCATCTTGCGTCGGTTCTTCGCAGTCGGTGGGGTGCAGATGCCCCAGTCGTCGGGGATCTGATCCTCCAGTCCGATGATCAGGGTGGGGTCGCTGACAGCGAGCCACCATTCATCGCAGAATCGTTTCCACGGGTCGCATTTCTCTGGTTGGCGGAGTTCGTGCTGAAGATCTTGCCTGGATACTTTGATTTCGTAGCCGATTACGCGGCCACTGAACTTTTGGACCCACAGTGCGTCAATGCGGCGCAGGTCGGATGGCGCTTCGAGTTCAGCGTAGAACATGCCGCCGGGGTTGTAGTCGTCGCGGATATGGTCGTGGCGGATAGCTTGGAGCACTTCGTTCGCGTTCACTTTCGGCCTCGTCTCCATGGTGGGGTGCTGGTTGGGTATTTCATGTTGGTGTTCATGGCGCGCTGTGCAGGTTTGGCGGCTTCGTACGAGTGGGCGTTCATCGCTCCTGCGAGTTCTTGCACGTAATCGGCTGCGAATCCCATGCTTTTGAGTGATTCAGCGAAAGCGCGAATCCTGTTTCGTAAGGCTTCGTCAGGGGTGATTTGCACACCGTCCTTGCTCAGGTAGTCGGTGATGTCAGTTGCGTTGTTCAGATCGTCAGCCGTGGGTCGATCCGGGTCGAAATCTGTTCCTGGTGGAATGAAGTAGATTCGGTTCATGGGACTCGTACCATGTGTTCTGGGAGGACGTGGACAGGGTTTTTGTTGAGGTCGTAGGCGACGAGGTAGGCGCTGATGTACTTGGTTGGGACAGCGCTGGATCCGTATTCGTAGTCATGTTCGACCCAGTTGTTTTGCACGGTGCGCCGGCCAACAATCACACCTTCGCGTTGCTCGGGAATTGGTACCCAACGCTTCTCTGTTCTAGGAGCGCTCCCCTCAACGCGATTCGGGGTGATGGTGAATCTCCGGTAGGTTTCCGGGTCCCAGGCTTGTTTGTTCAGGCGGTGGCTGATTTCGACGCGGTCGCCGAGTTTCCAGTTGCTCACTGTTCCGTTCCTCCTACATATGCGGCGATCACGTCGAGTCCTTGGGTGTAGGAGTCGAATGCTCCTGCGGGCCGGAATGCTGCTCGCACACCGTTTTTGATTTGTTGCGATGCGGCGCTGGCTGCGTTGAGGGTTGGTGCGGTTCGTACCTTGATCCAGGTGTTTGGGTTTTGTCGCATGTGATTTGCGATGTCGAGGTACTTGATTTTTGTGGGTGCTGATCGGTATTCGTAGACGCTCACGTTCGTTTCCTTTCCGTCCTGTCTCAATCTTAGCAATTTAAACTAGACAAAGCTTTAGTTCAACTGGATATTGTGGGCGCAAGAATCCCCACGCCCACAACAAATAACTAGGATCCCGCCGGTTTGCGGAAACCCTCAACATCAGAAGTCCAATGCCACCCACCACAATGCTCATAGAACCGAACCGGGTTCTCATGGCGGGTCTCAGCAACAATCTCCCGATACAACTGCCGGATCGTGCCCTTGTCCGGCGCCCAAACCTTCAAACAATACTCATCAGGGCAAGCAGGACGCGGACTCCGCTTGAAATACTGGGTCTGACTCATGATTCGGCGTCCAGCACATCAAAGATTTCGGTCTGGCCTTCGATGGGCTCAACCTGTTCTTCTTGCGTACTCATCAGTTTGTTCCGATGCCACGGAATTCGATGGGCCGGCCGTGGTTTTGCGCGTCCAGGATTCCTTGGACCATGCCGTCGGTGATGCCGTAGTTGGTGTAGACGACGGTCGCTGCAGCGTGCTTGCCCCACGCGAGGCCGGTGCTGATCCCTTTCGCACGTTCCACCGGGACTGTGTCATCCAGCACGCCGGGTTGCGTGTAGAGCAGGTGGGATGCGATGGGCGCTTCACCACGTGCCAGGCTGTCCGCCAATGCTCTGCGCGCATACTGCTCGTTGCGTTCAATGTCGCCTGCGTACGGGGATTCAATGATTACGAGTCGCATTGTTCATCTCCTTCAAAATCGAGTTGGTCTTGATCCGGCGCGAACTGCCGGGGTTTGGGTGGGTTGGGTTTTCGGTGTGGTTGCAGCCGGTATCCGATATCTGGGATGAGCGGCGCTTCTGGGCCCGTGTAGGTGCTGGTGCGTGCGCAGGCGGGGTTGTTGCATTGGATCCTGTCGCCGTACCGTTTTCCCCACGCCCCGCAATAAGCGCACCTGGGGTGCCGTGACTCGAATATTGATGTCATGGCGCAATTACGCCTTTCTAACGATGCGTCTTGTCGCAGTCTCGGTAATGTTTTTCCCTGCAGTTCTGGCACATGCGGTGTTCCGTTGGAACGTTCCGACATCGGATGAACTTGGTTTTCATCAACACGAGATGGGCGGTCTCTTCAAGGGCGAAGCATTCTGCGCACTGCAGCGTCCACACTGTCCGCTTCCCGCTGTCATCCTGCCCAACGATCCCAGACACGCATCCCGGGAGCGTCGGCAGAAGGTCACCAAACAAAGCTGGCTGCTCAGTCATGGATCTTCGCCTCCCTAGTGTTTCTTCTTGCACTCTTGGACTACGCCGACTTTGACCCCGCCGAAATCATTCCCAGAGGGCACGTGCCGTGTACCGCTGGTACCGTTTCCGCGGCAATCTCGGATCGGTGAACCAGGTTGCTTGAACTCTTCCGGGTAGTCGTCCGGGTATTTGAACCAGTACCCGTAGCCCTTCTGAATTCCGCAGAGCACTGGCAGGTTGCGCCAGCCAGTCCAGCAGTGGTCTAGATGTTCTTCCCATGCGCCGTTCTCGTTGGAGTGGATGCCTGTCCAGTGTTCACAGTTGTGGCAGTACACCCGGTAGACGAGCGTTCCGACACAAGAGCATCCGCCACTGTAGTGGAAGCAACGAAGATCCGAGTCGAATGATGTCGCGTAATGATCGGAGTCTTGACCCGTTGAGCTCACGGGCGAGAGCCCTCGATACGGTTTCCAGTTGCCCTTGCGAACGTTGAACTCTTCGAAGTGTGCTTCGCGTGCCCGGATCATTCGGTCTAGGCCTTTGGGGTTCCATAGCAGTTTGATGTTGCCCGGATTCAAAGCGACCGGTGCAGGATCATCGTTAAGCAATTCGAACAGATTCATCTGCCCATCGATGATGGTCATGCCGCCACGAGGCTTTCGACCGCGATGATACCCAGGTCTCGCGCGGCTGGCGGGGTTACTGCGTTGCCAGCTTGCTTGACCTGCTCGCGCTTGTTTCCTGTCATGATGTATTCCTTCGGGAACGCCATGCCGCGGCTGATTTCGTGCGGTTCCAACATCCGGAACTCGCACTGGTTGATGTCCTCAGTTGTCCATTCGGTGAGCCCGTGGTGGTTACCGCCTGCGGTCAGAGTGCCCAGCGGATCAGAGGCTGGCCGGGAGCTGTTGGACAGTTGGTTCTCCGCAGTACCGCGCATGGTTGTGACCATGGCGAACCGGTCCACGGTCGGAATCGTCGGGATCGCTTTCGACACGGGGTGGGTGACCCCGTTGCCGTAGTACTCCATCAGCATGTGATGCCCCGGCGTAGTTAGCAGCCCGGTTTCATTGCGGGTGGTCTGTGTGCGCATGGCATCGTGAACCCGCTGCGCATACTTCCCATCTCGCCCTTCGACGGGGATGAGCAACGATTCGTGCAGACCGCCCGCAACTAGAGTCCGCAGCGTTCCATCCACCGTGTTTGCCCTGGTCGAGTCTGAACCGGTGAGGTGGTTGACAATCAACGGGGACAATAGGCCTCGCGTGTAGCTGGTGGTCTGCGTGGCGAATGGTTCCCGGTCTACTGCGGAGAGGATCGGAGCGCCGCGCACCGCGTCAATCGACAGGCGTTGGTTGCCGTACTTTTCCAGTCCTGCGCGGATGCGTGCCATGGTCTTATCGGCCAGTGGCTTCTTTCGGTCACCGATCTTCTGACCACGGATGGACCAATCGATGGCGTGAGCTGCAGGCAACCAAGCAGGTTCGATGATCTGGTTGCGGCACGAGGTGCTTGGGCAGCGATAGACGTATTGGGCGCGGTAGCGTCCCCATTCCTTGCCGTTCTTGAAGTGCTGAACTGCTTGGACAGTCTTGTCGCAGGTTGGGCAGTACGCCAACGGGCGCAGCTTGCTGAAATCCGGGCGACGGTTTCCCTTGAGCCAGAACATCACGTACATGCGATCACGAGACTGCGGGGCCGGCAGTCCACCAAGCTGGGCGTGCATCGAGTTCATATACACGATGTGGTGGTTGTATCCGAGTAGGTCCATCGAGTGAAGCCACGCATCGAACATGACCCACTTCGCAGCGTCGACCACGTTCTCGGTGATGATCAGCTTGTACTTGTGGATCTCCGCAAACCTGGGCACGTCCCACATGGTTGCTCGGGAACGTTCCGCGGCTTCGTCAGCGATACTGTCCCCGAACAGGTCCGGTTGGTTCGTGATCCGCTTCCGCCCCTTGGCCACCGAATGATTCGTGCACTCTGGTGAAGCCCAAAGGATATCTGAGCTAGAAATGTACCGAGGGTCAGTCACCTGAATATCAGCGCACACGTGGTCGGTGTCCGGGTGGTTCGTATTGTGTGTCTCAATAGCTCGTGCCCAGTGGTTCATGGCGGTCTTGACCTTCACGCCCGGGATTTCCAGAAGCCCGGTAGATGAACCGCCAGCACCGCAAAACATGTCGGTGAAAGTAACGTTGTGACTCACTTAGAACTCCTTGGTTCTTCTTGAAGGGTTTGGAATTGATAGAGCTGGGCCCGGATCAATGTGCGGTGCCCATTAGGATTCGCGTGGCAACCGCATTGGCGCTGCCTGGCGCAAACATCCCAGGGGCTCCAACAGCACGAACGCTTGCATTCACTACCTGAACCGGCGCTCATGCTGCCAACCTGCACTCGTGGTGGTGCGGGTATGCTTCAGCGGTGGCTATATGCAGCCGTGAGAGTCCTCCGCGGCGTCGTGCTTCATCTAGTTCACTGCAGGTCATGCCAGCGAGGCGTGCGCCGTCGGCTTCTGCCTGTTTCCGTGCCCGATCAGCGTCAGCCCGTATCGCTTGCGCGTCCTGCTTGGCTTTAGCGATCACCTGGTCTGCCTGTTGGCGGGCCCGGAGTTTGAGATCGGCGCCGTAAGTGTCCGCTTCGTTCTCGATGACCTCTCGCGCTTTGGCGAGCTTCTTCAACTCGACCCGGCTGCGAGCTAGAGACCTGCGCAATCCCATGCGCTCAGCCTTCAACTCGCCTATTTCTTGCTTCAGCTCAGCGATGGTGCGTTGCTCCAATTCGCCGGCTTCCTGCACCATCCGGTAGGCGACACGACGAGCATCAGCGATGATCTGATTCGCTTCAGATTTCGCCCGAAGGTTCCGCCCTTCCAAGAACCTGGTTAGCCCGTGGTCGGTGCTCATGCCGCTTCTTCTTCGTCACGCACCGCCGCGTAAGCGTTGATGTTGTCTGGGATGAACCCAAACCAATCAGCGATCAGCTCATTGTTTTCGTCGTAGACCGTGACGTATGGGAACGAGCCTTGGATTCCCTTCTCAACAGCACGATCCCGGATCGATTCGGCAAGTTCTTCGTTTCCTGGCGCGAGTGCATTGATCTCCTCGAACTCCACGCCCTTCTTATTGAGTTCGATCTTGGTCATGTTGCACTGACCGCACGACGGCTTGCTGTAGACGGTGGTTTTCCGAGTCACTGGGTGTTCTCCTCTTCGTGGGCCAACCTGGCTTGGTGCAGGTGGCGGATTATTTGGGTATTGAGGTTCCGCCGGCGTACGTCCGCCGTGCGGGTACGAGTCCTGGACCCGTACCCGATCCGGTCACGGCGGGCAATGTCAGCGCGGAGCCTGTCAAGCTGCCGGATCAGCACCTGCGCTTTGCGGAACTCCTGCCTAGAAAGGCGGTTCTTCACTGGTGGCCCCGCCGGTGCTCCATGGGTCGGCTGCTGGTGCGTTCCACCCGCCGCCCTGAGGGACGCTGTTCTGTGGCGGGTTGTTGAAACCGCCACCGGAACCACCGGAGCGCTGGGTCCGGGTGACCTTGGCTGATGCGAAACGGAGCGATGGGCCGATCTCATCGATCTCCAACTCCATTACCGTGCGACGTTCGCCCTCCTTTGTGTCATAGGAGCGGGCTTTCAAACGTCCCTGAGCGATGACGCGCATTCCCTTAGTCAGGGTCTCTGCGACGTTCTCCGCTGCTTCCTGCCAGACCGCCGAACGGAGGAAAAGGGCTTCTCCGTCCTTCCACTCGTTCGACTGGCGATCAAACACGCGTGGGGTCGAAGCAATCGTGAAGTTCGCAACCGCCGAACCCGATGGAGTGAAACGCAACTCCGGATCCGCGGTCAGGTTCCCAATCACGGTAATAACGGTTTCTCCAGCCATGGTTATTTGATTCCTTTCAAGATGTTTGCGCGGTCCAGATGCGGCCAGCGCTTCCCATTTACTATGTTTTGGACTTGCGACGGGCTGATCCCGTAGTCCTTGCCCAATGCTGCTGAAGAGATCGATTCCGTGGCGTACCTTTGGATAATCTCGACTGCCTCCGACTCAGTGATCTTCCGGCTTGGCCCCAACTCACCTAGCAGACGTGCGCACCGGTCACGTTCGACTTTGTCGTCCATGTTGTCCTGGTGCGTTCCAGCACGCAGGTGGTTCGGGTTAACACATCGCCGGTTATCGCACGAATGAAGAACTTGAAGACCGTCGGGGATTTCCCCGTGCTGCTCTATGTATGCCCACTGATGCGCATACTTGTGCTTGCCGTCGAACTTCATGATTCCGTAGCCCGTGTGGTGAATTGAGCCTTGCCATTCCCAGCATTCATTTGCTGATCCTGGCTTGCGAAGCAATTCAATTCGGGAACTTAGCGACGATCCCCGAGGCACCATTCGATGCGCCTGGTTCGGGTCTCCGTGCCGCTTCCATCGGTTGTAGTGAAGGTGGCAGTACCCCTTAGCCGCACTATCGAGCTGGCAATCAGTTGCTTTGCACCTCGAACTAGCCATTGGCGAGTTCCCCGTCAACGATCGTGTATGCGCCCTCTGGGCCTTCACCGACGACCTCAATCCAAACCTGCATGTCGTTCTCTCGGGCCATTTCCTCGACGAGTGCCAGGCTGTTTGCGTCTAGTAGGCTGCCGTCGGTGATTCGGATGACTCGCAGTTCGGGGTTGAGTGCGATAGCCATTGCCATGCTGACGCGGATCTGTTCGGCGGTTGATGCTTGCTTGAATGGGACGCCATGATAGGTGACGCCTTCTTCGTCGAATCCGAGGCCTTCGACTGGGAATGAAGCAGATGCGAGCATTTCTGCTTTCTCGGTGTCGATCTTGTTGATCTTCTCGGTTAGCTTGCTGGCATGGTCGAATGTCGATGCCTGGCGCTCTGACAACGCTGCTCGTTCCTGTGCCTTGCGCACGAGCCGGTTAGTTTCCTCCGCCCCGTCGATCTGGACCTGAATGGCAGTGAGGTCAATTTCTTTGGCGTTCGGATCCACGCTGGCGAGTGCTTCAGTCAGGTCACTCTTGGCCCTAGCCAGCTCTTCCTCTAGCTGTTCTATCTGCGCCTGCAGCCGTTCGACGAAGCTCTGACTCCGGCGGAGCACTTCGTTCTTGTTCTGCGCTTCGTGGTACTCGCTGAGCAATCCTGAAACGCTGACTTCGTTTGCTGGCACACCCTCCGGGAGTTCGCCATACTGTGCGAGTGCTGATTCGAGTTCCTTCGCCTGGCGGTTCACGGCGGTTCGTTCGTCGAACAAAGCTTTGCGTTCCGCTTCCAACTGGTCTGGATCGAACGGCAGGTCAACCAGTTCAAGCAACTGGGCCAACTGCTTCTTCGCGTCCAACTGGGTGAAAGCAAACGGATCCATCGACAGCTTGCCGACCAGCTCGTCCAGCTTCGCCTGCGCCTTCGGGTACTTCGCTCCATCGCGGTTGGTGAGGGTGATGCGGGAACCGGAAGCGGTGAAGACACGGCTCACGATCAGCTCCTCAGTTTCGAGGATGATTTCTGCGCGGTCTTCGCCGTCTCGGATCGGCTTCGGGGTGGTCTTGCTGTTCACCCCGCCCAGCGCGGCGGCGATGCTGTCCAACACGCTGGACTTGCCGGCGCCGTTGTTCCCGGCGACGAAGACCAGGTTGCCGGACTGATCCGGGACGATCTCAACTCGGCGGGCGTTCTTGAAGTTGTTGGTGGTGAGCTTGATGATGTTCATTGGTGACTCCTAAAAAGTGGGTGGTGTCCACCCGTCCCCCAAGGCAGGGCGGACACCGGTTTTGGGGTGGGTTAGGCTGCGGCTTTCCACGCTTCGGTGATGATGCCGATGACCTCTTCGTTGGCCCCGGCAGCGCGGGCTTGCTTTCCCAGTTCTCCGAGGGCTTTCTTGTCGCCCAGGATCCGTTCGCATTCAGCGAGGAAGTCGACCGGTGCGGGTTCGTCGGCAGGTTCCTGAATTTCTCCGGTTTCGGCATCCACGATCTCTGCCGGGTCTCCCTGCGGTTCCGGTTCTGGGGCGGGACGCGCCGGGCGCTCCGCGGCCTCCGCCTTCTTCTCAGCAGGCTTGCGCGTCAGCTTGGTAGTAGGCACTGGCGCATCTGCGGCCGCCGGCTTCCGCTCCCCCATGTCTTCCAGCTCCAAATCTTCGACGCTGTACGCCATGCCAAGAAGAACGTCCGGGAACACAGTGCGGCATGCTTCTGCCAGCGCCTTGGCGCCAAGCATTGCGATCGGGTCGCTCGAATACTTGCTATTGCTTGTGTATCCGGCCTTCTGGGCGCGCTGGATAGTCCACGTGAACTCCTCCCACTCGGTGTTTCCCTTGCGTCGCACCGCGTAGGTGACAGCTTCGTCAGTTGCAGAAACACGCTTCACGCCATGCCCCTGTGCCACGACGAGTGCGCTCATAGTCCGGGCATACATCGACGGCTGACCGTGAACCGGGAAAATATTCTGGACAGACTGCAGAGGATCTAGACCAAGGGACTTTCCGGCAAGGATGACAACCGCAGCGTCATTCGCCATTTCGTCCAGTGGCTTCACCACACCGCGGCCTTTCTCCCGTAGTGCTTTGGGTAAGAAGCTGGAATGGGCCATCGCGGTACCCATCTTGTGGGCGTAGTCGAGTTCCGCGGCCCATTCGGCGAGCTGGATGGTGCCAGTGCTGGTTGGGAGGTTGGTCGGGGTGGCGACTTCGCCTGCAGGGTTGAACGGCTGGATGCTCATTGTTTGACTCCTTCTGGTGGGTTAGGCGGCGCGGGTTTGGCTTGCCCGGATTTCGGTGATCATGTCCTGCAATGCAGTGACCAGGGTTTCGGCGTTCTCGACGGGGATGATGACTTCAAGATCTGGTCGGTCGCGCTTGTGGAGCTTCCCGTACATCCGACTCCGGTCGGTTGGGTACATGTCGATCGCGATAGCGTCTTCGTCGTAATAGAAAGCGATCTCGTCACCGCGGTGTTCATCCTCGAACTTGTAGGCGCTCATTTCTGTGCCTGCGGGATGTCTCGTACTTGGATGTCGAGCCCGTAGCCGTAGTAGAACGGATTGCCGGGCGACCAGCCGACTTCGAGTTCCACGACGTCACCAAGGTCCGCGTAGATGTGCCAACGTTCGAACTCTTCAGTTGTCCCTACGCCAGTTATGACGTGGTCGATCTTGTCCAAGTGGAGGATGACGTTTTCGACCTCGGTGAATGCGCAGCAGTCAGATGTGTTTTCGAGGATTACTTGCTTTCCGTTGTCCAGGGTTAGAAGTGTTCCCCGCCCTGTGCCCCACAGATCGTTGTGGACTGATACGTCCTTGTCGACGGCAACGATCTTGCGACCTACGACGTGACTTGCCAGCATCTCGATATTTTCTGGCATTGTCCCGTCGTCGGTGTCCCCGTCGAGTTCTTCGGTAGGGTATGGATTCTGACTCATGCTGCTACCTGCATTTCGGTTGGTGGGTTGATGGGTTCGAGCTTCTTCTTGCCGCGGGCTTTGGCGTCCTCGTGGACGGCCTTGGCGTGCAGGAACTGCTGGAAGTGCTCGTCGATCTCCGCCGGGGACGTAGCCAGCGGGTAGAGGCTGGTGCCGAGCGGCGAACCGTCATACCGGGCGTTGATGCCCTCCCGGTCCATGGGAGTGACGTGTGCGACGAACGTCTTCACAACCTCCGGCATTGGTACTTCCTTGTCGCCATCCATGTAGAACTCGGCACGGGAATACGCGGCAGTCTGCAACGCGGTTTCGAAGTACACGCCCTTGCTGGTCTTCAGGTCGATCTGGATGACCTTGCCGGAATCAATGTCTGCCTGAGACATGAGCAACGGTGAGGTGGCAAGCAAGTCGACCTTGCCGGAGTACCAGTGCTCACGATTCGCCAACACGACCTCCACGAGCACGGGCGTGATCTGCCACGTATCCAAGAAATCCAAGTAGCCCTCGATGAAACCAACCAGGTCTTGAGGTGCCTCAACTTCACCAGTCGTAGCCAGAGTTTCAGCGAGGTCGTGAACTTCGGTGCCGCGCTCCCCTGCAGCGTCACGTTCCTTGTTCGGAAGCAACTGCAGGAAATTCACTGACTGGTCAACGTCGCCGGCGAGAAGTTCGGCAAGCTTGTCAGCGTTGGCTGGGTCCGTGACCCATTTGGCGACAACGCCCGGTGCCCACCAGATCAGTGCCGGCTTCGGGATGCCACCGTTCAAGATGGTCGTGACACCCGTGACCGGCTTGTTATCCAAGCGGTAACGGTGGCTGGATTCTTTGAATTCAAGCGACATGGCTAATTTCCGATCCGTGAATTGATGAATGCTTCGAGAAGGAATGCGGCGCCACATACGGTGGCGATGCTGGCCCCAATGAGGGAGACCATGACCCGCTCGCCGAGACTGGTGAGCTTCAAACGCTTACGTTCCATCCACCGGCTCATGACCGGTACCCCTGGGGCTGGCCCTTGCGGAAGCGGTCTAGTGCGCTATGCGGGATGCGCCATGGTGATGTGCGTCCGCCCATGCCGGATTTGTATGCTCCGGGGAACTTTCCACGGTTGGCGAGTTTGCGAATCATCGTTGGGCTCTGCTGAAGCTCTTCAGCAGCTTGTTCGACTGTCATGTCAGACACGCTGATTCCTTTCTTGAAACATTTTCAACTGGCTATGCGTCCAGTGGAACTAGACGTTTTGGGCGAAAAAATGAGCAGGAGATTTACACCTAGTGCATCTGCGATTGCTTGCGCTGTTTCTGGCTTGCAGGTGGTGCGATAGCCGGAGACCAGGTGGGCGATAAATGCTGGCGACACCCCGGCTCTTTCTGCGAGTGTGCACTGTCGCATCTTCTTGCCATCAAGAGGTTTTCCGGCCAAGACCGCCTGCTTGTCCTCTTTGGTGAAGACGAAGGTTTTGAATGCTTCGTTTGATATGAGCTGCATGTATCCAATCCCTTTCCATGGGTTTGCGGTGCGGAATGGTGAACTCATGTCGAGCCTTTCTGTAAAGATGTTTATGCTTGTTTCGATAGATCCATCATCCATTCTCAGTAAAGAAGTGTCAAGTCTAAATGGACGCTTTTTTGCTTGAATTCGCGGGAGTTGGTTGAAAATCCGCAGAAAATCAGTAAACAGGTAGGGCGTAATGGGACAGAATAGGAAGTAAAGACGTCCATTTCAACTGGATTGCAGAACTTCGGGCTCGGGAGCAGATTAGGAAACATGAACAAAACACCTAAAGACGAAACGCTTGCCGAGCTCATCGCCAACCGCAAGCGAGACAACTCCTACGAAGGACTCGCAAGCCAAAGCAATGGCGTCCTAACCCGTAGCAACCTCCAGAGAATGGCAACCCAGCAGCTGACAGACCTGCCCACCGTAAAGGTCATCCGCGCACTAGCCAAGGTTCTCGTAGTGCCCGAATCGCGGGTCCTGGCTGCGGCCGGCGTAACTGTCGGCATCACCCCTGAGTGGGGCCGGGATCTGGTCATCTATGGTGGAAAGAACCTTCACAAGGAGTCTCAGCGAATGCTCCTGGACATGGCTGAGCACTTGCGCTGGTGGGCCGAACAAGTGGATTCTGCCGAAGCGGAACCGGACAATGTGACCCCTCTACGCGCCGTGAAGGAGTCGACTCCTGACTGGTCCCAAGTGGCTGCGGATAGTTCTGCATCTTCTCGCGCCGAGGGAGAAATTGATCCCGAGCGCCCAGAGGACACCGTCTAGCCTTAGGGTTCAGACAACTATCCAACCGTTGGCTTATTTGTCGTAGCCTAACTGTATCTTCGAATGCATGTTCGAAGAAATCTTATCTCGCATACGACCCCGGATTGTGGAATCCGAGCTTCCCGACAACTGGTGGGGAGTCTACGACCTATCCACAAACACGGTCTACCTGCGCCCCAGGCTTGCCCCGATTCAACGCAACTCAACGTTGCACCACGAAATAGCACACGCCGTTCTAAAGCACTCTGGTCACCACCCCAGGCAAGAACGCGCAGCTGAAGAACTGGCAGCATCGTGGCTGATATGCCCGAACCAGTTCGCGGTGGCATCCAAAATATACGGAACCGCAACCTCCCTCGCCGCGGAGCTCGAAGTGCTCCCCAGAGACATCCACGCATACATGCGCCTACTTCAGCGCACCCAAAAACAGGAGACACAATCATGGTCGCCAGAGTAGAAGACCGCTGGCTCTCAAAAAAGAAGGACAGCGAAGGAAAACGCAAACGCAAGAGCACCTACGGTGTCGGAAACCGCTGGATGGCAATCTGGGATGACCTAGACGGTATCGCGAGAACAAAGAAGTTCCCCACCCAAGAGCAAGCACAAGCATTCCTGGACGACGTAACAGCCGACAAGAAGACCGGAACCTACGTAGACGCACGCGCCGGCGAAAAATTCATCGGCGACCTCCTGGACCAATGGTTTTCCGCATCAGTCCACTGGAAAGCATCGACGCGCAACGCAGCCGAGTCAGACATACGTGCGCACCTGAAACCGCAATGGAAAGACTGGACTGTCGGTGCCGTTCGAAAGCGCGATGTTCAAGACTGGGTTGGCAGAATCGACTTGGCGCCACGAACGGTTGGAACGATCCACGGACGATTTCTAACTTTCATGTCCTGGTGCGTGGAAGAACGACTGATCGGCAAAAATCCGGCCGCAAAAGTTCGACTCCCTAAAGGGCGCGCACGCGAACACCTTTTCCTTTCAGTGCAACAAGTTACAGCATTGGCGGATGCCATTGATGAACATTTCAGGCCACTGATTTGGTTACTGGCAACGTGTGGTTTGCGTATTGGCGAGGCCGTAGAACTACGGGTGAAGGATCTGCAGTTGGATCGAGGGCGCATAAGAATCGAACGATCAGTGGTGTTCGTGAAAGGTGGACCACCGATAGTTGGCCCGCCTAAGAGCGGTAAGGCTCGCACTGTGTCGGTTGCACCGTTCGTGGCAAAGATGCTTCAAGAACTAGTACAGCACCGGCGGGGCAACGATCTGGTGTTCACTACTGTTCGCGGGTTCCAGATTCGGCCCAACAATTTCAAGCGCCGTCAGTTCGACAATGCCGTTACCAAGGTGAATGCTGCCGCCGGGGCAGCACGGGGCCTAGGAGTGAAGAAACCGGTTACTGTGCCCGAGGGCCTGTGGGTTCATGATTTGAGGCATACCGCGGCGTCGTGGCTGGTTAGGTCCGGCGCGTCCGTGAAGGCGGTGCAACGGCAGTTGGGTCACGCGACAGCATCGATCACTCTGGACACTTATGCCGGCCTGTTCGATCAGGATTTGGATGATCTTAGTTCGCGTTTGGAATTGATGATCCGGCCTGTGCCTGTTGCTGCATAGCCTTACGTGTTTCTTACGTTTTGCTTACGTTTCGCTTACGTGTTTAGTTCGGAGAAAGGATGCGAAAGAGTCTCAAATACGCGTAAGCACGTGATCTTGAAAACAGGCCTGAAACACAAGAAATCCCGCCCTAACCAGCCTGTTTAGGCTAGTCGGAGCGGGATTCTTTTTGGTGGGCCCTACCGGGATCGAACCGATGACATTCACGGTGTAAACGTGACGCTCTACCAGCTGAGCTAAAGGCCCTCCTGCAGTTTCAAACTAGGAATTTTCGTTCCTTCGTCCGCCCTCTGCAACAAGAAATAATTTAGTACACCCGGGATTGACTTGGCAAATTGAACAAGGTAATTTCACAAAAGAGTGCCGAGTGTCACTATCACCCCATGCGGATTTCCACCACGCTGCGATTAAAGCTGGGCTGAAGGTCGCAACGCTTCAGCGATCGCTAAATTGTCCGCACCGTGAGCCAGACTGGGCCCATGAAGAAATCACTCGCATTCGCATCACAGGCGCTATGCATTGCGCTATCAGCTTGCGGCGCGCAGACACGCCCCAGACTCCCCCGAATTCGGCAGCATCGCCCACTGCCACGCAGCGCCGCGCTACCGAAGCTGCAGATTTAACTGGAAATTGGAAGCAGACGAATTCATTGGATCCCGACGCGTACCAGGCGGCGACGATCGACGAGGATTCCATCACCATTAATTAGGTGACGAATAGCGGGGACACCGCGTCGCTTTATTAGGTCGGAACTTCTAAACTATCGGGGAGAGCAACGGAATCCCACTCATGGACCTCGAAACGCGATCGCAAAGCCACAGATAGCGCAATCTTGGCCTCGGGTGACGACACCAAGAAATTCACGTTCAAAGATGGCGAGATTTCCTATGAAGCAAAACCTACCGCTCACAAGGCGGTTGCTCTGCCGTTGAGCTACAAGGGCATTGCCGGTTTGCATGGTAGTTAGTCATGCTCACGGCGGCTTGCAAGAGGGCTAGCCATCCACCTCCCGGTATCACCGGTAGCAGTTCCGACTATCGGGCGGAAAACCGACCATGCAACCCAGAGGGACCCAAGCATGGTCGCAGGAGCGATCACTAATCGCGTCGCGCCACCGGCAGGACTCGAACCTGCTACCTGCGGTTTTGGAGACCGCCCCTCTACCTGTTGAGCTACGTTGACTTATCTCGGTTTCAGTTCGGCACTGGGTAGCCGTTAATGCTCCGACGCCTCTCGGCGGTGGTCACCGTCTCGCCGCTTATATGCGTGACCGGGCTCAGCTCTGCTGGGTCAGAGATGATTAACCTCCCAGGGATCATTCATTCTGCATCCTTGTCGGGATTGCGTGCGACTGGCAGGATATGCACCTACGACCTCTTACGCGCTCTACTACTGAGCTACAGTCGCTGCCCTTCGCTTCCGAGGGGCTGAGATTCGAATATTCATCTATTTATTGTCCTTGGCGGGAACGTGCGCTGCCGGGAATTGAACCGCAGTAACACCCCTGGAGTGTTAGCCATCCATCGCTCCCCCGGGCTCGAGTTCCTGGGGGCATGAAATTGTGCGGTGGTTTTGGGACTTTAGCCGGCCATTGCCTCTAGCTCGCACAGGTCAGGATGCGGCTCGCTCTCAGCTGTTCCACGCAGTAGGAATGGGTCCCACTCTCACGCGCGGGATAGGTATCTACGTGGAGAAAACCGATCTTGATATCTACGATAGATACGAAACCCGATTTTGCCTAGTCTGACTAGCCATATATCCTGTTAGACTGGCCGTTTCTTGTATGGCTTTGAGGACTTCGGCTGGTGTGTGTCCCTCGTGTCACGTGACAATATCGCATGTTGGTGCGAGTTTTCCTCGTCTCACCCATGATTTGGCAGTGTTGTAGCTGGCAGGGTAGCCGGCTTCCTTCAAGGCTTTGAGGATTTGTCGTAGTGGTGCCCGAACGTGCCAGGCCTCGGTGATGCGGTTGCAGATCTGGTTCGCGGTGTAGTGTTCCCGTTTGCAGGTCTTGCGCCGTCCGACCGTTTATGTTTCGTGCCCTTCGATGATGCCGTCGCATCGGGTCGCTGCGCCGACTTCGGTGAAGTCGAGCGCCCCGCACTCCCCCAAAGGTCGCTTTGAACGCGGAATGTCTGCAGCCGATATGACCGTGCACTCTAAATCGGCCGGCTCCCAGTACAAGTCGCCCACACCTTCACGCTTGATCAACTGGATGGCGACAGCGTGCAGGTACTCGGCCACCTTCGTGGGAGTCGTGAAGATGCGCAGCTTATTGTGCTCCAACTCTCCATTGGCCCAGTGCGCGAGCTCCACCAGGCGCTTCACGTACTTCCCCAGGCGCTCTTCCATGTCCAGGTTCATCGGCGCCGTCGGCTCCCCGGTGCCCGATGAACCGTTACTGGGCCGGACACCCATGTTCGCCAACGTCTGCCCAGCAGTTTTCAACATATCCGAAACATGCAGCAGAAACTCACGGAGCATCTGAACATGCTTGTTGCGCAAGTATATGCCCTCCGGTGTTTGGTAATCACAAATAATGCAGTTCAATCTTTTGACTTCCTGTATTCCAAAAACGCTTTCAGTGATGACTCAAGGTTTTTCAAAGCCTCAGCTTCGGAGATATGCCGACGGTGCAAGTCGTAAGAGGTTTCACGAATAGAGATAAACAGCTTGGTCGACTCCGCCACCGCGCCGATTACAGCGAAAAGATTCGGAGTCAATCTTGGCACCACTTGCTTTTGATCTTCCCGGCTCAGGACGTGGTAGCACCAGATAATGTCGTTTTCTATTTCAGTAATAATCTTTGGTACAACGTTGCTATCAAAGATTTTCTTGTAGCTGATCGTCCACAACTCCGCATGCAGCGAAGCTTCACGAGCTAGTGCTCTCGCTGTTTGGACGTCGTCCTTTGAGGTGTCAACGAAAACAAGGAGACGCAGAGCTTTGATAAATTCTGCGAGTGCCGGAAGTCGTTGTTGCTCCAATGCTATTTCTCTTGTGAGCTCCAATTGATCCTGCGATGTATTCCAAGCTTTCCAAGCGTAACGAGCCATGAAAATGGTTATGACCATGGCGAAGAATGCTCCGATTGAACCTACTGCCAACCACATGAGCTCTAGCCCTTTTGCTGAATCAATGAGGCTTGTACTGCAGTCGATGAGTTCGACTTTGACAGCGTTAGGGTCTGCTATTTGGCATATGATTTCGTCAGCTCTAATCATTCTCTGATTCTATTTGTTTCGCCCGGTCATTAGGACTAGTTGGGTGGGATCGAGGTCGTAGGGGTCTTGATCGAGTTCTGTTGGTACCCAGATGCGGGTTACGTCGGGCCATTGTCCTATGGCGAGTATTTCGGTGGAGATGGATCGTCGGGTTTCTCGGCAGAACATGTTGATGGTTTTGCCTTGGTCGATGCCGGATAGGCGGCGCGCTTCAGCTTTGATTGGCATGGCTACCGAGCCTTATCCCAGTCGCATGAGAGCCCACCCTGATAGCTTCGCGAGTGGACAATGCATGTCACCTCGCGGCCGTCTTTCAGGATGATGTAACGTTCGTAGAGTGTCGTTGGTTCGCCCGTTTCAACGTTCGCGGCACCACTAGCACACCCGGCCACTAGCAGTCTGATGATTGCGAATGCTGGGATAAGTCGCTTCATTGTTCCTCCTGGATGGTTATTGGTGCGTCGGATCCTGCGCACCTGTGGCGAAGTTCCCCTTTTGCGTCTCGCCAGCTGATGATGATCAGGCCAGGATCAGAGATAGCCGGTCCTGATTGCTAGACGGTGCTTGGTATTCCTCTGACGAAGAGGCGATCTCAGGGTTTGAGTTCTTTGACGGTGGTGTTCACGTGTTGTCCTTGGGGTGGATGATTCGGCGGTCGAGGTAGAAGCGTCCTTTTCGAAGGTCCTCATCTCGGGGGTTTTTCTTTCCTGCGCGGGCAATGTATTTGATTAAGTTGAACAGGTATGGGTCTGCGTCTAGGCCCCAGGCTTCAGCGACTTTGTTGTCTTCGTAGGGGTCGTCGGGGCCGCCAGCATATTAGGGGTGCACTACGGTTTGAGTTGCGAGCTCTCCCGGGCGTGCGACGTGGTAGGACTTCAGTCCGCTGGGTGATATGCGGTGCCCTTCGTGTATGGTTTCTGCTGCTGACGATAGCGCCATTGTTTAGTTGCTGCCTCGGGATTGTTCGTTGCAGTGTGCGCATTGCTGCGTTTTCCAGTAGTGCCAGCAGATGATGCAGAGCATGTCGTCGCCGGTTGCTGGTTGCCAGTCGTGTTTGGTTTTGCCGCAGCGGGCGGTGGCCGGTTCGCCTTCTAGCCAGGCTTGGGCTTGTCCGCGGCAGAATCGATGGGAGAGGTTGTCTTCGCTGGTGCTGGTGTGTTCTGGGTGGGTTAGGGTGTCAACGGCAGTCATTCTCACTGACTTTGTATTCGGGATTACGAATCCACGTCCTTGTTGCCGTGTCGTGGTCAAAATCTATTGCAAGGTCCACCGCGGGAAGCGAACCAAGAGGGAGAGCCGGATGATCAGTTAAGCCAGGTACGAATTTCACTGGTTTGTATGCCCAATGCACGAGCAACGCTCCGGCGATGAATCCGGCGCCGCCCGTGCCGATTGCGAGGAGGCTGAGGCTAGTCATCATTGCAGTTCTCGCAAGCGCATGATGCCCCGTACCCCAGGGCTTCTTCTTCTTTTGCCTCTAGGCTTGCGGTGCGGAGCATTCCTACCAGTTGCACGTGAGGCATTTCGCTGTTGCCACACAAGAACCCGTCACGGGTGCCGCGTTCGTCCATTCCCGCGGTAGTGAGGAGTACGACTGCCCCGGTGACGATGTGTCCTTCTGGGATGATCATAGGCACTTCTAGTCCGTAGATGTTGATGTTGTTGATGATTGGTTCGCTCATGGTGTTTCCTCTCCGCAGTTCTGGCAGGGTTTGAATTCGAGGTATGTGCAGACGATGTGGTCTAGTCCGTTTTCTTAACTGCTGCCGTCCGTGGCCCTTGGGTCCAGGTGAGTGGTGGTGACTGTAATTGCTGGGCCTTCCGCGTGGTTCCACAGTGCTGGCATTTGTAGGTGGGCGACCATGCGCAGACCCTGTACCAGGCGTGCCCGAACAACTTGCAACGGGCGGCGGCGGTCCAATAAGCCATAAATATGAGGACTGCCATGCCTGCAGTGAATGCGATGATTGATCTGTGGGTGCTCATAGCTTCACGACCCTGACGAGCGCTTCGGATGATTTCACTTGGTGATCGCAGTTGAGGAGGGTTTCCCCGAATTCAAGGAGGGCGCGCAACGTCCTATACCGGCCGTCGCACATGAGGTACGACTCGGTGTAGTGGCATTTGTGGCATTCCCAGTGCATTGAGTAGGCGGCGGATGCACCTGCCTGGTGTCCATAGTGGCCTTGCGGGTGGCCTGCTCCTTCTGAGCTGGTCAAGTTTTTGAGACACGATCTTTGATCTTTTCTAAATATTCTCAAGCCGCCAAAGCTAAAGAATTTCTCTCCTGGTACGAGTCCAAAACTGCCTGGGGGCTGAGCCCTCCATTAGCT